>Ga0209963_1000109_pt1 | contig 334159 bp, 286 predicted proteins | sample ThiBio_1000_biof_2_FD_183957 | JGI IMG/M metagenome (GOLD analysis project Ga0209963, IMG submission 183957) | Wastewater bioreactor microbial communities from Cape Town, South Africa - Thiocy_cont_1000_biof (SPAdes) | ecosystem: Engineered > Bioreactor > Thiocyanate-remediating >...
ACGCCCCGGATGCACCAGCACCGGGGCGTTCGGCGTTCCAGAAAGCACTCGCTCCAAAAGCGCCGCCGCATAAGCCGCCAGGAAGAGGCGGATGCTCTCGCACGCCCGCCTGGCCCCGCCCGCGCCGGCGATCCAGAGGCAGTATCCATCAGAAGGCAACGACTGAGCCGCCCTCCCACGTGAAGGGCCGGTGTCTTCCATCGCCCCATGACCGCACATCCGCCGGCAGCCCCGACGGCCTGCCCAGGTGGCACCCCGCTTGCTAGGGTTCCCCGAAAGGAGACCCCATGCCCGCGCCGCTGCCGCCCAGCCTCTACGCCGCCACAGCGCGGCCAGCCCCCGCCACGCCGCCGCTCGATGGCGACCGCCAGGCCGACGTCGTCGTGGTGGGGGGCGGCTTCACAGGGCTCTCCACCGCGCTCCACCTCGCCGAACGCGGCACGGACGTCGTCCTGCTCGAGGCGAACGAGCCGGGATGGGGCGCCTCGGGCCGCAACGGCGGGCAGGTGAACCCCGGCCTGAAATACGATCCCGACCAGGTGGAGGCCGATTTCGGCCCCGATCTCGGGAGCCGCATGGTCCGCTTCGCCTGGGCCGCGCCGGAGACCACGTTCACGCTGATCCGCCGCTGGCAGATCGCCTGCGACGCCCTGCAGAGCGGCACGCTGCGCGCGGCGTACCGGCCACGCGCCGCCGAGGGCGTGCGGCGTTCCGCCGAACAGGGCATGCGCCGGGGGATGCCGGTCACGCTGCTGGAGGCGGAGGCGGCACGGGCAGCAACCGGCACGAACCGGTATCTCGCGGTGATGCGCGATGTGAGCGGCGGGCATGTGCAGCCGCTCGACTATGCGCGCGGGCTGGCGCGGGCGGCGCAGCAGGCTGGTGCCACGGTGCATGGCGGCACGCGCGTGACCGGCCTGCGACGGGCCAACGGCGCGTGGCACGTCGCGACGCCCACCGGCACGGTGCGGGCCTCGGCCGTGGTGCTGGGCACCAACGGCTACACCGACGACCTGCTGCCCGACCTGCGCCGCAGCATCGTGCCGGTGTTCAGCGCGATCGCCGCGACGGCGCCGCTGGATCCGGCGGTGGTCCGCGCGGTGATGCCGGCCCGCAGCGCGCTGTATGAGAGCGGGCACATCACGGTCTATCTGCGGGTCGACCAGGCCGGCCGCCTGCTGATCGGCGGACGGGGTCCGCAGCAGCCGATCGCCGGATTCGACCCGATCCGCTACCTGATCGCCTATGCCGAACGCCTGTGGCCCGCGCTGCGGGGCGTCACCTGGACGCATGGCTGGAACGGGCAGCTCGCGATCACCCGCGACCACTACCCGCACCTGCACCAGCCGGCGCCGGGGCTGATCGCCTGCCTCGGCTACAATGGGCGCGGCGTTGCGCTCTCCACCGCCATGGGCGGCGAGATCGCGAAATTCGCGACCGGGACGGAGGCCCGCGACCTCGACATGCCGGTGGTGCCGATCACGCCCATCCCGTTCCACGGCATGTGGCGGCTCGCCGTCGGCGCGCGCGTGCTGGAGGGTCGGCTGCGCGACCGGTTCGGCCTGTAGCGCCGGCCGGGGCCCCAGGTCCGGGCGCCGGCCGGGGCGCCCGGACCTAAGGGCCGGCCGGACGGATCAGCCGGTCGGCAGCTCCCGCACGAAGCGCGCCTTGGCCGCGCAGGCGGATTGCAGGAAAGCGAGATCGGTTCCGGTGGAGACGTAGCGCGCGCCCATGCGGACGAACTTCGCCATCAGGTCCTCCCGCGCCGCGAGCCCGCCCACGCCCACATGCTTGCCCACGCGGCGTGCCGCGGCGATCGCGCGCGTGAAGGCGGCCTCGAGCCGCGGATCGTCGAACTGGCCGGGAATGCCCAGTTCGGCGCACAGGTCGTTGCTGCCGACCAGCAGCATGTCCACGCCGTCGACGGCGATGATCTCCTCCACCGCGTCCAGCGCGGCCGCGGTCTCCAGCATCACGACCAGCATGCTGGTCGCGTTCATCGCGCGGGCGAGCTGGTCGGCGGGGAAGGGGCGGTAGCCGTAATGCGACAGGGCGCCCCCGGCGGAGCGCTGGCCCGAGGGCGGGAACTTCACCAGCTCGACCAGGGCGCACGCCTCCGCTGCGCTGCGGACATGCGGCGTGATCACGCCCATCGCGCCCCCATCCAGCACGCGGCCTATATACTCCGGCGTGTTGGCCGGCACGCGCACCAGCGGCGTGACGCCGATCTGCTGGGCCGCGATGCAGATCTGGCAGGCCGTGTCGATCGAGAGTGTGTTGTGCTCGAGATCGACATACAGCGTGTCGAACCCGGCGGCCTTGGCGATGCCGGCGATCTCGATCGAGCGCGCGAGCCGCACCGTCATGGACGCGACGACACTGCCCGCCGCCAGCTTCTCCTTCATGTGGTTGCGCAGCGCCGCGTCCAGTGTCTCGCTCATCCCGTTGCCCTCCCTGACCGCGCGAGCTTCGCGCGGGCGGGCCATGCCGGCAACCACGGCGGGGCATGTCGCCGCGGCCGAACGCGCCGGGCCAGCCCCGCCGTCAGTCGGCCGGGGCGAACGGGGAGAGCGTCATCGTGCCGTCGGCTGCGAGGCGCAGCGCGCTTCCGGGCGGGATCTCGCGCCAGTGCGCCACGTCCTCGTCGAACGGTTCGGAGGCAATGACGCTGCCCTGCTCGAGCCGGCGCCAATACAGCGACGGGCATCGTCCGTCGCTCGCCCAGCGGACCGCCTGCACCGTCGAGCCGTCGCTGTGCACGGCGGACATCCGCAGCGGCCGGTCGATGCCGGCCTCCCGCATCTCCCCCAGCACCGCCCGCAGCGTCTCGGCGATCGCGGCGACCGGCCGTTCGGCCAGGCCGCGGCCGACCGCGGCGAGGAACAGCGCTTCGCTGTCGCTGGTCCCACGCCGCAGCGTGTAGAGCGCGTCCGGGATCAGCGCGTCGACCCGCCGTCGGATCGACGCGTAGCCGCCGATCTGCCCGTTATGCATGAACAGATGCGGCCCCAGCCCGAACGGGTGGCAGTTGGCGGTCGCCACCTCTCCGAACGTGGCGGAACGCACATGCGCCATGAACAGGCGCGAACGCAGTTGCGTGCAGAGCGACACGAGGTTCGCGTCCGACCAGGCGGGCAGGGTGCCCCGATACAGGCCGGGTTCGGGACGCTCGCCATACCAGCCGATGCCGCACCCGTCGCCGTTCACCACCGTCTTCGCCTCCCGCGCATGGTGCGACTGCGCGATCAGGGAGGAGGGCGGATGCACGAGCAATGTGTCGAGGAACACGGGCGCGCCCGTGTAGGCGACGAGACGGCACATGGTGAGAACCCCCCGCATTCAGTCCCGCTCGGCCCCCCGGGATGGAGAGGGGGGCGGAGACGGGTGCCGTCGTACTGCGCCGGCGTGGCCGGCGGCCGGTTCAGGCGGCCTGCCGCGCGGCGGCGGGATCGGCGAGCGCGAACGCCACCGCGGCCATTGCGTGTTCCATCGTGGAGTCGACGCCGGGGCAGGGCAGGGCGTCCGGGTCGAGGAGCAGGCAGATCTCCGTGCAGCCCAGGATCACCGAGTCCGCGCCCGCCGCGATCCCGCGCTGGACGATCGCGTGCATCGCGTCACGGGACTCCGAGCGGACGATGCCGCGGCAGAGTTCGTCGAAGATGACGCGATGGACCAGCTCCCGGTCCGGCAGGTCGGGGACCAGAGTCTCGATGCCGCAGGCGGCGCGCATGCGGTCGCGATAGAACCCCTGCTCCATCGTGTATTGTGTGGCCAGCAGCAGCGGGCGCCGCAGCCCGCGCCGCGTGAGCGCACGGCCGGTCTCGTCCACGATGTGCAGCAGCGGCACGGGCGAGAGCGCGGCGACCGCGTCGGCCACGAGATGCATCGTGTTGGTGCAGATCATGACGCACTCTGCGCCGGCCTGTGCGAGGCCCGCTGCGGCCTGGCCCAGCAAGGCGCCGGCGGCATCCCACCGCCCGGCGCGCTGAAGCTGGACGACGCGCTCGAAATCCACCGAATGCAGCAGGATCTCGGCCGAGTGCAGCCCGCCCAGCCGGTCGCGCACGGCCTGGTTGATCAGCCGGTAGTAGACCGCGGTGCTCTCCCAGCTCATTCCCCCGAGAAGACCGATCGTGCGCATGGCGAACCCCTCCTGTGCGATGGCGGGATCATCTGCGGCCGTGCGCGGGAATGGCGCGCATTGTTCGACGCATCTTGGGCCCAAAGTGCACGCAGCATGCGTGCCAGGGCAGTTCCGCGCAATGGCATTGCGCGCCTCGTCATGCGATGCTCCGGCGCATGCTGGACGCGTTCGATCGCCGGATTCTCGGGCTGCTGCAGGAAGATGCCGACCTCCCGCTGCAGGAGGTCGCGGATCGGGTCGGGCTGTCCGCCTCCGCCTGCTCGCGGCGGATCATGCGCATGCGCCAGGACGGCACCATCGCGCGGCGGATCGCCGTCCTCGACCGCAAGCGGATGAATCTCCCCACCACGGTGTTCGTGGTGATCCGCACCACGCGTCACGCGGCGGACTGGCTCGACGAGTTCCGCCAGGCGCTCGCCGCGATCCCGGAAATCGTCGAGGTCCACCGGCTGACCGGCAATTTCGACTACATCCTCAAGCTCGTCCTGCCGAACGTCGAATCGTACGACACGATCTACAAGGCGCTGGTCCGGCGGATCGAGCTGTCGGACGTGTCCGCCTACATCTCGATGGAGACGCTGAAGGACGAGACGGCGCTGCCGACCGGCTACGCCGTCTCGCCGTGAGCGCCTTCCCGGGCGCGGACGTTCAGTAGCCGTACGGCCGGTAGGCCGGGGCGTAGGCGTAGGGGCGCGGCGGCACGTAGACATGGGGCCGCGGCGGGGCATAGGCGTAGGGCCGGACCGGCGCGAAAGGCCGATGAGACTGCCGCCACGCATTCGCGCGGCGCTCGTGCTCACGCCAGGCGTGCTCGCGCTCGCGCTGGATGCGCCAGGCACGCTCCTGCGCCTCGTTATGGCGTACGCCGCCCCAGTCCGCCCGAGCGGGCGCGGCGGCGCCGGCCAGGGTGAGGGCGCCGAGGGCGGCCAGGGCGAGGGATCGGAGTCGCATGGGAACCTCCCGTCTGCTGCGGCGATGACGTCTGCCGCGAGACGGAAGCTGGGGGTCGCTCATGGCGAAAACCCGCCCGAATCAGGGCATTCTCGTTCACGGCTGCGGGCACGTGTGATAAAGATGGCGGTATCGGAGCGGAGGGCCGGATGTCGATCGGACGTGCGATCAAGCGGAAGCTGCGGGCGGTGGCGATGCCGGCCGTCTTCCTGGCCATCACCGGCTATTTCGGCTGGAACGCCACCCAGGGCAACCGCGGCCTCGTGGCCTACGCGCAGCGCGAAGACCTGTTGCAGCAGGTCCAGGCCGACCAGGCGGCCGCCCTCGCCGAGAAGAACGTGTGGGAACGGCGGGTGTCGGGCCTGCGCACGTCGCGGCTCGATGCCGACACGCTGGACGAGCGGTCGCGGGCGATGCTGAACCTTGCGGAACCGACCGACGTCATCGTGCCGTATACGCAGAAAGACAAGCTGTTCTGACCGGCGGGCAGGGGGAGGCGCCGTTCCGGCCCGAGGGGCCGTCGTGACACCGGCCTCACCGCCCCTGGCCGATCGACCGCCCGACGGTGCCCTGCGACGCACCGTGCTCTGGGTCGCGGCACTCAACGTCGCCTATTTCGGTGTCGAGTTCGCGGTCGCCGTCGCCATCGGCTCCGTCGCCTTGTTCGCCGACAGCGTGGACTTCCTGGAAGATGCGTCGATCAACCTCCTGATCGCCGTTGCCCTCGGCTGGACGGCACGTGCGCGCGCTCGGTTGGGCATGGCGCTCGCCGGGATCCTGCTCGTTCCCGGGCTTGCCACAGTCTGGACGGCGTGGGGGAAGCTGGCCGCGCCGGTCCCGCCGGATCCGCTGCCGCTGTCGATCGCCGGCCTTGGGGCGCTCGCCGTCAACCTGGGCTGTGCGTTGCTCCTGGTCCGCCACCGGCATCACCGCGGGAGCCTGACCCGCGCGGCGTTCCTGTCCGCGCGCAACGACGCGCTGGCGAATGTCGCGATCGTCGCGGCCGGTCTGCTGACCGCAGTCGCGTGGCGGTCCGCGTGGCCCGACCTGATCGTGGGCCTCGGCATCGCGGCCCTGAACGCCGATGCGGCGCGGGAGGTCTGGACGGCCGCACGCGAGGAGCATGCCGCGGAGGCGTGACCGCCGTCGCAGCCATCGTCGCAGCGTCCGCCGCGAGCCCGGCGATCATCGCCATGCGCCACCAACTGTATTTTACATAATGTAGCTTATGCGACATTTGGGTGCGCGAGAGCGGGCGCGTGATCGCCCTTGCAGCGCACCTGCCCGCGCTCTATCCGCCCCGCATGTCCGATCCGATCACGCCCGAAGGCGAACTCCGCCGGCTGCTCTCCATCATGGCGGCGCTGCGCGACCCGGTCAGCGGCTGTCCCTGGGATCAGCAGCAGAGCTTCGCGACGATCGCGCCCTACACGATCGAGGAAGCCTATGAGGTCGCCGACGCGATCGTGCGGTCGGACATGGCCACCTTGCCCGACGAACTCGGCGATCTGCTGTTCCAGGTCGTCTATCACGCGCGGATGGCCGAAGAAGCCGGGCATTTCGCCTTCGCCGACGTCGCGCGAGCGATTTCGGACAAGATGATACGGCGTCATCCTCACGTCTTCGGTGAAGCCGCGGCGCGCGACGCCGCCGCCCAGTCCCAGGCCTGGGAGGCCCAGAAATCCGCCGAACGCGCCGCCCGCGCCGAGTTCGGCACCCTCGCCGGCGTGCCCGCCGGGCTTCCGGCACTCACCCGCGCACAGAAGCTGACGGCCCGCGCGGCACGGGTCGGGTTCGACTGGCCGGATGCCGAGGCGGTGCTGGAGAAGCTGGACGAGGAAGTCGCCGAGCTCCGCGCCGAATTGCCGGGCGCCGATCGGGACCGGCTGGAGGACGAGGTTGGCGACCTTCTGTTCGTGCTGGCGAATCTCGCCCGCAAGCTGCAGCTCGACCCCGAAACCTGCCTGCGACGAGCGAACGAGAAGTTCGCCCGCCGGTTCGATGAAATGGAACAGATGATTGAACGTGAAGGAAAATCGCTTCGCGATTGCGATCTGCCGATGATGGAGGCCGGCTGGCAGGAAGTGAAGCGCCGCGAGCGTTCGCGAGGCTAGGCCCGGCAATTCGTCCGCCACCTCCTGCCCGCCCGAGGCCCCCGGCGTTCCGCCGCCGCTGCGCCCGTCGGCCGCCCGAAACCCGTCAGCAGAGCCGGATGCGGAGGCTGCAGCTGCGCTGGTCGCCCGGCGGGATCAGCATGAGGCCGGGCTTCTCGACGAACGGTCCGTCCCAATCCACCGGGCTCGCCATCCCGAACCACGGCTCGATGCACAGGAAATCCGCGCCGACGCGCTGCCACACGCCAAGCTGGCGGAACCCGTCCCAGGAAATCTCGATCGTCTCCGCGCCCGGCGCGGTGTAGCGCACCGACGCGCTCGCCAACTGGTCGAAGATCACCGCATCCGCCTCGAACAGCGCCGGATCCAGCGCGAGCCGCCGGCCCGCCACCGGGCTGGGATGCGGCGCCGGGTCGAGCAGCCCGCCGATCACGCGGCGGATGGGCGCCTTCTCCTCCTCCGCGAATTCCAGCACGTGCGCGTCCTTCTCCACCCCGGCGGCAAGGGGCCAGGCGAAGGCCGGGTGGGCGCCCAGCGCGCAAGGCAACACCTCCCGTCCGGGATTGGTGACCGTCATCGTCCAGCTCAGCGCATCGTCGTCCAGCGCGTAGGCGAGCTCGAGCCGGAAGGCGAAGGGATAGACCGCGCGGGCGTCGGGATCGTCGTGCAACACCAGGCGACAGGCGGTCGCGCTGCGGGACAGCCAGGCGAAGCGCCGGTCGCGGGCGAAGCCATGCTGCGTCAGCCGGTAGGTGCGGCCCTGGTGACGCAGCGTATCGTCCTTCAGCCGTCCGACGATCGGAAACAGCACCGGGGCGTGGCGCGGCCAGGCCGGCCCGGCCTGCCAGAGGAGTTCGGTATCCTCCGCATCGCGCAGCGAGCAGAGTTCCGCACCGTCCGCGCGCACCGTCGCGGACAGGTATCCGTTGGTCAGCGTGTGGCGGTCCATCATGCGCCGAGCTTGCACCCGGGCCGCGGCGGCGCGCCAGCCCCTTCGCATGAGAGCTCGGCGGCGCGTCAGTCCTGCCGCGGGTCGGCGCGGCGGAGATAGAGCGTCACCTCCGTCCCCTGCCCCGGTTCGCTCTCCATCGCGATGTGACCGCGCGACTGCTTGATGAACCCGTAGACCTGGCTCAGCCCCAGGCCACTGCCGTGGCCGACGGGCTTCGTCGTGAAGAACGGCTCGAAGGCGGCGCGGCGTACGTCGTCCGGCATGCCGGTCCCCGTGTCGCTGACCGTCACGCCGACATAGGGCACAGGCTCGAGATCCGGTTCGGCCGCGAGCTCCGCGTCCGAGAACCGCGTCTCGAACAGCGCGAACCGCAGGGTGCCGCCGGCCGGCATGGCGTCGCGGGCGTTGATGGCCAGGTTGAGCAGCGCGCTGTCGAACTGGTGCGCATCGGCCTCGACCGGCCAGTCCCCGCGGCCGGGCAGCTCCAGCGTGATCTTCCCGCCCAGCGTGCTGCGCAGCAGTTCCGCCATGTCGGTGATCCGGCACCCGGCATCGAACGCGGTGGGCGTCAGCGGCTGGCGGCGTGCGAAGGCCAGCAGCTGGCCGGTGACCGTCGCCCCGCGCTCCACGCCCGACAAGGCGCGCGTGAGGTAGCGCTGCGCCGGGTCCTGGGCGGGAAGCCGCAGCGACAGCGCCTCGAGGTTCGCCTGCACCACCTGCAGCATGTTGTTGAAATCATGTGCGACGCCGCCGGTCAGCTGGCCGACCGCCTCCATCTTCTGCGACTGGCGCAGCATCGCCTCGGCACGTAGCCGCTCATTGGTCTCGCGTTGCAGCGCCTCCACCGCCGCGTCCTTCTGCCGCACCTGCTCCGCAAGCAGCTCGTTCGCGGCGAGCAGGGACGCGAGCGAGGGCAGCGCGGCGATCCGCGGCAGCAGCGGCCAAAGCACCGCGGCGGTGAGGAAGGACGCGATCGCGGTCACTCCCTTGATCATGCCGTCCAGCAGGTAGTCCGGCCGCCAGAGCGTCCAGACCGCCATCACGTGGGTCGTGCCGCAGGCCAGGATGAAGATCGCGAACAGCCATCCCATCCAGCTGAACGCCATGTCCCGGCGGCGCAGCAGCAGGACGCCGAGGGCGAGCGGGATCGAATAGTAGGAGAGCGCGATGATGCTGTCCGAGACGACGTGCAGCCCGATCAGCAGCGGATCCCAGGCGAGGCAGAACCCGTGCGGCGTGAGCCCGCCGTCTTCGAACAGAGCCGCCAGCGAAACCATCTCGTCCTCGATCGCGCGCCGCGCCGTGCGGCGGCGGCCGTCAGTGTGGGGGGCCGAGTTCGGCCCGCACGGCCGATTCCAGGTCGATCATCCGGAACGGCTTGCGGAGAAATCGGCGTGTGACCTGCTGCGCGACGAAATATCCCGAGATCAGGATGACCTTCAATGCCTGCCATTGCGCCGTCGCGCGATCGGTGAGCTCGATCCCCGACATGTCCGGCATCCGTATGTCGCTGATGATCAGCCGGATACTGGGCGTCGTTTCGAGCACGCGCAGCGCCGTCGCCCCGCCATCGGCCTGGACGACGCTATAGCCGAAATCCTCGAGGAACTCCGCGACGATGATCCGGACTTCGTCGTCGTCGTCGACCACCAGGATGACGGGATCGGCCGGCATGTGCGTTCCATCGTGTTCCAGAACGCAGTCGTTTTCGATCGACACCCCGCCTCCGTTACGTCAACGATACGGCTTGACGCACTGTGCTGCAACCATTCCCACCCTCTTACCACCGCGGGCGCGTCGACCACACCAGGACACGTGTCCGAAACCGGTCTGGGAAGTAACATCGTCGCGATGTCGCTTCGGTGTTCACGGACCCGCGCGCCGCCCCACGCCTCCCCAAGCGCGGCACGGCGCAGTAAGGAAGGACGACGACCCGCGACAGGAGGACACGATGACCGACGGCCCCCTCTCCCGCTTCAAGGTGATCGATCTCACGCGCGTCCGCGCCGGCCCGACCGCGGTGCGGCAGCTCGCCGATTGGGGAGCCGACGTGATCAAGATCGAGGCGCCCGAGGGCGATGCCGGCCTGGGCGGGGAGCGGCACGGGCCCGACTTCCAGAACCTGCACCGCAACAAGCGCAGCCTGACGCTGAACCTGAAGGCGCCGGAGGGGCTTGCCGTCCTGCATCGCCTCGTCGCCCAGGCCGACGTCGTCGTCGAGAACTACCGCCCCGACGTCAAATTCCGGCTCGGCGTCGACTACGAGACCCTGAGCAAGCTCAACGAACGCATCGTCTACGCCTCGATCTCCGGCTTCGGCCAGGACGGGCCGTATCGGGACCGGCCGGGCTTCGACCAGATCGCCCAGGGCATGGGCGGGCTGATGTCGATCACCGGCCTGCCGGGGCAGGGGCCGGTGCGCGTGGGCATCCCGGTCGCCGACCTGACCGCGGGCATCTTCGCCGCCATGGGTATCCTGATCGCCCTGCTCGAGCGCGAGCAGTCGGGCAAGGGGCAATGGGTGCAGAGCTCGCTGCTGGGCGCCCAGATCTCGATGCTGGACTTCCAGGCGGCGCGCTGGACGATCGGCCACGAGGTTCCGGGCCAGGCGGGCAACAATCATCCGACCAGCATCCCGACCGGCGTGTTCGCGACCGCCGACGGCCACATCAACATCGCAGCGGCCGGTGACGATATCTATCGCCGCTGCTGCAAGGCGCTGGGCGTGCCGGAACTGGCCGACGATGCGCGCTTCGCAACCGGCCGCGCCCGGTCGGAGAACCGGGACGCGCTGAACGCCGCGATCGAGGCGATCACCCGCACCCGGCCCTCTGCCCATTGGATCGAGGCGCTGAACGCGGCGGGTGTCCCCTCCGGCCCGATCTACCGCATGAACGAGGTCTTCGCCGATCCGCAGGTCAAGCATCTCGGCATCACCCGCGCGGTCGAGCATCCTGTGCTGGGCGCGGTCGAGGTGATCGGCCAGCCGATCGAGCTCAGCCGCACGCCCTGGAGCATCCGCAGCGCGACCCCGGAGCCGGGCGAGCACACGGCGGCGATCCTGCGCGAGCTGGGGTATGGCGAGGCGGAGATCACGGCGCTGCAGGAAAGGCGGGTGGTCTGACGCAGCCGCCGGCCTGACCCGGTCCCCGCATCGGAGGCCCTCCGGTCCTGCTCCGTTCCGCCCCTGATCGGGGCTTTCTGAAAGCGAGCGAGGACCGGCTGGGCGGGATGGAGAACGGGGTGGTTTCGCAACGTCTCCCCCGGTAGCTTGCCGCCTCGTTTTCTTGGAGGCGAGGCGTGAGCGGGGCGACGTCGGCATCGGCGCGGCAGGCGTTTCTCTCCCTGGTCGCTGCCCAGCCGGGGGAGCGCCGGGGCGCGATCGTCGTCCTCGTGCTCTCCGCCGCGCTGTTCGGGCTGACCGCGCCCTTCGGCGCCCGCTTCATCGGACCGATCGACGGATTCGTGCCCGCCAGCCAGGCGGCGCTCGCGTTGAACGACGTGATCACCGCGGCCCTGCTGTTCGGCCAGTTCGCGTCCCTGCCCTCCCCGGCCATCCTGCTCCTCGGCGCCGGCTACCTGTTCGACGCGGTGCTCGTGGTGATGCACGCGCTGAGCTTTCCCAGCGCGTTCCTGCCCGAGGGCGTGTTCGGCCACCCGCAGCTCGCACCATGGCTCTACATCCTGTGGCACATGAGCTTTCCCGGCATCGTCCTCGGCTATGTCGCGGCGGACGTCGCGCTGGGCGAGCGGCTGCTGCGCGCCCCGGTCGCCGCCACGTGCTGGGCGGCCCTGGGCGCGATCGGGGCGGCCGCGCTGTCCGTCGCCGCCCTGGTCGCCGGGATCGACCTGATGCCGCCGCTGCAGTTCGGAGGGCGCTACGTCCACACCGGCCCCGGCGGCGTCCGCATCGGGCTTCTGGTCTGGACCATCCTGCCGCTCGTCCTCCTCTGGTGGCGGCGCGGCCGCAGCACGCTCGATCTCTGGCTGCTCGTCGTCATGGCCACCTGGGCATGCGACTTCCTGACCTCCACCGTCATCTCGCAGCAGCGCTACGACCTGGCCTTCTACGTGGGCCGCAGCTACGGGCTGCTGTCGGCGAGCTTCCTGCTGGTGGCGATGCTGCTGCGGATCAAGCGCCTGCACCGCGCGCTGGTGGTCGCGCTCGAGGACGCGGAGGCGCGCAACCGCGAACTGGCCCGCTCCCGCGAGGAGTTCGCGCGCGTGCAGCGCTTCGAGGCGGTGGGCCAGCTCGTCGGCGGCGTCGGCCACGACTTCAAGAACATCCTGACCGTGGTGATCGGCAGCCTCGACCTGATCCAGGCGGACCCCGGCAACGCCGCGAAGGTCACCCGGCTCAGCTACACCGCGCTGGACGCCGCGCGGCGCGGCGAGCGGCTCACCCACAAGCTGCTGAGCTTCGCGCATCGCCAGGTGCTGCGCCCGACCGTGGTCGACCTCAATCGCGCGATCGGCCGGCTGGAGGTGTTCCTCCAGCGCGCCGTGGGTGAGCAGGTGCAGTTGGGGCTGATCTGCGAGCCGGAGCTGTGGCCGGTACGCTGCGACGTCGGCGAGTTCGAGTCGGCGCTGCTCAACCTCGTGCTGAACGCGCGCGACGCGGTGGCCGGCGTACCGATCGGGCGGATCGCCGTGCTCACGCGCAACGTCGTGCTGGGACCGGACGAGGCGGCCGGGCTGGGCGGGCTGGCGCCCGGCCCCTACGTAGCGGTCGCGGTGCGCGACAACGGCTGCGGCATGACGCCCGAGGTGCAGGCGCATGCGTTCGAGCCGTTCTTCACGACCAAGTCGCAGGCCGTCGCCTCCGGTCTCGGACTCAGCCACGTCTACGGCTTCGCGACCGCCGCCGGGGGCGATGCGGTGATCGCCAGTCGCGAGGGCGCGGGAACGACGATCACCCTCTATCTCCCCCGCGCGCGGGAGGCGCCGGCCCCCGAGACCGCACCCACCCCGCCCCTGTTCCGCGTGCCGTGCGGGTCGGAGACGATCCTGCTGGTGGAGGACGATGCCGGCGTCCGCCAGGTGGCGGTCGAGGCGCTGGAGACGCTGGGCTACACCGTCCTGGTGGCGCATGACGGGGCGGAGGCACTCGGCGTGCTCCGGCGCGGCGACCGCATCGACCTGCTGTTCTCGGACGTGGTGCTGCCGGGTGCGCTGAACGGCTTCGAGCTGGCGGAGGAGGCACGACGGCTCCGGCGCGGGCTGCCCGTGCTGTTGACCTCCGGCTACGCCGCCTCGGAACTGCAGAAGCGGCGGCCGGGTGCGCCGCTGGAGCCGGTGCTGGACAAGCCGTACCGGCGGGAGGACCTCGCTTCCGCCATCCGCCGCGTGCTGGATCGCTGAGCCGCTGCGGGCTGACACCGATGAGCCTCTTCGCTCATCGGTGTCATGGCGTGGGGTTGGTGGGGCGGCGACGCTGTTCAGCCGGGTGGGGGAAGCGCGAGCCGCGCCTCCATCACCTCGGGATCCTCCGGCATGCGGCGCACCGTGAAGCCCAGGTGGCGGACGAAGGCCAGCATCGGCGCGTTGTCGGCGAGCACCTGCCCGACCACTTCGGACAGGCCGCGCGTGGCGGCCCAGGCGATCAGCCGGCGCATCAGGTGGCTGGCGAGGCCCCTGCCCTTCATGTCCGCCTGCACGATCACCGCGAACTCGCCGGTGCGTCCATCCGGCTCACACACCAAGCGGGAGACGCCCACCGTCTCCCCGGTCGCCTCGCGTTCGGCCACGAACGCCATCTCCCGGTCGTAGTCGACCTGGGTCAGCCGCGCCATCTGTTCGGCCGACAGCTCACGCACCGCGCTGAAGAAGCGGTAGCGGATGTCCTCGGGCGAGAGGCGGCGGAAGAACGCGCCGTGCTGCTCCGCATCCTCCGGCCGGATGGGACGGATGGTGAAGCGTTCGCCCCTGGCGTCCCAGCGTTCCAGCAGTTCGGCCGGATAGGGTGCGATCGCCAGCCGCACCGGCGGCGCATCGGTGGGCCGCAGCGCGATCCACGCATCGGCCGCGACCACCCCCTGCGCGTCCGCGAACAGCGAGCCCGCCTCCAGCGCCGCGATCTCCGGGAAGTCGACGACCAGCTGGCTGATCCGCACCAGCACCTCGGCCACCTGGGCGCGTTGGGCCGCGGGGCGATCGCGCAGCGCGCTGTCGAGCTGCGCGCCGACCCGGCTGCGGCCGATCATCGCCTGGGCGAGCGCCAGGTTGAGCGGCGGCAGGTCGATCGCCACCGCGCGTCCGTCCTCGGGCGAGGTGCCGCCCTGGCCGAAGCGGATGGTCGGTCCGAAGGTCGCATCGTCGACGACGCGCACGGCGAGTTCGCGGGCGCGTGCGACCTGGCGTTGCACCAGCAGGTCGGGCGTCACCCCCCGGCGCGCCGCACGGCCGGTGAGCACCCGCGCCGCGGCCGCCACCTCGACCGGATCATTGAGGTCGAGAGAGAGCCCGCTGGCCGGGCGCGCCGCGGGTTCGACCGACTGGCGCAGCTTGAGCACGGCAGGGAAGCCGAGGAGGGAAGCGGCGGCGGCGGCGTCCTCGGGGTTGCCGACCACGCGGCAATCGGTCACCGGGATGCCGTAGGCGGCCAGCACCTGCAGCGCCTCATCCTGCATGAGGGCGCTGCGGTCGGCCGCGCGGACCGCGGCGAACAGGCGGCGGACGGCTGCGCGGTCGGGCGCCAGCGCGAGCACGGTGCTGGGCGGCAATTCGCGCGCGGCGGCGCGGTTGCGGCGGTCCTGCACCAGGTGGACGAAGCCGCGCACCGCCTGTTCCGGCCCGGCGAAGACCGGCACGCCGGCCTGGGCGAGCCGCATGCGGTGCAGCGCGCCGGTGGTCTCGCCCATGGCGCAGACCAGCAGCGGCATGCGCTGCCCCTTCGCGAGGCCGATCAGCCGCTCCATCGTTTCCTCGTCGCGCGGGCCGGCGGGGGCGTGCACGACCAGCACGCCGCCAACCTCCGGCCGCGCCATCTCCGCTTCCGCCGCGGCGATGAGCGCGGCGGGCTGGTTCGGTGGGACGGTCGCGACCCGGCCCGGGGCCTCCTCCGGCAGGCGTAGCCCGTGCCGCAGCACCGCATCCGCCGCCAGCCGTTCGGGACCCAGCGCATTGCCGACGATGGCGAGCGTCTCGGACCGGACCGGGCGGGCGCGGGAGAGGGTCTCCGCGGCTGCCAGCACGTCCTCGAGCCGGCTGACCGCGAGCACGCCGGCGCGCCGAAGGGCGGCCTCGAAGGTGAGATCGGCGCCGCCGGTCGGGTCCAGCAGCCGCCCGCCGGCGCGGATCGCAACCACGGTGCGCAGCCGCGCCGCCGCGCGGGCGGCGGAGAGAAACACGCGGTGGTCCTTCAGGCGGCGGATATCGAGCACGATGGTGCCCGTCCCGGGATCGCGCGACAGCCAGTCGAGCGTGAGGCCGTAGCCGATATCGCCATTGCCGCCGATCCCGACGATCTGGCTGAAGCCGATCCCGTTGGGCGCGGCCCAGTCGATCACCGCCCGCGTCAGCGCGGCGGACTGGGACACGAGCGCGACGCGCCCGGCCGGTGGCGGCAGATGGGCGAGCGTCGCGTTCAGGCCGATCGCCCCGACCGCGATGCCGAAGGAATGCGGCCCCAGCGTCCGCACGCCCGAGCGGCGGGAGGCGGCGGCGAGCGCGTCCACCCCGCCCTCCACCGCGCCGGGCACGATGGCGGCGAAGCAGCCGCGCGCCGGCAGCGCCGCCAGGGCCGGCAGGACCTGGTCCGGCGGCAGCGCGAGCACGGCGAGGTTCGTGCCGGCCGTGATGTCGGCGGCCCGTGCCGCGACCTCGATCCGGCCCTTGAAGCCGCCCATGGACAGATTGGCGAGGATCTGCGCCCCACGCTCCGTCTCGGCGCCGAACACCGCGACCGAACTGGGGCGGAACAGCGCTTCGGGGTTGAAGCGCCCGGCGGGGTTGGGGCGGGGGACCGTCATGGCGCGGCGCAGCATAGCCGAGGAGCCCCGCCCCGCCCAAGCGCGCTCGGTTCGGATCCCCGCGCGCGGGACGCGACGGGGTCGCGCGCGATCGGGCAGGGCGGGCGTTTGCCAATCCGGCGCGATCCGGCTTGCATGCGGGCCGAGTGGTTGGGGGATCGAGGCATGGCGGACCGTTCGCACTGGGATGCGGAGATGGCGGCGTTCACGGCGGAGGCCGAAATGGCGGCCGCGCGCTTCCCGCCGATCCGATTGGAGATACCGCTCGAACCTCACCGCCGGGTGAACGACGCGCTCAGCCTGCTCAGCGCGTCGGGCGGACCGGAGATGGCGGAGACGACCGAGCGCTGGGTGGCCGCGCGGGGGCGGCGGATTTTTGTGCGGGTGTATCGCCCGCGCACCGACCGGGTGCTGCCGACGCTCGTCTACTTCCATGGCGGCGGCTGGGTCTGGGGATCGGTCGACACGCATGACCGGCTGGTGCGCGAGATCGCCGCCTCGGGGGAGGTCGCGGTGGTGAGCGTCGACTACGCGCTCTCGCCCGAGGCGCAGTTTCCGCAGGCGTTGGAGGAGTGCGCGGCCGTGACGCGCCATGTCGCGGCCGAGGCCGCCGCGTGGGGACTGGATGCCGGCACGCTGCTGGTCGGCGGCGACTCGGCCGGCGGCAATCTGGCGCTGGCGGTGGCGCTGATGCTGCGGGACGAGGGCGGGCCGGCGCTGTCCGGGGTGCTCGCCGCCTATCCCGTCGCGGACAGCCGGCTCGATACGCCGAGCTATGGGGCGTACGGGGATGGGAGTTACGGGCTGAGCGTGGCGCGGATGGCGTTCTACTGGAACGTCTACGTGCCGCATGCGGCGGACCGGCTGCACCCGCTCGCTGCGCCGCTGCGTGCCGATCTGCGCGGCCTGCCGCCGGTGCTGGTGCTGCTGGCGGAGCTCGACGTGCTGCGGAGCGAGGGCGAGGCGCTGGTCGCGCGGCTGCGTGAGGCGGGCGTGCCGGTCGAGAGTGCGTCCTATGCGGGCGTGGTGCACGGGTTCCTGCGTGCCACCGGTGCGGTGCAGAAGGCGCGTGACGCGGTTGCGCGTGCGGCTGCCTGGCTGCGGGCGCTGCCGCGCGCGGGGTGACGGGGTCACGGGGGGACGGGGCGCGGGATGGCCTGGCGGCCCGTGCCGGAGGGCATGGCGCGCGGCCGTCCGCCTGTGTCATGGCCGCCGAAGGGCGGCCATCCACGACGTTCCGAGCGGCACGAATTCGTGGATGGCCGGCCTGCGCCGGCCATGACACGGGAGGGCCATGACACGGGGGGGCCATGACGCAGCGGGTCCGTGACACCGGGGTGCTCAGAACGCGAGCGGGGCGTTGTCCACGACCTCCTTCATCACGAAGAACGTCCGCGTTTGGCGGACCCCCGGCAGGCTCAGCAGGTCGGTGCCGTGGATGCGGTTGAAGTCCGGCATGTCGGCGGCACGGATCTTCAGGAAATAGTCGAACTCGCCTGCCACCAGGTGGCAGTCGATCACGAAGTCCAACGCCGTGATCGCGCGCTCGAACGCGCCGAAGCTCTCCGGCGTGGAGCGGTCCAGCACCACCCCCACGATCACCAGCACGCTGCGCCCGACCCGCGGCGGATCGACGATCGCGCGCACGCCGCGCACCGCGCCGCTCGCGAACAGCGCCTGTGTCCGCCGGTGGCAGGTCGCGGGGGAGAGATGGGCGGCTTCGGCGAGGGCGGCGTTGCTGACCCGCCCGTCCTGCTGCAGCAGCCGGAGCAGCCGGACATCGGTTCGGTCGAGCGACTCCGTCGTGAAAGGATCTTCCATCGATGCCTCCTCCGCGCGACGTATCCCACGAGCTGGCCGCGAAACGCGAGCGGAACCGGCGATCAAGCACCCGAGAACGGAAGCACCTTCCGCGGAGGAGCTGCTAAGCGGCGCTCACGTCCATCGCCGCGGAGATCCGCCATGAACCTCGCCAAGTTCGAACGCTACCCCCTCACCTTCGGCCCCACGCCGGTCGAGCCCCTGCCCCGCCTCTCGGCCCATCTCGGCGGCGACGTCGCGATCTGGGCCAAGCGGGAGGACTGCAACTCCGGCCTCGCCTTCGGCGGCAACAAGCTGCGCAAGCTCGAATACATCGTGCCCGACGCGATCGCCTCGGGCGCCGACACGCTGGTCTCGATCGGCGGCGTGCAGTCGAACCACACCCGCATGGTCGCGGCGACGGCCGCCAAGATCGGCATGAAGTGCCGGCTGGTGCAGGAAGCCTGGGTGCCGCACGAGGACGCCGTCTACGACCGCGTCGGCAACATCCTGCTGAGCCGGGTGATGGGCGCCGACGTGCAGCTCGTGGAAGAGGGCTTCGACATCGGCATCCGCGCGAGCTGGGAGGCCGCGATCGCGGACGTGAAGGCCAAGGGCGGCAAGCCCTATGCGATCCCCGCCGGGGCGTCGGTCCACGAATTCGGCGGCCTCGGCTACGTGGGCTTCGCCGAGGAGGTCCGCGCACAGGAAGCGGACCTCGGCTTCACCTTCGACTACATCGTGGTCTGCACCGTGACCGGCTCCACCCATGCCGGCATGCTGGTGGGCTTCGCGGCCGACGGGCGGGCGCGCAAGGTGATCGGCATCGACGCCTCGGGCACCCCGGGGCAGACCAAGGCCCAGGTGCTCGACATCGCGCAGCGCACCGCGGCGCTGGTGGAGCTGCGCCAGGACGTGACCGCGGACGACGTCGTGCTGGTCGAGGACTATGCCTATCCCTGCTATGGCGTGCCCTCGGCCGAGACGAAGGACGCGATCCGCCTCTGCGCGCGGCTCGAGGGGATGATGACGGACCCGGTCTACGAGGGGAAGTCGATGCAGGGGATGATCGACCTCGTGCGCAAGGGGTTCTTCCCCGCAGGCTCGAAGGTGCTCTACGCGCATCTCGGCGGCGTGCCGGCGATCAACGGCTACAGCTACGCGTTCCGCAACGGCTGAGGCCTGACGCGGCGGACCGGGGGGCGGGCCCAGTCCCGCCCGTCCTCGGGTGGCGGCGATCGCCACCGCGCGCAGCGTGCCGGGAGAGCCCTGCTTCCCCCCGGCCCCGCCCTCTCGCCGCTCCCTCTGGCCTCGAAGGTCGCCGCCCCCGAACGTCGCTCGGCGCGAACGTCTCCCGCTCCGAACATCTTCCGCGCCCGACCCGTCCAGGCCGACATCTTGGACAATAAAAGCTCCTGCTTGCTTGAACTGCCAGAGGCCCGGAGCAGCCAACCGGGTCGCCTGTCCGCTGTTTCACCCCCATCGGAATGCGGCGAGATTGCGGCCGACGTCCGAAAGGCAAGAATTCCCTCAGGGACAGGAGAAGCTTCATGCGCAATTTATTGCTCAGCAGCGCGATGGCCCTTGCACTGGCAACCCCGGCATTCGCGGCCGGCAACAGCGCCCACTCCGGCCAGAGCGCCGGCAAGGCCATGCAGTCGCAGGCTGGCAACCAACAGGCGAGCGACTGGATTCGGGTGACCTCGGCGGAGAACCTGGTTGGGCGGGACGTCCGCACCAAGGACGGCAAGGATGCCGGGCGGATCGACGGCATCGTCCTCGATATCCCGCAAGGCGACGTCGTCTACCTGCTGATCGGGTCCGGCGGCCAACTCGACATCGGCAACGACCGCATCGCCGTTCCGTTCGGCGTGCTGCAGACCCCGGTTCCCGCGGATGAGGATGCCGCGGTGGTGGTCAACCAGGACCTGGGCAAGCTGCGCGACGGCAAGCGGATCTCCAACGATCGCTACGGCGACCTGGGGAACGAGTCCACGATGAAGCAGGTCTATGGCTCGTATGGCATCGGAATGCCGTCCGGGTACCTGGTTCCCCCCATGCCCGGTCGCGACCAGCACCGCTACATGCTCGTTCGCCCGGACGAGGTGTCGATGCTGGGTGATTCCGGGAACATGCGAGCACAGAACGTCCGCGGCACGGACGTGCTGCGCCCGAACGGCGACGATGTCGGGGAGATCGACCAGGTCGTGATCGATCCCGCCAGCGGCCGCGTTCCGTACCTGCTGCTGTCCTCCGGCGGCTTCCTCGGGATCGGCAACGATTGGGTGCCGGTGCCGCCCCAGGCGCTTTCCTGGTCGTCGGACAAGGATGCCTTCGTCCTGAAGGACAAGGGCCTCGACCCGACCGCGATGCAAGCGCTGCGCAAGAGCGACCTTCCCGCGCGTGTCGCGCGCACCCAGGTGCAGACGCTCTACGAGCGGTTCGACGTGACGCCGTACTGGGACAAGCAGCAGGGCAAGGATAAGGGCTGACCGGCGTGCGTAAGGAGCGGGGTGGCGAAAGCCACCCCCCTCTCATGCCGTCACAGGCGCAGCAACGATCCGCCGATCCCGCGATCGGCGAGCGCCTTGCGGCGATCGAGCGCATCCTGCGCACCACGGCAATCGCCGCCTTCCTGCTGCTGATCGCCTGGCTGCTGCGCGACGTCCTGCTCCTCGGCTTCGCCGCCGTACTGCTGGCCTGCCTGCTCCACGGCGTCGCATCCTTCCTGCACCGCCGCACCGGCATTGGGATCGACTGGACGCTGGCCTTCGTCCTGGTGGCGCTGGCCGCGTTGTTCGGCGGCCTGATCTGGTGGCGCGGCACCGACATGATCAGCCAGGCCCAGCAGCTCACCGACCGGTTGTCCGAACAGGTCGCGCGGTTGTGGCAGATGGCGAGCAATGACGCCTGGGGCGCGGGCATCTCGGGAAGCGTGCAGCGCTCGATCGAGTCGGTCACCAACGGGCTGCCGGGACTCGCGACCGGTGTCGTCACCTCCACACTCGGCATCGGCGGCAGCCTGCTGGTCGTCGGCGTGACCGCCATCTGCCTGGCCGCATCACCGCGGGTCTATGTCAACGGATCGCTCCGCCTCCTGCCCCGTGGCTGGCGCCCCCGTGGACACGAGGTCCTGCGCGAAACGGGGCAGGCCCTGCGCCATTGGTGCCTGGGGCAGTTCATCGACATGCTCGTCGTCACCCTGCTGATCGGCACGGGGCTGTTCCTGCTGGGTGTGCCGCTGGCCCTGACGCTGGCGCTGATCGCGGGGCTGTTTAACTTCGTCCCCTATATCGGCGCGTTGGTCGGCGCCGTCCCGGCGATCCTGGTGGCGCTCGCGCAATCGTCCACCCTGGCGATGTGGGTGGCCGTGCTGTTCCTCGTGGTCCAGACGATCGAGGGCAATCTCATCGCGCCGATCGTGCAGAAGCGGACCGGCACGCTCCCGCCGGCCCTGACCATCGTCTCGCAGACGGTCCTCGGCACGCTGTTCGGCGTTCTCGGCCTGATCCTCGCGACCCCCTTCATGGCCATGCTGCTGGTGGCCGTGCGGATGATCTACGTGGAAACCGTTCTCGAGGGTGCGCCAAAGGGGGATGCGCCCAAGGAGGACGCGCCACACGAAGCCTCGCCCGGGAGCGAGGCCGCTCCTGGGTAGATCCTACACGCGCGGCGCGCGGCTCAGACCGACGGCGGCACCCCCGCCTCGGCCAGCGCCGCCGCCTGCCGGTCCGCGAGCCGCTGCTCGTCGAAATCGGCGATCAGCTCGTTGAACAGCCGGCTCCAGTTCAGCTCCGCCCGCAGCCGCAGGAACACGCCGCCCAGCCCGATCGCGGAGCGGTCCATCAGCACGAACTCGCGCGGCGGCTTCACGCCCCCGGTCCGCTTCAGCCCGGCATGCACCCGCTCCGCCACCTCGCGGCCGAACATCGGGTCGTCGGTTTCCGAAATGCGGCGCACGCGGTCGTCGATCAGCGGCTCGTAGAGGAAGCGCGCCCACATGTTGAGCACGTCCATCTTCTCGCGCGAGAGATCGGTGAAGCCCCAGGTCTCGTAGGCATGGTGCGCGCGGTCGTCGTCATGGTCGCGCACCGCCTCGAACAGGTCGATCACGCCGCGCACGAACTTCGCCGGGAAGACGCGGATCGCGCCGAAATCCAGCAGGTTCACCGACCCGTCCGGACGCACCTGGTAGTTGCCCAGATGCGGGTCCCCGTGGATGACGCCGAAATGGTAGAACGGCACGTACCAGGCGCGGAACAGCGCCTCGGCCATGCGGTTGCGTTCCTCCTGCGGCGGATCCTCGGCCAGGCGCTGCATCAGAGGCCGCCCGTCGAGCCAGGTCATCGTCAGCAGCCGCTTGGTGCTGTACTCGGGGATCGGGTGCGGAATGTGCACCGTGGGATGCGCCGCCAGCATCAGCCCATAGAGCCGCATCTGCGCCGCCTCGCGCTCGTAATCGAGCTCCTCGCGCAGGCGTTCGGCCAGCTCCTTGTAGATCTCCTCGTGCTGGATGGCATTGTCCATCCGATGGTAGATCGCCATCGCCAGCCTCAGCTGCCGCAGATCCGCCTCCACCGTGCTCGGCATATCGGGGTACTGCAGCTTGCAGGCGACGTCGGTGCCGTCCGGCAGGGTGGCCCGGTGCACCTGGCCGAGGCTCGCCGCGGCCGACGCTTCCTGGCCGAAGCTGGTGAAGCGGGACTGCCAGTCGGGACCGAGTTCGCTCGCCATGCGGCGCCGGACGAAGGCCCAGCCCATGGCCGGCGCGTTCGACTGGAGCTGCGCGAGTTCGGCGGCGTATTCCGCCGGCAGCGCGTCCGGGACGGTGGACAGGAACTGCGCGACCTTCATCAGCGGCCCCTTGAGCCCGCCCAGGATGGTCCTGAGGTCCTGCGCATGCGCCGATTTGTCGGTCTGGATGCCGAACACGCGGGCACCCGCCACGCGCGCCGCGATGCCGCCGACCGCGCCCGAGGTCCGCGCCATGCGCCGGATCTCGCCGAAGATGTTGCTGCCCGACATGACTAGCGCCCCCCCTCCCCTCGCGGGAGGGGGATGGGGGGCGGGGGCGCCGCGTGGGAGCCCCCGTCCTGGCCGGCTGCTTCCAGGATCACGAGACGAACGACTCCTTCGAGATTGCGGAAGATCTCCGCGTTCGGGATTCGCAGGACACGCAGGCCATGCCTGCGCATCCACGCATCGCGGACAGCGTCACGGGCTGTCGCGTCCCAGTGAGAGACGCCATCAAGCTCGATCACCAGCCGCGCCGCTGGGCAGTAGAAATCCGCGATGTACGGGCCGATCGGCACCTGGCGGCGGAATTTCAGGTCGTGCGCCGCGTGGTTGCGGAGTGCGGCCCAGAGCTTGCGTTCGGCAGGGGTGGCTTCCCGACGCAGGGCGCGGGCTTTCTGGAGCTGGGTTTTGGGCGCGGATGGTGCGTGCTCGGGTGGCACCCCCTCCCCCCATCCCCCTCCCGCAAGGGGAGGGGGGGATTCTGACGGACTCGTCATGCTCACGCGCCCTGCTCCAGCTCGTCGATGAAGCCCGCGATCACGTCGAGGCCGCGGGTCCAGAAGGCCGGATCGGAGGCATCGAGGCCGAACGGGGCGAGCAGCTCCTTGTGCCGCTTCGTACCGCCGGCACGCAGCAGGTCCAGGTACTTCGTCTGGAAGTTCGGATGCCCCGACTGGAACACCGAATACAGCGCGTTCACCAGGCAATCCCCGAACGCATAGGCGTAGACGTAGAACGGCGAGTGGATGAAGTGCGGCACATAGGACCAGAACACGCTGTACTCGGGCGTGAACTCGAAGGCCGGCCCCAGGCTCTCGGTCTGCACGCCCATCCAGATCTCGCCGAGACGTTCCGGCAGCAGCTCGCCGGAGCGGCGTTCGTCATGCACCCGGGTCTCGAACTGATAGAACGCGATCTGGCGGACCACCGTGTTCAGCATGTCCTCCACCTTGGAGGCCAGCATGATGCGGCGCTGCTGCGGCGTCGCGGCGTCGAGCAGGGCGCGGAAGGTCAGCATCTCCCCGAACACGCTCGCCGTCTCGGCCAAGGTCAGCGGCGTGCCGGACATCAGGTAGCCCTGCGTCCCGGCCAGCACCTGGTGCACGCCATGCCCCAGCTCGTGCGCCAGCGTCATCACGTCCCGCGTCCGCCCATGGTAATTCAGCAGCAGGTACGGGTGCGCGCTCGGCACCGTCGGGTGGGCGAAGGCGCCGCCCGCCTTGCCGGGCGTGGGACGTGCGTCGATCCAGGCCTGGTCGAAGAAGCGCTTGCCGACCGTGGCGAGTTCGGGACTGAACGCGCCGTAGGCGGTCAGCACCCGCTCCCGCGCCTCGGCCCAGGGGATCGTGCGATCCTCGTCCTCGGGCAACGGTGCGTTGCGGTCCCAGTGCTGCAGCTTGGGCAGGCCGAGCCACTTGGCCTTCATCTGGTAGTAGCGGTGGGAGAGGCGCGGATAGGCATCGCGGACCGCCGTGACCAGCGCGTCCACCACCGCGTCCTCGACCATGTTGGAGCGGTTGCGGTAGCTGCCGGGGCGCGGATAGTGGCGCCAGCCGTCGATGATCTCCTTGTCCTTCGCCAGCGTGTTGGTGATCAGCGAGAACAGCCGGATCCGCTCCCCGAACGCCGCGCCGATCGCCTTCCCGGCGGCCTCCCGCACGCCGCGGTCCCGGTCGGACAGCCGGTTGAGCGTGGCGCTGACCGTCAGCTCCTCCCCGTCCAGCGGGATGCGCATCGCGGCCACGGTCTCGTCGAACAGGCGGTTCCAGGCCGCGTGGCCGGTCACCTCCTTCTCGTGCAGCAGCTTCTCGAGCTCGTCGGAGAGCTGGTGCGGACGGAACACGCGCAGGTCCCGCAGCCAGGGGCGGTAGCGCGCGAGCGTGGGATCGGCGAGCTTGTCCTCGAGCACCGCGTCGTCGAGCCGGTTCAGCTCGAGGGTGAAGAAGATCAGGTGGGTGCTGATCGCGGTGACCCGCTCCTGCGCGGTCTGGTAGAAGCGGCCGATCGCCGGATTGGTGGAATCGGCGCTGAACAGGAGCTGGGCGTAGGACATCAGGCGCCCGAGCCCCTCTTCGATCCGCTCGTATTCGGCGATGGCGGCGGCGAGCTCCGCGCCCGAGAGGCTGGCGAGCCGGCCCTGGTAGGCGGTGGCGAAGCGGCTGGCATGCTGTTCGGCGGCAGCGAGGTCGGCCTGCACCGCCGGACTGTCCGGCCCCGGGTAGAGATCGGACAGGTCCCAGGCCGGCAGCGTCGCGTCGGCGGCCTGGGCGCGGGGGGCGTCGTTCATCGAAAGGGAGTCCTCGAGGCTGCTGCGTTCCCTGCTCATGTAGAGTAGGAACCTGACCCGTCAAAGGGTTGCGCCCACGCAGCCTGTACAGGGGAGGCAACGCTGCGCACCTATCCGACCTGGCCGAACCTGGCCGCGATGATGTTCGGGCTGGCTCGCACCTGGCCCGCCAAGCCGATGCTGCGCCACCATCGCGACGGCGCGTGGCACGGCGTGACCTGGGCGGCGTTCGGCCGGATGGCGGCGTCCTGCGCGCGGCATCTGCGCGCGGCGGGGGTGTCGGCCGGCGATCGGGTGGTGATCTGCGCCGAGAACCGCCCGGAATATCCGATCGCCGAAACGGCGCTGATGGCGATCCGCGCCGTGCCCGTGCCGACCTACACGACCAACACGGTGGCCGATCATGTGCACATCCTGCGCGATTCCGGCGCGCGGGCGGCGATCGTCTCCTCCCCTGCCCTCGTCGCCAAGCTGCGGGAGGCCGGCGCGCAGGTGGGTGGCCTCGACCTGCTGGTGGTGATGGAGCCGGAGGCGGAGACGCCGGACACGGTCGCGTGGGCGACCCTGGTGGGGGACGACCAGCCGCTGGACGACATCGCGCTGGAGGCCTCGGGGATCCCGCCGGGGGCGCTCGCCTGCCTGATCTACACGTCGGGCACGGGTGGCGCGCCCAAGGGCGTGATGCTGCCGCATCGCTGCATCCTGTCGAACTGCCGCGGCGCCTTCTCCCTGGTGAAGCCCCTGAAGCTCGAGGACGAGGTCTACCTGTCCTACCTGCCGCTGTCGCACAGCTACGAGCACACGGTCGGCCAGTTCTTCGTGCTCAGCCTGGGGACCGAGATCGTCTATTGCCGCGGGGTCGAGCACCTGGCCGCCGATCTGCTGGCGATCCGCCCGACCCTGATGACGGCCGTGCCCCGCGTGCTGGAGGTGATCCGCGGCCGGGTGCTGGCCCAGGTCGCGCGCCAGACGCCGCGGCGGCAGGCACTGTTCCAGCGCGCGCTCGCCCTGGGGCTGCGGCGGATCGAGGGGGAGCGGCTGGGCGTCGCGGAGCGTATCGCCGATGCGGTGCTGGACCGGCTGGTGCGCGCCAAGGTGCGGGCGCGGTTCGGCGGGCGGCTGAAGGTGGCGATGTCGGGCGGCGCCCGCCTCGACCCCGAGGTGGGCCGCTTCTTCCTGGCACTCGGCCTGCCCATCATGCAGGGCTACGGCCAGACCGAGGCCGGGCCGGTGATCAGTGCCAACCCGCCCGATGCGATCCACATCGAGACGGTGGGGCGGGTGCTGGAGGGCGTGGAGCTGCGGCTGGCCGAGGACGGGGAGATCCTGGTGCGCGGCGACCTGGTGATGGACGGCTATTGGGGCCAGCCGGCCGAGACGGCGGCGGTGATCCGGGACGGGTGGCTACATACGGGCGACATCGGCGCGCTGGATGCGGCGGGGTATCTGCGGATCACGGACCGGAAGAAGGACATGATCGTGCTGTCCGGCGGCGAGAACGTCTCGCCCGCGAAGATCGAGGGCATGCTGATGGCGGAGCCCGCGATCGCCCAGGCGGTGGTGGCGGGGGACGGGCGGGCGGGCGTGACGGCGCTGGTGGTACCGGCGGAGGGTCAGGACGACGTGGCGGTGGCGATCGCGGTGAACCGCACGAACATGCGGTTGTCGGTGACGGAGCGGATCCGCAAGCACGCGATCGTTCCGGCGTTTACGATCGAGAACGGTCTGATGACGCCGACGCAGAAGATCCGCCGGATGATGGTGCTCCGCGCGAACGCGGAGGTCCTGGCGGGCCTGCACGGGTAGGCTTGGTGGATCGCGACGGAGGCGGCTGGGGCGGGCCCCGTGTCATGGCCGCCGCAGGGCGGCCATCCACGCCTTTCCATGCCCCCAAGCCGTGGATGGCCGGCACAAGGCCGGCCATGACACGGGGGGGGCGGCACCCGGCCATGACACAGGGAGCGGCAGCCGCAGCCGGCCATGACACGGGGGGTCGGCCGCCGGCTCACGCGTTCGCGGCGCGCATCACCTCCTGCCAGGCGTCCAGCACCGGTTCGAGCTTGTCCGCCGCCTCCGATTCCAGGCTGAACACGATCCGCGACACGCCCAGCTCCTGATAGCGCTTCATCAGCTCGACCTCGCGCTTCGGACCCCAGACCGTGATCTCGATCTCGTCGGGGTTGCGCCCCGCCTCCTTCGCCATCTTGCGGAACTCGGGGATCAGTTCGGCGATCTCCTCGTAGGTGCCGCGCTTGGCCTGGGGGATCCACCCGTCTCCGTAACGGATCGCCCGTCGTGCGGAATAGGGGAACGCCCCACCAACGATCACCGGCGGATGCGGCTTCTGGACCGGCTTCGGCCAGGTCATCATCGGGCCGAACTTCACGAAATCGCCCTGATACTCGGGCTTCGACTTCGTCCAGATCACCTTCATCGCCTCGATCCGCTCGCGTGCGACCTTGTGCCGGTCCGCGAAGGCCACGCCGTGATCCTCGAGCTCGTCCTGGTTCCAGCCGTTCCCCACGCCGAACAGGAACCGCCCGCCGGAGACCTGGTCGATCGAGGCCACCAGCTTCGCCGTCTGGATGGGATCGCGCTGCGCCACGAGGCACACGCCGGTCCCGACCTTCAGCGTCTTGGTCGCGACCGCCGCGGCGGCGAGCGTCACGAACGGGTCCATCGTGTCGTAGTATTTCTTGGGCAGATCCCCGCCGCCCGGGAACGGCGACTTCCGCGTGAGCGGGATATGCGAGTGTTCGGGTGCCCAGAGCGACTCGAACCCCCGATCCTCGAGCGTACGGCCGAGTTCGACCGCACCGATGGAATAGTCGGTGAAGAACATGGACGCGCCGAATGCCAGCATGAGCCCCTCCCGTGGCGGATTGGCGCCCATCATGGCGGCGGGCCGGACGCCACGCCAGGGGCGCGTCCGGTCCCGGTCCGCGACGCTCACGAACGAGTGCTGTCTCGGCAATGCCGCAACGATGTGGTTGCGGCTATACTGTCGCGTGACTCGCAACCATTTCGGGTCACGCGGCTGGAAGCGACCGGTTCGCGCAGCCTCTTCTTGCCGGTCGGCGTGGATGCAACACGCATCGCGTCATGCGCATCGGCCCGCGGTGCAGCCGCATTCGGCGGTTGAAGCTGCCGCGCGAAACATGCTTTGGTCGCCTGCAACCGATCACGATCAGGTGAAAACGCCGTGGATTTTGAGGCCGACGAGCAAGCTGCCGCTCCCGAGACCCATCGCCAGGCCGCCGCGCCGAGAGAGGAAGAAGTCGCCTCCCTCCGCGCCGCGATCCTCGAAAAGCTCAATTACCACGTGGGCAAACGGCGTTCGGTCGCGACGGATGCGGACTGGCTGCTGGCGACCTGCCTCGCCGTGCGCGACCGCGTCGTGGATCGCTGGCTGGCCGGCATCGACACGGCGTACCAGCAAGGTGAAAAGCGCGTCTATTACTTGTCGCTCGAGTTCCTGATCGGCCGGCTCCTCTTCGACAACCTCAACAATCTCGGCATGACCGCGACGATCCGCGCGGCGCTCGCGGGGATGGACATCGATCTCGACCGGCTGCGCGCGCTCGAACCCGACGCGGCGCTGGGCAATGGCGGCCTCGGCCGCCTCGCCGCCTGCTTCATGGAGAGCATGGCCACGCTGGGCATCCCCGCCCACGGCTACGGCATCCGCTACGACCACGGCCTGTTCAAGCAGGTCATGAAGAACGGCTGGCAGCAGGAATACCCCGAGGATTGGCTGACCCACGGCAATCCCTGGGAGTTCGAGCGGCCGGAGGTCTGCTACGAGGTCGGCTTCGGCGGCTCGATCGAGGCCGTGCCGATCTCCGAAGCCGCCATGCGCCATGTCTGGCACCCGGCCGAGAAGGTGGAGGCGGTCGCCTTCGACACGCCCGTGGTCGGCTGGCACGGACGGCGCGTGAACACGCTGCGCCTGTGGTCCGCGCGCCCCGTCGATCCGCTGCGGCTCGACGCGTTCAACCATGGCGACCATGCCGGCGCGCTGGCCGAACAGGTGCGCGCGGAATCGATCTCCAAGGTCCTCTACCCGTCCGACGCCACGCCCGCCGGGCAGGAGCTGCGGCTGCGGCAGGAGTATTTCTTCGTCTCCGCCTCGCTGCAGGATCTGGTCCGGCGCCACATCAAGGCGTTCGGCCATATCGGCACCTTCGCCGACAAGACCGCGATCCAGCTCAACGACACGCATCCCGCGATCGGCGTCGCCGAACTGATGCGCATCCTGCTCGACGTCTACCAGCTGCCCTGGGAAGACGCCTGGCGCACCACGCAGCGCACGTTCAGCTACACCAACCACACCCTGCTGCCCGAGGCGCTGGAGAGCTGGCCGCTGCCGCTGCTGGAACGGCTGCTGCCGCGCCACATGCAGATCATCTACCTGATCAATGCGCTGCATCTCGGCCAGGTCCGCCGGGAGCACCCCGAAGATGGACGCCTCCTCTCCTCCGTCTCGCTGATCGACGAGCACCAGGGCCGCCGCGTGCGCATGAGCCACCTGGCCTTCCTCGGCTCGCACCGGGTGAACGGCGTCTCCGCGCTGCACACCGACCTGATGCAGGAGACGGTGTTCCGCGACCTGCACGCCCTGTTCCCCGACCGCATCGTCAACGTCACCAACGGCATCGCCTTCCGCCGCTGGCTGCACGAGGCGAACCCGAAGCTCACGCGCCTGCTCGTGGACGCGGTCGGGCCCGAGGTGCTGGACCGGGAGGAAGCCCTCGCGCGGCTCCGCCCGCTCGCGACCGACAGCGTGTTCCAGCAGCGCTTCGCCGCGGTGCGCTACCTGAACAAGCTCGCCCTGGCCGACGTGATCCGCAAGGAACTCGAGATCCGCGTTGATCCGGCGGCGCTGTTCGACGTGCACATCAAGCGCTTCCACGAATACAAGCGCCAGCTGCTGAACATCCTCGAGACGATCGCGCTCTACAACGCGATCCGCGCGCGGCCCATGAGCGACTGGACGCCACGCGTGAAGATCTTCGCCGGCAAGGCCGCGGCGAGCTACCAGACCGCGAAGCTGATCATCAAGCTCGCGCACGACGTGGCCCGCGTGGTGAACAGCGACCCCACGGTGCGCAACGCGCTGAAGGTCGTGTTCCTGCCGAACTACTCCGTCAGCCTGGCCGAGGTGATCATCCCGGCCGCCGACCTGTCCGAACAGATCTCCACCGCGGGGATGGAGGCGTCCGGCACGGGCAACATGAAGTTTGCGCTGAACGGCGCGCTGACGATCGGCACGCTGGATGGCGCCAACGTCGAGATCCGCGAACACGTGGGTCCCGAGAACATCGCGATCTTCGGCCTGACCGCCGAGGAAGTGGCGGCGCGCCGCACCCGCGGCATCGACGCGGGCGACGTGATCGCGGCCTCCCCGGCGCTGACGGAGGTGCTGGACGCGGTGCAGTCCGGCGTGTTCTCCCCCGACGACCGCGACCGCTACCGCGGCCTCGTGGACGCGCTGCGCTACCACGACTACTTCATGGTCTGCGCCGATTTCGACGCCTACTACGCGGCCCAGCGCGAGATCGCCGCGCTGTGGAACCGCCCCGAGGCATGGTGGAAATCGGCGATCATGAACACCGCCGGCATGGGCTGGTTCAGCTCCGACCGCTCGATCCGCGAATACGCGAGCGAGATCTGGGACGTGCCCACCCACGCGGGGTGACGGACGCGGGCGCCGCGCCGGCGTCCCTTCCTCGTGTCCGCCCCTCCCCGTGTCATGGCCGGCCTTGTGCCGGCCACCCACGACTTCGTGCCGCTCGGAACGTCGTGGATGGCCGCCCTGCGGCGGCCATGACACAGGGCCGCCCCGCAGCGCCCCGCCCCGCCCCCACACGCGCATGAACCATTGGTTCATCCCCCGCATCGTATCGTATGATCTCGACCCGAGGCGGATAACCACCTCCCAGATCATCACGAGGACGGGACAGAATGACCGCGTGGCGCGCTGCCGAGGCCGAGATCGACGCCTTGCGCGCCGCCCGCCATCCCGACCCCTTCGCCCTCCTCGGCCCGCACGAAACACCCGAGGGCCTCGTGATCCGCGCCTTCGTCCCCGGCGCGGCCGCCCTCACCCTCTGCGCCCTCGACGGGACACCGCGGGCGGAATTCCCGCAGCGCCACCCGGACGGCGTCTTCGAGCTCCTGCTCCCCGACACCAGCGCCCGCTTCCCCTACCTCCTGGAAGCCACCAACGGCGCCGAAACCTGGCGCCTCCGCGACCCCTACGCCTTCCCCCCCGTGCTCGGCCCGCTCGACGACCACCTGCTGGTCGAAGGCACGCATCGCCGGCTCTATGAACGCCTCGGCGCCCATCCGATGCGGCATGAGGGCGTCGATGGCGTGCATTTCGCCGTCTGGGCCCCGAACGCCGACCGCGTCTCCGTGGTCGGCGACTTCAACGCCTGGGACGGGCGCCGCCACCCGATGCGCAAGCGGGTGGATAGCGGGCTGTGGGAGATCTTCCTCCCCGACCTCGGCCCCGGCGCGGTCTACAAATACGAGATCCTGGCGCGCGACGGCCGCCTGCTGCCGCTCAAGGCCGATCCGTTCGGCTTCGCCGCCGAACTCCGCCCCTCCACCGCCTCGGTCGTCGCGCGCACCGATGCGCTGCCGTTCACCGACACCGAATACCGCGCGCGACGCGACGCGACCGACCCACGCCGCGCCCCCATGGCGATCTACGAGGTGCATCTCGGCTCCTGGCGCCGCGCGCCCTCCGGCCGCTTCCTCACCTATGACGAGCTCGCCGACACGCTGATCCCCTACGCCGCCGACCTCGGCTTCACCCATCTCGAGCTGCTGCCGATCACCGAACACCCGCTCGACGCCTCCTGGGGCTACCAGCCGATCGGCCTGTTCGCGCCGACCGCGCGGCACGGCGATCCGGCCGGCTTCGCCCGCTTCGTCGACCGCGCGCACGCCGCCGGCCTCGGCATCATCCTCGACTGGGTGCCCGCGCATTTCCCAACCGACGTCCATGGCCTCGCGCAGTTCGACGGCAGCCCGCTCTACGAGCATCCCGATCCGCGCCGCGGCTTCCATCCCGACTGGAACACGGCGATCTTCGACTACGGCCGGCGGGAGGTCGCGAACTACCTGATCGCCTCCGCCGCCTACTGGCTCGACCGGTTCCACGTCGATGCGCTGCGCGTCGATGCGGTCGCCTCCATGCTCTATCTCGACTACTCCCGCCGCGCCGGCGAGTGGCTGCCCAATCCCGACGGCAGCAACGACAACCGCGACGCGGTCGCCTTCCTGCAGCGCTGCAACGCGCTGCTGTTCGCCGATCATCCCGGCATCACCACCATCGCCGAGGAATCCACCTCCTGGTCCGGCGTCTCCGCCCCGGTCGACGCGGGCGGGCTGGGATTTGGTTTCAAATGGAACATGGGATGGATGCACGACACGCTCGCCTACATGGCGCACGACCCCGTGCATCGAAGCTGGCACCATGACCGGCTCACCTTCGGCCTGCTCTACGCCTGGTCGGAAAACTTCGTCCTGCCGCTCTCGCACGACGAGGTCGTGCACGGCAAAGGCTCGATCCTCGGCCGCATGCCCGGCGACGACTGGCAGCGCTTCGCCAACCTGCGCGCCTATTATGGTTTCATGTGGGCCTGTCCGGGCAAGAAGCTGCTCTTCATGGGCCAGGAGTTCGCGCAGCCCGCCGAGTGGAACGCGGAGGCGAGCCTCGACTGGTGGCTGCTCGACCACGCTCCGCATCGCGGCGTGCAGGCGCTGCTGCGCGACCTGAACGCGCTGCATCGCACCCTGCCCGCGCTGCACGCGCGCGACTGCGAGCCCGAGGGCTTCCGCTGGATCGCACCCGACGACCGCGAGAACTCCGTCCTGTCCTGGCTGCGCTTCGCCCCCGGCGCGCCGCCCGTCGCGATCGTCGCGAACTTCACCCCCGTCCCGCGCGCGGGCTACCGCATCGGCCTGCCCTTCCCCGGGCGCTGGCGCGAAGTGTTGAACACCGATGCCCCTGGCTATGGCGGCAGCGGCCTGGGCAATCTCGGGGCGATCGAGGCCGAACCGGTGCCGATGCACGGGCTCCCGGCCTCGGCCGCCCTCCTGGCCCCACCTCTGGCCACCGTGTATTTTGTCCACGAGCCGACGGCTCGCGACGAGGAGACGTTGCCCGCATGATGACCCGCCCCTCGCCCAATGCGCCGGTCGTGCGCGACACGATGGCCTACGTGCTGGCCGGGGGGCGCGGCTCGCGGCTGCTCGAACTCACCGACACCCGCGCGAAGCCGGCCGTCTATTTCGGCGGCAAGAGCCGCATCATCGATTTCGCCTTGTCCAACGCGTTGAATTCCGGGATCCGCCGCATCGGCGTCGCGACGCAGTACAAGGCGCACAGCCTGATCCGCCACCTGCAGCGCGGCTGGAACTTCTTCCGGCCGGAACGCAACGAGGGGTTCGACATCCTCCCCGCCTCCCAGCGTGCCGGCGACGACTGGTACGCCGGCACCGCCGATGCGCTGTTCCAGAACATCGACATCATCGAGGGCTACGACCCCGCCTACATCGTCGTGCTCGCGGGCGACCACGTCTACAAGATGGACTATGCCGGGATGGTCACCCAGCACATCGAGCAGAACGCCGACGTGACGGTGGGCTGCATCGAGGTGCCGCGCATGCAGGCGACCGGGTTCGGCGTCATGGCGGTGGACACGACCGACCGCATCTTCGATTTCGTCGAGAAGCCGGCCGATCCGCCCGGCATGCCCGACAAGCCCGACATGGCGCTCGCCAGCATGGGCATCTACGTGTTCGCGACGCGCTTCCTGATCGACCAGTTGAAGCGCGACGCCGCCGATCCGCACTCCCAGCGGGATTTCGGCAAGGACATCATTCCCTACCTGGTCAGGCACGGCAAAGCCGTCGCCCATCGCTTCGCCAATTCCTGCGTCCGCTCCGGCTACGAGAAGGAGGCGTACTGGCGCGACGTCGGCACGCTCGACGCGTACTGGGAGGCGAATATCGACCTCACCGCCGTCGTTCCCGCGCTCGACCTGTTCGACCGCGAGTGGCCGATCTGGACCTATGCCGAGATCACCCCGCCCGCCAAGTTCGTGCATGACGAGGTCGGCCGGCGCGGCGAGGCGATCTCCTCCCTGGTGTCCGGCGGCTGCATCATCTCCGGCGCCTTCCTGCGCCAGGCGCTGCTGTTCACCGGCGTGCACGTCCATTCCTACGCCCGCGTCGAGAACGCGGTGATCCTGCCGGAGGCCGATATCGGCCGCGGCGCCCGCCTGCGCAACGTGATCGTCGAGAAGGGCGTGCGGATCCCGCCCGGCCTGGTGGTCGGCGAGGACCCCGAGGAGGACGGCCGCCGCTTCCGCCGCACCGAGAACGGCGTGTGCCTGGTCACCCAGCCCATGCTCGACCGGCTCGAGGCCTGACCCCGGCCCGATGTCCGACCTGCACGTCCTCTCGGTCGTCCCCGAGATCTATCCGCTCGTGAAGACCGGCGGGCTCGCCGACGTGGCCGGCGCCCTGCCGCTCGCCCTCGCGCCCGAGGGTATCCGCACCACCAGCCTCGTCCCCGCCTATCCCGCCGTTCGCGCGGCACTCGGCCAGCCGCAGGCGGAACACGTCCAGCCCGACCTGTTCGGCGGACCGGTCCGGCTGCTGCGCGGCACCGTCGCTGGCCTCGACATCCTGGCGATCGACGCCCCGCATCTCTACGACCGGTTCGGCAACCCGTATGTCGGGCCGGACGGGCGCGACTGGGGCGACAACGCGCTGCGCTTCGCGGCGCTGGCGCGGATCGGCGCCGATGTCGCGACCGGATCGGTGCCCGGCCTGCGCCCCGACATCCTGCACGCGCATGACTGGCAGGCCGGCCTCGCGCCCGCCTACCTGACCTATCGCGGCGGTCCGCGCCCCGGCACCGTGATGACGGTGCACAATCTCGCCTTCCAGGGACAATTCCCCGCCGGCCTGCTGGGCACGCTGGGACTGCCCGCCGAGGCCTACAACATCGGCGGCGTCGAGTACTACCAGAGCATCGGCTACCTGAAGGCCGGCCTCGCGCTCGCCGACCGGATCACCACCGTCTCGCCCAGCTACGCCGCCGAGATCACCACGCCCGAAGGGGGCATGGGGATGGACGGGCTGCTCCGCGTCCGCGCCCATGCGCTGTTCGGCATCCTCAACGGCATCGACGAGACGGTCTGGGACCCGGCGACGGATCCGCATCTCGTGGCGCCGTTCTCGCGCGACCGCCTCGAGGCCCGCACGGCCAACAAGGCCGCGCTGCAGGCCCGGCTCGGGCTCGCGCCGGACCGCAGGGCGCTGCTGCTGGGCGTGGTCAGCCGGCTCACCTGGCAGAAAGGGCTCGACCTCCTGCTCGATGCGCTGCCGCATCTGCTGGGCTTCGACCTCCAGCTCGCCCTGCTGGGCTCCGGCGACCGCGCGCTGGAGGCGGGCTTCGCCGCCGCCGCCGCGGCGCATCCCGGCCGCATCGGCGTCGTCCTCGGGTATGACGAGAGCCTCGCCCACCAGATCCAGGCCGGCGCCGACGCGCTGCTCGTCCCCTCGCGCTTCGAACCCTGCGGGCTGACCCAGCTCTGCGCCCTGCGCTACGGCGCGTTGCCGGTGGTCGCGCGGGTCGGCGGGCTGGCCGACACGGTGATCGACGCGAACGAGGCCGCGCTCGCCGCCGGCACCGGCACCGGCGTGCAGTTCGCACCCCCCTCGCGGGAGATGCTGGAGGCGGCGATCCTGCGCCTCGCCGCGCTCTGGGCGGACCAACCCACCTGGCAGAGGCTGCAGAGATCCGCGATGGACTCCGACGTGTCCTGGCGCCGTCCGGCCGCCCGCTACGCCACGCTCTACCGCGCGCTGCGCGACGAGCGCCGCACGTGATCCGCCGGATCGGCCCCGGCCGCCCCTGGCCGCTGGGCGTCACGCCGGATGCCGATGGCGCCAACGCCGCCGTGCACGCCGCCGATGCCGACGCCGTCGCGCTGTGCCTGTTCGACGCCGAGGATCGGGAGACCGCGCGCCTGCCGCTGCCGCACCGCACCGGCGACGTGTTCCATGGCTACGTGCCGGGTCTGCGGCCCGGCCAGCGCTACGGGCTGCGCGCCTGGGGGCCGTTCGATCCCGCGTCCGGGAAGCGCTGCAACCCGGCCAAGCTGCTGGTCGATCCCTACGCCACGCGGCTCGACCGCCCGTTCACGCTCGACCCCGTCCTGGTCGACCACGACGCCCCCAACTCCACCGACACCGCGCCCCTGGTGCCGAAGGCCATCGTCGAGGCGCCGCCGAACACCCCCGTGTCATGGCCGGCGCAGGCCGGCCATCCACGACTACCCCACCCGCGTCGCCCGTTCGACTGGGACCGCCAGGTCATCTACGAACTCCATGTCCGCGGCTTCACCCGCCTCCACCCCGACATCCCCGAGGCGATCCGCGGCACCTACGCCGCCCTCGCCCATCCCGCGGTCATCGCGCATCTCCGGCACCTCGGTGTCACCACCGTCGAGCTGATGCCCTCGGCCGCCTGGATCGACGACCGCCACCTGCCGCAGATCGGCCTGCACAATTACTGGGGCTACAACCCGGTCGCCTTTCTCGCGCCCGACCCGCGGCTCGCCCCCGGCGGCTGGGACGAAGTCCGCACCGCGGTGACCGCACTGCAAGATGCCGGCTTCCACGTCCTGCTCGACGTCGTGCTCAACCACAGCGGCGAGGGCGACGAACTCGGCCCCACCCTCTCGCTGCGCGGGCTCGACAACACCGGCGCCTACCGCCTGCGCCGCGACGATCCGGCGCTGTATGTGAACGATGCCGGCACCGGCAACATCCTCGCGCTCGATCGCCCGCCCATGGTCGCGCTCGCCATGGCGGCGCTGCGCATCTGGGCGGAACGCGGCGGCTTCGACGGATTCCGCCTCGACCTCGCGACCACGCTGGGCCGGCGCGAGGATGGGTTCGACCCGGCCGCGCCCCTGCTCGCCGCCATGCAGCAGGATCCGGTGCTCGCGGAGCGCGTGGTGATCGCCGAACCCTGGGATATCGGCTTCGGCGGCTACCAACTCGGGTCCTTTCCCGCCGGCTGGGGCGAGTGGAACGACCGGTTCCGTGACACCATGCGTCGCTTCTGGCGCGGGGATGCGCACATGCTGGGCGAGGTCGCGACCCGGCTTGCCGGATCGGCCGACATCTTCGCCGGCCGGCGGCGCCCGCTCACCCGCAGCATCAACTTCGTCACCGCGCATGACGGGTTCACGCTCGCCGACCTCGTCTCGCATGAAACCAAGCACAACGAGGCGAACCGCGAGGACAATCACGACGGCAACGGTGACAACCTCTCCTGGAACAACGGGGCCGAGGGCGCAACCGACGACCCCGCGATCCGGGAGGCGCGGCGCCGCGACATCCGCTCCCTGCTCGTGCTGCTGCTCGCCGCGCGCGGCACGCCGATGCTGCCAATGGGCGACGAGGGCGGCCGCACGCAGCGGGGCAACAACAACCCCTATACGCAGGACAACGAACTCTCCTGGCTGGACTGGGGCGCGCTCGATCCCGGTCTCGTCGACTTCGCCGCGCGGCTGATCCGCCTCCGCCTCGAGACGCCCGCGTTGCGCGGCGACCAGAGGCTGACCGGCGCGGCCCTAGACGAGACCGGACTGCCGGACGTGACCTGGCGCATGCCGGACGGGCGGGTGCCCACGGTCGAGGAATGGAACGACGACCACCTCAGCCTCGTGGTGACCTTCTACGCGACCGGGTCGCGCATCGCGCTGGTGCTGAATGCCAGTCGCGAACCGCTGCAGGCGACGCTCGCCGACCCGCGCCCCGGCTGGCGCTGGCAGTGCGTCGCCGACAGCGCCGATCCCGATCGCACGGGCCTCGTCGGCGCCGACTTCCCGGTCGCGTCCCGCTCCATCGTCGTGCTGCGCGAGGACCGCGCGGACGGCGCCGGCACATCCGGACGGATGGCGGGAGCGGAGGAGGAAGGGAGCGCTCCGGCCCCCGCCCCTGCCCTGCTGACCTCCGTCCCGGCCGACGCGGTCGACCGGCTCGCCGCCGCCGCCGGGATCGCGCCGGTCTGGTGGGACGTGACCGGCACCGAGACCCGCGTCTCCGCCGACACGAAGCGGGCGCTGCTCGCCGCGATGCGCCTGCCGACGGCGACGGCCTCCGATTGCGCCGACAGCCTCGCCCGCATTGCCGCCCGCGCCGCGCGGCCGCTGCCGCACGCGCTGGTGGCGTGGACCGGCGCCCCGCTGCGCATCCGCTTCGGCATCGGCGGCGGGTCCTGGCTGATGCTGGCGCTGGAGGACGGCACCCAGACCGCGTTCCGGCGGCCGGCGGACGGAGCGCCCGCGATCACCCTGCCCGCGCTGCCGGAAGGCCGGCACCGCCTGTGGCTGGACGGCGCGCCGGACGCGGTCTGTCACCTGACGGTGGCGCCGCGGACCTGCTTCCTGCCTCCGCGGCTCGCGGGCGGCCGGCGCGCGGCCGGTGTCGCGGCGCATCTCTACACGCTCCGGCGGGCAGGCGATCAGGGAATCGGCGACTTCACCTCGCTCGCCGAGATGGGCCGCGCCGCCTCGCGCTGGGGTGCGGCGACCGTCGGGATCAACCCGCTGCATGCGCTCTTCCCGGTCGATCGCACGCGGTGCAGCCCCTATCACCCGTCCGACCGGCGCTTCCTCGATCCGATCTACCTCGACGTCGCGGCGCTCGCGCCCGGCGCGGCATTCGCCGCCCTTCGCGCCCCGGACGGGGTCGACTACCTGTCCGTCTGGGCCACCAAGCGGGAGATCCTGTGGCAGGCATTCCTGGCCGGCGGGCGGGATGATCCGGCGTTCGCCGCCTTCGAAGCCGCCGGCGGGGAGGCGCTGCGCGACTTCGCGCGGTTCGAGGCGCTGTGCGCGGCGCAAGGCCACGCGCATTGGCAGACCTGGCCGGAGGCGCTGCGCCACCCTGGCTCCCCGTCCGTGGCGGCAGTTGCGGACCCGGATCTGGTGCGCTTCAGCGCGTGGCTGCAATTCCAGGCGGACCGCCAGCTGGCGGCGGCCGCACGGAACTCGGGCCTGTCACTCGGCTTCTACCGCGATCTCGCGGTCGGGGCCGCGCCGGACGGGGCCGAGGCCTGGGGCCGTCAGGACGCGCTGCTCACCGGGGTCTCGGTCGGCGCGCCGCCCGATCCGTTCTCGCAGGATGGCCAGGTCTGGAGCCTGCCGCCGCCCGACCCGCTCGCCATGGCGGCGGAAGGCTATGCCGGGTTCGCGGGATTGCTCGCCGCCAACATGCGCCATGCCGGGGCGCTGCGCATCGACCACGTGATGGGGCTGCAGCGCCTGTTCCTGGTGCCGGACGGCGCGCGGGCCCAGGACGGCGCCTATGTCGGCTACCCGCTGACCGACCTGCTGGGGCAGCTCACGCTTGAGAGCCGGCGCGCGGGCTGTCTCGTCGTGGGCGAGGATCTGGGCACCGTGCCGGAAGGCTTCTCCGAGACCATGCAGGCGGCCGACGTGCTGTCCTATTCGGTGCTGTGGTTCTCGGAGGACGCCGATGGCTTCCGCCCGCCGGCCGCCTGGCGCCCACGCGCCGCGGCCTGCGTCTCGACGCACGACCTGCCGACCCTCGCCGGCTGGTGGGAGGGCGCGGATATCGCGGAGCAGGTGCGGATCGGCCGGATGACGGCCGACGCGGCCACCGCCGCGACCACCCGGCGCGCGGCCGACAAGGCGGCGTTGCTGCGGTTGCTGGTCGCGGAGGGGCTGTGGCCGGCCGATGCGGACGCGCCGGCGGCGATGACCCCGGCGCTGTCGGGTGCCGTGCATGCGCTGGTCGCCGCCACGCCCGCCGCCCTGGCTTTGGTGCAGGCCGACGATCTGGCCGGCGAGACCGAGGCGGTGAACCTGCCCGGCACCAATCACGAGCGCCCCAACTGGCAACGCCGGCTGCATGTCGCGGTCGACGGGCTGTGCGACGGCGCGATCGGCCGCGCGATCCGGGACGCGATCGCCGCAAATCCGCGGAGTGCGGGCCGGCTGGAGGACGCGTAGGGAACGCGTTCCTTCTGTCATGGGCGGTGGTGTGCGGTTTGGTGTCATGGCCGGCCTTGTGCCGCCCGCCCCGTCATGGCCGGCCTTGTGCCGCCACCCGTCATGGCCAGCCTTGTGCCGCCCCCCGTCATGGCCGGCCTTGTGCCGGCCATCCACGGCTTCGTGCGGCTCGGAAAGTCGTGGATGACCGCCCTGCGGCGGCCATGACACGGGGGTCCGCCCTGCGGCGGCCATGACACGGGGGCGCACCGTGCGCCGTCATGGCACGGGAGCCCGCCCTGCCGCGGCCACGACACGGGGTCCCGCCGTTCCGCGGCCATGACACGGGCGCCCGCCCTTCGGCGGCAATGACATGGGCGCCCCGGCGCCCGACGCCGCGTGCGTCGCTCCCTACTCCGCGGCTTGCGCGTAGCTCTCCAGCGGTGCGCAGGTGCAGACCAGGTTGCGGTCGCCGTAGACGTTGTCCACGCGCTTGACCGGCGGCCAGTACTTCGCCGCCGCCACGAAGGGCAGCGGGAACGCCGCCTGGGCGCGGGAATAGGCGTGCGTCCAGGTCTCCGCCGTGACCTCGGCCGCGGTGTGCGGCGCGTTCTTCAGCGGGTTGTCCGCACGGTCCAGCTTACCGGCGGCAATTGCCGCGATCTCGGCGCGGATCGCGATCATCGCATCGCAGAACCGGTCGATCTCCGCCTGGCTCTCGCTCTCCGTCGGCTCGATCATCAGCGTGCCCGCGACCGGCCAGGACATGGTCGGCGCGTGATAGCCGAAATCCTGCAGCCGCTTGGCGATGTCCTCGACCTTGATCCCCGCCTCCGCCTCGAACCCGCGGCAGTCGATGATGCACTCATGCGCCACCATCCCGTACGGGTCGGTGTAGAGCACCGGGTAGTGCCCGCGCAGCCGGGAGGCGATGTAGTTGGCGTTCAGGATCGCGACCTCGGTCGCCCGCTTCAGCCCCGCCGCGCCCATCATGCGGATATAGGCGTAGGAGATCGGCAGGATCAGCGCCGACCCGAACGGCGCCGCCGCGACCGGCCCGATGCCGCCTGCCGGCCCCGCATCGGCGCGCAGCGGGTGGTTGGGCAGATGCGGGGCGAGATGCGCCGCGACGCCCACCGGCCCGACACCCGGCCCGCCGCCGCCATGCGGGATGCAGAAGGTCTTGTGCAGGTTCAGGTGGCACACGTCCGCGCCGATCGCGGCCGGGGAGGTCAGCCCCACCTGCGCGTTCATGTTGGCGCCATCCATGTAGACCTGCCCGCCCGCGTCGTGCACCACGGCGCAGATGTCGCGGATCGCGCCCTCGAACACGCCATGCGTCGAGGGGTAGGTGATCATCAGCGCCGCCAGCTTGTCGGCGTGCTTGGCAGCCTTGGCGCGCAGGTCGGCGAGGTCGACGTTGCCGTCCTTGTCGCAGCCCACCACCACGACGCGCAGCCCCGCCATCGCGGCCGAGGCCGGGTTGGTGCCGTGCGCGCTCGACGGGATCAGGCAGACGTCGCGATGCGATTCGCCGCGTGCCTCGTGATACGCGCGGATCGCCAGCAGCCCGGCATACTCGCCCTGCGAGCCTGCATTCGGCTGCAGCGACACCGCGGCGAAGCCGGTCGCGGCCTTCAGCCAATCCTCCAGCCGGCGGATCAGCGTGACGAACCCTTCCGTCTGGTCGGCCGGCGCGAACGGGTGGATCTCCGCGAAGCCCGGCAGCGTGATCGCGACCATCTCGGCGGTCGCGTTCAGCTTCATCGTGCAGGACCCCAGCGGGATCATGCTGCGGGTGAGCGCGACGTCCTTGTCCTCGAGCCGCTTGAGGTAGCGGAGCATCTCGTGTTCGGCATGGTGCTGGTTGAACACCGCCTGCTCGAGGAAGAACGTGTTCCGCGCGAGCGCGGCCGGCAGGCTCGCCGGTGCATCGCGCAAGGACCCGCCCAGCAGCGACGCGAGCCGCTCCAGCTCCTCCCGCGTCACCGTCTCGTCGAGCGCGATGGCGACCGCGCCGGCATCGACGCGCCGCAGGTTGAAGCCGGCCTCGACCGCGCGCGCCATCAGCGCGTCGGCATCCGCGGCCTCGACCACGATCGTGTCGAAATACGTGTCGTGGCGGACGCGATGCCCGCCCTGCGCGGCGGCGCCGGCCAGCAGGCGCGCCTGCAGGTTCACTCGGCGGGCGATACGCTTCAGCCCTTCCGGCCCGTGCCATACGGCGTAGAAGGACGCGATCACCGCCAGCAGCACCTGCGCCGTGCAGATGTTCGACGTCGCCTTCTCGCGGCGGATGTGCTGCTCGCGCGTCTGCAGCGCGAGCCGCATCGCGGGCTGTCCGGCGGCATCGAGGGACACCCCCACGAGCCGGCCCGGCATGGCGCGCTTGAACGCGTCCTTGGTCGCGAAGAACCCGGCATGCGGGCCGCCGAAGCCCATCGGCACGCCGAAGCGCTGGGCGGAGCCCACGACCACGTCCGCGCCCATCTCGCCGGGCGGGGTCAGCAGCGCGAGCGCCAGCGGGTCGGCGGCGACGATGGCGAGCGCCCCCACCTCATGCGCGGCGGCGATCTCCTCCGAAAGGTCGCGCAGCGCGCCCGTCGTGCCGGGATATTGCAGCACCAGGGCGAACGGGTTCGCGGCGCCGATCTGCGCGAGGTTACCCGGCTCCACGTCGACCAGCGTGATCCCGATCGGCTTGGCGCGCGTCGCCAGCACCGCGCGGGTCTGCGGGTGCAGGTCTGTCGCGACTGCCAGCACGTCGGACTTCGTGCGGCTCGACGCATGCGCCATGGCCATCGCCTCGGCCGCGGCGGTCGCCTCGTCCAGCAGGGAGGCGTTGGCAATCTGCATGCCGGTCAGCTCGCAGATCATGGTCTGGAAGTTCAGCAGCGCTTCCAGCCGGCCCTGCGCGATCTCCGCCTGGTAGGGCGTGTAGGCGGTGTACCAGCCGGGGTTCTCCAGCACGTTGCGCAGGATGACCGGCGGCGTGACCGTGCCGTGGTAGCCCATGCCGATCAGCGATTTCTTCAGCACGTTGCGGGCGGCGAGGCCGCGCAGTTCGGCGATGGTGGCGGCCTCGTCGATCGCTGGCGGCAGGTCGAGCGCCTGGTTGGAGCGGATCGCGGCCGGCACGGCGCGGCCGGCCACGTCGTCCAGCGTCGCGCAGCCGATCGCGGTCAGCATCGCGGTGAGTTCGGTTTCGGACGGCCCGATATGGCGACGGACGAAGCTGTCCGCTGCCTCCAGTTCCGCCAGTTCGGCGAGGACGTCCATGCTCAGAGGCTCTCCAGATATTCGTCGTAGGCGTCCTGATCCATCAGCGCGTCGAACTCGTCGGTGTTGTCGAGCTCCATGCGGAAGAACCAGCCTTCCCCTTCCGCGTCGCTGTTCACGATGGACGGGTCCTCGACGATCGTGTCGTTGGTTTCGACGATCTTGCCGGCGAGCGGGGCGTAGACGTCGGAGGCGGCCTTGACGCTCTCGACGACGGCGCAGGCCTCGCCCGAGGCGACCTCACGTTCGGCTGCGGGCAGCTCCACGAAGACGAGCTCGCCCAGCTGCTCCTGCGCGTGGTCGGTGATGCCGACGGTCGCGATGTCGCCGTCGAGCGTGACCCATTCATGATCCTTGGTGTAGCGCTTGTCGGCGTTCTTGCTGGCCATGGCGGGATGATCCTGTCAGGTCGCGTAGCGATGGGGGACGAAGGGAAGCGGGGCGACGACCGCGGGCAGCGGCTTGCCCCGCACGATCACGTGGACCGGCGTGCCGTCGGCGGCGAGGTCCTTGCGGACGTAGCCCATGGCGATCGGCGCATTGACCGTGGGGCCGAAGCCGCCCGAGGTGATGGAGCCGGCATCGGTGCCGTCGTCGGCGACGATCTCGGTATGCGCGCGGGCCGGGGCACGCCCGTCGGGCCGGATGCCGACGCGCTTGCGGTGGGCGCCGTTGTCGAGCTGGTCGCGGATGGCGAGGCCGCCCGGGAAATCCCACTCCATCTTGCGGCGCTTGCCGATCACCCAGGTCAGGCCGGCCTCGACGGGTGTGGTCAGCTCGTCGATGTCGTTGCCGTAGAGGCAGAGCCCCGCCTCCAGCCGCAGCGAGTCGCGGGCACCGAGCCCGGCGGGGACGACGGCGGGGTTGGCGATGATGGCGTCGGCGAGGGCTTCGGCGTCGGCGGCGGGGACGGAGATCTCGTACCCGTCCTCCCCGGTATAGCCGGAGCGGGAGACGAGGCAGGGGATGCCCGCGATGGTGAGCGGCGCGACCGCCATGAAGCGGAGCTGCGCCGCCTCGGGCGCGAGCGCGCTCAGCACGTTGGCGGCCTCGGGCCCCTGCAGGGCGAGCAGCGCGCGATCCTCCTGCAGCTCGAGCGTCACGGCGGAGGGGATGCTGGCGGCGATATGGGTGAAGTCGTCGTCCTTGCGGCTCGCGTTCACCACCAGGAACAGCGCCTCGTTGCCGAGATTGGCGACCATCAGGTCGTCCTTGATCCCGCCCGCCTCGTTGGTCAGCAGCGTGTAGCGCTGGCGGCCGGGCTTGAGGCCCAGGATGTCGCCCGGCACGAGCCGCTCGAGCGCCGCGGCCGCGGTGGCGCCCAGCAGCTTCGCCTGCCCCATGTGGGAGACGTCGAACAGGCCGGCGGCGGCGCGGGTGTGCAGATGCTCCGCCATGACGCCGCCCTTGCAGCGCATCGCGAGGTCCCCGCCGAAATCGTACTGCACCGGCATGGCGTAGCCGGCGAACGGCACCATGCGGGCGCCGAGACGGCGGTGCCACGCGTCGAGCGGCGTCGTCTTCAGAGGGGTCGGGGTGGGGTCGTCGGGGAGCGCGTTCTCGATCACCAGGTTCTCCGCGGACAGGGTCCCATCACCGGCGGGAGTGCCGGCGTTGGTGACCCCCCTCTGTCGCGGAACCTGAGAGATTCGGGGCCCAGTCCGTCGGGCGCCTTACTCCGTCGGTGCGGGGACGCTCACGCGCCACCGGCTTTCCAGAGATCCCTTATCCCGGCGCGGTCCCTGGTGCCTGAGCGTTTCCGGGGGCCGGTTGCGCCTTCGGCGGCGCGGCATGTCTTTGCTGGACGTGCCGCACTCTCTCCCGCGCCGGGCGGCCGGGACGCTGGCACCATGCCTCCGAACGCCCCCGATTCCAAGGAGATTCGCAGCCCCGGCGGAGTGGCGTCGACCGTGTCATGACCGGGCTTGGCCCGGTCACCCACGACTTCCCCCCCCCAGTCTCAGCGAGACCCAGGCCGTGTTCGTCGTAGCCCCGACTCAGGCCCGCGGCGCGTTGCGCCCCAGCCCGCCATACAGGTCGAGGCCCCGCTCCATGTATGCCGCGACCGGATCATCCGCCTGCAGCAGCTCGAACCGGCTCACGCAGCGCGGCCACATCATCGTGCCCAGCACGATGTGGTCGGCATAGGACGGCGCGGTCCCACCGATCCAGGGCTGCACCCGCAGCAGGTGGCGGACCGGCAGCAGCACCTGGCGGAACGCGCTTACCCGCGTGTCCCGGTCCGCCTGGACCTCCTCCAGCGAGCGGCCGAAGCGCTGCTCCCGACTCTCCCGGAAATACGCCTGATCCTCCGGCGCGATCACGCCCATGATGTCGCCAATGATCAGCGGCGCGATCGCGGGCAGCAGGATCGTGTCCGCCCAGGTGTTGACGAAGCGCGCATGCGCCTGCCCCGTGACGCCGCCGAACAGCGTCGGCATCCGGGTCGTCGCCTCCAGGTATTCGGCGATCGCCCAGCTGTCGAAGACGACCCGCTCGCCATCGCGAAGCACGGGCACACGCGCCTGGCCGGAAAAGGCCAGCGCCTCCCGGTCGGTGAAGCGCCAGGGAATGGTCTCGAGCGGCAGGCCCTTATGGGCCGCGGCGAAGCGGGTGCGCCAGCAATAGGGGCTGAACCGCAGGTCGGGATCGGCGCCTGCGAGGTCGTGCATCTGCAGCATGATCGTCCTCAGCGTGCTCAGTATCAGCGTGCTCAGTATCAGCGTGCTCGGCAACAGCGCGCTCGGTCTCGGCGTGATCGTCCGCGGGCGGGGTTCGCGACGTCTCGTCCCGCGGCCGCGTCCCGGGAGTGGGATCATCGACCGCGGCTGTACCAGCGCCGCCCCGGCGGTGCAAACGAGGTGGCGCGCGCGCCGCGGGCACCGAGGTGAGGCCGAGGCCGGCGATGCAACGAGGTGACGGCGCCGCACCGGGGTGGCACGATACGCAATCAGAATGCAGCAGCGCCCCCCCTCGCCCCGCCCGCCGCTTCCCAGCCTGCGGGACCGCGACCGGTTCGACCCGGACGGCTACCTGCGCCGCAACCCCGGCGTGGCGGCGGCCGTGGAACGCGGCACCTTCCGCTCCGCGTGGCATCACTGGGACCTGCACGGCCGCGCCGAGGGACGCGCGCCGGACGACGTGGATCCGGCCTATTATCGTGCGACCTACGCACAGGCCGAACGCCAGTTCGGGCCGCTGAGCGACGACGCGTGCGGCCTTCACTACGTCGCCTTTGGCCGTGCCCGCGGCTATCGCGCCAACGCCCACGCCCCGCGCGACCCTGCCGCTCTGGCGCACGCCGCGACTGGCCTCTGGACCGATGCGCCCGAGGCGCGCGACCGGATCGACGCGCTCGAGGCGATGCGCCGGATCACCGACCGGCAGGCCGCGCTGCTGCACCGGTTTCGTGAGGACGGGCTGCTGCGGCTCGACCGCCCCTTGGCGCGGACGCGCGTCACCGCCGCGCGCGAGGCGATGGAGCGCTCGTTCGCCGGCCTCGACCCGACCGCGCGCTTCCTCCTCTCCGGCCCCACGGGCGTCCCGCAGCCCTGGAGCGTCGAGCTGCCGCCGCTGCCCGCCGTCCTGCTGGACCCGCACGATCTCGCGCGCTCCGTGCGCCAGCTCCTGCTCGACGACGCGACGACCGAGATCCCCCGCCTGCTGCTCGAGGACCGGCTGCTGCTGGCGGGCAGCATCGGGATGCTGCGCCCGCCGGAGACGCCGCCGCGCCGCCCGTCCGCCACGTTCGGCTGCACCCTGGCGCGTCGTTTCGTCACCCTGGTCGCGGCGCTGGACGACGACATGCGCCTGTCGGTCTGCCGCCACGCGCACCGCCTGCCGCCGCTGCCCATCGCGGGGCATCACCCCAACCTGCCCGAGGCGCTGCGGGCCGGCCTCTCGCAGCCGGAGGCCGCGCTCTCCGCCTATGACTCGGCCCTCGGCCGGCTCTGCGCCGAGGCGAAGCTTGCTGCCGAGACGCTGCCGCTCGCCCGCGGCGAGGCGGTGCTGCTGCACCCGGACTGCGTGGCGGCGCTGCTGCCCAGCGGCGATGGGGATCCGCTTCGGTGCGTCGTGGCGCAGCTCTGCCCCTGGACGCTGCTGCCCGCCGCGGCCGAACGGCGGCCGGCGGCGCTGCGGGCCGAGGGGCGCGACCTGTGGTTGTCGCTGGCCGACGCAGATCCGCCCCCGTCTGCCTGACGGGCCGGAAGCTCTGCTGCCACGCAGAATTGCTGCGGGAGCGAAGGTTGCGTCCCGCGTCGGCGCGCCATAATTTTGCCGCCGAGCCACCCGCCGCCGCGCGCCCTCGATCGGTGCGGCGGTGGCGTCTGCCCGCCCACGACAGCAAGGACATGCGCATGAGCGCCACCGCCAAACGGTCCGTTACCGTCACCCTCGACGGCTCGAACAAATCGGCCAACCTCCCGCTGATCAGCGGCACGGTCGGACCGGATGTGTTCGATATCCGCAAGCTCTACGGCGATCTCGGGGTGTTCACCTACGATCCGGGCTACGGCGCCACCGCCTCCTGCGAGAGCAAGATCACCTACATCGACGGCGATGAGGGGGTGCTGCTGTATCGCGGCTACCCGATCGAGCAGCTTGCGGAGAAGTCGAGCTTCCTCGAGGTCTGCTATCTGCTGCTGAACGGCGACCTGCCGAACCCTGCGGAGAAGCAGGACTTCGAAGAGGGCGTCATCCGGCACACGATGCTGCACGAGCAGATCCGCAGCTTCTACAACGGGTTCCGGCGCGACGCGCACCCGATGGCGGTGATGTGCGGGGTGGTCGGCGCGCTGTCGGCCTTCTACCACGACAGCCTCGACATCCATGACCCGGAAAGCCGCAGGATCAGTGCGTTCCGCCTGATCGCGAAGGTGCCGACGATCGCCGCCTGGGCGCACAAGTACACGGTCGGCCAGCCGTTCATGTATCCGCGGAACGACCTCGGCTATGCCGAGAACTTCCTCTACATGTTCCACGGCGTCCCGGCCGAGGAGTACAAGGTCAATCCGATCCTGGCGAAGGCCATGGACCTGATCATGATCCTGCACGCGGATCACGAGCAGAACGCGTCGACCTCGACGGTGCGCCTCGCCGGCTCGACGGGCGCCAACCCGTTCGCCTGCATCGCGGCTGGCATCGCCAGCCTCTGGGGTCCCTCCCACGGCGGCGCCAACGAGGCGGTGCTGAAGATGCTGGCCGAGATCGGCCACGTCCGGAACATTAAGGAGTTCCTGTCCGAGGTGAAGGACAAGAACAGCCACTCCAAGCTGATGGGCTTCGGCCACCGGGTGTACAAGAACTACGACCCGCGGGCGAAGATCATCCAGAAGGCCTGCCACGAGGTGCTGGGCGAACTCGGCATCAAGGACGATCCGCTGCTCGACCTCGCCATGGAGCTCGAGAAGATCGCGCTGGAAGACCCGTATTTCGTCGACCGGAAGCTCTACCCGAACGTCGATTTCTATTCGGGCATCATCCTGAAGGCGATGGGCTTCCCGACCAGCATGTTCACCGCGCTGTTCGCGGTGTCCCGCACGGTCGGGTGGGTCAGCCAGTGGAAGGAGATGATGGAGGATCCGCAGCAGCGGATCGGCCGTCCCCGGCAGATCTACACGGGCGCGCCGCAGCGCGATTACGTGCCGCTCGACCGCCGCGGCTGATCCCTCCGTCCGGAGCGGCGAGGAGGCCAGGGGCATGTGCCCCTGGCCTTTTTCGTGTGCGGCGCACTTCGGCCACCCCCGCAACGAATTTCATACCGTGAAATTCACGCGAAATCCGCAGCCTGTGGACAACATTATCCACAGACTGTTGATAAGTAGTGTGAGCAGAGTCCGCTAAGCGATTCCAAAGACTCGCAGTTTCGGCAGAGTCCACCGCGAATCCAGTGTGAATCCAGCGCGCGCCACGCGGGCGCGGCGACTGGAACGAAACCTGAATACAACCCTAAATTGTGAATGGATCCGGCGATTTATCGTTGGATTCTCGCGGTTTCGTGAATTTTTCCTTCACGGCGAGCGAGCTTGGAGCTATTCCTACGACCGTAGGTTGTAATGCCTCGAACGCGACGGGAAACAGTCACATGGCTCTGAACATCTCTCTGGATTACCTGGTGAAAGAGAGACTGCGCCGCTGGCCGCAGCACCCTCCCGGCATGAAGTCGAAGCGGGGCCGCAGCGCCTGGCTGCGGGCGCGGCCGACCGACGTGCCTGATTACGTGTACCCCTACCTGAAGCTGCCCGGCAGCTCGAAGCTGCGCACCCTGCCCGACGGGCTCTGGCTGAATTTCGGGGGCACGCCGGAAGACCCCTATGTCGACATCTTCGCCGTCGAAGCCTGCGTCACCATGCAGAACCTGCTCGACAAGCGCTCGCGCTTCGCGCCCAGCACCAGCTCCACGCTCGCGGTCTGTCCGCTGGGATGGCTGCTCGCGCCGATCACGCGGGACGATCCGACGCCGCGGTGGCGGGCGACCGGTGTGATCCCGAACCCGCCGACCGGCCCGCTGATGCTGCCGGTGCGCGACGTGCGCGTGCTCTATGGCCTGGGCGACGAGCACTATCGCGGCTTCACCCAGCACCAGCTGCCCTATGCGCACGAGTTCTTCGTGCCGATGCGGACCCTGACGGAGGAGGACAGCGAGCGGAACCCGGCCTTGCGGCAGCTCGTCGCCCGCGCCACGGCCGCCAACTACATCAGCGTTCCCTGAAGCGGCGTTCCCTAACGGGGCGTTCCCTAGGGGGCGTTCCCTGAGGGGGCATACCTTGACGCGGCGTTCCCTGAGGCGGCGTTCGCGGGACCGGTCGTCCCGGGACCGACATTCCCGGGGGGCTGAACGGTCAGCGGTCGGACGGCGGCAGCCGGGGCGGCGGAAGGGTCAGGCCGGACGCCGCCATCACGACATGGGCGCGGTCGGGGTAGTCGGTGATCAGCCCGTCCACGCCCCATGCGATCAGGCGGCGCATGTCGGCGAGCTGGTTCACCGTCCAGGGAATGACCGACAGGCCAAGATCATGCGCCTCGGCCACCAGCTCCCCGGTCAGCTCCGCATGCGCGGGCGCCCACACGCCGCCGCCTTCGGCGGCCACCGCCCGCGGGACCGATCCGCCGAAATCCCCGGGATGCGGTCCGTCCCACCACAGCGCCGCGTCGGCGACCGAGCGCGCATCGGTGAGCCAGGCGAAGCGAAGGTCCGGCCGCAGCCGCCGCAGGTGCCGCGGACCGCGCCAGTCGAACGATTCGAACATCACGCGGCCGGTCGCGCCCCCCTGCTCCACCACCGCGAGCGCCGCCTCCGCGACCACGATGGACGGGGCGGTCGCGTCGGGCCGGGTCGGGTCCGTCTTCAGCTCCAGGTTGAAGCCCACCGCCGGATCCACGTCCAGCACGGCGGCGAGCGTCGGGATGCGCGCGCCGTCGATCGGCCGCTGCTCCGGGAACTGCGCCGCATACGCGCTGCCCGGCCGCAGCCGCCCCACGTCGTAGCGGGCGATCTCCGCCCGCGTCAGCGCGTGCAGCAGGGGCGTGGGCGGGTCGAGCCACGCGCCGTCGGCCCCCCGCGCGACCGCCGGGTTTGGCCCGAGATCGTGGTGCACCACCGGAATGCCGTCCGCCGACAGCCCGACATCGAGCTCGAACATGTCCACGCCGATCGCGAGCGCGGCGCGGAACCCCTCGATCGTGTTCTCCGGGAACAGGCCGCGGGCGCCGCGGTGGCCCTGCAGGTCGAAGCGCCGGGTCATCGGCGCTGCCGCCACGCCGAACCGTGCCTGACGGAAACCACGTCGTTCATGCATATCACCATGTTGGGGCGGACGTCCGGCCGGCTGGCTTCGCCACGCCCGGCGCTTGCGGCCGGTGCGGCACGTTTGCCGTCTAGGGCACCCGGACGCGGGCAGCAAGGCGCACCCGCCCGTCGCTGGTTTGCCTGCCGCGGCGCGGGCTCCTAAGCTTCCGCCGCTGGACGTTCATCCGGGAGAAGCGTGCATGGAATACGTCTGCGACGCGCCCAACGACCGTACCTGGTTCCGCCTCGTCTCCGAGGCGGAGGCCGTGTCCGAATCCGACGAGATGCGGCACGCGGTGGAGAAGCATTACCGGCGGGAGCGGGAGAAGGCGGCCGAGACCTTCCGTCCGCTCACCTCCGTCTACATCGAGCAGGAGATCGGCAAGGAGGCGCATATCCAGCGCGCCATGCCGCTCTTCGTCACGCTGCGGGACCAGGACGGGCGTGCGCTCGCCACCGCCATGCTGCCGCCGAGGGGACGCGGCAACGGGCCGGTGATCATCGTCGGGCCCGGCAATGCCGACCCGTATCCGGAACATGGCGACGCGATCCGCGCGTTGGGCGAGCATTTCGGCCTGACGCTCGATCGCGCCACCTGCTACCCGTATCGCCGCTGAGATCAGCCCTGGAGGTTGCCATGTCGTTGACGCTCGAACAGTTCGCGGCCCAGTGCCACGACGCCATCAAGTCGAACCCCGGCACCGCCGGGCGGGAGAAGGTGCGGGAGCTGGTGCGCGCGGCGCTCGCGGATGCCGACTTCGTCTCGACCTACATCCCGGAGGGCACGCCCGAACGGAAGGTGCTGTTCGAGGATCCGGAGTTCGGCTTCACCATCCTGGCGCATGCCTATGAGGGCGCGAAGAGCAGCAAGCCGCATGATCACGGCTCGTCCTGGGCGATCTACGGCCAGGCGGCCGGCGAGACCATCATGACGGATTGGGAATGCCTGCAGCGGCCGCAGGACGGCGCGCCCGGCAAGGCGAAGTTCATCCGCGACTACGTCATGAAGCCGGGCGACGCGTACCTGTACGAGCCCGGCGTGCTGCACTCGCCGGAGCGCAAGGGCGCGACCCGCCTGCTGCGCATCGAAGGGCAGAACATGGACCGTGTGAAGCGGCTGCCCTACGAGGCGGTCGACCTCAGCCCCGCCGCCGAGTAGCGGCCCCCGGCTTCGCCGGGGCAGGTGGTTTTCCCTCCCCCGGCGCGGCCTCCTGCAACGGTTTTGCGCGATCGCGCCGCGGCCCCACCCGGTTGCCGGCCGGCCGGGGCTGCGGCACGATCCGGCCGCCCGAGGCAGGAGGAAACACGATGCCCAACCCATTCGATCTGACCGGCAAGGTCGCGCTGATCACCGGCGGCAACAGCGGCATCGGCCTCGGAATGGCGCAGGCACTGGCGGAGGCCGGGGCCGACATCGCGATCTGGGGCACCAACGCGACCAAGAACGCGATGGCCAAGGCGCAGCTCGATGCCACCGGACGGCGGGTCTACGCGCTGCAATGCGACGTGGGCGACGAACAGGCGGTGGAGCACGCCTTCGCCGCGACGCTCGACCTGCTGGGACGGGTGGACGGCTGCTTCGCCAATGCCGGCGTGTCGGGCCGCGGCGGCCGCTCCTTCCTGGAGATGACGTCCGAGGAGTGGCACCGCGTCACGCGCATCAACCTGGACGGCGCGTTCTACACATTCCGCGCGGCCGCGAAGCACATGGTGGAGCGCGGCGGCGACGGGGTGCTGGTCGGCACGGCGTCGCTCGCCGCGATCGAGGCTGCGCCGCGCAGCGAGCACTATGCGGCGACGAAGGGCGGCATGATCTCCATGGTGCGCGCCATGGCGGTCGAGTTCGCCCGTCACGGCATCCGCGCGCATTCGATCCTGCCCGGCTGGATCGACACCAACATGACGGCGAACGCGGTCAACACCGAGGGGTTCAAGACCAAGGTCCTGCCCCGCGTGCCGATGCGCCGCTGGGGCACCGGCGAGGATTTCGGCGGCATCGCCGTGTACCTCATGAGCAACGCCTCCCGGTATCACACCGGCGACACGTTCGTCATCGACGGCGGGTATTCCCTGTTCTGAGCCGGCAGGCCGCCCCGCGCGGCCCCGAACCGGTCCGGCGTCCGGGCCCCTTCACCCTGGGGCTCCGGTCGTTCGGGGCCGTACCCGGCCGGACGGGCGCGCGCCCGACGGCCGGTCGGCCATGGGCACGCGCGCCCGTTCTACAAGAGCTTGTTCCTGGGCGCGGCTCAAGGCACTATCGGTAGATCGACGGCCACCCGACTCCTGCCGTCATTCCCGCAGCCTCTTCCGACGGAGCTCGCCAGCATGGACGGCACTCTCCCCGCTGCCGACGAACATCGCATCACGTTCGACCTGCTGACCGAGAACCCGGTGTACAAGCCGTTCCGCTACCCCTGGGCCTACGAAGCCTGGCTCACCCAGCAGCGCGTGCACTGGCTGCCCGAGGAAGTGCCGCTCGCCGACGACGTGAAGGACTGGCACCGCAACCTGACGGACGCGGAGCGGAGCCTGCTGACGCAGATCTTCCGGTTCTTCACCCAGGCCGACGTCGAGGTGAACAACTGCTACATGAAGCACTATTCGCAGGTGTTCAAACCGACCGAAGTGCTGATGATGCTGTCCGCCTTCTCGAACATCGAGACGATCCACATCGCGGCCTACAGCCACCTGCTCGACACGATCGGCATGCCGGAGATCGAGTACCAGGCCTTCCTCAAATACAAGGAGATGAAGGACAAGTACGACTACATGCAGGGCTTCTCGGTCGAGTCGAAGTTCGAGATCGCCAAGACGCTCGCCGCCTTCGGCGCCTTCACCGAGGGTTTGCAGCTCTTCGCCTCCTTCGCGATCCTGCTGAACTTCCCGCGCTTCGGGAAGATGAAGGGGATGGGCCAGATCATCTCCTGGTCGGTGCGCGACGAGAGCCTGCACTGCCTGTCGATCATCAAGCTGTTCCGCACCTTCGTGCAGGAGAACCCGTCCATCTGGACCGAGGATCTCCGCCGCGAGATCTACCTGACCTGCGCGACGATCGTGGAGCACGAGGACGCGTTCATCGACCTGGCCTTCGAGGCGGGCGCGGTGGAAGGCCTGACCGCCACCGAGGTCAAGACCTACATCCGCTACATCGCCGACCGGCGCCTGGTCCAACTCGGGCTCAACGCCCTCTATCACGTCGAGAAGAACCCCCTCCCCTGGCTGGACGAGATGCTGAACGCGGTGGAGCACACCAACTTCTTCGAGAACCGTGCGACCGAGTACAGCAAGGCGTCCACCACCGGCTCGTGGGAGGATGCGTTCGACACGTTCGATACGCGCGCCGGCTCAGGCGATCTCGCCGCGGCGCACTGACCGGCGCTCCGCACGCCGCACCCCTGGCGCGTTCGCGCCCGCCCGGGGCCGCCGGCGCCATCGGATACCTTCATGGGCGACGCTGCCACTGGGTGGCCGGGGTCTGATCCCGGCCGCGCGCAACGTGGCGCGTCCCGGTCTCCCGGCAGCGGGATCCTGTCTCCCCACAAGCGCCAAAGTGCCCGTTCGGAGATCAAACCGGTGTCCCACGTGTCGATAAATCGGTGACACATCGCGTCGGTTGTGCGACTTACACGGGAATGTGAGTTACCGGTCATGAACGATCCGTTCACTTAATCGGGCTACTCCGGGCGACGGCGATCGGCCAGCCGACGGGCAGGCATAAGGGGCAAGACACGGTGGGAGACACCACGACCAACGATCTGATCAGGCGCGACGACGAAGCGCCGCGCGATGCGGGCGGCGGTTCCGGCGGGGCGCCCCGGTATAGCCGGCGGCTGTCGGACAAGATCCTCATCGCCTTCCACCATGCCTGCGACCAGGGGGATTTCGAGGTCGCGGACCAGCTTCTGCACACGCTCGAGATGATGCTGACGCGCCGCCCGGTGACGCCCGACGGTTCGCGGCGCCGGAACATGGAAAGTCTGGTCGCCGCGCATGAGCGGCTGTGGCATCTCCGGCATCCCGTGACGGACTGACCGGCCGCTCGGTCCATTGGCAGGGCGGCTCAGTCGATCGACAGGGCCGCTCAGTCCATCGGCAGGGCCGCGCCATCCCGGAGCACGGCCTCCGCCGCCGGCGTGAAGCCATCCGGCCCGTGCAGCACGAGGCCGGCCCCGATCCGGAACGGCGAACGCCCGTCCCGCACGCCCTGCACCAGCACCAGCCGCGCCTCCCGTCCCGCCCGTGGCCAGAGCGGGAGCAGAGCGCGCGCCGCGCATCGGGCCGCGGCCATCGCCGCCAGCGCCTCGGGCAGCGCGGCCGCCGGCAGGATCAGCGTCACCGTTCCCTTCGGCAGCACGCAGCGGGCGAGCGCGGCCGTCCACACGGCGACCGTTCCCGGCGCGGCCTGCTTGGCGAGCCGTCGCGCGGCATCGGGCGACGGCGTGCCCGAGGACGGGTGGTAGGGCGGATTGGCGAAGGCGTGGTGGACCGGCCCGAACGCGGCGACCGTCGCCAGGTCGGCGTCGCCATCTCCGCCCAGCACGTCCGCCACCGCGAAGCGCAGCCCCGCGAGCCCGTTCGCGGCGGCATTGGCCTCCGCGAGCCGCACCAGCCCCAGATCGCAATCGACACCGACGCCCTCCACGCTCGGCACGCGGGCGGCGAGGCACAGCAGGCCCGCGCCCGCCGCGCATCCCGCCTCCAGCACGCGCTGTCCAGGCCGTGCCGGAACCGCGGCGGCCAGCAGCACGGGCTCGAGCCCGCTGCGGAAGCCCCGGGCCGGCTGGGTGTAGCGCAGCCGCTCGCCGAACAGCCCGGCCGTGGTGGTGGCGGGGGTCAGGCCCGAAAGCCGGCGATCCGCGCCGCCGCATCCGGAGTCGCGGGGTTCAGAGCTCACCGGCATCGGCGAGGATGCGCAGCGCGCGCGCATGATCCGCCTCCTGCACCACGATGCGGCGGGGGATCGCGCCGATGCTGCCCTCCATCGCGCTGGTGTGCTGATCGAGCAGCACGGCCGTGATTCCCGCATCCGCCAGCAATGCGACGATGAACGAGAGCCGGACGGGATCGTTGGACATCAGGACCGCACGCATGGTGGCATGGTGCCGGTGCGGCCCGAACGGAGGCAACGGGGGAAACGCAACGGGCGCGGCTTGACCCTCTTTCCGGCAGGCCGATATGGTGCGCCGCCTCACCCCTAACACGATCGGGAGTCCCCGTGGGCGGCCTCGCCAGTCCCTATCCCCCAGGCGTTGCGCCGACTTCCGCTCGAGCGGGACACGAAGACGCGCTGAGCGCCCTCGTCGACCTCGTCCAGGACGATCTCGAGGCGTGCAACCGCACCATCGTCGCGCGGATGGACAGTCCCGTCGCGCTGATCCCGCAACTCGCGGCACACATCGTCGCGGCCGGCGGCAAGCGGCTGCGCCCGCTCCTGACCTTGGCCTCCGCGCGGCTCTGCGGCTATCCCGGTTCGGCTGGCGGCGCACGCCATGTCGACCTCGCCGCCTGCGTCGAGTTCATCCACACCGCCACCCTGCTGCACGACGACGTGGTGGACGAGAGCCAGCTCCGCCGCGGGCTCGCCTCGGCCAATGCGGTGTTCGGCAACAAGGCCTCCGTGCTGGTGGGGGATTTCCTGTTCGCGCGGGCCTTCCAGCTGATGGTGGCCGACGGCTCGCTGCGCGTGCTGGAGATCCTGTCGCGGGCCGCCGCCACCATCGCCGAGGGCGAGGTGCTGCAGCTCATCACCCAGAACGATCTGTCGACGACGGAGCGGCGCTACCTCGACGTGGTCGAAGGCAAGACCGCCGCGCTGTTCGCCGCCGCCTGCCAGGTGGGCGCCGTGGTCGCCGCCCGTCCCCCCGCGGAGGAGGATGCGCTCGCGATCTACGGCATGAAGCTGGGCACGGCGTTCCAGCTCGTGGACGACGCGCTCGACTACGCGGCCGACCAGGTGACGCTGGGCAAGACGGTCGGCGACGACTTCCGGGAGGGGAAGATCACGTTCCCGGTACTCGTCGCCTATGCGGCGGGCGACGCGGAGGAGCGTGCCTTCTGGGAGCGCACGATCGAGCAGACCGAACAGAGCGACGCGGACCTGGCGCAGGCGATGCACCTGATGCAGCGGTGCGACGCGATCCCGGCGACGATCGATCGAGCGGCGGATTTTGCGCAGGAAGCGAAGGCCGCGCTGCACGTTTTCCCGGACGGGCCGATCCGGCAGGCGCTGCTCGAGGTGGCCGACTATACCGTCCAGCGCGCGCGCTGAACCCCTCCAGGTTCCGGTCGCCGACGGCGTGTGCCGAGTCCCGGGGCCGGGGTTCGGCCAGGCGGGCGGCCGTGAACCGCCGGGTTGATCCCCGGCGACGGAGCCTGCAAGTAAGAGATCAGCGGAACGAGGACGGTTGGCGATGGACATGACGGGTGAGCGCCGCATCGCGGCGCCGCGGCAGGTGGTGTGGGACGCGCTGAACGATCCGGCCGTGCTGAAGGCCAGCATCCCCGGATGCGAGAGCCTCGAGAAGCTCTCCGACACGCAGATGAAGGCGACGGCCGCGGTGAAGATCGGCCCGATCTCCGCCCGCTTCACCGGCAACGTGCAGCTCTCGGACATCGACCCGCCGAACGGCTACACGATCGGCGGCGAGGGCCAGGGTGGCGTCGCCGGCTTCGCCAAGGGCGGCGCCAAGGTCCGCCTGGCCGAGGAGGCCGGGGCCACCCTCCTCGCCTATGACGTCAATGCCCAGGTCGGCGGCAAGATCGCCCAGCTTGGGGCGCGCCTGATCGATGCGACGGCCAAGCAGATGGCCGATGCGTTCTTCACGCGGTTCTCCGCCCAGGTCGAGCAGCGCGTGCAGCAGGACACCGCGGCACCGGCGCCCGACGAGGCGCCGCGGCCGATCCTCACGCCGGCGCAGGGCAGCCCGGAGGCGGCGACCGCCATGCCGCCCCGCGCCGCCCCGCCGCCTGCTGCCCCGCCGCCTGCCGCTCCTCCGCCCGAGGCGATCAGCCCGCTCGCGCTCATCCCGTCCGAACCGTTCGGCCTGCCGCTCGCCTTCTGGTTCGGCGGCGCCGTCTTCGCCTTGATCCTGCTGCTGTTCCTGGTGAGTTCGCTCTAGTGCCCCTGCCCGCCTCCGTCGCCGACACCGCCCGCCTGCTGTCCGACCAGGGCTACGTCGCCGACCGCGCTTTGGCGACGACCGTGCACCTGGCGTTGTCGATGGAACGGCCGCTGTTCCTGGAAGGCGAGCCCGGCACGGGAAAGACCGAGATCGCCAAGGTGCTCGCCGCCGGCCTCGGACGCCGGCTGGTGCGGCTGCAATGCTATGACGGGATGGACCTCTCGGCCGCGGCGTATGAGTGGGATCATCCGCGCCAGCTGATGGCGATCCGGCTGGCCGAGGCGGCGGGCCAGACCGACCGGGACGAGCTGTCGCGCGACATCTACACGCGCGAGTTCCTGATGACCCGTCCGCTGCTGGCGGCGATCGACCCCGACCAGCCCCCGGCCGTGCTGCTGATCGACGAGCTCGACCGCGCGGACGAGCCGTTCGAGGCCTTCCTTCTCGAGCTGCTGGCGGATTTCCAGATCACCGTGCCCGAGTACGGGACGGTGCGCTCCGCCACGCGGCCCGTGGTGGTGCTGACCTCGAACCGCACGCGGGAGGTGCACGACGCCATTCGCCGCCGCTGCCTGTATCACTGGGTCGACTACCCGGATGCGGCGCGCGAGCGCGCCATCCTGGCCGCGAAGGCGCCCGAGGTGCCGGCGCAGCTCGCCGCTCAGGTGGTGGCCTTCGTGCAGCGGCTGCGGGGCGAGGACCTGTTCAAGCTCCCCGGTGTCGCCGAGACGATCGACTGGGCGCAGGCGCTGCTGCATCTGAACAAGACGGAGCTGACGTCGGGCGACGTCGACGAGACGCTGGGCGTGTTGCTGAAATACCAGGACGACATCGCGAAGGTGCGCGGCGCCGAAGCCGCCCGCCTGGTGACCGAGGCGCAGGCTTAGCCCGCGCCTGTGCCGCGGCCACGTCTGTGCCGCGGCTGGCCCGTGTCACAGCCGCGCAGCCCGCCCCCGTGTCATGGCCGGCGCAGCCCCCGTGTCATGGCCGGCGCAGGCCGGCCATCCACGGCTCCGTGCGGCGTGGAAAGTCGTGGATGGCCCGCCTTCGCGGGCCATGACACGGGGCGCGGGTCATGACACGGGGCGCGGGTCATGACACGGGGCGCGGGCCATGACACGGGGCGCGGGCCATGACACGGGGCGCGGGCCATGACACGGGGCGCGGGCCATGACACGGGGCGCGGGCCATGACACGGGGCGCGGGCCATGACACGGGGGGCACCGCGACGCATCGCCATGACACGGGGCGCTCCACGCCGCCCCCTCTGGTCTACATCCCCAGGGCGCGGCGGTAGACGTCGAGCAGCGTCTCCTGCTCCTCGACCTCGGCAGCCTCCTGCTTGCGGATGCGGATGAGCTGGCGCAGCACCTTCACGTCGAACCCGGCCGACTTCGCCTCGGCGAAGATGTCCTTGATGTCGCCGCTCAGCGCCTTGCGCTCCTCCTCGAGCCGCTCGATGCGCTCGACGATGCTGCGCAGCCGGTCGGCCGCGATCCCGCCGGTCTTGACGTCGTCGTCCTTGACGTCCTTCTCGACCACGCTCAACGCCATGTCGCCGTCATCCCACCCGGTTGAGGAGCGGGCGGGCATAGCGGTGCCCGCCCCGCGCGGTCAATCACTTCCGCCGCCCCCCTCGAGCGGCCGAGCCCGCCGCCGCGCCTCAATGCCCCGGATTCGCCTTCGCAAACGCCGCCTTTTGTTCGGCGGACGCCTCCTTCTGGTATTTCGCCTGCCAGTCCTTGTACGGCATTCCGTAGACGATCTCCCGCGCATCGGGGTCGGCGAGCGTGATGCCCTGCTCCGCCGCGGCCTCCCGGTACCAGCGGGAGAGGCAGTTCCGGCAGAACCCGGCCAGGTTCATCATGTCGATGTTCTGCACGTCGGTCCGCTCGCGCAGGTGCGCGACCAGCCGGCGGAAGGCCGCGGCCTCGAGGTCCGTACGGGTCTTGTCGTCGAGATCGGGTGCAGCCATGAATACCTCCTGTTCGTCGCCTCGAGATGGCGTCTCCATGCCGGCTTCGCCATAGTGCCGGCCCGAGGAGAGGGAGCCGAGAATGACCGATGCCGGCTGGGACGACCAGCGCGCCCGCGCCGCCCTGCGCCGCCTGTTCGACACCGCGGTCGCGGCGGCCGATCCCCGCTCCGTCCTCGCGCGGCACCTGCCTCCGAAGCCCACCCGCGGCCGCGTCGTCGTCGTGGGCGGCGGCAAATCGGCCGCGGTGATGGCGGCGGCGCTCGAGGACGCCTGGCCGGACGTGCCGCTCGAGGGCACCGTCGTCACCCGCTACGGCCACGCCGTGCCGACCCGCCGGATCGAGGTGATCGAGGCGTCCCATCCCGTCCCCGACGCCAATTCCGAACGCGGCGCCCGTCGCCTGCTCGAGCGGGTCCAGGACCTCGGGCCCGACGACCTCGTGCTCGCGCTGATGTCGGGCGGCGCCTCCGCCCTGCTCGCCGCGCCGGCCGCCGGGCTGACGCTCGCCGACAAGCAGGCGGTGAACCGCGCCCTGCTCGCCTGCGGGGCCAACATCACCGAGATGAACGCGGTCAGGAAGCATCTCTCCGCCATCAAGGGGGGGCGCCTCGCCGCCGCCGCCGCGCCGGCGCGCGTGGTGACGCTCGCGATCAGCGACGTGCCGGGGGATGATCCGGCGGTGATCGGCTCCGGCCCGACCGTGCCCGACGCCACCACCTTCGCCGAGGCCCATGCGCTGGTCGCGCGCTACGGCCTGACCCTCTCCCCGGCGGTGGCCGCGCGCCTGCGCCAGGACGCGGACGAGACCCCGAAGCCGGGCAGCCTGCCGCATACGGAGTTCCGCATGATCGCGACCCCGATGATGGCGCTCGACGCCATGGCGGAGGCGGCCCGAGGCCTCGGGCTCACGCCGCTGATCCTGGGGGACGCGCTGGAAGGCGAGGCGCGCGAGGTCGGCACGCTGATGGCCGGCATCGCCCGCAGCGTCCGCGCCCATGGCGTGCCCGTCCGGCCGCCCGCGGTCCTGCTGTCCGGCGGCGAGACCACCGTCACGCTGGGCAGCGGCCCCACGGGAACCGGGGGCCGCAACACCGAGTTCCTGTTGGGCCTCGGCGTCGCGCTCGACGGCGCGGCAGGGATCTGGGCCATGGCCGGCGACACCGACGGGATCGACGGCATGGACGAGATCGCGGGCGCGATCCTGACGCCCGACAGCCTGGCCCGCGCCCGCGCCAAGGGCGTCGACCCGCGCGCGAGCCTCGCGCGGCACGACAGCCATGGGTTCTTCGGCGCGCTCGACGACCTGATCGTCACCGGTCCGACGCTGACGAATGTGAACGATACCCGCGCCATCCTGATCGCCTGAGAAGGGACCACCCGCATGGCCGTCCGCCCCAAGCTGCGCCGCCGGCGCCGCACCAAGATCATCGCGACCATCGGTCCCGCCAGCTCCACGCCCGAGGTGCTCGCGCGCCTGTTCCAGGCGGGCGCCGACGTGTTCCGGCTGAACTTCTCGCACGGCACGCATGAGGATCACGCCGCCCGCATCACCATGATCCGCCAGCTCGAGGAGCGGTTCGAGCGCCCGATCGGCATCCTCGCCGACGTGCAGGGCCCGAAGCTGCGGGTCGGCCGGTTCGGCGGCGGGCGCGTGCAGTTGCAGACCGGCCAGGCGTTCCGGCTCGACCTGAACCCGACGCCGGGCGACCGCGACCGGGTCAACCTGCCGCATCCCGAGATCATCGAGGCCGCCTCGATCGGGTGCACCCTCCTGCTCGACGACGGCAAGCTCCGGCTGCGCGTCGCCCGCAAGCGCGGCGATGCGCTGGAGACCGAGGTCGTGGTCGGCGGCCCGCTCTCCGACCGCAAGGGCGTCAACGTGCCCGACGTCACGCTGCCGATCCCGGCGCTGACCGAGAAGGACCGCGACGACCTCGCCTTCGCGGTCGCGCATGGCACCAACTACATCGGCCTGTCCTTCGTGCAGCGCCCCGAGGACGTGGTGGAGGCGAAGCGCCTCGTGGACGGCAAGGCGTGGATCATGGTGAAGCTCGAGAAGCCGCAGGCGCTCGAGAACCTCGACGCGATCCTGGCCGAGGCGGACGCGGTGATGGTCGCGCGCGGCGACCTCGGCGTGGAGCTGCCGCCCGAGGAGGTGCCGCTCGCGCAGAAGCGCATCGTCCGGTTGTCGCGGGAGCTGGGCAAGCCCGTGGTGGTCGCGACGCAGATGCTGGAGAGCATGATCAGCGCCCCTGCCCCCACCCGCGCCGAGGCCTCCGACGTCGCGACCGCGGTGTTCGACGGCGCGGATGCGGTCATGCTGTCGGCCGAGACCGCGGCGGGCCAATACCCGTACGAGTCCGTCAACATGATGGATCGCATCGTCGCGCGGGTGGAGCAGGACGACCTCTGGCGGGCGATGATCGAGGCGTCCCGCGCCGCGCCGGAAGGCCGCGCCGCGGATGCGATCGCCGCGGCGGCGCAGCAGGTGGCGCATACGATCGAGGCGAAGAGCATCGTCGCGTTCACCGCCTCCGGCCGCACGGCGCTGCGGGTCGCGCGCGAGCGGCCGGTGCAGCCGGTGATCGGCCTGACGCCGGAGCTCGAGACGGCGCGGCGCATGGCGCTGATCTGGGGCGTGCATGCGATGGTCACGCCGGACGTGCACTCCATGACCGAGGCGGTGAACCGCGCGAGCCGCGCCGCGCTCACCGAGGGATTCGCGACGCATGGGGATTCGATCGTGGTGACCGCCGGGGTGCCGTTCGCGCATGCCGGCACGACGAACGCGCTGCGCGTCGCGAACGTGAAGTAGCGGGCGGCCCCGGCGCGCGCCGGCGCCAAAGCCGTCGCGCGCCGGCCGCTGGCGCCGTGCCGGCCTCGCCGCCGCGCCCGCCGCGCGTCAGACGATCGTCAGCAGCCGCCGCGGGTTGTTCACCAGGATCGCGTCGATCTCCGCCTGGTCGAAACCGCGACGCAGCATCATCGGCAGCACGTTGGAGAAGATGTGGCCGTAGCCGTGCCCGCCGAACCGCGTCAGCCGGGTGCGGGAGCAGATGTCGTGGCTGATCACCACCCGCTCCAGATGCCCGTGCGCGATCAGCGTGCGGATCAGCCGCAGCCGTACGGCGTCGTTCGGCATGTCGATATCGGCGAGCTTGTAGTACGACTGCTCCGTCCCGAACAGGTCGAACTCGATCACCACGCCGCTGTCGGCCAGCCGCAGCAGCCGGGTCTCGTCGAAGATCGTGCGGTCGATGTGGCTGATGATGACGCGGCCCGCGTCCGCGCCATGCGCGCGCACGAAATCGGCGATCTCCTGCGGCTGGTCGGGATGCCGGCCGGGATGCACGTTCACCGCGGCGCCCGTCTCCCGCTGCGCGAGCAGCGCGCCCGCCATCACGCGCTTCTCTTGCTCCGTCCACGGCGCCTGGCAGCCGATCTCGCCGATGATGCCTGCGCGGATCCCGCTGCCCCAGGCACCTTCCAACACCTGCGCGATCATCTCCCGCGCGAAATCCTCGACGCCGCGCGCCGCGTTCGCCGGGTCCTGGTATTCGTGCACGTAGTGGCCGCAGCCCATGACGATGTGCACGCCGCTCTTGCGGCTCACCGCGGCCAGCCCCTCCGGATCGGGTGCAAGGCCGCCGCAGCTCAGCTCCACCACCGCGTCGCCGCCGGCGGCCCGCAATTCGGAGATCTCCTCCGCCGCGGTCGCCTCGCATTGCAGCACCGCATTCCGGGGCGCCCTGATCTGCCCGTAATTGATCTTCCAGCAGGTGCAGAGGTCGATCTCCGGCCCCTGGTCGACCTCCGGTGCGCGATCCGGCGGCGGGCGGATGTCCCACAGGATGTGCTCATGCATCAGCGTGCGCCCGAGCGCGGAGGGTTCGATGGGACCGAGAACCGTCTGCACCTTGCCGCGTAGCGTGTCCCGCATCCCACCTCTCCCGAACCGAACCGAACCGAACCGAACCGAACTTGCCGCGCCGAACCGTTCGGCGCCGGGAAGCCTTGAGCGTCGGCGCACGGCACGTCAACAATGGGTCCGGATTGGTGGAGGGGCACGATGTTCGAAATCAAGCAGCTGGACCACGTCGTCCTGCGCGTGCGCGACGTAGAGCGCATGATCGCCTTCTACCGCGACGTTCTCGGGTGCCCCGTGGAGAAGGTGCAGGCGGAACTCGGCCTGTACCAGATGCGCGCGGGGTCCAGCCTGATCGACCTGGTGCCGGTGGACGGCGCGATCGGCCGGCGCGGCGGCGCGGCGCCCGGGGTGGAGGGCCGCAATCTCGAGCATTTCTGCCTGCAGGTGGCGCCGTTCGACGCCGCCGAGATCATCGCGCATCTGCGCCGGCATGGCTGCACGCCGGGTGAGGAAGTCTCCCGCTACGGCGCCGACGGCCAGGGCCCGTCGATCTATGTCGACGACCCGGAGGGCAACGTGGTCGAGCTGAAAGGCCCGCCCTACCCCGGCTGATCCTTACGGCGTCGGGGTCTGCGGCGGCCGGGCGGCATCGGGCTGCGGCAGCGGGCCGGTCAGGCGGACCGGCGCGTCCCCGGCCTGTGCCGCCGTCGGCTGGGGGGAAGACGCTTGCGCCGGGACAGGGGCCGCCGGTGCGGCCGGGACCGCCGGTGCAGCCAGTGCGGCCGATGCGTCGGCCGGCGCGGTCTGGAGCAGTGCGGTGCCAGGTTCCGTGGCCTGGATCGGCGGCGCCCCGGCAGGCGCGGCCGGGGTCGCGGGCGCGGCTGGCATCGCGGGCGCGGCTGGCATCGCTGCCGAGGCGGAGACCGGAGCGGCAGCGGTCGGCGCTGCGCCCTGTGCCGGCGTCGCCGGTTGGGCCGTGCCGTTTCCGCCCCCCGTGGAGGCACCAGCCGCGGTACTGGCCTCAGAGGGCGCCATCGCGGCAGGCGACCTCGGTTCGGTGGCGCTGCCGGGCGTCGCCGCGTGGGCGGCGGCGACGGCCTTCTCCTTCTCCCCCGGCGACAGATTGACCGTGTAGTCCGGCACCACGCGCGCCTGGTTGCCCGCGATCACCAGCACCTTCTGTCCGATCGCGAGCGGGGTCGTGTCCTTCTGGGTCACGCTGACCAGGTCGCCGTTGCCCTTGCGCACGATGTATTCGAAGGCGCGCGTGTCGCCGACCGCATGCTCCGTCGCGACGCCCGCCAGCCCGCCGATCAGCGAGCCGCCGAGCGCCGAGAAGGCACTGACGGTGCCGGTGCCCACCTGCGCCCCCGCGATGCCGCCCGCCGCCCCGCCGGTGACCGCGCCCGCCGTCCCCGCCGCGCTGACGGCCACGTCGCGCACGCCGACCACCACACCCTGCTCGACCTTGTTCGCCTGCTGCACCGCGTTCGACGCGTAGGTGTCAGGCGAATAATTCGGCCCGCAACCCGACAAGCTGGCGAGGATCGTCACGCAGATCGGGGCAAGGGCGGTTCGGACGTATCGCAATCGTGTCATCTCCGCAGGCACGCGCTGCTCCCTACGCCGCGGCGGGCCGGGTTGTCACGGATTTCGCACCTGCAAAACGACGGAACCTGTCCCGCGGGCGGAGCGCATGCGCGTTGCCCAGCCCGACGGCGGTCGGCATAGTTTCGGCTGGGAACGGACGGGAACCATGGCAACGACGTATAGCTGGACGGGACCGAGATTCGCCGATTGGGCAACCGCGGCGGATTGGACGCCGGCAGGCCCACCCGGCGCGGGCGACGTCGCGGTCATCGGTCCGAACGGCCCGCGCATCAAGGACATCGGCATCGCGGACCTCGCGATCCTGCTGCAGGCCGGCGGCGCGCTGGTCGTCAACGACGGGACGATCGGCGCCGACGTCACGATCGAGCAGACCGAGGCGGGGAACACCTCGCTCGACGTGCCGGCGAGTTCACTGTTCGCGGGCAGCTTCGGCTTCGCCCCGAGCGTCACGGGCGGGCAGTTGGACGTCAACGGCGTCGCGGGGCAGACGCTGACGCTGGGCGGCGCGGCGGTCCTCACCGCAGGGGCCGGCAACGCCATCATCTTCAGCGACGGGACGGTCGCGAACGGCGGCACGCTGCGGGCCAGCGGCGGGCTCGTCTCGATGTATTCCGGCGCGCTGGTCGGCAGCGGCACCATCCAGGTGGGCCAGGGCGGCACGTTCTGGAGCAACGTCAGCATCGCCGCGACGCAGACCTTGCAGTTCACCGGCAATGCCGGCCTGGCCATGCTCACCACGCCGGCGGCGTTCACGCCGACCATCGTCGACGTGCAGCCGGGCAACCTGCTGATGCTGGGCAGCATCGTCGCCGATGCCGGCCAGTACGACGCGACGGCGCACACGCTCACGCTGACCGACGCCGGTTCGGTGGTCGCGACGCTGTCGCTCACCGCCGCCGATGGCGTGACGTTCGGGGTCGGCGTGGGCGCCTGGGGCGACACCGTGATCACCACCTCGGCCGCGACGCGGGTCTGGGCGGGCGGCAGCGGGGACTGGTACGACGCGGCGAACTGGACCAGCACGCCAGCGGACGCGGCACCCGGCTATCCGGTCGCGGGCGACCACGTCACCATCACCGTGGGCACGGTCGGCATCACCGCGACTGACGCCGCGGCCCATGGCTGGCTCGAAGCCCAGCACATCGCGCTCGGCGGCACCGGCACCGCGCCGGTGCTGTCGCTCGACAACGTCGAGATCGGGCCGGACACGACCATCCTGACCGGCGGCGACCAGGCCGCCGGGGTGCTCGACATCCTGGGCCAGACCACGCTCGACGGCCTGATCATGGCGACCGCGCGTGCCGGCGGCACCACCATCGACCTGGTCAACGGCGCCACGCTGGCGACGTCGGACAGCGGCAGCATCCTGTCCAGCAACGAGGCGACGCTGCGGCTGACCGGCACCGGGCTGATCGCCAATGACGGCATCATCGTCGCGGAGGGCGGCGTCTATATCGGCCCGAACGTGACCCTGGGCGGCACCAGCACCGGGGAGATCCGGCTGCAGCAGGGCGGCCACCTCACGATCGACGGCAGCTTCGCCTCCTCCCAATACGTCGAGTTCGGCGACAGCACCGGCCGCGTGACACTGAACAACCTTGCCGGGTTCGACGGCTGGTTCGTCAACATGAGCCAGGGCGACCGGATCGAGATCACCGGGCAGACCATCACCTCGGTCAGCTACGACCTCGGCTCCGACGTGCTGTCGCTGTATGACGGCGTGACGCAGGTGGGCTCGCTCTACGTCTACACCGCGGACAACGAGACCGGCTTCCATGTGCGCGCGGACGGGCATGGCGGGTCGGTGATCACCTACACGCCCAGGGTGCAGCTGCTGCAGCCCTCCCTGCCGGTACCGGTCGTGGCCGCGCCGGATCAATCCGTGTCGCTGGAGAGCCTGCTCATCCAGGCCTTCGGCACGATCCCGGCCGCCTACCAGAGCTTCGGCCTCTCGGCCCTCGACCAGCAGACCATGACGGACTGGGTGTGGTCGTACTGGGACCCGGCGCATCCATCGGTCACCAACTGGACCCTCGGCGGCACGCTGATCCCGACGCTTCCGACCGATCCGTTCCTGCCGCCCAACCCGCCCGCCGCGACCACCGGCGACCTCGGCGCCATCGGGCTGCGCGCCGGGAACAACATCGGGCCGGACACGTACCTCACCGTCACCGTGGGCGGCACCGACGACGCGCCGACCGCCCGCCTCACCTACTACCTGCAGACGATCGATCCGGGGGTACTCAGCCCGACCGCCTACTCCGGCGTGGTCAACCCGTCCGACATCGTCGCCAGCGCCACTCGACTGGCCGCCTTCTACCCGGGCGTGCCGAACGACAACGATTGCGCCTTCATCGGCGACGCGGTCGCGGCGGCTGCCGGCGCGACCATGCCGTACGAGGATCTCTCGACTGATCCCTCCGCCAACGTCGAAGGCGGGTTCTGGCGGATCGTCTACCGCGCCTCCGACCAGCCTGATCCCGACGCCGATTGGTCGAGCCGGGTGCAGGCGGGCGACATCGTGCGCATGGCCTGGTCGGGCGGCGGCGACGGCCAGCATACGACCACCGTCCTGGGCAAGAACGACGATGGCAGCATCGAGGTGTTCGACAATGTCGGCCCGTCGATCGGCATACACAGCGCGCGGTACTGGCTCGACACGCTGCCGACCAGCATCACGATCTACCGGCTGGACCCCGCGCACCAGTACCTGATCACCGGGTCCAGCGCCGGGGAAACCATCCAGGGCAGCGTCTACGCCAACCTGATCCGCCCGGGCGCCGGCGCGGACACCATCACCGCCGGTTCGGCGGCGAACGAGATCCAGGGGTCGGTCGCCGATCTCGACGGCGACGCGATCACCGACTTCCATGCCGGCGACAGCATCGACGTGACCGACCTGTCGTTCGCGGGGGCCGGCGTCACCTATGATGCCGGTACCGGCGCGTTGGTCCTGACCTCCGGCGCCGCCCACCTTACCATGCGACTGCCGCGGGCGCTGCCGGCCGCGTTCCAGCTCGCGGCCGATGGCGGCGGGACCGGCACGCTGCTGACGCTGGCCTGTTTCGCGGAGGGCACCCGGCTTCGCACGCCGGACGGCGAGGTCGCGGTCGAGGACCTGCATGTTGGCGAGACGCTCTGCACGCAGGGCGGCGCGCCGCGCCCGATCGTCTGGATCGGCCGCCGCACGCTCGACCTGCGGCGAAGCCCGGCATCGCACCCGGTGCGCATCGCCGCCGGCGCGTTCGGCCCCGGCCTGCCCGCGCGCCCGCTCCTGCTGTCGCCGGACCATGCCGTGTTCGCGGACGGCGTGCTGGTCCCGGTGCAGTACCTGGTGAACGGCGACACGATCCGGACGGTCGCGCGACGGCGGATCACCTACTGGCACGTCGAGCTCGACCGGCACGACGTGGTGCTGGCGCATGGGCTGCCGGTCGAAAGCTTCCTCGACACCGGCCAGAAAGCCGCCTTCGAGTCCGACGGGGTGCTGCGCTTGCATCCCCCGCCCGCGACGCGGGATTGGGAAGCCGATGGCTGCGCCCCGCTGGTCGTCACCGGGCCGGTGCTGGAGCGGCTGCGAGCACGGCTGGCCCGCGATCCGGCGCGCGCGGGCGAAGCCCACGGACACGAGCGAAGCGGCTACCGTTCCGCGGCGGGAGCAGGCATGCTGCACGGATGAACGTGCCGGCAGGGTCCGATGTTCGTCAAAGCGGTCCTCTGGACGGCCTTCTTCGCGGTCCATTTCAACATCTCGATCATGCTGCCGCTGCTGCCCTTCGCGCAGCATGACCTCAGCCTCGACAGTACCCAGTCCGCCCTGGTGCTCGGCGCCTTCCCCGCCGCGGCCCTGATCGGCAATCTCGGCCTCGGCCCGCTGATCGACCGCTTCGGCCGCAAGCGCATGATGATCCTGGGCGCGATCGGTGCCGCGATCGCCTACCTGCTCACCGCGCTGGCACGCGACGCGGCGATGCTGGCCTTCGGCCGCGCGTTGAGCGGCTTCGCGATGCCCGGCATCGGCGCCTCCGTCTTCGCCGCGATCGCCGACTACGTACCGGCCGAGCAGCGGGCGCGCACGAGCGGGATCGTCGCGTCGGGGGCGCCGGTCGCGTTCCTCGCCTCCATGTCGATCGGCGTGTGGTCGGGCGGGCTGCTCGCCTGGCAGGTGCCGTTCGTGCTGCTCGCGTTGCTGGTGACGGGCCTCGGCTTCGCGGTCGCCACGTTCCCGCCGCCGCCGGCCCACGCGCTGGCGACCACGCCGGTGTCCCTGCGCCTCTATCGCGAGCGGCTATTCGGCGCCAGTCTCGAAACCGGGACCGCCACCATGCTCGGCGGGTACTTCTGCTGGGCCGCGGCGATCTTCGTGTTCCTGGGCGCCTACCCGTCCTGGCTGGTGCAGCACGCGCTGTCGTCGGATGGCGCGGGGCTGATCGGAGCGCTGCTGTTCGTGGGCGAGCTGGGCGGTCTGGCCGGTGCGTTGCTGTCGGGGCGCCTCGGCGCCCTTGCCCGCCATCCGCTCGGCCTGTGCGCCGCCACTGCGGTGGTCCTCGCCGCTCTGGCGACGACGGTGCCGCTGATGGGCGGGTACGCGCCCGGCCAGGCGGCGCTCTATGTGGGGTTCGCGTTCGGACGCGACCTGATGCTGGCGCTGATGCTGGGCGGCGCGATGCTGCTGGTCCCGGCCGCGCGCCGCGGCAGCCTCAACGCCCTGCTGAACGCGACCTAGCAGACCGGTGCGACGCTGGGCGGGATGGCGAGCGCGTGGCTCTACGCGCTGCATCCGGGCTTCGGCGCCAACGCGCTTGCCGCCGCGCTCCTGCTGCTGGGCTGCGCCGGCATGCTGCGCCGGGTCGTGCGCGTGCAGACCCGCGCCGCCACGGCGTGAGGCGCAAGCGGCGCGAAGCGTGTGACAGCACGGGCGGCCGCGCCTAACATCGCGGCATGACCCAGGACACGTCCCCCGGCGACAAGGCCCCGAAGCGCGGCCTCGCCCGCAACACCGCCAACTATGGCGACCCCGATTTCGCGATGTATCTGCGACGCTCCTTCGCGAAGTCGATGGGCTACTCCCAGGCGATGCTGGACAAGCCGGTGGTGGGGATCGTCGACACCGGGTCCGACTACAACAACTGCCACCGCACCGTCCCGGAGCTGATCGAGGCGGTGAAGCGCGGCGTGCTCGCGGCCGGCGGCCTGCCGCTCGCCTTTCCGACCGTGTCGCTGTGCGAGCCGTCGCTGTTCCCGACCTCCATGCACTACCGCAACCTGGCCGCGCTCGACACTGAGGCGATGCTGACGGCGCAGCCGATGGACGCGGCGGTGCTGATCGGCGGCTGCGACAAGACCGTGCCGGCGCAGCTGATGGCGGCGGCGTCGGCCGACGTGCCCGCCGTGCAGCTCGTCACCGGCCCGATGCTGGCGACGCCGTTCCAGGGGGAGCGGCTGTCCGCCTGCACCGACTGCCGCCGCTACTGGGCGCAGTACCGCGCCGGCACCGTGACCGCCGAACGCATCGGCCAGATCGAGGGACGGCTCGCGACCACCGCCGGCACCTGCGGGGTGATGGGCACGGCGTCCACCATGGCGTGCCTCGCCGAGGCATTGGGCATGGTGCCGCTGGGCCACGGCTCCATCCCGGCGGTGCATGCCGACCGGCTGCGCGCCGCCGAGGCCGCGGGTGAGCTCGCTGTCCGGCTGATCACGCAGCCCGTGCGCCCGTCCCAGGTCATCACCGCGCAGTCGGTCGAGAATGCGCTGCGCGTGCTGCTCGCGCTGGGCGGCTCGACCAACGCGCTGATCCACCTGACGGCGGTGGCCGGGCGGCGCGGCATCCGCATCGACCTGAACCGGCTGAACGAGCTGTCGGACACGACGCCGGTGCTGGTCGACCTCAAGCCCACCGGCGAGGGCTACATGGAGGACTTCCACGCCGCCGGCGGCATGCCGGCGCTGCTGTGGGAGCTGCGCGACCTGCTGCATCTCGACTGCATCGACGTGACCGGCGCGACGCTGCGCGATCGCCTGGTCGAGCCCCCCTTCGTGGACCGGCGCTACATCCGCGCGCGCGCCGAGCCGGTCTCGCCGGTGGGCGGGCTGGTCGCGCTGTTCGGGTCGCTGGCGCCGCGCGGCGCGATCCTGAAGCGCAGCGCCGCCACACCTGCCCTGTTCGAGACCGAGGCCCGCGCCGTGGTGTTCGACGGCCTCGAGGACCTGGCGCGGCGCATCGACAGCCCGGAGCTCGACGTGACGAAGGACGACATCCTGGTGCTGAAGAATGCCGGTCCGCTGACCCCCGCGGGGATGCCGGAGGCCGGCTACCTGCCGATCCCGTCCAGGCTCGCCCGCGCCGGGGTGAAGGACATGGTGCGCATGAGCGACTGCCGCATGTCCGGCACGGCCTTCGGTACCATCGTCCTCCACATCACGCCCGAGGCCGCCGCCGGCGGGCCGTTCGCCCTCGTGGAGAGTGGCGACCGCATCCGGCTGTCCGTGGAGCGGCGCACGCTCGACCTGCTGGTGGACGCGGCGGAGCTGGAGCGCCGCCGCGCGCGCTGGACCCCGCCTGCGAAGCCGCGCCGCGGCTGGGATCGGATGATCCACGAGCAGGTGCTGCAGGCGGACGAAGGCTGCGACCTGTCGAGCCTGCGGCTGGAGGGCTGACGCTCGGCTCCCCGTGTCGTGGGGGGCGCGCGCGTGTCGTGAGCGGCGCAGGTGCCCCTCGTGTCATGACCGGCGCATGCCCCCCCGTGTCATGGCCGGCGCAGGCCGGCCATCCACGACTTCGGGGGCACGCGGAAAGCCGTGGATGGCCGCGACAAGCGCGGCCATGACACGAACGGGCAGCGCTGCCATGACACAAAGAGGGTGACACGAACGGGCAGCCCCGCCCGCCCCGCCCCCGTGCGACCCTCCCTACCGGAACAGCGGCCCCGTCCCCCGCGCCTCGAGCGCATCCAGCAGCCCGTCCGCCGCGAGACGTGGCAGGCGCGCGAGCAGCGACCGGCGCTTCGGGCCGAAGCGCCGCATCTGCGCGCCGTCCCCGCCCAGTTGTCGCACCAGCCCGTCCAGATCGTTGAGCCCGTCGATCAGTCCGCGGGCCAGCGCCGCGTCGCCCAGCATGAAGCCGCCGTCGAACAGCGTCTCCTCCGGCCCGCGCAACCGAGCGCCGCGGCGTTCCCGCACCCAGGCCTTGAACCGCTCGTGCAGGTCGTCGAGCAGCGTCTGCGCGAAGGCCACGTCCTCCGGCTTCTCCGGCGCGAACGGGTCGAGCCGCGCCTTGTTCTCCCCCGCCTTGTAGAGCCGGTGCTCGATCCCGACCCGCGCGAGCAGCGCCGGGAAGCCGAACCCGCCGCCGCGGACGCCGATCGAGCCGACGATGCTCATCGGGTTCGCATGGATCTCGTCGGCCGCGCAGGCGAGCCAGTACCCGCCGGACGCCCCCACCTCGCGGATCACCGCGTGCACGCGCACGCCGCGCCGGTCGGCCTCCCGGCGGATCAGCGCGGCGATCAGGTCGGACTGGACCGGGGAGCCGCCCGGGCTCTCGATGTCCAGCAGGACCGGCCGGTCCCCGGCTGCGGCGAAGGCGCGGCGGATCGCCGGGGCGACCGCGCCGAAGCTCAGCGCCCCGCCGCGTGCGGCGATCGTTCCGTGCAGTTCGATGACGGCGAAGCGTGTCTTGCGCCAAGGCAGGAGGTTCATGTTGGGTCCCGGACTATGAGTCCGGGGTTCTCGCCCGAACCGACCGCGCTGTCACGCGGCCGGCGCCGATGGCGCGTATCACCCCCGTGTCATGGCAGCGCGTGGCCGACCCCCGTGTCATGGCCGCCGCAGGGCGGCCATCCACGATGTCCCGTGCCGGCCGTAGCGAAGTCGTGGTTGGCCGGCCTGCGCCGGCCATGACACGGGGGTGTGCGACATCCCCGTCTCCGCCCGCTCACCCTCGCCCGCCCCATCGGTCGCCCGTCCGTGCCCTCGCTCGCCCAGCCGCCCCGTTCGCCCTCGCCCCCCGTGTCCGCTCGTCTCGCCGCCGCGGCGCTCAGGCGAACGGGTCGACCAGGATCTTCGCGTGGCGCTCCGGGACGGCCAGCTCCTCGAACGCCGCCTGCACGCCGTCCAGGCCCACCGACCCGGTGATCATCGGCGTGACGTCGATCCGGCCCTCCGCAAGGTGGTGCAGGCTCTGCGCGAACTCCTCCGCCGTGTAGGCCAGCACGAATTGCAGGTTCACCTGCTTGACGATGCCGAAGAACGGCTCGATCCGGTCTGTCTCCATGCACACGCCGACCACCACCACCCGCGCATCCGGCGGAGCGCCCTCCAGCACCGACTGGATCACGCCCGGCACGCCCACGCACTCGAAGATCACCGCCGGCCGGCGCTTCGGCCCGATCCCGAACATCTGCGCGAAGCGGCTGGGATCAAACCCCGCCGGCGTGGCGAGTTCGGTCCAGCGCTCATAGGGGGAGGTCACGGCCGGGTCGACCACCTCGTCGGCCCCCATCCGCAGCGCGAGCGCCCGCCGCGCCGGAGAGAAGTCGGCGGCGACGATCGGGTGCACGCCCTTGATCTTCAGCGCCGCGATCACCGCGAGCCCGACCGGCCCGCAGCCGATCACCAGCGGCAAATCGTCCGCGGCAAGCCGCGCCGCCTGCACCGCGTGCCAGCCCACCGCCATCGGCTCCGTCAGCGCCGCATGCGCCGCGGGCAGCCCGTTCGGCACCGGCAGCAGCATGCGTTCGGCCAGGGGCATGTACTGCGCGAACCCGCCGGCGATGTCGTTCGAGTAGCCGATCCCCTGCACGGCGTTGCCGGCGAGCGTCATCGGCATCGAGCAGACGAGCGTGCCCGGTGCGAACCGGCCCTCGGTGGCCGAACCGGACTCCACGACCTCGCAGCAGAACTCGTGCCCGAACACCACGTCGCGCGCCGGGTCCATCGCCCAGCGATTGCCCGCACGGCGCGCGAGCTCCACGAACTGGTGCGTGTGCTTCGCCGCATGCAGGTCGGAGCCGCAGATGCCACAGGCGACGGTGCGCACCAGCACCTGACCCTCCGCGGGGGTGGGATCCGGCAAGGTGTCGACGACGATCCTGCCCTGGCGGAACACGGCAGCCTTCATGCGAATTCACTCCCGGTTTGTCGGCGCGACGGCGAGCGGCCGCGCAGGTTGTTGCAGGGGAGTATGGCGGCTCGCGCCCGCATCGGCGAGCCCGTGATCCCGCGCGCGCGCCGCCGGCGGGTCAGCGCGGGTCCTGGACGTTCGTTCCAGGGTCGCCCTGGCGCACCGATGCATGCGAGCACGCTGTGTCGCGTCGCGGCGTCAGGCGATCTCGGCGAATCCGCCGTCATCCTGCAGGAACGACAGGCGCCCGGTCCGCACGTCGAAATGCGCGCCGTGCAGCAGAAGCTGGCCTGCCTTCTCCCGCTCCGCGATCCAGGGGAAGCTGCGCAGGTTGCCCAGCGCCACCTTCACCACCTCCTGCTCGCCGCAGAGCTGTTGCGCCTCGGGGCTGTCGCAGGTCAGCGCGCGGGCGCGGACCGGGGCCGCCATCGCCATCCAGCCGGCGACGAAATCCGACGCCTCCGCCGGCACGCCGTGCAGCAGGCCCTGGACGCCGCCGCACAGCCCGTGCCCCATCACCACGAGGTCGCGCACCTGCAGCACCCGCACCCCGAACTCGATCGCGGCGGAGGTGCCGTGGAACGCGGCATCGGGCGCATAGGGCGGCACCAGCGCGGCGACGTTGCGCACGACGAACAGCTCTCCGGGGGACGCGTCGAAGATCATGCCCGGATCGACGCGGCTGTCGGCGCAGGCCACGACCATGGCACGCGGCCGCTGGCCGTGCTCCGCCAGTTCTTCGAACAGCCGCCGTCGCTCCGGCCATCCCTGCGTGCGGAACCGACGATACCCTGCGAGCAACCGGTCCAAACTCACTCTCCGCCTTCAAAGAAAGGGGCTTTGCCGGAGAGTTCGGGAAGGTTCAAGTGGGACGCCCCGGCGGCCCGCGCAGGGCAGCGGGCCGCGCGTTCGCGGGATCGCGCCGCTCCGTCCCTCCCAGCCGTCAGGCGGCGTCGGGCAGCACGGCTCCGCCCGGCACCTCGTCGAGATGGCAGGCCGAGGTGTGGCCGCGCGCCGATCCGACCGGCCGCAGCACCGGCTCCTCCGACCGGCAGCGATCGAACGCGAACGGGCAGCGCGTATGGAACCGGCACCCACTCGGCGGGTTGATTGGGCTCGGCACGTCACCCTTGAGGATGATGCGCTGCCGCTTGGCGGTCGGATCGGGCACCGGCACCGCCGAGAGCAGCGCGCGCGTATACGGATGATGCGGTTCGGCGAACAGCGTGCGCCGGTCGGCGAGCTCGACGATCTTGCCGAGATACATCACGGCGACCCGGTGGGTCAGGTGCTCGACGGTCGCGAGGTCGTGGCTGATGAACAGCAGGGCGAGGCCGAGTTCGTCCTGCAGGTCGGCCAGCAGGTTGATGATCTGCGCCTTCACCGACACGTCGAGCGCGGACACGGCCTCGTCGCAGATGATCAGGTCGGCGCCGGGGGCGAGCGCGCGGGCGATGCCGATGCGCTGGCGCTGCCCGCCCGAGAATTCGTGCGGGAAGCGGCCGACCGCCTCGCGCGGCAGCTGCACCTTGTCCATCAGCGCCATGACCTTCTCGTTCAGGTCGCGGCGGCTCTTGGCGAGGCCGAAATTGCGGATCGGTTCGGCCAGGATGTCCCGCACCCGCATCCGCGGGTTGAGGCTGCTGAACGGGTCCTGGAAGACCACCTGCACCTTCTGGCGGATCGGCCGCAGGCGCGCGGGCGGCATGTTGTCGATGCGCTCGCCCTGCAGGTAGACCTCACCCTCGGTGATGTCGAACAGGCGCAGGATGGCGCGGCCGACGGTGGATTTGCCGCAGCCGGATTCGCCGACGATCGACAGGGTCTCGCCCCGGCGCACGTCGAAGCTGACGCCGTCCACGGCATAGACCCGCGCGGTCTCCTGCCCCAGCAGGCCGCCGCGGATCGGGAAATGCTTCTTGAGGCCGTTGACCTCGAGCAGCGCGCGTTCGGTGTTCATGCGGCCATCCGGCGTTCGGCGTAGTGACAGGCCACCCTGTGCTCCGGGGCCTTCTCTTCGATCGCGGGCGCGACCTGGCGGCACAGGTCGGTGACCATCGGGCACCGTCCCGCGAACGCGCATCCCACGATCGGCTTGCGCAGGCTGGGCACCAGGCCCGGAATTTCCGCGAGCTTGCTGCGCGCTTCCCCGTGCAGCGAGGACCCGAGGACCGGCACGGCGCCCAGCAGGCCGCGCGTGTAGGGATGCATGGGACGAGCGAAGATCTCGTTGACCGGCGCTTCCTCGACCTTGCGGCCGGCGTACATCACCACGACCCGTTCGGCCATCTCGGCGACCACGCCGAGGTCGTGGGTGATCAGCATGATCGCCGACCCCATCCGCGTCTTCAGGTCGCGCATCAGGTCGAGGATCTGCGCCTGGATCGTCACGTCGAGCGCGGTGGTGGGCTCGTCCGCGATCAGCAGCTTCGGATTGCAGGCCAGCGCCATGGCGATCATCACGCGCTGCCGCATGCCGCCCGAGAGCTGGTGCGGATATTCCCGCACCCGGCGCGCGGGCGCGGGGATGCCGACCAGGGTCAGCATCTCGATCGCCCGCTTCTCCGCGTCGCGGGCGTTCATGCCCTGGTGGAGCTGCAGCGTCTCGCCGATCTGCCGCCCCACCGTGAGCACCGGGTTCAGGCTGGTCATCGGCTCCTGGAAGATCATGGAAATCGAGTTGCCGCGGATGTCGCGCATCTCGGCTTCCGTGGCCTTCAGGAGGTCCTTGCCCTGGAAGCGGATCGCGCCCGCGATCTTGCCCGGCGGTTCGGCGATCAGCCGCAGGATGGACATGGAGGTGACGGACTTGCCGCAGCCCGACTCCCCCACGATCGCGACCGTCTCGCCGGCCTCGATGTGGAAGGACAGGCCCTCGACCGCTCGGACAACGCCGTCGAGCGTGCCGAAATGCGTCTGGAGGTTCTCGACTTCGAGCAATGCCATGATGATTACAGTCGCTTGGCGAGGCGCGGATCGAGCGCGTCGCGCAGCCCGTCGCCCAGGAGGTTCACCGCGAGCACGGTGATCGAGAGGAACACCGCCGGGAAGAAGACGATGTACGGCTTCACCTGCCAGAGCGCGCGGCCCTCGGCCATGATGTTGCCCCAGGACGGCACGATCGGCGGCGTGCCGGCGCCGATGAAGGACAGCGTGGCTTCGGTGATCATCGCGGCGGCGCAGATGAACGTCGCCTGCACCATCAGCGGCGCGAGCGTGTTGGGCAGGATGTGCCGCCAGATGATGACCGGCACCCGCGTGCCGGAGGCGATCGCCGCCTCCACATAGGGCTGCTCACGCAATGACAGCACCACGCCGCGCACCAGGCGGGCGACGCGGGGAAACTCCGCCACCGCGATGGCGACGATCACGTTCTGCACCGAGGCGCGGGTCAGCGCCATCAGCGCGATCGCGAGCAGGATGGAGGGGATCGACATCAGCCCGTCCATGCAGCGCATGATCACCGGGTCGAGCTTGCGCACGAAGCCGGATACGAGGCCGATGAACGTGCCGACGATGGCGGACAGGATGGCGACCGAGAACCCGACCGTCAGCGACACGCGCGTGCCGTACATGACGCGCGAGTAGACGTCGCGGCCCAGCATGTCCGTGCCGAACCAGTACATCGCGGACGGCTCCCGCGTGCGCTTCGCCGGCGCGAGCGCGGTCGGGTCCGTCGTGCCGAGATAGGGTGCGAAGATCGCGATCAGGATCATGATCCCGACCAGCACCCCGCCGACCACGATCGTCGGGTGCCGGTAGATGAAGCCCATCACGCGGCCGCGTTGCTTGATGGGCGGCAGCACGTCCGGCAGCACGGGCGCCGCGACGTGATCGGGGGCGGTGGTCGCGCTCATGCCGACCCTCCTGCGCTCAATGCCGTCAATACCGGATCCTCGGGTCGAACAGGGTGTAGAGGAGGTCAACCGCCAGGTTGACCAGCACGTAGACGAAGCTGAACAGCAGCACGACGCCCTGGATGACGGGGTAGTCGCGCCGCAGGATGGCATCCACCGTCAGGCGCCCGAGGCCGGGGATCGCGAACACGCTCTCGGTCACCACGGCGCCGCCGATCAGCGCGGCGAAGCCGATCCCGACGATCGTGACGATCGGCACGGCCGCGTTCTTCAGCGCATGCAGGAACAGGATGCCGCGCTGCCCCACCCCCTTGGCCTTGGCCGTCCGCACGTAATCCTGCGACAGCACGTCCATCATGGTGGCGCGGGTGATGCGGGCGATCAGCGCCATGTAGATGAGGCCGAGCGCGACGGAGGGAAGGATGAGGTTGCGCAGGAAGGGGATCAGGCCCTGGGAGATCGAGGTGAACCCCTGCACCGGCAGCCAGTCCAGCCACAGCGCGAAGATGTAGGCGAGCAGGTAGCCGATGACGAAGACGGGGGTCGAGAACCCGAACACCGCCGTCACCATCACCGCGCGGTCGATCCAGGTCCCGTGCTTCCACGCCGCCACCACGCCCATCGGGATCGCGCAGGTGAGCGAGATGATCAGCGTCAGGATCATCAGCGACAGCGTGGGCTCGATCCGCTGCGCGATCATGTGCGTGACCGGCAGGTTGGTGAAGATCGAGGTCCCGAGATCGCCGTGCATGATGTGCCAGAACCAGTCGGCGAACCGCACCACGAAGGGCCGGTCGAGGCCCAGCGAGGCGCGGATCCGCTCCACGTCCGCCGGCGTGGCCTGGTCGCCCGCGATGATCGCCGCCGGGTCGCCGGGGGCGAGATACAACAGGCTGAACACGAAGAAGGCCACGATCAGGACGACCGGAATCGTCGAGAGGATACGCCGCAGGGCGTAGGCGAACATGCGTCTGCTGCTCCGTCTGGTTCTGGTCCGTTAGGCCTTGGTGACGTCCCAGAAGACCGGGAAAGGCGCCTTCACGACACCGGAGACGTTCTTCCGCCAGGCCTGGTAGGCCTTGAAGAACCCGGTCGGCACGTACACCACATCATCCATCGCGGCTTTGTTCAACTCCGCGATCACCTTCTTCTCGGCCGGCAGGTCGGGCGCCGCATACCACTCGGCGATCTTCTCCTGCACCAGGTCGGATTTCGGCCAGCCGAACCATGCCGTGGCCCCGCTCGCGTCCAGCGCGGTGTAGGGCGCCGGGTTCACGCAGTCCGCACCAGCATGCCAGGTGTGGAAGATGTGCCAGCCGCCCTCGGACGGGGGATCCTTCTTCGCGCGGCGCTGCCCGACCGTGCCCCAGTCGGTCGCCACGTAGTTCACGTTCATCCCGATCCGCTTCAGCAGGTCGGCCGTGACGTCGCCCTGGGCCTTGGTGATCGCCACGTCCGTCGCGACCAGCAGCACGATCGGCTCGCCCTTGTAGCCGGCCTCGGCCAGCAGCTTCTTGGCCCCCTCGTAGTCGCGCTTGCCCTTGAGGATGTCGCCGCCGAACTCCGTGTAGAGCGGGGTGTCGGGGGTGAAGAAGCCCGGCAGCGTCTTCCACAGCGTCTGGTCGTCGCCGACGACCGCGCCCATGTAGTCGGGCTGGCTCAGCGCCATCTGGATCGCGCGGCGGGCGCGCACGTCGTTGAACGGCGGATGCAGGTGGTTGATCCGGAACGACCCGATATTGCCCAGCGGGTCGGCGATATCGACCGCGACGTTGGGCGTCTTCTTCAAGAGCGGCGCCAGGTCGGGCGAGGCGAGCTCCCACCAGTCGACCTCGCCGTTCTGCAGCGCCGCCGAGGCGGTCGCCGTGTCGGGCACGATCTGCCACTCGATCCGGTCGAAATTGATGCGCTTGCCGCCGGCGAGCCAGCTCGCCTTCTCCGACCGCGGGACGTAGCCCTCGAACTTCTCGAACACCGCCTTGGCGCCCGGCACCCACTCGTCGCGCTTGAAGCGCATCGGGCCGGAGCCGACGAACTCGGTGATCTGTTTGTACGGATCGGTCGCGGCGATCCGCGCCGGCATGATGAACAGCATGGGCGTGCTGCTCTTGCCCAGCGCGAACAGCATCTTCGGATAGGGCTGGTTCAGGCGGAAGCGGAAGGTCCGGTCGTCCACCGCCTCCAGCGCGTCGGTCCGCTTCTTGATCGGCAGGCCCATGGGCGCATCGCGCACCATCCAGCGCTGGATCGACGCGACCACGTCCTTCGCCAGCACCGGCTCGCCATCGTGGAACTTCAGGCCGGGGCGCAGCTTGAACGTCCAGGTCTTGGCGTCGGCGCTGGCCTCGTGACTCTCCACCATCTGCGGCTTCGGCGTGAGCTGGTCGTCGACACCGTACAGCGTGTCCCAGATCAGCAGCGAGCCGTTGCGCACCACGTATTGCGTGGTCCAGATCGGGTCGAGGTTGGCCAGGTTCGCCTGCGGGATGAACCGCAGCACCTTCGCGTCCGCCGCATGCCCGATCCGAGGCGCGGCCAGTCCACCCGCCGCGGCGACGGCAGCGGTCTTCAAGAAATCCCGACGATGCATCCTGCCAGCGATCCCTGCATGAACTTGATTATTGTCAGTCGCTCGCCAGCCCCACTAGGGTGGCCAGCGCGGCGGTAACCTGCCCCAGCGGATTCCGAAAGGCCAGGGGCCTTGCCGCGTTTGCCAAGCGGAATCTCGCCGTTCTGGACCGGATTTGCCGAACCGTGCGGCAGGCTGCGCAGATGCTGGGCAGGCTCAGGACCCTGGACGGGCAGCGCCGGGATCGCGTGCCGCCCGCGCCATCCGATCGTTCTCCGCCCGCGCCCGCGCGATGCCCTGGATGATCGCCGCGACGTCGCGCTGCACCTGCCGGTCCTGGGCCCACCCCGACCGGTAGACCGAGGACTGCCCGTCGACCGGGGTCGAGCTGCAGGAGCCGAGGCAGAGCAGCATCAGCACGAAAGCCAGAATATGCATGGCGGCGGGGAGCCTAGGGGAATGTGGCGGCTCAGGGAAGCGCCGCGCGCCGCCCTGCCCCGGCCGGTCGGTCAGAGCAGGCGTTCGATTGCCCCCCGCAACGCCTCGGGCGCCTTCGAGGGCGCGAATCGCGCCACCACCGCCCCCGACCGGTCGACCAGGAACTTGGTGAAGTTCCACTTGATCGCCCGCAGGCCCAGCAGGCCCGGCGCCTCCCGCTTCAGCCAGACATAGAGCGGGTGCGCGTTCGGGCCGTTGACCTCGATCTTGTCGAACAGGGGGAAGCTGACGCCGAACCGGGTCTCGCAGAAACTGCCGATCTCCGCGGCGTCTCCCGGCTCCTGCGCGCCGAACTGGTTGCAGGGAAAACCAAGCACGGTCAGGCCGCGCGGGCCGTATTCCTGCTGCAGCGCCTCGAGCCCGGCATATTGCGGCGTGAAGCCGCAGCGGCTCGCCGTGTTCACCACCAGCCGCACGCGGCCGCTCCATCGCGCCAGCGGGACGGGGCTGCCGTCCAGCGCCGTCGCTTCGAACCCATCGATCGTCGCCACGCGCGCCTCCCGCCGAATGCCGATCCGAACCGGATCCCCTGGCCCTGCCGCTACCCGTCCCTGCTTAATCCGCCGCGCGGCCGCGGGCCAGCCGGCCGGGCACCCGCGCTCACCCGAAATCGTTGCCGACCCTCCCTGCGCCGCTGGTAAGCTCCGCGCCGCATCGGGCCGAACGGCCGGACGCCAATATCCGAGGAGAATGGTCCATGAAGCGTTTCGCTGCGCTGCTGCTGGCCTCCGTCGTCGTCGCGAGCATGCCGTTCGCCGCCCGGGCGCAGGACGGCAAGAAATCCCTGGCACTCGTCACCAATGCCGCCGCCGATTTCTGGACCATTGCCCGGCGCGGCGTGGAAAAGGCGAACAAGGAGCATCCGGACTACAAGATGGAGGTCATCGTCACCGGCCAGGCGACGGCGGCCGAGCAGCGGCGTGAGCTCGACAACCTGCTGACGCGGGGGATTGCGGGTGTCGCGATCTCAGCGATCGATCCCAAGAACTCGACGGAGATCCTGAACAAGGTCGCGTCGAAGGCGGTGCTGTTCACCACCGACAGCGACGCGCCGCAATCCAACCGCGTCGCCTATATCGGCACCGACAACGTCGCCGCGGGCCGCCAGGCGGGCGAGCAGATCAAGAAGGCGCTGCCCAACGGCGGCAAGGTCATGCTGTTCGTCGGCACGATGGATGCGGACAATGCGCGCGAGCGGGTCCAGGGCATCAAGGAAGCGCTGGACGGCACGAAGATCACGATCGCCGATATCCGCACCGACGGCGTCGACTTCGCCAAGGCCAAGGCGAACGTGCAGGACGCGCTCGCCCGCGGCGGGATCGATTGCCTCGTCGGGCTCTACTCGTACAACACGCCGCAGATCTACTCGGCGGTGAAGGAAGCCGGCAAGGCAGGCCAGATCAAGATCGTCGGCTTCGACGAGGATCCGCAGACCCTGCGCGGCGTCGCCGACGGCACCATCCTGTCCACCGTCGTGCAGCAGCCTTTCGAGTTCGGCTACCAGTCGATGACCGACATGATCAAGTACATGAACGGCGACAAGTCGTTCATCCCCGCGAACAAGCTGATCATCATCCCCACGCGGGTCATCGACAAGGGCAACGTGGCCGCGTTCCAGCAGAGCATGAAGGAGCTGCTGAAGAAGTAGTCCCGTGCTGCAACTCGAGAAGATCGGGCGCCGCTACCCCGGGGTGGTGGCGCTCGACGGCGTCGATTTCTCGCTGGATCCGGGGGAAGTCGTCGGCCTGATCGGGGAGAACGGCGCCGGCAAGTCCACGCTGATGAAGATCCTGGGCGGCATCATCCCGCCCTCGGAGGGCACGATCCGGCTCGACGGCGTCGCGCATGCGGCCCTGAGCGTGACCGAGGCGACCCGCGCGGGCATCGCCTTCGTCCACCAGGAACTCGAGGTGTTCGACAATCTCGACGTCGCCGCCAACGTGTTCATCGGCCGCGAACCCTGCGGCTTCGGCCCGCTCCGCCTCATCCGCACCCGTGAGCTCGAGCGCCGCGTACAACCCCTGCTCGACCGCCTCGGCGCCGATTTCGGCCCGCGCACGCCGGTCGCGGACCTGTCGATCGCGCAGCGGCAGATGGTGGAGATCGCCAAGGCGCTGTCGATCGACGCGCGCGTCATCATCATGGACGAGCCGACCTCCAGTCTCACGCTGTCGGAGACCGACCGGCTGCTGCGCATCATCGCGGAGCTCAAGGCGAGCGGCGTCGCGGTGATCTACATCAGCCATCGCCTCGCCGAGGTGAAGCAGTGCGCCGATCGCGTCGTCTGCCTGCGCGACGGCCGCGTCGCGGGCGAGCTCGGGCGCGACGCGATCGAGCATGCGGCGATGATCCGCCTGATGATCGGGCGGGACCTCCGGTCGCTCTACATCCCGCCGCGCACCCCGCCGCGGGAGGAAGGCTGCGTCATCCGCGACGTCGTGCCCGCCGCCATGCCCGAGGCCCACGTGTCGCTCACGGTCCGCAAGGGCGAGATCTTGGGGCTTGCCGGGCTGGTGGGTGCCGGCCGGACCTCCCTGGCCCGCGCGCTGTTCGGCGTCGATCCGCTGCGCGGCGGCACGATCGCGCTGCATGGCACGCCGGTGCGCATCCGCTCCCCGCGGGAGGCGATCGCGCACGGGCTCTACCTCGTGCCGGAGGACCGCAAGCGGGAGGGACTCGTGCTCAACCTGCCGCTCACGCAGAACGTGACGCTGCCCAACCTGCGCGCCTTCGCCCGCCGCCTGCTGGTCGACCGCCACGCCGAAACCGCCTGCTTCACTCGCGAACGCACCCGGCTCGGCATCCGCGCCGCGGACGGATCGGTGCCGGCGGTCACGCTGTCGGGCGGCAACCAGCAGAAGATCGTGCTGGCGAAATGGCTCTCCATGCGCCCGCGCATGATCATCTTCGACGAGCCGACGCGCGGCATCGACGTCGGCGCGAAAGAGGAGATCTACCGGCTGATGCGCGACCTCGCCGATGCGGGCGTCACCATCCTGATGATCTCGAGCGACATGGAGGAGGTGCTGGGCGTCTCCGACCGCATCGCCGTCATGCATGCCGGCCGCGTCACCGGCGTGCTGGAGCGGCCCGACTTCTCGGAACTCAACGTGCTGCGCCTCGCGATCGGCGAGGCGGCGGAGGCGGCCTGATGGCGAAAAAGGAACTCGGCCTGCTGGGCCTGCTGGTCGCGGTCGGTGCGATCACCGGGATCCTCAACCCGCGCTTCCTCTCGGCGGTGAACCTGCTCGACATGGCCAACCTCATCGGCCTGTTCGGCATCTTCTCGATCGGCGAGGGCATCGTGATCATCACCGGCGGCATCGACCTGTCCGTCGGCTCGATGTTCGCGTTCCTGGGCGTGATCTTCATCGACCTGCTGACCAATCATGGCGTGCCCTGGCCGGCGGCGATCCTGCTGACGGTGTGCGCGGGCATCGTGCTGGGCGTTGTGCAGGGCCTGCTGGTGACGCGCGCGAAGCTGCAGCCGTTCGTCGTGACGCTGTGCGGATTGCTGATCTATCGCGGCGCCGCCCGCTACTACACCGAAGATTCGACGATGGGGTTCGGCTACGGCGACGATTACGACTGGGTCGGCTGGCTCGCCTCCGGCCGGAGCTGGGGCATCCCGCACAGCTTCATCCTGCTGATCGTCGTGGCGCTGGTGATGTGGGTGGTGCTGCACCGCTCCGTGTTCGGGCGCTACCTCTTCGCGATCGGCAAGAACGAGGAAGCGGCGCGGTTCTCCGGCATCCACACCAATGCCGTCGTGGCGGGGGCCTATGTCATCTCGGGCGGGCTCGCCGGCCTCGCGACCGTGCTGCTGGTGTTCTACACGAACTCCGTCTCCCCCTCGTCCTTCGGCAATTTCTACGAGCTGTACGCGATCGCGGCGGCGGTGCTGGGCGGCTGCAGCCTGCGCGGCGGCGAAGGCTCGATCCTCGGCATCGTACTGGGCACCGCCCTGTTGCAGGTGCTGCAGAACCTGGTGAACATCCTGGGAATCCCGAGCTCGCTGAATTTCGCGGTGATGGGGACGGTGATCCTGGTGGGGGCGCTGGCCGATCGGGTGCTGCAGCAGCGGCGCGCGCGGGCGGTGGCGCGGGTCGGGGCGCCGGAGGTGCGGCCCGCGACACCCGGCTGAGGGGCCGCCGCGTGCCTGGCGTGCGATCGAGGAAGGAGGACCCATGGCCGACACCGAACTCGCGGCGATCCGTCAGCTGCTGACGCAGCGGCCGCGGCCGGCCGATCTCGCCGAACGGCGGGCCCGCCTCGACGGGCTGGGCAGCCAGTACCCGGTCCCGCCGGACGTCCGGGTGGAGCCGGTCGAGCTGGGCGGGGTGCGCGCGGAGTGGACGACCTCGCCCGGCGCAGACCCGACGCGGATCCTGCTGTTCCTGCACGGCGGCGGCTACATCTCCGGCTCCATCTCGAGCCACCGCCACATGGTCGCGGAGGCCGGGCGGGAGGCCGCGGCGCGCACGCTGGCGCTCGACTACCGGCTCGCGCCCGAACACCCCTTCCCGGCCCCGCTGGAGGACGCGGTCGCGGCCTACCGGTCGCTTCTGGACCAGGGGCATGCGCCGGCGCGGATCGCCCTGGCCGGAGAGAGCGCCGGGGGCGGCCTTGCCGTCGCGACCCTGGTGCGGCTGCGTGACGAGGGCACGCCATTGCCGGCCTGCGTCTGGTGCAGCTCCCCCTGGGTGGACCTGGAGAACACCGGGACGACCATGACCACCAAGGCCGCGGTCGATCCGCTCATCTCCAAGCCCTACCTGAACGAGCTGGCCAGCCTCTATCTGCAGGGCGCGTCGCCGCGGGCGCCGCTCGCGTCACCCATGCGCGCGGATCTGCGGGGGCTGCCGCCCATGCTGATCCAGGTCGGATCCGCGGAAACGCTGCTGGACGATGCGCTCCGGCTCGCGGGTGTCGCGGCGGCGGCGGACGTGCGCGTCAGCCTGCAGGTCTGGCCCGAGATGATCCACGCCTGGCACCTGTTCTACCAGCAGCTCGCCGCCGGCCGCCGCGCCCTTGCGGAGGTGGGCGCGTTCGTCCGGCAGGCGATCCCGTGAGCGCGTCCGCGCGCAAATGCCGGCCGTTGGCGCCCGCGCCACCGTTCGAGCGGCCGCTGCTCCCGCCGGTCGCGCTGGGGCTGCCGTCGCCGAACGCACTGCCGCTGCCGCTGCCGTCGTCGAACGCGCTGCCGTCGTTGGTCGCGCCGCCGCTGCCCGAACGGGTGACGCGGATCGCGGATCAGGCGGGCAGCGGGAATTTCTCCAGGTAAGGCATGTAGTCCGGCTCCACGTCGATCTGCAGCGTCCCCAGCACCCGCACCACCGCGTTGTAGAACGCGATCGTCAGCGTCAGGTCCACGACCTGCTCGTTGCCCAGGCTCTCCTGCAGCGACCGAAACGTCGCCTCCGCCATGGCGCCGTCCGCCGTCATCTCCCGCGCGCCCTGCAGCACCATGCGCGCCAGCGGATCCAGCGTGGTCGATTTTCCGTCGGTGTCGTCGATCAGCGCGCGGATGTCGGCCTCCGTCACGCCGAAATCGAAGCCCAGCTTGACGTGGTGCGACCACTCGTAGGGCGCGCGCGCCAGCCAGCCCACCTGCAGGATCGCGAGCTCGCGCAGCCGCGGGTCGAGCTTCGAGCCGTAGCGGATGTAACCACCGAGCCCCGAGAACGCCCGCGCCGCCTTGGGCGAGTTCACCAGCGCCTTGAACAGCCAGATCGGCCGGTTCAGCAGGTCCTGGTCGGCCTCGGCCAGGTCGGTCTTCTCCAGATATGGCACGCGGGCCATGCCCGTCTCCTTCCCCTCGTGTGGGGCCATCCTGGAACGCCACCCCCGGCCGGTCCAGACTGCGCCCGACCAGAGGAGACCGCCATGCCGCCATCCGACCCGTTCGCCACTTTCCGCCTCGACGGCCGCACCGCCCTGGTGACCGGCGCGCGGCGGGAGATCGGCCGCGCCATCGCGCTCGCCTTGGCCGGCGCCGGCGCGCGGCTGGCGGTGCATCACGCCGGTTCGGCCGAGGAGGCGCGCGACGCGGAGGCGGTCGTGACGGAGATCCGCGCCGGAGGTGGAGAGGCCGAAGCGTTCGCCCAGGACTTCGCCGAGGACGAGGCGGGCGTCGCCCTCGCGCGTGCCGTCCAGGCCTGGGCGCCGGTCGATATCCTGGTGCTGAATGCCTCGATCGAGCTGGTCGAGCCCTATACCGCGATCACCCGCGAGCGCTTCGACCGGCAGATCGCGGTGAACCTGCGCACCACGCTCGAATTGCTGCAGGCGCTGGTGCCGCCGATGGCGGAGCGCGGCTGGGGCCGGGTGATGACGATCGGCAGCGTGCAGCAGGAGCTGCCGCATCCGGAAATGCTTGTTTATGCGGGGACTAAGGCTGCGCAGTTCAACTGGGTTCTGAACCTCGCGCGGCAGGTGGGCGGCCAGGGGGTGACGGTGAACAACCTGGCGCCCGGCGCGATCCATACCGCGCGCAACCATGACCAGATGATCCGCACCGGGGCCGCGCTGCTGCCGCGGATCCCGGCGGGGCGCCTCGGACGGCCCGACGACCTCACCGGCGCCGCCCTGCTGCTGTGCTCCGATGCCGGGCGCTACATCACGGGGGCCAACCTCTTTGTCGATGGCGGGCGGCACATCACATAAGGGCCGAAGCGGGACGGCGGCCCGCGCCGGCACCGCCGAGGACGACGCGAAGGAGGCCCATGCCATGCAGCGCGCGAAGCAGTCCGCCGAACCGCCCCGGCCGCCCTCGTCGGGCGCGCCCACCCCGCCCTGGCTGGCCGGCGCCGCGATCGGCATGACGTTGCTGGGACTCGCCTCGGGGGCGATGGCGATGGGCGTCGGGTGGGCGTTGTCGGGCTTCGGCGGCACGAAGCGCTGACCCCGGCGCGGACCCGGTTCAGCCGCTGACGCCCGCGCCCGGCCCTCGCCCCGGTCGTCGCCTTCGGCTCAGCCGGCCAGCGCGGCCTCGAGCAGCCGCAGCCCCCGGTCCCGCCGCTTCTCCGGCCGCACCACCAGGGCCAGCGACCGCGCCAACGGCGGATCGAGCGGCCGGATGCAGGCCTGCGGCACCGGTCCCGGCAATGCCATCCCCGGCATCACCGACGCGCCGAGACCGCCCGCCACCAGCACCTTGATCGTCTCGATGCTGTCGAGCTGCATGCGCGGCTGCGGCTCCACCCCGCCGGCGCGAAACCAGGCGTCGATCAGCGTGCGAGTCGTGCCGGCGGGCTCGTAGAGGATCAGCGGCATCGCCCCCAGCACCGCGGGCGTCACCCCGCCCTCCGCCGGCGCCAGCGCCTCGGGGATCAGGGCGTGCAGCGGATCGTCCTGCAGCGGCAGGATCGTCAGCCGCCGCGCGCCCGGGGCGGGCAAGGTCACCAGCCCCACGTCGAGCACACCCTGCTCGACCCGCTCGCAGACCGCGGCGCTGTTGCCGGTCTCGATCCGCACCTCCAGTCCCGGCATCCCGGCGCGGAGTGCGGCGAGCACCGGCGGCAGCCGGTAGATGCAGGCGGTGGCGCCGGTGCCGAACCGCAGGCGGCCGGTTTCGGCCGACCGGTGGGCGACGCTCGCGGCGATCACGTCCTCCAGGGCCGCGGCTACCCGGCGCGCTGGAGCGAGCACCGCCTCCCCGGCCGCGGTCGGCACCACGCGTCCGGCCACCCGCTCCAGCAGGCGCACGCCCAGGCAGCGTTCGAGTTCGCGCACCTGCTGGCTCGCGGCCGGCTGGGTCAGGCCGAGGCGCCGCGCCGCGGCGGAAATGCCGCCGGTCTCGACGGCGGCGAGGAAGGTGCGAAGCTGCCGATGGGTCGGCAGGCTCGCCGCACCCGTGCCGCGGGGATGCATGGGATCGAGCATAAGAAAAGATAATCCTGATGATCCTCATCGAAAGATTTTTCTTCGCTCCCGTCGCGCGCGGCGCGATCCTCGTGCCCGCGAGCCGGACATGGTCGGCGCCGTGACGGAAGGACCAGACGGATGCAGGACAGCATGACGATCCGGGCGAGCAGCGACGACGATCTGAGGGACATCACCGCGATCTACGCGCACCACGTGCGCTTCGGCACCGCGTCCTTCGAACTGGCGCCGCCGTCGCTCGCCGAGATGACGACGCGCCGCGCCGCGATCCTGGAGCGCGGCATGCCCTATCTGGTCGCCGCCGAGGGCGGTGCGGTGCTGGCCTATGCCTATGCCGGCCCCTATCGCGCGCGCCCCGCCTATGCCGACACCGTGGAGAACTCGATCTATGTCCGCCACGACCTGACCGGCCGCGGCATCGGTCGTCCGCTGCTCGCGGCGCTGGTGGACGCCTGTGCCGATCTCGGGCTGCGCCAGATGATCGCGGTGGTGGGCGACAGCGGCAACCAGCCCTCCATCCGCCTGCACGAGCGCTGCGGGTTCCGCCAGATCGGCACGCTCTGTTCGGTCGGATGGAAGCACGGGCGCTGGCTCGACAGCGTCCTGCTGCAGCGCGCGCTGGGCCAGGGCGACCGCGTCCCGCCCACGCGGCCGCACTGAGCCCGTCCGGCCCCCCGATGGTCGATCGCCGCCGCCTCGGCCTCGTGCTGGGCATCAACCAGACGCTGTCCTGGGGGATGACCTTCTACCTGCCGGCGGTGATCGGCGCCCCCGCCTCCGAGTCGCTGGGCGCCTCGGGCTTCGCGACACTCGGCGCGTTCTCCTGGGCGCTGCTGGTGACCGGGTTCTGCGCGCCCCGGGTCGGCCGCTGGATCGACCGGCATGGCGGCCGCGGCGCCATCGCCGGCAGCATCGTCGTCATGGCCGCCGGGCAGGTCATGCTGGCCTTCGCGACCGGCCTGCCGGTCTGGTACCTGGCCTGGACGGTGATCGGCATCGGCATGGCGCTGGGACTCTACGACGCGGCCTTCGCCACCACCGGCACGCTGCTGGGACGGGAGGCCGGGCCCGTGATCACCGGCATCACCCTGCTCGCCGGTTTCGCGAGCACCGTGTTCTGGTCGCTGGGCGCGGCGCTGCTGCCGCAGCTGGGCTGGCGCGGGCTGCTCCTCCTCTATGCCGGCCTGATGCTGCTCGTGAACCTGCCGATGACCTGGGCCCTCGTGCCCGGCGGTACCGGACCTGGCCGCGCCGGCGCGGCGGCGGCGGGCGGCGGGCGGCGGCGGATCGACCGGCGGGCCGTGGTGTGCCTCGCCGGGTTCTTCACGCTCCGCTGGTTCATCACCTCCGCCATCGCCGTCCACGTGCTCGACCTCCTGCAAGGCATCGGGCTCGGCACCACCGAGGCGATCGCGGTGGCGGCGCTGATCGGCCCCGGCCAGGTCGCCGGCCGCATCCTGGAATGGTCGGTCGGCACGCGGGTCGGCCTGCTCGCCCGCGCACGGATCGGCGCGCTGCTCTTTCCGCTGGGCGCGGCGCTGCTGCCGGCCGGCGGACCGGCCGCGGCGGCCGGGTTCGCGCTGCTCTACGGCATGAGCAACGGCATCCTGACGATCAACCGCGGCACCCTGCCGCTCGCCCTGTTCGGTCCGCACGGCTACGCTACGCTGCTGGGCTGGCTCGCGCTGCCGGTGCTGCTGGCGCAGGCGAGCGCGCCCACGCTGACCGCGCCCCTGGTGGCCGCGCTGCCCCCGCTGCAGATCCTGCTGATGGGCGGCGCGCTCGCCGCAGCCGCCTTCCTGCTGCTGCTGCCCCTGCGCCTGCCGGCAACCGATCCGGCCTGACGCCGATGAGCCGTGCGCCGGTCAGGCCCGCATGCCACACTGCCCGCCTGGGCAGGAGGCACGGATGCGCGAACGACGGATCGGCATGGTAGCGGAGATCAACCGGTTCCCGATGAAATCGATGCGGGCGGAGCCGATGGAGACGGCCGACCTGAACTGGACCGGGCTGCCGGGCGACCGGCAATACGCCTATTTCAAGCAGGCCAACCGCTCGCGCTTCCCCTGGCTGACCGGCCGGGACGTCGCCGATCTCGTGCTCTGGACCGCACGCTACGAGGAGGCGGCGGATTCCCGCCCGCCCACGCTCCGGGTCACCTCGCCGGACGGGCAGGCGCATGCGGCCGACGACCCGGCGGTGCTCGCCCGGCTGGCCGAAGCGGCCGGCGAGCCCGTCGCGCTGCTGCAGATCGGCCGCGGGTGCTTCGACGCCATGCCGATCTCCGTGCTCGCGACCACCACGGAAGCGGCGCTCGATGCGGCGAACGGCGCGCCGCTGGGCACGCGCCGGTTCCGCGCCAACCTGGTGATCCGGACGGATCCAGATGCGGGGCGGGAGATCGAATGGTGCGGCCGGTCGCTGCGCTTCGGCGAGGGGGCGGAGGCGCCCCGGATCGCGGTGGACTGCCCGATCCCGCGCTGCGCGATGGTGACGATCGATCCCGACACCGCATCCCGCGACCCGGCGGTGCTGCGCCGCGTGGCGCAGGAGTTCGACAACGAGATCGGTGCCTATGCCACCGCCGAACGCCTGGGCCGCATCGCCTGCGGCGATCCGGTCTGGCTGGTCGAGCGCGGCTGAGGACTAATCCCGCCGCGCGCATCTGGGAGCGTTCCCATGCGCCGGCCGCCTTGCCCCCCTGCCCCCCAACCGTCACACTCGGCCCGTATCACGGGCGATCCGCCCGTCCATCCAAACGGGAAACGTCCATCACCATGCCTGACACGACCGGCAGCCGCTTCTCCGGCCTGACGCCGCTTCTCGCCCCCCGCTCCGTCGCCGTTCTCGGCGCGTCCTCCGATCCGACGCGGATCAGCGGCCGGCCGATCGCCTACATGAAGTCGCAGGGCTTCCAGGGCGCGCTCTACCCGATCAACCCGAACCGCACCGAGGTGCAGGGGCTGAAGGCGTATCCGACCATCGGCGACCTGCCCGAGGTGCCGGACGTCGCGATCGTCGCCATTCCGGCCGAGGTCGCCGCCCCGGCGGTGGTCGAGCTCGCCGAGAAGGGGGTGAAGGCCGTGGTGATGTTCACCGCGGGCTTCGCCGAGATGGACGAGGCCGGGGAAGCCGCCCAGCACAAGATGGTCGCCGCGGCGCGCAAGCACGGCACGCGCATCCTCGGGCCGAACTGCCTCGGCGTGTTCGACGCGCGGCGCGCCTACTACGCGACCTTCTCCTCCTCCTTCGACAGCGGCTGGCCGGTGCCGGGCCGCATCGGCATCGCCAGCCAGTCGGGCGCCTACGGCACCCATCTCTACACGCTCGCCCGCAACCGCCGGATCGGCGCCTCGCTCTGCGTCATGACCGGCAACGAGGGCGACGTGACGGTGGGCGAGTGCATCGGCTGGCTGGCCGAGAATCCCGAGGTCGACGTGATCGCCGTCTACGCGGAAGGCATCCGCGAGGCGCCCGGCCTGATCGCCGCGCTGGAAGCCGCGCGCGCGGCGAAGAAGCCGGTCGTGCTTCAGAAGGTCGGCCGCAGCGAACTCGGCTCCAAGGCGGCGAAGTCGCACACCGCCTCCATCGCCGGTGACGACGCGGTGACCGAGGCGGTGATGCGGGAATTCGGCGTCGTGCGCGCGCGCAACTCCGAGGAGATGCTCGACATCGCGCATACCGCGACCCGCAAGATCTATCCCGCGCGCAACACGCTGGGCGTCATCACCGTCTCGGGCGGCGCCGGCGTGCTGATCAGCGACGTCGCCGAGAGCGTCGGGCTCGCGATGCCGGAGATGCCGGTCGAGGCGCAGCAGAAGCTGCGGTCGCTGGTGCCGTTCTGCGCCCCGCGCAATCCGGTGGATGCGACGGCGCAGGTATCGAACGACGTCACCCTGGTGAAGACCTTCACCGAATCAATGGTCCAGGACGGCGGCTACAGCTCCGTCCTGGGCTTCTTCTCGATGACCGCCTCCTCCCGCCGGTGGCCCGCGATCCGGGAGCAGCTCAACGCGGTGAAGCAGGCCTATCCCGACCGGCTCTACACGCTGTCGGTGATCACGCCGCCGGAAGGGCGCGACGAGCTCGAAGCCGATGGCTGGGTGGTGCACGAGGACCCGACCCGCGCCGTGGTGGCGATCGACGCGATGGGCCGCTACGGCGCCGCCTTCGCCGCCCCGCCAGCCGCCGCGGCGCCCTCCGTGCCGCCGGTGACCTTGCCCGACGCCACGCCGACCGAGGCCGAGGCGAAGACCCTCCTCGCCGCCTCGGTCATCGCCTCCGCCCCCGAAGCCGCCTGCGCCACCGCCGCGGACGCGGTCGCCGCCGCGTCGCGCTTCGGCTTCCCGGTGGTGATGAAAATCCTCTCCCCCGACATCCTGCACAAATCCGAAATCGGCGGCGTGCTGCTCGACGTGGCCGACGAGGCGGCGGTGCGCGACGGGTTCGACCTGCTGCTGCAGCGCGCCAAGGCGGCGGCGCCGAACGCGCGGATCGAGGGCGTGCTGGTCGCCAAGCAGCTGAAGGGCGGCGTGGAATGCATCCTCGGCATCCATCGCGACCCGGTCTTCGGGCCGGTCGCGATGTTCGGCCTGGGCGGCATCTTCGTGGAGGTGCTGAAGGACGTCGTGTTCCGCCGCTGCCCGTTCGGCGCGGACGTGGCGGAGGAGATGATCCGCTCCATCAAGGGCGCGCCGCTCCTGCTGGGCGCACGCGGGCGCAAGCCGGCCGACGTGAAGGCGCTGGCCGAGATGCTGTCGCGGCTGTCCGCCTTCGCCGCGGCCGCCGGCCCGCGGCTCGCGTCCATCGACCTCAACCCGGTCTTCGCGATGCCGGAGGGCGAAGGCGCGTTCGCGGTGGACGCGGTGATCGAGGTCGATCCGCCGGCGGCGTGATCCGCCGCGATCAGACCGGCATCATCCGGCCGACGCCCGCGCGCCGGCCGGCCTGGAACAGGAACTCGACCAGGGCGCCGGCCGGCGGCAAGGCCGGCGTCCGCGTCACCCGTCCCAGCCCCCAGAGCTCCTCGACGGCGTCGACGGCCCCGAGGAGCCGCGGGTCGTCCCCGGTGACGAGCAGGACCGGCAGGTCCGGGTCGAAGCCCGCGACCGTCATCAACACGTGGCACCCGTCCTGCATGGGGTCGTCCAGTTCCGCCACGATCGCCATCGGCCGGTGCCGTTCGAGCTGCGCGGCCAGCGGCAGGTCGTCGTCCGCGCGCAGCAGCCCGATCTCCAGGAAGCCGCACAGGTTGGCGAGAGCGGTCGCCGAGGTCCCCCGGGAGTCGACGAGCATCACCGCCTGGCTCAGGTCCTGCGACAGGCTGATGCCGCAAAAACCGTCGAGCGGCGGGGAAGCCAGGTTCTCCATGCGGGACATCGGGGTCTCCTCTGTTGCTCTCGGCGCGGCCCAGGAACCGTAACAAACTTCACGTGATTGTGACAAAACGAATCCAACAATGGAAGCGCCGGGTGCTGTCCGGTTCCGAAAGAATTTCGTGAATCTGCGTGAATCCGTTTTGCCGCCGCCCCCGCCGACTGGCGGGCGCGCGGTTTGCGGCCCATCGAGAGCCCGGGTAAACCATCCCCACCGCTCCGCCCGGAGCAGCGGCACAGGAAACGGGATCCCTATGATCAACAAGATCGTCCAGTCGATGGCGGACGCCATGGCAGGCATCAAGGACGGCTCGACCGTGCTGATCGGCGGCTTCGGGGCCGTCGGCCAGCCGAATGCGCTCATCGACGGCCTGATCGAGCAAGGCGCCAAGGACCTCACCATCGCCTGCAACAACGCGGGCGTCGGCCGGGTCGGGCTGGCGCGGCTGATGGATCTCGGCCGGGTGCGCAAGATCATCTGCTCCTTCCCGCGCAGCTCCGACCCCGTGGTGTTCGAGACCCTGTACCGCGCCGGCAAGATCGAGCTGGAGATCGTGCCCCAGGGCACGCTCGCCGAACGCATGCGCGCGGCCGGGGCCGGCGTGCCGGTCTTCTTCACCGCGACCGGCGTCGGCACCAAGATGGCGGTCGGCAAGGAGCACCGGGAGATCGACGGCCGCACCTATATCGCGGAGCAGTCCCTGCCCGGCGACGTGGCGCTGGTGGAGGCGTGGGAGGCCGATCGCTGGGGCAACCTGACCTACAAGCAGGCCGGCCGGAACTTCAATCCGGTGATGGCGATGGCGTCGAAGCTGACCATCGTGCAGAGCCAGCACATCCGTGAGCTGGGCCAGATCGACCCCGACCACGTCGTGACCCCCGGCATCTTCGTGGACCGCGTCGTCCACGTGCCCTACGGTGACCCGTCCGGGTTCTGAGCAGAACATGCCGGGTCGCTTCCGCTCCCCGGCAATGCTCTGGCTGATGTTTGTTCGCGTGATTCACGGCTTCGGCGATACGCCTCCGCCGATCACGCTCAAGGAGAATAGACCATGAGCGAGACCGTCGCGTTCAAGCCCTTCTCCCGCCCGCAGATGGCCGCCCGCGTGGCGCAGGACATCCCCGAGGGCTGGTACGTCAACCTGGGCATTGGCATCCCGACCGCGGTTGCCGACCACGTACCCTTGGAGCGGGAGGTGATCTTCCACTCCGAGAACGGCGTGCTGGGCATGGGCCCCGCGCCGGAGAAGGACAAGATCCAGCCCTGGCTGATCAATGCCGGCAAGCAGTACGTCACGATGCGCGACGGCGGCAGCTTCTGCCACCACGCCGACAGCTTCTCCATGATCCGCGGCGGGCATCTCGATCTCTGCGTGCTGGGCGCGTTCCAGGTGGCGGAGAACGGCGACATCGCCAACTGGGCGACCAGCGAGAACGACACCGCCCCGGCCGTGGGCGGCGCCATGGACCTCGCGGCCGGCGCCAAGCGGCTGTGGGTGATGATGGAGCACACCGCGAAGGACGGCAGCCCGAAGCTCGTGCAGCGCTGCACCTATCCGCTGACCGCGGTCGGCGCGGTGAAGCGGGTCTACACCAACCTCGCGGTGGTGGACGTGACGGAGCGCGGCTTCGTGGTCCTGGACATCGTGCCCGGCCTGTCCTTCGAGGACCTGCAGGCCCGCACCGACGCGAAGCTGCACCGCGCGAGCTGAACCCGGCTCCCCTCCCGCATGCCGGGAGGGGAATGGACGCCGCCCTGCTCAGTCCTCGTCCTGCCACCTGCGCAGGGGCGTCTGGTCACGGTACGCCATGCGGTCGGGCGTGGTGATGAACTCCATCGTCGTGCCCCACGGCATGCGGCCATAGCAGACCTTGTTCCCCGGACCTTTCTCGGTCGCGTACGGAATGGCGCGCGGCGCGGTAAAGGACGTGCCCCCTGCGTCCTCGAAGCGCTTGACCGATGCGTCGATGTCGTCGGTGTAGACGCCGAAATGCGTGATGCCGAAGTCGCTCGCACGGATCGGCTGGGCTTGTTCGGGTCCCTGCATCTCGAACAGCTCGATATCCGGTCCGGTTCCGATCTTGATCATCGCCTGCGCACGCACGACCGTTCCGGGGAATGCGTTCACGGCCCGCTCGAATTCGGGTCCCTGCCGCGGCGGATCCTGCGGTCCGAAGGACTGATAGATCACTTGGCCGCCGAATGCTTTCACCAGGAACGATTTCGCCGCTTCGATGTCGGGCACCGTGATGCCGACATGATTGATGCCGCGGATGACAGATGCGGTCATGACGATCTCCATTGCTGTGCGATCCGTATCGATCGCTGCGGGCACGTTTCACCCGCAACCTCATGATCCGCCCGGCCGCAATGGCGCGGGCACGGAGTTTCACCTGGTCTTCAGGAAGTCGATCAGGGCGGCCGCCACCTCGTCCGGCCGCTCGTCCGCGACGTAGTGGCTGCACCGCGCGATCGAGCCGCCCGTCACATGGGTGGCGAACTCCTTCAGCATCGGGACCATCTGCGCACCAAAGCGCTGATCTCCACCGAGACCCAGCACCGGCATTTGCAGCTTGTGCTTCTTGTATCCGAGCGCAACCGCGTGATCAGCGGCGAGCGTGCGATACCATTCCATCCCACCGCGCAGACGGCCAGGAAGCGCCATCGCTTTCGCATAGACCGCGATGTCCGCCGGATCGAAGGTGCCATGGTCGTAGAACCGCTCGGCCATGAAGCTCGAAACATAGTCATACTCGCGGCCCTGGATCAGACGCTCGGGGAGATCCCGGTTCATATGGAAGCCGAAGTGCCAAAGCCGTGCGCTCGTCGCTTCCCATTCGGTCCAGCCAGGAAGTGGAACGTCGAGCACCGCCAGATGGGTGACGGCCTTCCGATAGATCGCGGCCTGCGACACCGCGACCATCCCGCCGATGTCATGGCCGCACACCGCGTGGCGTTCATGCCCCAGGGCGGTCATGACCTCGTGCGCATCGCGCGCCATGTTCGCCTTGTCGTAGCCATCGAGCGGACAGTCGGAGAACCCCGCGCCGCGCAGATCGATGGCAACAACGCTGAAATGCTCGGTCAGCAGCGGCATCACATGGTGCCACTCCCACCACGTTTCCGGCCAACCGTGAAGCAGGAGGATCGGCGGGCCCGAGCCTCCCGTCACGGCGTTGATCCTGATGCCGTTGACCGGCACGAGTTGCTGAGTAAATCCCTCCAAGGTCGCGATCATGATCGTGTTCCAGTCGGACGTTGATGTTCAGACGGAGCAGGCGGCAGATGCGCAGGGCTGGCCGCCATCGGTGGCGATCGAGAGGTGCCGCTACGCATCGACATCGCTGCGCCCCTCAGCCAATTTTCGCGCGGCGAACGCACGCGTGATCGGGTGGAGCGAGACGAAGCGGGTCACCGGGGTCGACCGCCCGCGTGATCGCCATGGACCGTCATGTCGGCCATGATCGACCAGTCCTTCTCGCCGAGACCTGCAACGACGGCCCTGCTGAGACCCGCGCGGACAGCTTCAAGCATCGGCAGCGTCCGTCCGATCTCGTTGCTGGCCTGCGTCGCCAGGGTCATGTCCTTGAGCGCGAGCCTGGCTGTGAAGCCGGGCTCGAATGATCGTCTCGTGATCTGCGTGCTGTAGCTCTCATAGGCTCGGCCGGAGAACAGGGTGCCCAGGATGAGTTTGAAGAACGCCTCACGATCGAGGCCGACGCTCTCTGTCAGGACGACACCCTCGGCCATCGCCTCGATCGCCATGGCGATCATCATGTTGCAGGCGAGCTTCGCCGCATTCGCCTGCGCGGGAGTCTCTCCCAATTTCCAGACCTTCTTGCCGAGGGGCGTGAGCAACGGCTCGATCGCGGCAATCGCAGCGGCTTTTCCGGCCGCCAGGATGTTGAGCTCGCCCCGGGCCGCGACATTCGGTCGACCCAGGACCGGTGCGGACACATAGCCCAGGCCCGCCTCGTCGTGCCGTAGCGCCATTTCCCGCGCGAAAGCCACCGAGATCGTCGATGTGACGACGTGGGTCAGCCCTGGCTGCGCGCTCGCGAGCAAGCCGGCATCGAGGATCACCTCCCGAATGACCGGATCGTCGGACAGCATCGTGAAGACTGCGTCAGCCTGGAAAGCGTCCGCCGGGATCTCGACCAGCGTCACACCGGGGACGGTTTCCTGGGCAACCTTGCTCCGGTTCCAGGCCCGCACGTCATGGCCTGCCTTCGCGAGGTTGATCGCCATCGCCGATCCCATGCTGCCGAGCCCGATGAATCCGATCTGCATGCGCTGTGTCCTGTTGGCTGGATGAGAGCTGGAGCGGGCATTCTTCTTGGCTCCGACAGGCAGGTCTGAGCGGTTGCCGGTGTGAGCCGTGGATCCTCGGAAGAGCCTGCCCCCTGACGACAGCAGCGATGTGGGTGCTCAGATTTGTTCTTCGATCCACAGAATTGTATTCTAGGCGTTCAGTTTTGTACGGACGCGATGATGGAGTGGAGTGACGTCAGGATCTTTCTCGCCATTGCGCGATCCGGCACGCTCGGCGGCGCGGCGCGTTCTCTTCAGACGAGCCACCCGACCGTCGGGCGGCGCCTGCGCGCACTCGAGCAGTCGATCGGTCACGCGCTCTTTCAGCGCACTGCGGACGGTCTCGTCCTGACGGAAGAGGGTCACGGGATCATCGCGCTGGCGGAGCAGATGGAAGAAGGTGCGCTGGCCATGCAGCGCCAGCTTGCGGGGCAGGAGAAGACGCTCAAAGGCAGTCTGCGCATTGCCTCGGCGGGCTGGTTCGGGACCTATGTCCTGCCTCCGATCGTGGCGGACTTCTCGACCACCCACCCCAATGTCGACGTTGCCGTCCTGACCGGATCACGCCTGTTCAACCTCGCCCATCGGGAGGCTGACGTCGCCTTTCGTATCGTTCCGTTCGATACCGCCGACGTCGTTCAGCGGCGGCTGTTCCAACTGGAACACGGGGTCTACATCGCGGAGGATGCGCCTGATCCCAAGTTCGGTGACGGAACTGGCTTCCGGCTGATCACCCACGACACGTCGATCGGGCAGTTCCCCGACATCGCGTGGCTGGTCGAGAGCTTCCCCAACGCGCGACCGGTCCTGCGATCGAACAACCGCAACGTTGAAGCGCGCATGTGCAGGCAAGGCGTCGGGATCGCCGTCCTGCCCCGCGTGGTCGGCAGTCAGATCCCGGGTATCCGTAGACTGGACCTACCGGCGCAGCCGCCGGCGCGAGAAATCTGGATGGGATATCACCGGGACCTGCGACGTCTTCAACGTCTTCGCGCCTTCATCTCAACCGTGTCGAACCATCTCGTGGCTGCGACCGCATCATGAGCAGGCCCGGCACATCCGGACCCTCCCCGTCACAGCTTGAACGCGTCACAGATCAGGCGCGCGCACGCCGTGGGTGAGGCGGTCGCGGTGTCGACCTCCATGTCGTAGACGATGTCCCGGTGGACGAGCCCGTATTGTCCCCGCGCCAGCCCGATGACGCGATCGCCCCGCGCGCGCTCCCGCGCCTCGAGCACCTCCAGCGGTGCCACCAGGCCGACCATGGCGAGGTCGCAGAAATGCAGGAGATCCCGGTAGGACTGCGCCTTGCGCGCCTCCAGGATCACCTCGTCGATGATGAGATTGTTCCCCTGGGCCGCCATTGCCGCGACGGCATGCCGCATGCCCTGCATGGCACGCGCGAGAACCGGTCCGGACTTCACCGTGACGACCTGCTTGCCGTCGCGCTCCGTCGCCTCGAACACCAGGCCATCGGGATGCGCGAGCATGGGCTGCGGCAGCATATCCAGGAACGCGTCCATGGCGACGTGCAGGAACGGCTTTGACGCCATCGCCTGGATCGCCTTGGCCGTGGAGGATTTCCCGACGCTGCCGATCCCGTTCAGCAGAACCACCTGCGGTCGGGCTTCCACGGACGCCTCCATTGCCCCCTCCCCTGATCCACCGCCAGCGGTCGAGCGGCCGGGACGGCGTGCCGCGGGCCGACCCCCGCCCGAACCAGCCGTCATGCGCCGGCCGGCGGACGGGGGACGTCCCGGACCGGCCTTCGATCCCGAATCAGGGCGTCGGGATCAGCCGCCCTTCTTGCCGGGTTCGACCGGCCCGCCCGCCTGCTTCCAGGCGCCGAACCCGCCCTCGACATGGGCGACGTTCTCGAGTCCCATGTCCTTCGCGGTCTTCGCCGCGAGGGCCGAACGCAAGCCACCGGCGCAGAAGAAGACGAAGCGCTTGTCCTCCGCGAAAACCGGCTTGTGATACGGGCTTTCGGGATCGATCCAGAACTCCAGCATGCCCCGGGTGCAGGAGAACGCACCGGGCATGCGGCCGTCCCGCTCCAGCTCCCGCGGATCACGCAGGTCGACGAACACCACGTCCGGCTGGCCCAGCAGGGGCATCGCCTCGGGAACGCTCAAGGTCTCGATGTCGGCGTTCGCCTCCGCCAGCATCTGCTTGTAGCCCTTCTTGATCTGCATCCTTCGGCCTCCCTCTGCCGTTGCGACGTTCGTCCGCCCGGGCGTGAACTCGACCCGCGCCGGGTGCGTGCTTCGCGGCGCCGCGCGTCAGGCCCGCGACTTGCGCGCGCGCTGCGCTTCCAGGAACCCTTCCATCATCCGCCGCGGCTCGTCGGTTTGCCAGGCGGTCGAGAAGCAGTCGATGCCGTTCTGCACCGCGACGTCGACCGTCAGGTCCTCCCAATCCTGGATCAGCGACTTCTGCAGGCGGATCGCCCGCGGGCCGGAGGCGAGGATGCCGGACAGCATCCGCTCCACTGCCGCATCCAGCGCATCGGGCGCGACCACCTCCTCCACCAGGCCCCAGCGCAACGCGGTCTCCGCGTCGATCGCATCGCCCGTGAACAGGAGCTGCCGGGTCCGGCCCCAGCCGATCAGCCGCGGCAACAGCGCCGCTTCCACCACGGACGGCACGCCGACCCGCACCTCCGGCATGCCGAACCGCGCCTCGCTGCCGGCGACGCGCATGTCGCAGGCCGCGGCGAGTTCCAGCCCCGCGCCGAGCGTCCAGCCGGGGATGCGGGCGATGACCGGCACGGGCAGGCGGCGGAAACAGTCGCAGCTTCGATGCACGAGGGTGATGAAGCTGCGCGCCCGCTCCGGATCGAGCGTCGCCATTTCGCTGATGTCCGCGCCACCGATGAACGCCCGCTCTCCCTCCCCGCGCACGACGACGGCGCGGAGGTCCTGGTTGCCTCCGAGCGCCTCGACGGCTTCGACGAGGGCTTCCATGATGGGCGTGTTGAGCGTGTTCAGCTTGGCGGCGTTGGCGATCGTCACCGTCGCGACGCCGCGTCCGTCATGCCGGACCTGGATCGACATCCGGGATCATTCCTTCCTGTTGCGGGGCGCATCGGCGATGCGCAGGTCTGGTCGGGTGCGCATGCTGGATGCGCGGGTCACCCCGAGGGTGCGACGGAACGGCCGGAAGGGGAAGTCTCGGGCGCGCCGAGCGGCTTGGCCACGCGCTCCCGCGCGCTGATCGGGCGGTGTAGGATCGCGGGTCGATCGTCCTTCCACCATCGGGGCCGTCATGCCCGCGCTGCCGCTGCGCCGAACCCTGCTGTTCGTGGTCCTGCTGGCCCTGGCTGCGGGTTTCGCGGTGGGGCCGCTGCCGTGGATTGCCGCGGCGCTGCTGGTCGGCGCGCTGGTCGCGGTCGATCTGGTGCGCGCCGCGCTGCGGGGGCGCTTCGGCGTCGACGTCATCGCGCTGCTCGCGGTGCTGGGCGCCGTTTCAGTGGGCGAATACCTGGCGGGCGCCATCATCGCGCTGATGGTCGCGAGCGGCACCGCGCTCGAGGAATTCGCCGCCGCCCGCGCGCGGCGTGAACTCGGCGCCCTGATCGGCCGCACGCCGCGCGTCGCGCACCGCACGACCCCGGCGGGGCTGGAAGACGTGCCGATCGCCTCGGTCACCGCGGGCCAGGTGCTGCTGGTCAAGTCCGGCGAGATCGTGCCCGTGGACGGCATCGCCCAGGATGCGGCGCTGCTCGACGAATCGGCCCTGACCGGCGAACCCGTTCCCGTCGAGCGGGTGGAGGGCAGCGCCGTGTCGAGCGGCGTCGTCAATGCCGGCGGTCCGTTCCGCCTGTGCGCGACCGCATCCGCCGCGGACAGCACGCAGGAAGCGGTGATCCGCCTGGTGCGGCAGGCCGAGGAGTCGCGCGCGCCCATGGTCCGCCTCGCGGATCGCTGGGCGCTGGTCTTCCTCGCGGCCACACTGGGCCTCGCGGCGCTCGCCTGGACGCTCGCCGACGCCGAACGCGCCGTCGCCGTGCTCGTGGTCGCGACCCCCTGCCCGCTCATCCTGGCGGCGCCGATCGCGCTGGTCTGCGGCCTGTCGCGCAGCGCGCGGCGGGGCGTGATCGTCAAGGACGCCGGCGTGCTGGAGCGGCTGGCGCGGATCCGCACCGTGCTGTTCGACAAGACCGGCACGCTGACCAGCGGCACGCCGCGCGTCACCGGGGTCGAGACGCTGGACGGATACGACCCGGACGCGGTGCTGCGGCTCGCCGCCGCGCTCGCCGAGACGTCGCAGCACGTCGTCTCCCAGGCGATCGTCGCGGCGGCGCGCGCGAGCGACGTGGGCCCGCCCGCGGCGAGCGCGGTGGAAGAGATCGCGGGCGGCGGGCTCGCCGGCGTGGTGGAAGGCCGGCGCGTCATGCTGGGCAGCGCCGGGATGCTGCGCGCGGCCGGGCTGCCGCCCCCGTCCGAGGGCGCGATCGCGCGACTCGCCACCGCCGCGGCCTCGGTCGCCTGGGTCGCGGTGGACGACAGGGTGGCCGGCGCGCTCCTGCTGTCCGACCGCGTCCGGCCCGATGCGGCTCGGGCGCTCCGCGGCCTGCGGAGTGCGGGCATCCGCCGGCTGGTGATGGTCAGCGGCGACCGCGCCGCCTCCGCCGAGTCGGTCGGGACGGCACTCGGCCTCGACGCCGTGCATGCGGAGCTGTCCCCCGCGGGCAAGATCGCCTGCATCGCCGCCGAACGCGCCGCCGGCCCGACGGTGATGGTGGGCGACGGGATCAACGACGCGCCCGCCCTGGCCGCCGCCGATGTGGGCATCGCCATGGGCGCGCGCGGCGCCGCCGCGGCGGCGGAGGCGGCGGACGTGGTGCTGCTGGTGGACCGGCTGGACCGTATCCCGGAGGCGATCGGCATCGCCCGCCGCGCCCGCACCCTCGCGCTGCAATCCATTCTCCTCGGCATGGGGCTTTCGCTCGCCGCGATGCTGGCCGCCGCCGCGGGCGCGCTGCCGGTGATCGCCGGCGCCCTGCTGCAGGAGGCGATCGACGCGGCGGCGATCCTGAACGCGCTCCGCGTCCTCTCCGCCGGCCACGCGCCCGCACCACTCGGCGACCGTGCCGCGGTCGGGCGGGTGGTGACGGAACATGCGGAACTCCGCCGCCTGCTGGAGCGGATGCGCCGGCTGGCCGATCGTATGGAGCCGGAGGCGAGCCGTCCGGCCGAGGATCTGCGGCAGTTGCAGCGCGAGCTGAGCCGGATCCTGCTGCCGCACCAGGCGGCGGAGGAACGCGCCGTCTTCCCCGATCTGGCACAGCGGCTGGGCGGGCGCGACCCGCTGGGGGCGATGAACCGCATGCACGCCGAGATCGCCGACCTCGCGGGCCGGTTCGACGCGCTCGTCGCCGGGTTGGGCCCGGATGGTGCCTCCCACGGGGAGGTGCGGGAGGCGCGGCGGCTGCTGCACGCGCTGGACGCGGTGATCGGGCTGCATCTGGTGGCGGAAGAGGAGCTGCTGGCGGAGGTCGAGGACTTGCCGCAGCGCTAGAGAACCCTGAAGCCGCAAGACGGCCGCGCGCAGATCGCCGCGGCGGCCCGGGCGCCACAGCGGAAGGGCGGCACCAGAATGCTCCTGATGCCGAGCAGGATGTCCGCAAATTGGGCGGCACTTGGGCGAGTCCGCGCCACTTCCGCGCGTCGCTGACGCCTTAGCGCGCAATTCCACCCGTCGGATCTGCGCCGCTGGTTGGGGGTCGCTGCGAAACTGGGCAGAATGCAGGGTGACGCCTCGTGTGGCGCCCATCCTGGCATCAGTCTTGCTGACCCACCGTCACGAGCCGTTCGGCAGGCGCGCCCGATCCGGGTGCAGCAGCGCCGATCCGGGATCACGCACGCGGGCTGACCGCCGGAAGGAGACCAGGAATGCCCCCCACCCAAACAGGACTGACCCGACGGCGCCTGTTGCAGGCCGGGTCCACCGCCCTCGGGGCGGCCGCCGGATCCGGGACGATCACCGGTTTCCCGACCATCTGGGCGCAGAACATCAAGGACGTCGTGCTGCGTCACGCCGGCCCGCCGGTCACCGCCATTCCGGCCATCGCCGAACAGGCGAGCAAGGACCTCGGCTTCACGGTGCAGATGCAGGCGGTCGAGAATGCCGACCTGCTGAACCGCTTCCTCTCGCAGTCGAGCACGATCGACTGCGCGGATGTGAGCCTGGTCTACATGCGCTACGTGATCGGGCGGAACGTGCTGCAGGCCATTCCGCTGTCCAAGGTGAAATACTGGGACCAGACCATCCCGCTGTTCACCAAAGGCGAGTATTCCGACGGCCGCAAGGCGCCGCAGCAGGGCATCACGCCGACGATGATCCTGTACGCCACGGATGCGACCGGCCAGAAGGTGACGGACGGCAAGCAGACCGAGTGGCTGACCGCGGTGCCGACCGTCACCAACGGCGACACGCTGGGCATCCGGCCCGACCTCGTCGGCCAGAAGGTGGACAGTTGGGCCGACCTGCTGTCGCCCGCGTTCAAGGGCAAGGCCGCGGTGCAGGACAACCCGACCATCGGCATCATCGACGTGGCGATGGCGCTCGAGGCCGCGGGGCGTGTGAAATACGGCAACAAGGGCAACATGACGAAAGCGGAGATCGACAAGACCGTCGATGCGATGCTGGAGATCAAGAAGTCCGGCCAGTTCCGCTCCTTCTGGACGACGTTCAACCAGTCGGTGAACCTGATGGCCTCGGGCGAGGTGGTGATCCAGTCGATGTGGTCGCCCGCCGTCGCCGCCGTCCGCTCGCGCGGCATTCCCTGCACGTTCCAGCCGCTCAAGGAAGGCTATCGCGGCTGGGGCTACACGCTGGGCGTGATGAAGCATGTCGACGGGCTGAAGCGCGACTGCTTCTACGAATACATGAACTGGTACACTGGCGGGTTCGAAGGCGCGTTCATCGCGCGGCAGGGCTACTACGCTGCGCAGCCGGAGAACGCGCGCAAGTTCCTGACCCCGGCGGAGTGGGACTACTGGTACGGCGGAAAGCCCGCCGCGACGGACATCTACAGCCCGTTCGGCAAGATCATGGAGAAGGCCGGCAACGTGCGCGACGGCGGCTCCTTCTGGGAGCGGCTGGGCAACATCGCCGTCTGGAACTCGGTGATGGACGAGGACCGCTACCTCACCCGGCGCTGGAACGAATTCGTCACGTCCTGAGGGAGCGGAGTTTCCCATGCAAGTCGGCATCTTCATCCCGATCGGCAATAACGGCTGGCTGATCTCCACCACCTCGCCGCAGTACAAGCCGTCCTTCGACCTCAACCGCACGGTGGTCGAGAAGGCGGAGCGGTTCGGCTTCGACTTCGCGCTGTCGATGATCAAGCTGCACGGGTTCGGCGGTCCCTCGCAGTTCTGGGACTACAACCTCGAATCCTTCACGCTGATGGCCGGGCTCGCCGCGGTCACCACGCGCATCCAGCTCTTCGCCACCTGCGCCGTGCTCACCATGCCGCCGCCGATCGCGGCGCGCATGGCGGTGACGATCGACAGCATCTCGCATGGCCGGTTCGGGGTGAACATCATCTCCGGCTGGCAGCGGCGCGAATACACGCAGATGGGCATCTGGCCGGGCGCAGAGCACTACCGCCGCCGCTACGACTACTGCGCCGAATACGTCACGATCATGAAGGAGCTGTGGGCGACCGGTCGCTCCGACTTCAAGGGCGACTTCTTCCAGATGGACGATTGCCGCCTGCTGCCGCAGCCCACGGCCAAGATCCCCATCATCTGCGCGGCGCAGAGCGATGCCGGCACGCGTTATGCAGCGCAGCACGCCGACTATAATTTCTGCTCCCTGGCCGGCGTGAACACGCCCGCGGCAGTGGCGCCGAGCGTGGCGCGGCTGGTGGAGGCGACGCGGGCGGCGGGAACGAAATGTGGTGCGCTCGTCCTGACCATGGTGATTGCAGACGAAACCGACGAAGCCGCCATGGCGAAGTGGGAGCATTACAAGGCGGGCGCCGATCTCGAGGCGCTCGCCTATCGTGACGCGCAGGCCGAGGACGATCCGTCGCGCGATCCGCTCGCCGGCCCGAATAAGCGCAAAACCCTCGGCACCCAGGGGCTGCCGACGCAGGGCGGCGTGCTGGTCGGGTCCTATGCCTCGATCGCGCGCATGCTGGACGAGCTGGCCGCCGTGCCGGGCGTGCAGGGCGTGATGCTGACCTTCGACGACTTCGTCATCGGCATGGAGCAGTTCGGGACGCGCATCCAGCCGCTGATGCGCTGCCGGGACGGCCTGCGGGCGGCCGCATGAACGTCCGCCCGTTCGGGTCGGCGCGGCCGGACGGGTTCGGCGCGGTGGCGCGGGTCCTGCCCCGGCTGGCCCTGCCGCCTCTGCCGGCCTGGGCGGTGTCGTGGCTGCAGGTCGGGCCGCTCGCGGCGATCCTGCTCCTGCTCTTCGCCCTGCCCACGCTGCTGTTCCTGGTGGTGAGCTTCTTCGACTACGACCGGGTCGGCATCTATCCGGCGTTCCTGCTCGACAATTACGCGGAGCTGCTGACGACGCCCGCGACGCTGCGGGTCTATGTCAGCTCCCTGAAGTTCGCGGCGATCGTCTGGGCGCTCACGCTGGTGATCGGGTTCGGCGTCGCGCATTTCCTGGTCTTCCACGTGCGCAGTCCCGTGCTGCGCACGATCTTCTTCCTGCTGTGCGCGATCCCGTTCTGGACGTCCGGCATCATCCGCACCATCGCCTGGATCCCCTTCCTCGGCCGCAACGGCGCGTTCAACCAGATGCTGATGGCGACGGGCCTCACCGACCGGCCGCTCGAGTTCCTGCTGTTCTCCGACTTCGCGGTGATCATCACCTACGTGCACCTGTTCACCCTGCTGATGATCGGGCCCATCGCGAACTCGCTGGCCAAGATCGACCCGGCGCTGATCGAGGCGGCGCGCGACGCCGGCGCCTCCCGCTGGCAGACGCTGGTGGGCGTGATCATCCCGCTGGCCAAGACCGGGATCGCGCTGGGCTCGATCCTGGTGTTCACCCAGGTGATGGGCGACTACTTCGTCGTGAAGACCATGAGCGGCGGGCAGAGCGCGTCGATCGTGTCGCTGCTGTCCACCGAGATCCAGGCCATGCAATATCCGCCCGCCGCCGCCAACGCGATGGTGCTGGTGGTGTTCGTCGCCGTGATGGTGGGGTTCATGATGCGGGTCGTCGACGTGCGGAAGGAGCTGGTGAAGTGACCGCCGGCGCAGCCCGCGCGGGGGATGGGCGCCGGCCCTGGACCTTCTACCTGCTGGGCGCGCTGTTCGCCGCCTACCTGCTGTTCCTGTACGGCCCGATGCTGGTGATCTACGTGCTCTCCTTCCAGGGCGAGAACGGCGGCGTCACCTTCCCGATGGTCGGTACGTCGCTGACCTGGTTCGCGCAGATCTTCGAGCCGGGGCAGATGGCCAACATCCCGGTCGCGTTCGGCCGCTCCGTCGCGCTGGCCTCCGTCGTGTCGCTACTGACGGTCGTGTTCGCCGTCGCCGCGGGACTCGGCTTCCGGCGCCGCTTTCCCGGATCGGGCGTGGTGTTCTACCTCGCGGTCGCGAGCCTGGTGATGCCCAGCCTGCTGGTCGGCTTCGGCATCGGCCTCGGCTTCCGCTTCCTGGGCTGGGACGCCTCCCTGTTCACCTCCGCGCTGGGCGCGCAGCTCACCTGGACCCTGCCGTTCGGGCTGTTCGCCATGTTCGCTGTGGTGAACCGCTTCAACCGCGCCTGGGAGGAAGCGGCGACCGATCTCGGCGCCTCCGCCTGGCAGCGGCTGCGGCACGTGACGTTGCCGATCCTGCTGCCGGGCATCATCGGCGTCGCGATGGGCGCGTTCACGTTGTCCTATGACGAGTATGCGCGGACGACACTCACGATCGGGCCGCTCAACACGCTGCCGCTCGAGATCTACGCGCTGATCTCCTCGGCGACCTCGCCCACGCTGTTCGCGATCGGTACGCTGACCACCGTCGGATCCTTCCTGATCATCGGCGCCACGCTGCTATGGGCCATGCGGCTGCAGCGCCGCCGCGGCACGGCCGCGCCACACGAGGGCTGAACATGGATCATCGCTGGGACGTCGAGCTGGTGAAGGTGACGAAGCGCTACGGCACGACGGTCGCCGTCGATGCCGTCTCGCTGCGCATTCCGCCCGCCACCTATTGCTGCCTGCTGGGACCGTCGGGCTGCGGCAAGACCTCGACCCTGCGCATGATCGCCGGGCACGAGACGGTCACCGAAGGGGACGTGCTGATCCGCGACGCGAACGTCACCGACCTGCCGCCGGCAAAGCGCGGGACGGCGATGATGTTCCAGTCCTACGCGCTGTTTCCGCACCTCACCTGCCTCGACAACGTGGCGTTCAGCCTGAAAATGCGCGGCGTCGGGAAGGCGGAGCGGCATGCGAAGGCCCGTGAATACCTGGCCCTGGTCCACATGGCGGATTTCGCCGCGCGGCTGCCGGCGCAGCTCTCGGGCGGGCAGCAGCAGCGCGTCGCGCTGGCCCGCGCGCTGATCACCCGGCCGCGCGTGCTGCTGCTGGACGAGCCGCTGTCCGCGCTCGACCCGTTCCTGCGCGTCAAGATGCGCGAAGAACTCAAACGTCTCCAGCGTGAGCTCGGTATTTCCTTCATCCACGTGACACACGGGCAGGAGGAGGCGATGGCGCTCGCCGACCTCATGGTGGTGATGGAGGCCGGTCACATCCGCCAGGCGGGCGCGCCCCGCGACGTGTTCGAGAGCCCGGCGAGCGCCTTCATCGCTCGGTTCATCGGCGGCCACAACGTGCTGCCGTCCGCGGGCGGCATGATCGCGGTGCGCGCCGACCGGTGCCGCCTGGGCGCGCCGGGTGACGGTCCGCGCGTGACGGGCCGCGTGGCGGCGGTCGAATACCAGGGGCCGGTGGTCCGCGTCGCGCTGACGACGGAAGACGGGCTGGAGGCCGCGGCGCTGCTCCCCGACGACGCGTTCGACCGCGCGCCCGTGGGGCCGGGGGACGTGGCGACGTTGTCGTGGCCGGAGGGCGCCGCGCACCAGCTCGCGGGGTGAAGGCGGGTGCTCAGCGAGTGGCGGGGGGCACCTAGTCGTCACGGCACTGCGGGCACCAACCCGTCATGGCCGGCACATCGTGATCACGGCTGGCACCTGGTCGTCACGGTATTGCGGGCACCAACCCGTCATGGCCGGGCTTGACCCGGCCACCCCCACCGGCGCCCTGCCGCACGCGGAATCGGGTGGAAGGCGACCGCATTACATCGGGGGCGGGGATGGCCGGGTCGAGCCCACTGCTGTCCGGAATGGAAAGTGCTGGACGACGTGCATGGCTCTGATTCGAATGGGTTTTGCGACGACCTGTCCGAATCGAAGCTCGAGGGAGCCAGAGCCATGCGGTTTCAGCCTAGCGTATTTGGCCAGTTGATGAAGCCCGTCTCGCGACGCGTGTTCGCAAACGCCGTCGACGGCCGTCGCAAGTGGGGCCTGACCGACTGGGCGCATCTGGTCACCATGGTGATGGCGCATTTGGCCGGCGCGCGCGGCTTGCGTGAGTTGCTGCGGCTGATCGAGCATCATCAGCCTGGGCTGCATCATCTCGGGCTTGGGCAGGTGCGCCGCTCGACGCTGAGCGATGCGAACACACAGCGCCCGACCGCGCCGTTCGAGGCGGTCGCGATGGATCTGTCGGCCAGGGTCGCAGCTCTGGCGCCGAACCTCGGGCGGGAGGCGCTGCGGCTGATCGATGCGACCCGCATCCACGCCGGCCAGGCGGTGCGGCATTGGGCGGTGGACGGAGCGGTGAAGCTGCATCTGGTGCTGGACCCGATCGCCGGCCGCCCGACCTGCTTCGCGGTCACCTCGTCGCGCACCAACGACATCACGCCGGCGAAGCGGTTCCCGATCGAGGCCGGGGTGCGCTACGTGTTCGACAAGGGCTACTACTGCTTCGCCTTCTGGGCGGAACTGGCCGATGCGGGCTGCACCTTCGTCACCCGATTGAAGGTGAACACGCCGGTCCAGGTCACGCGGACCCGCCGCCTGCCGAAGAATGCTCCGCACATCCTGCGCGACGAGATCGGCACTCTGCCGCAGCGAATGGCGAACAGCCGGAAGAACCCGTTCCGCAAGCCGGTGCGTCTGGTCACGGTCAAGCTCGAGCACGGCAAGGAGCTGACGTTGCTGACCAACGACCTGAAGGCCTCGGCGGTGGAGATCGCCGCCCTCTACAAGAGCCGCTGGCAGATCGAGCTGTTCTTCAAGTGGGTGAAGCAGAACCTGAAGCTGCACCACTTCTTCGGCGAGAGCCGCAACGCGGTGACCTTGCAGATCATAGCCGCCCTGATCGCTCATCTGCTGGTCCGCCTGGCGCAGCTGCACGGGCTCACCTCGCTCGCTGCACAAGCCGCCTTCCGACTGATCAGCGCAACGCTGTTCCAGCGGAGGCCGATGAGCGAACTGCTCCATCCGCCACAGCCAGAAAAGCAACAGATCGAACAACAGCTTAGCTTCAGCCTCGCGCATGCCTAAGCCGGACACCAATGGCACAAGGCCGGCCATGACACGGGGGGGCGGCCATGACACGGGCGGCGGCCATGACACGGAGGGGCGGCCGCGACACGGGACGGCGGGCCTGACACCCCCGCGTCAGATCATCCCTGATTGACAATCCCCATCACATAAGCACATCCTTATGTGTCGCCGGTCCCGCGCGAGCGGGTCAAAAGGGAACACCGTGCGCCCCGGCCGGACCCAACGTCCGGGGGCAAGTCGGTGGCTGCCCCCGCAACTGTCAGCGGCCAGCGGCCGATCCGTTCGCCCCCCAGGGCGAGCCACTGGACCCCAGGTCCGGGAAGGCAGGACCGGTCGCGCCCACGCCGCAAGCCAGGAGACCTGCCGGCGTCGCACCCACCGTCCGCCGTGCGGGGTGACACGCGCGGACAGGAGAGATCGATGACCCGCTCCCCGCGGACGCCACGAGGCGCCGCATGACCATCGCCAGCAATCTCGGCTTCCCGCGAATCGGCGCCCGCCGCGCGCTCAAGACCGCATTGGAACGCCATTGGGCCGGCACCCTCGATGCCGCCGGACTGGAGGCGGAGGCCGCCCGCCTGCGTGCCGCCCACCGCACCTTCCAGGTCGGCCTCGGCATCAGCCACGTCCCCAGCGGCGAGTTCTCGATGTATGACCACGTCCTGGACACGGCCTGCCTGCTGGGCGCGCTGCCGCCCGGATATGGGTGGTCGAACGGACCGGTTTCACTGGAAACCTACTTCGCCCTCGCACGGGGCACCGCGGACCGCCCGGCCCTGCCGATGACGAAGTGGTTCGACACGAACTACCACCACCTCGTCCCGCAGCTCAGCCCCGGCCAGGCGTTCCACCTCACCCGCAACCGGCCGCTCGACCTGTTTCTCGAGGCCAAGGCCGAGGCACGCCGCACCCGCCCCGTCCTGCTGGGTCCGGTGACCTTCCTCGCGCTCTCCCACGGGACCGACGGCAACGACCCGCTGGACCTGCTCGACGGCGTGCTGCCGGTCTATGCGGCCGTGCTGCGAAGCCTGGCCGATGCCGGTGCCGCCTGGGTGCAGATCGACGAGCCGGTGCTCGCGCTCGACCTGCCGGACGCAACGCGGGCGGCGCTCCGCCGGACCTATGACCTGCTGGCGGGGGCGGGCGGACCGAAGATCCTGCTCGCCAGCTATTTCGGGCCGATGGGCGACAACCTGCCGACCGCGCTTCGCCTGCCGGTGGCCGGGCTGCATCTGGACCTCGTGCGCGGTGCGGCCGATCTCGACCCGGTCCTGCAGCAGGCACCCGACGACCTCGGCCTCTCGCTGGGCGTGGTCGACGGGCGCAACGTGTGGCGCACCGACCTCCGGACCGCGCTCGGCACGCTGCGCCGCGTCGCCGAGCGGCGGGGCACGCGCGGGCTGATGGTCGCGCCTTCCTGCAGCCTGCTGCACGTGCCGCTCGATCTGGCCGCCGAGACGGACCTCGCGCCGCCGCTGCGCGACTGGCTCGCCTTCGCGGTGCAGAAGCTGGGCGAGGTCGCGGCGCTCACCCGCGGTCTCGACGAGGGCGATGCCGCGATCGGCGCCGAACTCGCCGCCAGCGACCGCGCGCTGCGCACCCGACGGGACAGCCCGTGCGTGCACCGCGCGGAGGTCGCGGACCGGCTCGGGGCGGTGACGCCGGAGATGCTCGCCCGTCCCTCTCCCGCATCCGTCCGCCGGTCCCGCCAGCGCGCGCGCCTCGCCCTGCCCGCCTTCCCCACCACCACGATCGGCTCCCTGCCGCAGACCGAGGCGGTGCGGCAGGCGCGCGCCGCCCTCGCCCGCGGCGCGATCGAACAGCCGGAATACGACGCGGCGATCGCCGGCTGGATCGACGAGGCCGTGGAATTCCAGGAAGCGATCGGGCTCGACGTGCTGGTGCATGGCGAGTTCGAACGCAACGACATGGTGAAGTATTTCGGGGAGCGGCTGGACGGCTTCGCCTTCACGAGGCACGGCTGGGTGCAGTCCTACGGCAGCCGCTGCGTCGCCCCGCCGATCATCTGGGGCGACGTCGCCCGCCCCGCCCCGATCACGGTGCACTGGTCGCGCTACGCCCAGTCGCGCACCACGCGGCCCATGAAGGGCATGCTGACCGGCCCGGTCACGCTGCTCCAATGGTCCTTCGTGCGCGACGACCTGCCGCGGGAGACCGTGTGCCGACAGATCGCGCTCGCGGTGCGCGACGAGGTGCAGGACCTGGAGGCGGCCGGCATCGCGGTGATCCAGATCGACGAGCCCGCCTTCCGGGAAGGGTTGCCGCTGCGGGCGGCGGATGGCGCGGCCTATCTCGACTGGGCGGTGGCCTGCTTCCGCCTGTGCAGCAGCGGGGTGCGGGACGACACCGCCATCCACACCCACATGTGCTACTCGGCCTTCGCCGACATCATCGGTGAGATCGCCGCAATGGATGCGGATGCGATCAGCATCGAGACGACGCGCAGCCGCATGGCCCTGCTCGAGGCCTTCGCGCAGGACGGCAAGGCCTATCCCAACGAGATCGGGCCGGGCGTGTGGGACATCCACAGCCCGCGCGTGCCCGGTTCGGCGGAGATGACGGAGCTGCTGGGCCTGGCGCGCCGGCGGCTCGCGGACTGGCAGATCTGGGTGAACCCCGATTGCGGCCTGAAGACCCGCGGCTGGCCGGAGGTGCGGACCGCCCTCGCCAACATGGTGGAGGCGGCTCGCCACCTCCGCCAGCAGACCGCCCCTACGGCCGCGGCGCCACAGGCCGCGGACTGACCCGGAGGCCGGCTCACCCGAGACCGGCTCACCCGAGACCGGCTCAGGAGCGGGGGTGGCGCGACGCCGCCCCCGGCTCCCCCTCCACCGCCGCCACGATCCGCTCCGCGGCACCCCGCAGCAGCTCGACGAGCAGCGGCAGGTTCATCAGCTCGAACCGTTCCCGCGCCGCGACCAGGGCGAGCGCGCTGCCCGCATCCGGCCCGGCGGCCGGCAGCGGGACGGCGATCGCACCCAGCTGCGGCTCGAGTTCCCCGATCGAGAGGTAGTGGCCGCGCCGGCGGATCTCCGCCAGAGCGCTGCGGAACGCCTTCCACTCGCTCCCCAGCCCGGCCTCCGCCGCGTCCGCGGCGTGCGCCTCGTAGAACTTGCGCAGCCACGCCGTGGGCTGGGTGGACAGGATCACCTTCGGCGCGGCGCCCAGGAATGGCGGGCGAGGCCGTCCCCGCCCGAAGGCGAGCGTCAGCGGCGCGCTCCCGCTCTCCCGGTGCGTGTCGAGGAACTGGTCGCCGAACCGCGCCGTCAGCACGCAGTCGCATCCGCTGCGGCGGGCCAGCTCCGCCATCTCGGGCACCGCGGCGCGCAGATACGGATCCGCCTGCCGCATCGTGTAGTCGAGCAGGATGATGCGGGGTCCCAGTGCGTAGCGGCCGCCCTGCAGCCGGCGCAGCAGGCCGGCGGCAAGCAGCTCCCGGATGTAGCGGTAGCCGGTCGGGGCCGAACAGCGCAGGGCGTCCCCGATCGCTTCGGCCGTCCAGGTCGGATGCGCGGCATCGAACAGGTCGAGCACCGCAAGCGCGCGGCTCAGGCTGGGCGCGTTCGGCAGCGCGGCGTCGTCGTTTTCTCGGCCCATTATCGTATTTCGATAAACACGTGCGTGATCTCCGTTGACTCGGCAGATTTGAGGGACGTAGTTTTCATTCAGCGCGATGGCAATGCCATCCGGCCGCACACGATCCAGGAGGGGACGGGAGGATGGAAAGCGCGCGACGCGCCGGCAAGCATGCCGTGTGCATCATCGGCTACGGCCCGGTCGGCGCCACGCTCGCCAACCTGCTGGGGCTGCGCGGCATCCCCACGCTCGTGCTCGAGCGGGAGACGGACGCCTACCACCTGCCCCGCGCGGTGCATTTCGACGACGAGGCGATGCGGCTGTTCCAGACGATCGGGCTGGCCGATACGCTGCTGCCGCTCATCCACGTCTCTCCCGGCATGCGCTTCGTGGATGCGGCCGGGCAGCTTCTGATGGACTGGCCGCGGCCGCAGGGACGCGGCGCCCAGGGCTGGCATGTCAGCTACCGCTTCCACCAGCCGGAGCTCGAGCGCGTGCTGCGCGACGGGGTCGCCCGCTGGCCATCGGTCACCGTGCGCACCTGCTGCGAGGCGACGGAGATCACCCAGGACGCGGACGGCGCCAGCATCACGGTCACCGACCGCCGGACCGGCGCCACGGAGACGGTGCGCGCGGAGTACGTCATCGGCTGCGACGGCGCCCGCTCACTGGTGCGCCGGACCATGGGATCGGGGCTCGAGGATCTCGGCTTCCACGAGCGCTGGCTGGTCGTGGACGTCCTGCTCCGCCGCCCGCGCCCCGACCTCGGCGACTGGAGCGTGCAGTTCTGCGATCCGGCCCGTCCCGCCACCTACGTGCGCGGCACCGGCGATCGTCGTCGCTGGGAGATCGCCCTGCACGAAGCCGAGGATGCCGCCGCGATGGAGGCGCCCGCCGAGGTCTGGCGCCTGCTCGCGCCCTGGCTGCGTCCCGAAGACGCCGAACTCGAGCGCGCCGCCTGCTACACGTTCCACTCGGCGGTCGCGACCGGCTGGCGGAACGGCCGGCTGCTGCTCGCCGGCGATGCCTGCCACCTGACGCCGCCCTTCCTCGGCCAGGGCATGTGCGCGGGCCTGCGCGACGTTGCCAACCTCGCCTGGAAGCTCGAGCGCGTGCTGCGCGGGTTCGATCCCGACGGCCTGCTCGACACGTACGAGACCGAACGCGCGCCCCACGTGCGCGCCTACATCGAACTCGCGGTGCGCCTGGGTGGGCTGATCAACACCAAGGCGGTGGATGCGGCGCTCGCGGTCGGCGCCCGCGCGCCGGAGACGGAGGCGCCGCGCATGGCATCTCTCGCCCCGCCCCTCGGCCTCGGCCTTGCCGCGGGCTGGGACGGGCTGCCGCGCCGCCCCGCGCCGCAGCCGGCGCTGCAGGACGGAAGTCGGCTCGACGACGCGGTCGGCTATCGCGGGGCATTGCTGCTGCGGACCGGCGTCCCCCTGCCGGCCAATGCGGCCGCGCGGATCGACGAACGCGACGCGGCGCTGGTGCAGGACCCGTCGGTCGACGACTGGCTGGCCGCGCAGGGCGTGCAGGCCGCCCTGGTCGCAGCCGATCGATACGTGCGTGGCGCCGCCCGCGATGCGGCGGAGCTGGATGCGCTGCTCGCCGCGCTCTGACGCCCTTTTTCCGATTGCCCGAAAGGCTCGCGATGAAACTGGTTTCCTATGAGATGAATGGCATCGCCGGCTTCGGCGCGCTGACCGCGGACGGCATCGTGGCGCTCGACCGCCGCATGCCCGGACTTGCCAACCTGCGCGGGCTGCTCGGCGCCAACTGCATGGCCGAAGCCGCCGCGATCGCCGCCGTCACGCCACCCGACCACCGGCTGGAGGCGGTGACGCTGCTGCCGCCGATCCCCGATCCCGACAAGATCATCTGCGTCGGGCTGAACTACCGCGACCACGTCAGCGAGACCGGCCGCACGGTGACCGACAAGCCGGTGCTGTTCGCCCCGCTTCGCCAGCAGCCAGGTCGCGCACGGGCAGCCGATGGTGAAGCCCGCCATCTCCGACGAATTCGACTACGAGGGCGAACTCGCGGTGGTCATCGGCCGCGGCGGGCGCCACATCGCCGCCGCCGATGCGCTGACCCATGTCGGCGGTTATGCCTGCTACAACGACGGCAGCGTGCGCGACTGGCAGCGCCACACCAGCCAGTTCCTCCCGGGCAAGACCTTTGCCGGCACCGGCGCCTTCGGCCCCTGGCTGGTGACCGCGGACGAGATCCCGGATCCGACCCGGCTCACGCTCGAGACGCGGCTTAACGGGCAGGTCGTGCAGCACACCACGACCGACCTGATGATCACCGACATCCCGGCGCTGATCGCCTACGTGTCCACCATCCTGCCGCTGCTGCCGGGCGACGTGCTGGTCACCGGCACCCCGGGTGGCGTCGGCGCCCGCCGCACACCGCCGCTATGGATGAAGCCGGGTGACGTGGTCGAGGTCGAGATCAGCGGCGTCGGATGCCTGTGTAACCCCGTGACCGCCGAAGCCGCGGCACGCTGAAGAACGGGAGGAACGCCCATGAGCAGCACTCGGATCCGCGCCGGCCGCGAAACCAGCGCCGGCCACGAGACCCCCGCGACCGTACCCGATCGCGGGCCTTCGTTCAGCCACATGGGGGTCTTCGTGCGCGACCTGCCGCGCGTCGTGGACTTCTACACGTCCGTGCTCGACTTCGTGGAAACCGACCGCGGCGACCTCGGCGACCGGCAGATCGTATTCCTGAGCCGCGACCCGCGCGAGCACCACCAGGTCGTGTTCGTCTCCGGCCTGCAGGCGCGGCCACCGGAGGAAATCGTCAACCAGATCTCCTTCCGCCTGCCCGATCTCGCGGCGCTGCAACACTATGCGGCGCGCGCGCAGGCAGCCGGCGCCACGGACTTCCGGGGCGTCAATCATGGCAACGCCTGGGCCGCCTATTTCCGCGACCCCGAGGGCAACCGCATCGAGCTGTTCGTCGACAGCCCCTGGTACATCGCGCAGCCCTGCCGCGAGCCGCTCGACCTGTCCCGTCCCGCCGCCGACATCGAGGCCGAGACGGGCGAATGGTGCCGCACCCAACCCGGGTACCGGCCCGCCGCCGAGTTCCAGGCCGAGGTCGCACGGCGCATCGCCGCGCGCATGGCGGCCGGCGGCGCCGCGCCCCTGCCCGGCGGTGCCTCCCCGCGCTGATCCTCGCTTCGGAGCTCACACCATGACGCTTTCCCGTTTGCTGCCCCTCGTGGCGGCAGGTCTGCTCGCGGCTGGCGGCGTCCGCGCCGAGATCAAGGCCGACGCGATCCGCATCGGCGTGCTGACCGACATGGCCGGTCCCTTCGCCACCGCCATGGGTCCCGGGTCGGTGACGGCGGCGCGCATGGCCGCCGAGGAGTTCGGCGGCCGCATCGACGGCAAGCCGATCGAAATCCTGCAGGCGGATCACCAGAACAAGCCCGACGTCGCCTCCGCCCTGGCGCGGCAGTGGTTCGACCGTGACGGCGTGCAGGCGATCGCCGATGGCGGCACCTCCGCCGCGGCGCTCGCGGTGCAGGAGCTGGTGCGCGCCAACCAGCGAATCTTCCTGATTTCCGGCGCGGGCGTCGCGGACCTGTCGGACAAGGCCTGTGCGCCCACCGCGGTGCAATGGACGCAGGATTCCTACTCGACCGCGACCGCCGTCGTCTCCGCCGTCTCCGCGCGCACCAAGGGGTCGTGGTTCTTCATCACCGCCGACTACGCCTACGGCCACGCCATCGAAGCCGCCGCCCGCGCCCGCCTCGATGCGCTCGGCGGCAAGGTCGCCGGCCGCGCCACCGTCCCGATGGGCACCTCGGATTTCTCCACCTACCTGCTGCAGGCCCAGGCCTCCGGCGCCAAGGTCCTGGCCCTGAACGCGGCCGGGGACAATGCGACGGTGATGAAGCAGGCGGCGGAGTTCGCCCTGGCGGCGCAGGGCATGACCATCATCCCCATGTCGTTCCAGAACGTCGACGTGAAGGCGGTGGGCCTGCCGATCGCCCAGGGCGACCTCATCCTCACCAGCTTCTTCGAGGACGTGAGCCCCGCCGCCCGCGCCTTCTCCGACCGGTTCTACGCGCGGATGAAGGCGATGCCGTCGCAGATCCAGGCCGGCGTCTATTCGGCGGTGCGGCATTATCTGCAGGCGGTGAAGGACACGAAATCCGACGACGGCCCGACCGTGATGGCGCGCATGAAGGCGACGCCGATCGAGGACGCCTATGCCACGCACGGCACGATCCGCGCCGACCAGCGGATGGTGCACGACATGTACCTGGTGCAGGTGAAGACCCCGGCGGAATCGCACGACGCATGGGATCTGGTGAAGCTCGTCGCCGCGGTTCCACCCGACCAGGCGTTCCGGCCGCTCTCCGAGAGCCGCTGCCCGCTGGTCAAGCACGGGGAGTGACCGGCCCGCAGGCACGCGTTCGAACGCAGCGCAGACCGGAGGCCGACCGCCGCGCCGTTCCCCTGCGCGGCGGTTCCTGCTCGGCGATCCCTGCTTGGCGGTTCCTGCTCGGTGATTCCTGCTCGGTGGTCCCTTTGCGGCGGTGCTTACGCTCCGTCCGGCTTGTCGCAGACCACTGTCTTCATCTCCGCCGGCACCGAGATTTCCAGCAGTTCCAGCTCGTCCGCGGTACCGGTCTCGTTGTGCGGCGTGCCGCCCGGGATCATCAGGCTATCGCCCTCCTCCAGGCGGATCTTGCGGCCGTCCGCGAATTCCAGGTCGACCCAGCCCTTGAGCATGTAGATGAATTGCTGCTCGCAGACATGGTAGTGCCAGCCGGTCGGCCGCCCGAGGCCCTGGCTGGCAATCGTGACCTGCGCCCGCATGCGCCCGTTCGACCCGGCGGTGACGCCGAGATCGCGGTATTTGAAGAACTCCCGCCGGCCGGCGACGTAGGTCGGGTTGGCGCGCGCCGCGTGGGCCAGTGTCTGCTGCGGCCGGTCGGTGGTCACCGGGGCATCGTTCATGGCTGCGTCCTCCTGCCCGACCGCTCCTCCGGACGCCCATGCGTCCGCCGGGTCGTGGCGGGTCGAGGCTAGGCCCGTTCTCCGGCCCCCCGCAATGCCGGCGGGGGTGGCGCGCACGCCATCCGCCTGGACGGCGTTCCGCGTGCCGGACGCATGCCGGCGCGCGGAAGCGGGCGGACAGGCACTAGCCGGACAGGCGCAGCGCCTGGGCCGCGACCAGGTCGGCGATGCCGGCGGCGTCCACGCCGTTCAGGATCACCCGCGCCGAGGCCGCGCCCGTCCCCACCTGCAGCACCGCGCCCGACGCGTTCGGGAACCACGACAGCACGCCCCCGAGATTCGTCATGTCCGCATGGATCGACGCCGCGGACAGCACACGGGAGAGGTCGAGCACGTCGTGGCGCGCCAGGCTGAAGCCGATCACGTCGAGCGTCGCCCCTGGCGTCACGCCAACCACCGCGCCGGTGCCCTCCAGGAACACCGGCCTGTTGCCGCCGACCACCACCGAACTGCCGTCACCCCGCAGCCGCACGATCGCGGATCCGCTGACGGTGGCGTCGCCCCCCTGCACGATGACCGTATCCGCGACCGAGCCGCGGTTCTCGATGACGGTCGAGGCCGCGCCGGTCCAGATCGTGTCCCCGCCGCCCGAGGCGATCAGCACGAGCGAGGACCCGGTGGTGGCGAGATGAACCTCGCTCCCGCCCGCCCCGGTGTCGATCAGGGTGCCGCTGAGCCCGGCATAGATCCGGTCGTGCCCGGCGCCCGCGATGGCGGAGCCGACACTGGACCCGATCAACGTGCTGCCGGCCGGCAGGTCGTGCAGGAACACCGGGTCAGCCGCGCCGAAGGCGAGACCGGCGGCCGCCCCGTAGGCGCCCGCGCCATAGGCGAAATTGGTGGCGCCGACCGGGATCGGGGGATCGGTCGTGACCCCGACCACCTTCCAGTCCTGCCAGGCGACCGTGACCTGCGGCGCATTCCCCCAATCCACCGCGTCCCAGTTCGGATTGCTCCCCGTGTTGAACTGCGTGACGTATTTCGTGCCGGTGACGAAGTCGGCATGGCCGGCGGGCGGCGGAGCCGACTGGATCTGCTCCCACAGCGCGCCGGTGTAGGGATCGTAGACGTCGGTCAGGGTGAACCAGGAGAGCGCTCCGCCGCCCTGGAAGACCCGCTCGAGCACCTGGCCCGCACTGCCGTAGGTCGTCGTCACCGAGGCGAGCGCCGGGTTCCACGCCGCCTGCCACTCGGGATTGTCGCCGGTGTTGAACAGCGTGACCTGCCGCCCGCCCTGGGCGAAGTAGTTGGGTGCGGCGGAGGTCGGCAGGCGCGCCGTCGGATCGGTGGGCGCGAGCTGGTCGGTCTGGCGCAGCACCCGCCCGGTGGCCGCGCTGAACAGGAGATCGGTGGCGAGCACCGGGATCGTGCTGGTCTGCAAGGACGGATCGAAGGCCTGCAATACCATCGTCTGATCCGCCATCCGCAGCGAGCGCAGCGGATCGGGGGTGGGGTTTGCCGCCGCCGATCGCAGCCGGCCATCGACGAGCTGCAGCCCCTGCTGGGCGAGCGGCTGGTGCACCGCGACGGACCGCGTGATCCACGCGGCCCCCGTCGCCGGGTCGAACGGCGCGTCGTGCCAGGTCAGGTGCTCCGCCGTCACCCGGCCGCTCGCATCCGCGGTGATCTGCGCCGTCGTCCACCCTTGGGCATCGGAACGGGCGGCGACCGTCACGGTCTGTCCCGGCACCACGCCCGAGAACAACGGGAGCTGCCCGGTTGCGAGCCGCCCCTGCGCGCCGAACACCTCGATGTCCAGGCTGTCCGGCCCGGCGAACGGCGCCGTCACGCTCAGGCTCGCGAGCGTCGCGGCGAGATCCGCGCGGGTGCCCTCGATCAGCAGGCGGCCGGATCCGCTGCCGCTCACCGCGGCGCCCCCCGCCGCGCGCACCGTCAGGAGGCCCGTCCCAGCGACGATCACCACCGCGTAGCGGCCATCGGGCTGCCCAGGGGCTGTTCCCCAATCGAGGCTGATGCCGGTCTGCGTCTGCGCCACGCCCACTGCCAATCGCACCTGTGTCGCCACCGCGACCCGCACCGTGCCCGACCCGGTGATCCGCCCCGCGGCATAGGCCGGATACAACGCGGCGATCTCCGCGGCCGTGTTCGCGATCGTCCCCGGCTGGTTCGCCGGCAGCACGCTGGTCGGGAAGCTGCCGCACCAGCTCCGGATCAGCAGCGTCGAGACGGGCAGGTCGAGAGCGCCCAGCATCGCCGCGTGCTGTTCGGCCTGCGCCGACCATTGTGCCGCGCTCGTGTCGGCGCTGATCCCGTCGAGCAGCACCGTGAGCGCCACCCCGTGCCCCTGCGCCAGGTCCGCGAGTCCGCGCTGCCAGTCCTGCCACTCGCGCTGCGACAGGAGCCAGGGCGCGTTCCACGGCGTGTCCGCGACCACGTAGCTGATCCCCGGCAGCCCGGCGGCGGCGGCGGCAGCGCCATACGCATTCCACCACGCCAGGGCCTGGTCGAGCGGCGCCAGCGTCTCCCACTGCCCGATCTTCACGTCGGGATAGGCCCGCACGATCTGGGCGACGATCGCGGCCTGGTATCCCGCCCGCTGCGCGAGGCTGATCGCGGTCCCGGCGATGAACGGCTCCACCTCGTCGTCATTCTCGACCGCGGTGATCGGCAGGCCGGCGGCCACCGCCGGCTCGAGCCATTGATAGGTCCAGTCGCGGGCCGGCGCGTTGCTGAGCTGCGCCTCGACATGCACCTCGATGCCGTTCGCGCGGCAATACGCGCCGATCGCGTTCAGCAGCGCCTGGTTCCGCGCGACCATGTCGGCGGTGATGGTCACGCCGTCGATGACGCGGCCGATCTGAGCGGTGGATGCCATGCTCAACGCGCCGGCATCGAGGTTGAGGATGCGGGCGCCGCTCGCCGAGAAGGCGTTGGAGCCGGCGGCGATCAGGGCCGCGTAGTCGTTGGCGATCGCCCAGACCGAACTGGCCGACAGAACGCCACCGCCGCTGCTGACGCTACCGGAGATGGCAATACTTGGATTGGATGCAGCCATGGGACTGTCCTGGCCGCCCGCGGCTCAGCACCGCCCGCGCGACATCGCGCGCGGAAAAGCGCACGCATCACGGCACGAGCGCTCCTGCCCGAAAGCGCACTGAAATGAATGCTGAAATGAGTGTTTGAGCGTCCTGGGAGCGCGAGGCCCTCAGGCGGTCAAAGCGTGGGCGGTCCGGTCCCGAACAACCCGACGCGGCGATGTGCGCATGACATGCGCTGTGCTCCTGCTCAGATATTCGTCTCGTTTCACGAGCAATGTCGCTCGATTTGCGAGTGTCCGCATGGAGCCTTGCGGCAAGTCAAAGGAGGTCACATCCGTCTGCACGCACATGCGAGTGAGGCTCATCGCGTTCCGGACGGACCGGTCGCGCGCCGTTCACCGCAGCGACGGACCGCGGCCGTTCCCTTCCAAACCCGTGTCCGGTCGGTTGCGGCAGCACAGCGGCATGCACCGTTCCGCGCGCGACCTGTCCGGCCGCCGACGAGCGGCCTCGCGCGCGCCAGGCGAGCCGTTCTTCAGGCGTCCGGGGAGATGACGGGGAGTCGTTGCTTCACGTCGGCCGCGCTCGACCCGCGAGGAGGCCGAACCGGCGGCAAGCAGACGTGCGAGGCCGGAGGCGGGCGGCTACCCGAGAAGCGCCTGGGCGCAGGCGTCGAGGATCGCGTCCGTGTCGAGCCCGTATTCGCGGTACAGGTCGGGCAGGTCACCGCTCTGCCCGAACCGGTCGACGCCCAGCGGAACCACCCGCTGGCCGCGGACGGAGCCCAGCCAAGCATGCGTGGCCGGATGCCCGTCCAGCAGCGTGACCAGCGCCGCGCCCGGCGCGAGCGGCGCCAGCGTGCGCTCAACATGCGCCCGCGCGCTCCGGTCCCCCGCGCGGCGGGCTCGCTGGGCGGCGAGCCAATCGGCATGCAGCCGATCGGGCGAGGTGATCGCGAGCAGCCCAGCTCCCGGCTCCTCGGCGGCGAGTTCGGCGAAAGCCGCCTCGGCCTCCGGTGCGATCGGCCCCTGGTAGGCGAGCGCGATCCGCGCGCCCTCGGCCGGCGGCACGGCCCAGTGGGCGCCGGCGATCACCGCCGCCGGGTCCAGCGTGCGGGCCTTCTGCTCCAGTGCGCGGGTGGAGAGGCGCAGCCAGACGGCGCTGCCGTCGGGGCGCTGCATCCAGTCGAAGGCGTGGCGCAGCAGGATGGCAAGCTCGTCCACATGCGCCGGCTCGAAGCTGGCGAGACGGTCGGCGGCCATGCCGATCAGCGGCGTATTGACCGACTGGTGCTGGCCGCCCTCGGGCGCGAGCGTCAGGCCGGACGGGGTCGAGACCAGCAGGAAGCGCGCGTCCTGGTAGCAGGCGTAGATCAGCGCATCGAGGCCGCGATTGACGAACGGATCGTAGACCGTGCCGATCGGCAGCACGCGGGCGCCGGTCATCGCCGGGGCGAGGCCGGCCGCCCCCAGCAGCAGGAACAGGTTCTGTTCGGCGATGCCGAGTTCGATGTGCTGGCCCTTGGGGGACATGCCCCAGCGCTGGGCGGAGGCGAGCTTGGCGTCCCGGAACACGTCGTTGCGGGTGTGCCGGTCGAAGATGCCGCGGCGGTTTACCCAGGGGCCGAGATTGGTCGAGACCGTAACGTCCGGCGAGGTCGTCATGATGTGGGTGGCGAGGTCCTTGAGCTCGCCCTGGCCGCGGCCGATCTCCGCCAGGATCTCACCGAACCCGCCTTGGGTGGACATCTTGCGGCCGGCGAGCTTCGGCGCCGGCAGCGCTGCCGGCACGGTCACCGCGGGCGCGGACAGCGCGCGGCCATCCGCCGTGAGCGGGGTACCGAACGGGCAGGCGGCGAGGAAGTCCCGCAGCTCCGCCTCCGGCACGTCGAGGCCCTCGAACGGGTCCCATTCGTGGCCCGGACGGATGTGCATCTCCTGCCGGAACAGCTCCATCTGTTCCTTGGTCATCAGCCCGGCGTGATTGTCCTTGTGCCCTGCGAAAGGCAGGCCCATGCCCTTGATGGTGTAGGCGATGAAGCAGGTGGGCTGGTCGCCCTCGGCCTCGGCCGCGCGCAGGGTCTCGATGACCGTCTCGATGTCGTGGCCGCCGAGATTGGTCATCAGCGCGCCGAGCTCCTCGTCGTTCAGCTCGTCGATGATGCTGCGCGCCTTGGAGCGGCCGAGATCGGCGAGCAGCGCCTGGCGCCAGGCCGCGCCGCCCTGGAAGGTCAGTGCGGAGTAGAGGCTGTTCGGGCAATCGTCGATCCAGCGGCGCAGCGCCTCCCCGCCCGGCCGCGCGAAGGCGGCCTGCAGCTTGCGGCCGTATTTGATCGTGACGCAGTTCCAGCCCATGTCGCGGAACAGGCCCTCGATCCGGCCGAACAGCCGGTCGGGCACGACGCTGTCGAGGCTCTGGCGATTGTAGTCGACGATCCACCACAGGTTCCGGACGTCGTGCTTCCAGCCTTCGAGCAGGGCTTCGTAGATGTTGCCCTCGTCGAGCTCCGCGTCGCCGGCGATCGCGATGTGCCGGCCGGGCGGAAGATCGGTGCGACCGAGCCCATGCAGTCGTGTGTAGTCGGCCATGAGCGCGGAAAAGGTGGTCATGGCGACGCCGAGACCGACGGAGCCGGTGGAGAAATCGACCTCGGCGCCGTCCTTGACCCGCGACGGGTAGGGCTGAATGCCGCCGAACTGGCGAAGGCCTTCCAGCTTCTCCCGCGATTGGCGGCCGAACAGGTAGTTGACGGCGTGGAACACCGGCCCGGCATGCGGTTTGACCGCGATGCGGTCCTGCGGCCGCGCGATCTCGAAATAGAGCGCCGAGAGGATGGAGATCGCCGACGCGCAGGAGGCCTGGTGCCCGCCCACCTTCAGACCGTCGCGGTTCGGGCGGATGTGATTGGCGTTGTGGATCGTCCAGGCGGACAGCCAGAGCAGCTTCTTCTCGAGCTGGCGGAGGATGTGCATCCGGCGTTCCCGGGTCTCCGGGGGGAGCGCGGTCAGCGAAGTGGTCGGCGCGTTCATTCTCGTCCCTCCCGGAAGCGGTCGCCAGGGCACCATAGGGCGGATCGCCACGCAATGCACCGCGACCGGTCTTGGCGGTCGTTCCGTCCGGGCCGCGTGGGCCGGCCGCGCGGGTCAGCGCTCAGCCGGTGCGGCGCAGCGCCCGCAGCAGTGCCGCCTTGTCCATGCGGGACCGGCCGGGGATGTCGCGCCGCCGCGCCTCCGCCATCAGGGCGGCCTTGGTCGGCTCCCCAGAGTCGCGGGGACGGCGATATGGCGCGCGCGTGGACGCGACCTTCTGCGCGACGTCCTTCGGTTGCCGGCTGAACTGCTTGCCCTTGGCCGTATCCGCCCGCTTCCGCGCTGTCGTGCGATCGTACTCGGCACGGGTGAGCTTCTTGCGCGCCGCCTTGGGCAGGTAGCGCTCATGGGTCTCGCCGCTGGGCTTGCCTGAGCGGGTGCCCCACTCCTCGCGGGTCCATTGCGCCAGGTGGTTGTCGGCCGACTTCCGGCCGCGATAGCCGCCGCCCTGGCGCTTGTAGTCGGCGACCGCGAGCTGGGCCTTGCGGGCCGACCACTGGCCGGGTGCGCCCCCCTTCCCGCCCCGCTTCACCTTGGCCTTCACCTGCTCCCACAGATGGGGGTCGGTTCGCTCCGCCGTCGCGGCCATCGCTGCCTCCGTTCTCGTGCGCGATGGCAACGTCGGGTGCGCTGCGCGGTTGCGTCGGCGGATCATGCCTGGACGGGCGGCGGCCTCAGTCCACGACGACCTGCGCGGCGGCCTCCTGCCCGCTGAGCCATGCCCCGGCCAGCGTGCCGGCATAGGGCACGTTGCACGCCTCCCCCGCGAAGCACAGATGCCCGTCGCCTTGTGGCTGGGCGAGCCGGTCCCGCGCCTCCGCCTCACCCGGCCGCGCATAGCAATAGGCGCCACGCACCCAGGGATCGGCCTCCCAATGCGTGACCAGGCGCGCGCCGCCCGCGAACACCCGATCCACCCGGCTGCCGAACAGGCTGCGCAGCTGCGCGAGCGCGAAATCCACCGCCGCGGCATCACCGGCGCGTGCCAGCTCCCAGGCCGGGGTGCCCCCGATCCAGCCCTGCACCCAGTCCCGCCCGAACGGCCAGCACTGGAACGGCATCAGCACGCCCCCGCTCGCCGGGACCTGCCGGTCGATCGAGCAGTGCGGCGGCAGGTCCAGCCGGTCGGCGCCGGTCGCGCGCAGCACCACCTTCATCGCGAGCCCCATCGGCAGCGCCGCGACGCAGGCCTGCACCGTCTCCGGCAGGTCGGGCTCGAACCGCAGGGCGCCCGAGGCCAGCACGCCGGTCGAGACGGTGACGATGCACGCGCCCGCGGTCACCGCGCCCCGGGCCGTCTCCGCGGTGACCGCGCCACCCGGACCGTTCCAGCGCAGCCGCTGGACCGGGGTGCCGAGGCGGATGTCGAGCCCATCGCCGAGCCGTCGCGCGACGAAGGCGCCGATGCCCCCCTCGGGCACGAGGTTGCTGCCGGAGAGCGCGTTCCGCCGCCAGTCGCGCGCACTGAACCGGTCGGCGTCGGCCACGCAGATCACTGGCCCTTCCCAGGCCTCGACGGTCGGCGCCCAGGGATCGTCCGGCAGCGCGGCGGTGACCGCGGCGAGCGGGACGTCGCCATGTCGCCCGATCAGCCGATCGGTGGCGGCCTCGAACCGGTCCCAGGCGCCGGCGTAGGCGGCCAGTTCGGCCTCCCGCGCGGGACGGTCGCCCACGAAAGTCAGTTCCTGCCGCAGCGCGTCGGCGCGCAGCAAGGTCTCGCCCGTGGCCTCGGCGATGGGGACGAGCGGGTTGTGTTCGGCGGCGTGCAGCCAGACCGCGCCCATGTCGAACCAGGCGCCGTCCAGTTCCGGCGGGTGCGCGGTCCAGGCACGGCCGCCGATCCGGTCGGCGGCCTCCAGCACCACGCAGCGCAGGCCGCGCTGCCGCAGGCGATGGGCGGCACCGAGGCCGGCCAGGCCGGCGCCGATGACGATCACGTCGGTGTCTCGGGCGGTGTTCATGCGCGGCGGACACTACGCCCGCCCCGATCCAGCGGCCACTCCCGCCGCCCGCACGCCGAGGACGCCCGAGCGGTCGCGCGCCTGTGTTCAGTCGTGTGGTTGTCTGCGCGTCTCGTCGCCACCACACACGGCCGACACCACACCGGACCTCGTTGTTGCGCCCGACTCGTCTCCTGCTGCCCGTCCTGCTGCTCCTCGCCATCGTCTTTGGCGTTCGGCATCTGCTGCAACCCGGCCTTGCCGCACCCGACTGGATCGCGGCCGAGGTGAACGGCATGGCGTACGACGTGCGCCTCCCCGCCGCCCCGGTGCCGGGCCGGCGGTATCCCGTCGTGCTATACCTGCACCAGCTCGCAATGGGGACCGACCGGGCCACGCTGCACACGCAGATCGATCCGTGGTTCGACAGCGCTGCGTTTGCCCGCCACCCGGCGATCGTGGTGGTCCCGCGGCTCGACCAGAGCCACGACCCCGGGGGAAGGCTGGTCAATTTCGGCGGCAAGCGCACCGGCGGCGCGGACGAGGTGAACGCGATCGACGCGCTGCGCGCCGTGGTCACGCGCTTCCCCGCCGACCTGACGCGCATCTACGTCACCGGCAACTCCATGGGCGGCATGGGCACGTGGGATATGATGCTGTCGTACAACGCCTGGACCGGCACGCGCGGGCGCATCTTCGCGGCGGGCCTGCCGCTCGCCGGCGCCCATCGCACCGCCGACCCGGACGACGCTGCCGCGCGCCTGCGGGGGGTGCCGATCTGGGCGATCCATGGCGCGCGCGATCCCGAGGTGTCGCTCGACTGGGACCGCGCGATGGCGAAGCGCCTGCAGGGCCAGCCGAACTTCCGCTACACCGAGGATCCGGCGCTCGCCCACGACGTCTGGGACACCTGGTATCGCCGGCCGGAGGTGTGGGACTGGCTGTTCGCCCAGCGCGCGCCCGCCCCGGCGCACTTCCCCTCCGGCTGACCCGTCCGGCCTGCGCCGGTCAGTCCGCACCGGCGGCTGGCGCCGTCGCGGGCGGCGGAGCCACCATGGCCGCGGGCGCCGGGACCGCCACGATCGGTGGCGGTGGCGCGTGCCGGCGCATGAACGGCAGGAGCAGCAGCGGCGGCACCACCACCAGCGTCATCATGCGGAAATCGTTGTTGTAGGCGATGATCTGCGCCTGCTGCTCGATCATCCGGTCCAGCAGCGCGGCGCCCTGCCGGGTGAACGGGTCGAGCCAGTGCGCGACCGCGTCGTTGCCCTGCAGCACGCGGGCGAAGGGCGTGATGCCGGCCGCGATATCCGCATGGTTCGTCTGGATGCTGCGGGTCAGCGTGAACGAGGTCACCGACACGCCGATCGCCTGCCCGATGTTCCGCCCCAGCGCCTGCAGCGAGGTCGCATGGCCCCGGTACTGTGAGGGCAGCGTGACGAAGGCCATCACGGTCATCGGGTTGAACACGAACCCCATCGATACGCCCTGCACGATCAGCGTCAGCATCATCTGCCGTTCGGTCACGTCCGGCGTCCATCCGCTCATCGCGTGCAGGGAGGCGCCCATGATGACGAGACCCAGCGCCATGATCGCCCGCTGGTCGAACCGCACCGACAACCGAGCGGCGAGCTGCATTCCGAGCATCGTGCCGAGACCGCGCGGGGCCATGGCGATGCCGGCAGTCTCCACCGGGTAGCCGGCCAGGCTCTCGAGATACGGTGCCAGCAGCGCGCTGCTCGCCAGCAGGATCATCGCGACGCAGAACACCATCAGCACGCCGCAGGTGAAGTTGCGGTCCTTGAACAGCGCGGGCGGCAGGAACGGGTCGCGCGCGGTCAGCATGTGCACGACGAACAGGTAGAAGCCGAGACCCGCCAGCACCGCTTCGACCACGATCTCCCGCGAGGTGAACCAGTCTAGCCGCTGGCCGCGGTCGAGCATCAGCTGCAGCGCGCCCACCGCGAGCGCCAGCACCGCGAAGCCGGTCCAGTCGAAGCGCAGGTCCGGCCGCACCGGCGCCTTCGGCATGAACAGGGCGAGCCCGACCAGCGCGAGCACCCCGAACGGCAGGTTCACGTAGAAGACCCAGCGCCAGTTGTACATCTCGGTCAGGTAGCCACCGAGCGTGGGGCCGAGGATGGGGCCGACCATGACGCCCATGCCGAAGATCGCCATCGCCTGGGCGCGGCGCTCGAACGGGTAGATGTCGAGCATGGTCGCCTGGCTCAGCGGCACCAGGGCCGCGCCGCACATGCCCTGCAGGATGCGGAAGGCGACCATCTGCGGCAGCGTCTCCGCCGCGCCGCACAGCATGGAGGCGACGACGAAGCCGCTCATGCAGCCGATGAACAGGTTCTTCCGCCCGAAGCGCACCGCCATCCAGCCGACCGGCGCCGTCATGATCGCCGCGGCGATCACGTAGGACGTCAGCACCCAGGTGATTTCCTCGGCACTCGTGGAGAGCGTGCCCTGCATGTAGGGCAGCGAGACGTTCGCGATGGTGGAGTCGAGCGCCTGCATCAGGTTGCCGGTCATGCAGCACAGCGTGATGAGCGCGCGATGCGGCACGACTTGGTGCGACTGGTCCGGCGTCATCGGGCGCTCTCGCGCCAGGCAGGGCGAGCGGGCATCGGGTGGACGTTCCTCGTTGCGCCAACTCTGCGGCGGTTCGGTGACGGCTGCAAATGCGCGGGCGGCGATCGGCGGCGCGTCCCCCGCCGCCCGCATCGGTCCCTATCGCCGCCGGTGCCCTCGCGAACGCGCGTCGAGCCAGTGCGACCGCGGATGACGGAGGCACGCTCGGATCGCGCCCGACGCGGCGATTGACTCCGGCCCTGTGCGCCCCGACGCTCTGCGCAAGCGGCGTTTCAGCCGCGATCGGGAGGGACCGGATGGACGCGCAGCTTCGCGCCCGTCGCGCCGGGATCGACCGTGCCGCTGCCCGTGGTCGCACGCCAGAGGCGCACCGGCGGCGGCGTTCCGTGGCCGCTCGCCCGCCCCCATTCCAGACCGATCCGTGCGTGTTTCGCGCCGATCCGCGCGTGTCCCACGCCGATCCGTGCGTGCGCAGGCCCCGTCGACCACGGGACCCGATGCGCATGCGGCCGTCACCACCGAGAGAGGGAGGACCATCGTGCCGAACCGATCCGCCGTGACTCGCCGAACCGCACTCGCCCTGACGGGCGCCGCGGCGCTGCCCTTGGTCCATATCCGCACCGCGGGCGCCGCCGGGCGCCTGAACGTGGGCGCGGTCGACCACTGGGTGCCGAACGCCAATGCAAAGCTGAAGGAGCAGATCGAAGCCTGGGGGGCGATGAACAAGGTCGAGGTCAACGTCGACCGCATCACCACCGTGGGCGCCAAGCTGCAGCTCACCGGCACCGCGGAAGGACAGGCCGGCACCGGCCACGACATCATGACGTTCATCGCCTGGGACCCGCAGTCGCACGCCTCCCGCCTCGTGCCCCTGGACGACGTGATGAAGCGGCTGGAGGCGAAATACGGGCCGCAGAACGAGGTCTGCCAGTATCTCGGCCGCGCCGAGGACCACTGGGTGGTGATGCCGTCCAGCTTCAGCTCGCAATACAAGGGGCCGTGCGGCCGCATCAGCCTGCTGAAGCAGCACGCCGGGATCGACGTGGTCGAGATGTTCCCGGTCAGCGACAAGCGCACCGCCGCCGCCGACACCTGGACCTACGACACGCATCTCAAGGCCGCCGCCGCGTGCGCCAAGGCCGGCCTGCGCTTCGGGATCGGGCTCAGCACTACCCCCGACTCCGTGGACACGGCTGGCGCCATCATGCGCGCCTTCGGGGCGGAGATGGTGAACGCCAAGGGCGAGATCGTGGTCGACTCGGATGCCATGCGCGCCTGCCTGACCTACGCGCAGGAGCTGGTGCGCTACCTGCCGCCGGACGCCACGAGTTTCGACGACGCATCGAACAATCGCGACCTGATCGGCGGCAAGACGGCGCTGATCTGGAACCCGCCCTCCGCCTGGGCGGTGGCGAAGCGCGACGCGCCACAGGTGGCCGCGGATTGCTGGACCTTTCCTGCCCCGCGCGGCCCGGCGGGCAGCTTCACGCCGTTCCTGCCGTTCCACTGGGGCGTCTGGCAGTTCAGCAAGAACCAGACCGCGGCGAAGGAGTTGATCGAGTGGCTGATGCAGCGCGAGCAGGTGGAGCCGCGCTGCACCGTGGCCGAGGGCTACGATATCCCGCCCTTCCTCAGCATGGCGGACTTCAAGGTCTGGGAAGAAGTCTCGCCGCCCAAGGGCACGGTCTACAACTACATCCTCCGCCCGCACCACCACTCGACGGCGCACATCGCCTGCTTCCCCGCGCCGCCCGAGATCGGTGTGCAGATCTACAATCGCGGCACGCCCGCCACGATGTTCTCCAAGCTGCAGAGCGGCCAGTCGATCCCGCAGGTGATCGCCTGGGCGAAGGGCGAGCTGGAGGGATTCGTCCGGTAGGCATGCGGGCCTCCCCTCCCCTGGCGGGAGGGGATGGCGCGGAGGGCGCGCAGACGCGACGATGACGGCAGCGTCGGCCGAACCGAGCCTGCCCCCCGGCCGGCGTGGGGCGCGATATGGAAGGATCCTCATGTCGGACACTGCCCTGCCGGCGATCGACCTGTTCGACGCCATCTACACGGCGCGCGCACAGCGACGGTTCCGTCCCGATCCCGTCCCCGAGGAGCTGGTCGACCGCGTGCTCGACGCGGCCATCCGCGCCCCCTCCGCCGGCAACGCCCAGAACTGGAGCTTCGTCGTCGTCCGTGACGCGGACCAGCGACGCGCCGTCGGGGCGCTCTACCGCAAGGGCTCCGACATCGCCGCCGCGGTCTATGCGGCGCGAGATCGCCCGGCGCACCTGACCGAGGCGCAGTGGCAGGGCATGTTGCGGGGCAGCGCCCATCTCTGGGACCACATGGGCGATGCGCCCGTCCTCGTGGTGCCGTGCCTGCGGCAACGGGACCTGCCCGCGCGTGATGCGCTCGACCCCGCCTGGCGTGACCACTACGAGGACGAACGCGCCTATCTCGACCGCATCCGCAGCGCGAGCATCTATCCGGCGGTCCAGAACATCATCCTCGCCTGCCGCGCCCTCGGACTCGGGACGGTCCTCACCACCAACCACCTCAGGGTCGAAGCCGAACTCAAGTCCCTGCTCGGGATCCCCGAGGACGTGGACACGTTCGGTCTGATGCCGATCGGCTGGCCGGAGCGCCCGTTCGGCCCCCTGAGCCGGCGTCCGCTGCACGAGGTGGTCCATTTCGACCGGTGGTGAGGGGCCGCTCGCCCCCCACCCCGGCCCTCCCCCGCGAGGGGGGAGGGAGCCCACCGTTGTCCCCCCTCCCCTTGCGGGAGGGGGTCAGGGGGAGGGGGTGCCTCATGGGCGCCCGCTGTCGGTGCCGCTCGTCCCCCACCCCGGCCCTCCCCCGCGAGGGGGGAGGGAGTGGGTCGGGGTCAGCCGGCGGTGAGCCGCTTCACCGTCGCCACCGCGTCGGGACTGTCCCAGTCCGCGGCGCCCTCGAGCCGCGCGACTGCCATCCCCTCCCGGTTCACCACCACCGTGGTCGGAATCCCGCGCGCCTTCCAGGCCCGCGCCAGCGCGCCCTTCGGGTCCAGCAGCACCGGCAGGCCGCCAATCTCGCGCTCGTCGAACCAGGCCTTCACGACCGGCGCCCCGCCGCGATCCGAGGACAGCGGCAGCACCGCGATGTCGTCCGGCGCCAGCGTCTTCGACAGCGCGGCGAGCGAGGGCATCTCCGCGACACAGGGCGCGCACCAGGTCGCCCACATGTTGACCACCATGCCGCGCCCGCGGAACTCCGACAGCCGGTGCTCCTTCCCCGCCGCATCCAGGAACGGCACGTCCGGCACCGGTTCGGGCGGGTCGAGCATCACCAGCCCCTTCAGCCCGGAGGCCGCCTGCGCCTGTTTGCGCGCGGCGAGCCCCGCCGCTAGGGTCCCGCCCGCCGCCAGGACTCCCCTGCGGGTGATCAACGCCATGCTGGAACCCCCTCCGTGAACGATACAACGGACCGCCGCAACGAGCCCGCGAATGCGCAATGGGGCGGACGCTTCGCCGCCGGCCCCTCCGCCATTATGCAGGAGATCAATGCCTCGATCGGCTTCGACCGGAAGCTGTGGCGGCAGGACATCAAGGGCTCCCTCGCCCATGCGGCGATGCTGGCGAAGATCGGCCTCATCAGCGGGGAAGATGAGCGCGCGATCGCGCAGGGTCTAGAGGCCATCGCACAAGAGATCGAGGCCGGCCGCTTCCCGTTCGAGGAGGCGCTGGAAGACATCCACATGAACATCGAGGCCCGCCTCACCGACCGGATCGGGGAGGCCGGCAAGCGGCTGCACACCGCGCGAAGCCGTAATGACCAGGTCGCGACCGATTTCCGCCTCTGGGTGCGCGACGCGATCGACGGGATCGCCGCTCAGATCGGCGACGTGATGCGCGCCCTTGCCGAACGGGCCGCCGACCACGCGGCCGACCCGATGCCGGGCTTCACCCACCTGCAGACCGCGCAGCCGGTGACCTTCGGCCACCATTTGCTCGCCTATGTGGAGATGCTGGACCGCGACCGCGGCCGGCTCGCCGACTGCCGCCGCCGCCTCAACCGCTCGCCCCTCGGCTCGGCCGCGCTCGCCGGCACCTCCTTCCCGATCGACCGGCACATGACCGCGGAGGCGCTGGGCTTCGACGGACCGACCGCCAACTCGCTGGACGCCGTGTCCGACCGTGACTTCGCGCTCGAGTTCCTGAGCGCGGCCGCGATCTCCGCCATGCATCTCTCGCGCCTCGCGGAGGAGATCGTGATCTGGTGCAGTGCGCCGTTCCGCTTCATTCGGCTGTCCGACGCGTTCACCACCGGCAGCTCGATCATGCCGCAGAAGCGCAACCCCGATGCGGCGGAGCTGGTACGGGCCAAGACGGGCCGCATCACCGGCGCGCTCGTCGCGTTGCTGACGGTGATGAAGGGCCTGCCGCTCGCCTATGCGAAGGACACGCAGGAGGACAAGGAGCCGGTGTTCGACGCCACCGAGGCCTGGACCCTCGGCCTCGCCGCCACGGCCGGGATGGTCCGCGACATGCGCCCCGACACGGAGCGGATGCGGGCCTTCGCCGGGTCGGGCTTCGCCACCGCCACCGACCTCGCGGACTGGCTGGTGCGCGTGCTGAAGCTGCCGTTCCGCAGCGCGCACCACGTCACCGGCCGCCTCGTCTCCCTCGCCGAGGGCAAGGGCGTGGACCTGGCCGATCTGTCGCTGGCCGAGATGCAATCGGTGGAGCCGGCGATCACGGCCGACGTGTTCTCGGTGCTGACCGTGGAGGCGTCGGTCGCCTCCCGCCGCTCCTACGGGGGGACGGCGCCGGAGAACGTGGCGCGGGAAGCCGCGAACTGGCTCGCGGTGCTGGCATGAGCCGGATCGTGCGACTTCTCGCCGCCGTGCTCGCGCTGACGCTGACGGCCGGGGTGCTCGCCGCCTGCGGCAAGAAGGGGCCGCCGGTCGCGCCGGGCCCGCCGGACCAGATCACGTACCCGCGGGTTTACCCGACCCATTGATCCCGTTTGGCTGGTAGCTCTGCGCGCGGGTCAGGAGATCCCGGGCCAGGGCCGCCTGGGCGGACAGCGAAGCCAAAGCGGCCTGCGGGGCCGCCGGCTTGCGGCCGCGCTTGCCGCCGGTCTCGATCGCGGTCGATAGCCGTCCGATCTCCAGCCCGACCGAGTCCACGGCCTGGCACAACTGGCGGAGCAGCGCGGTCTGCTGCTCACTCTCCTGCCGCATGATCTGAAGCCGGTGCAGCATCGCCTCCAGCAATCCGCGATCGTCGCCGTCCATCTCGCGTCTCCGTTCATCGCCGGCCTTTTGCCAAGCATGGCCATTCAGGCCACACAAACGTAAACGGATCGTTGACGCTCGGGCGGTCGCGCTCAGAACACGCGTAGCCTCTGCCGCGGCCAGATCAGCCGCTCCCGCGCGCCGGCCACGTTGAGCAGCAGCGCCGCCAGGAGGAACGCGGCACCGCCCAGGGCGACCGCCTGCACGAGCCCGATCGCATTCAGCGGGAACGTCACGAGGCTGAGCACCACCGCCATCACCGCCACCGCGCCGGCGATCCGCGCCACCTCGCTCAGCGGCACCCAGAGCGGGAACACGCGGCGCCCGACGCTCCAGCCCACGACGACCGCGATCGACTGGGCGATCAATCCGCTCCAGGCCGCGCCGAACATCCCGAAGCGCGGGATCAGCACGAGGTTGAGGACGAGGTTCGCGGCGGCCGCGGGACCGTAGCTCCACATCATCCGCGCCGACCGGCCGGAGAGGTGGAAGGCGTGGTCGATGAAGTGCGATCGCACGCCATGCAGCATGGCCGTCACGCACATGATGGGGATCAGCGCGGCGACGCCGTCGCGGAAGGCCGGCCCGACCAGCGCGGCGGCGACATAGGGCGCCGTCAGGGCAAGCCCGGCGCAGGCGGGCAGCGTCAGCGCGAGCAGCACCGCACCGTTGCGGCCCGCCTGGATGCGCCCCGCCTCCCGTCCGTCCCGCTCCATCACCTGAACGGCGAGCGAGAACGTCGCGGTGGAGATCGCGGAGCAGATCAAGGCCATCGGCCGCTCCACGAGGCTGTACGCGACGGCGTACACGCCCAGCATGGCGGAGTCGCCGAGGCCGCCCAGGAGGAAGCGGTCCGAGAGCTGCAGGAGGCTCGCTGTGATCGCAACCATCACCAGCGGCCAAGCATAGCCGACCAGGTGCCACACCGTCCCGCGATCGAGCGGGATGTCGCGGCGTCGGAGCGGCAGGGAGAGCAGCCACACGTCGCGCAGGGCGCAGAACAGCGCGGCGGCGAGCAGGCCCAGCATCACGGACTCGGCGTGCGGACCGAGAACGAAGACCAGCGCGACGCCAACCAACAGCCCGAGGACGGCGTGGGCGCACTCGATGAAGTTGTAGCGGCCCAGCCGGTTGGCCGATCGATTGAACGCCTGGTTCATGCTGACCGCGGCACGGGCGAGCAGGACCGGCACCACCAGCAGCGCGGGACCGCCGCTCATGGTGCCCATCGGGAACAACGTCACGAGCGCGAGGCCGATCGCGGCCACGATGGCCGCGCCGGCATAGAACACCGTGTAGGCGGATTTGAGGAACGCGACCTCGCGCCCCTGCAGGGAGGCGCCCGGATGGAAGCGCGTGATCGCGATCGGCAGGGCGTAGAACAGCGCCGTCTGCACGACCAGCACCGCCGAGAAGGCCAGGCTGTAGACGCCGAACGCCTCGGGCGTCAGCAGGCGCGTGTAGACGACGACGAGCAGGAAGGAACAGATCGCCGGCACGATGTTGGACGGCAGGTACAGTACGATCTGTCGATACACTGTCAGGGCTCCATTCGGATCAGGCGGGGGCCCAGTCGTGCAGGTGCACGGTGAGCGGCGAGGCGGAAACCACGTCGAGCACGGCGCGCTGGTCCTCGGGCGACATCTTCCGGCGCCATTGTGATGCGGCGTCCGCCGAATGGCGCATCACCCCGAAATAGGCATCGTCCCGGGTCTGCGTGCTGCTGGCGAGGAACGCCTCGGTCTGCCCGTCCCACGACAGGCCGGCGAACTCGAACAACGAGCGTGTCACCCGCACCGGTTCGGCGCACAGCGCCTCGTAGGAGACCACCCGGACATTCTCCTGCGTCTCCAGCGACGCGAGCGCGGTCTCGTTGAAGGCGCGCCAGTTCCAGGCGAGCCGCGCGGGCAGCGGCAGTTCGGCGAAGGCGCGCGCCGACACCCCGTGGCGTTCGGCATACGCCTTCGTGCGGGCCGCGTCGCTCGGGGCGAGACCGTCCGCGATGTCGTGGAAACGCTGCTGGGCCAGGCCGCGCATGATCGAGGCCGCCTGCCCGCACGGATGCCGCAGGATGAAGAGATGCCGCGTGCGGGGCAGCGCGCGGGCGATCGCGGCCGAGTTCCAGTTGACGAGCTTCAACGCGACGCGCAGCCGCGCCAGTCCCTCCCGCACGACCAAGTCCGGCACGGGCAGGCGTGCGACGTGCGCCGCCGCGCCCGGCAGCCGGGCAACGCCGCCCAGCACGTGGGCGAGCCCCGCGCGGATCATGGCCCGCGGCGGCGTGATGAAGGATTTCGGGAAGGTCGGTCGCTTCACCGCCGTCCGCAGGGTCCGCGCCTTCGCCCAGGCGACGATCTGCCGCGCCGGATCGCTGTCGGGCAGCGACGGGACCGCCTCGTCCGGCTCGTGCCGGTAGAGCACGTCGGGGTGGCTGTCCACGATCTTGGCAAGCCAGGTCGTGCCGGAGCGCGGGGCGCCCACGATCAGGATCGCTCCTGCCGCCGCCTCCTCCAACGACATTGTGCCAGGGGCAAGATGATCCGGTTTCACCGACCCCATGCTCAGGACTCGAACGGCGGGGAGCGATCGCTCCACGGCAAGGTCATGCAACAAACTCCATGATTGGTGGCGGGTCAGTAGCAAGAACGCCGTCCCGGGTGCGGCACGAAGCCGTGTGATCGAGCGGATGTTAGCCCGCTGCCGGTTCACGCTTTTGGGCGCGGCATGTCCGTTTATCGGAAAAGGGAACAATGACGGACGCGCAGAGGAGGCGGGGGACGTCCTTGCCGGCGCGCCGCCGGACCGTTCGGCCAGCCGGATGCGGGCCCGCCGGCAGTCACCCGCGTCCCGGGTGCCAACCGGACGGAACGAAGGACGTCAGGCGGATCGGGCGGCGTTCACCACCGTGAACAAGCGATCGTAATCAGCCGCTTCGTTGTAGGCGAAGGCGGACAGGCGGAGCCACAGCGCACCGTCGAACGCGTGCACCGGGGCGTCGCAGTCGCGCGCCAGCAGGCGGCGGCGCAGCTCGCGCGCGGCGGCCTCGTCCGCCCGGGCCGATCCGGGAAGCCGGACCACGGCCATCGCGGCGGAGCATCCGGCATTGCCCATCCCGGTGCCCCAGCGCGCCGCCAGATCCGCGCCCGCCGCAGCGGCGAGCGTCGCGTTGCGCGCCCGCAGCGCCGCCCCGCCCAGCCGCGCATGGAAGTCGAGCGCCGCCGGGATCGCCAGGAACGGCGACGGGTCGCGCGTGCCGGTCCAGTCGAACTCGGCGCCGAAACCCTGCCCGTACCCGTGCGAGATCACGGTCGGATGCAGGTCCGCCTGCCGGTCCCGGCGGGCCCACAGGAACGCACTGCCCTTCGGCGCGCAGAGCCATTTGTGACAATTGCCCGCGTACCAGTCGGCCCCGATCGCCTCGAGGTCGAGATCGAGCTGGCCCGGTGCATGCGCCCCGTCCACCAGCACCGGCACGCCGGCGTCGTGGCAGGCCGCGACGATCGCGGCGAGCGGCATTACCAGCGCACTGCCCGACGTCACGTGGTCGATCACCGCGAGCCGCGTGCGCGGGCCGAGTGCCTTGACGACGGCCTCGGTCAGGCCGGCCGCGTCGGGAGCGGGGAACGGCAGCGCGGCCTCGGTCATGCGCGCGCCGGCGCGGTCCGTGACGAAGCGCACCGTCTGGCGCACGGCGTTGTAGCCGTGGCTCAGCACCAGCACCTCGTCGCCCGGATCCAGCCGCAGGGAGCGCAGCACGGCGTTGCATCCGGTGGTCGCGTTGTCGAGCAGCGCGATGTCCTCCCCGCGCGCCCCGAGGAACGTCCCCAGCCGGTCGGCGGCGGCCCGCAGCGCCTGGGGCAGCTCCGTCGCCATGAAGCGGGTCGGCTGCGCCTCCATCCGCGCGCGCCACGCGGCCTGCACCGCCTGCACGACGCGGGGCGTCGCACCGAACGAGCCGTGGTTCACGGTGAGGAAGCTCGGATCGAGAGCCCATTCATGCCGGACCGACGCGCCCAGCAGCGGCGGCGGGTGGTTGTGCGTGAGCGGGGCTGGTGCGACAGGGGTGGACGGCATCGCTCCGGGTCCGCTGGTCATCGGCGTGGCGTGCGGCTGGCGCTGCCGAACCGCCGCTCCAGCGTCTGGCCGGCGAGCGAGATCACCAGGCAGGCGAAGAAGAACAGCACGACCGCGAACGTGTAGCCCTCCATCGCGAGGCCCAGCCAGTTCGGGTCCTTCAGCGACTGGTTGATCACGCCCATCAGGTCGAACAGGCCGACGATCGAGACCAGGGTCGTGTCCTTGAACAGGTCGACCACGATGTTGATGATCCCCGGGATCGCGAGCCGCATCGCCTGCGGCAGCACGACCAGGGCCTGGGCGCCCGTCTTGTGCATGCCGAGTGCGAGGGCGGCTTCGGTCTGCCCCTTGGGGACGCCCTGCAGCCCGCCGCGGATCGTCTCGGCCATGTAGGCCGACTCGAACAGGGACAGCACGACCACCGCGCGCACCAGATTGTCCACCGTGACGCCGTTCGGCAGGAACATGGGCAGCATGATCAGCCCCATGAACAGCACCGCGAGCAGGGGCGAGCCGCGCCAGACCTCGATGAAGGTGATGGACACCCAGCGCACCACCGGTAGCTCCGACTGGCGGCCGAAGGCGAGCGCGACGCCGATCGGCAGGGAGATCAGCACGGCGACGAAGGTGATCACGACGTTCAGCATCAGCCCGCCCCAGTCGCCGGTCGCGACCGGGCGCAGGCCGAAGATGCCGCCGGTGAGGAGGATGGCGCCGCCGATCGGCAGGACCGTCATCAGCAGGCCGAGGCACCAGCCGCGGCCGCGCGGCGCGAACAGCGCACCGATCGCGAGCACCGCCAGCGTCACCAGCACGACGCCGACGCGCCAGCGTTCCTCGACCGGGTAGCGGCCGTAGATGAACAGCGCGAACCGGGCCCGCACGAACGCCCAGCAGGCGCCGTCCGGCGCGCAGGCCTTGCGCGACAGCCCATCCCAGGTGGCGTGCGCGAAGGCCCATTCGACGAAGGGCGGGATGGCCAGCCAGAACAGGCCGATCATCGCCAGCGTCAGCACCGCGTTGAGCGGCGTGCCGAACAGCGCGCGCAGCGCGGGGGCGATGGCGCGGGCCGTCATCGTCCCTGCAGCATCAGCTTGCGGTTCCAGCGGTTCATCAGCGCCGAGGTGACCAGGTTCACCGACAGGAACACGCCCAGCAGCAGCACCATCACCTCGAGCGCGCGGCCCGACTGGTTGAGCACGGTGCGGCCGAAAATCTGCAGGATGTCGGGATAGGCGATCGCCGCGCCCAGCGTCGTCGACTTGATGATGTTCAGGTACTGGCTGGTCAGCGGCGGAATCAGGATGCGCAGCGCCTGCGGCAGCACCACCAGATACATCGTCTGCCCGCGCGAGAGGCCGAGGCTCAGCGCCGCTTCGGTCTGCCCGTGCTGGATGGCGAGGATGGCGGCGCGGATGATCTCCGAGATGAAGGCGGCGGTGTAAATCGACAGTCCCAGCCACAGTGCGAGCAGTTCGGGCGGGATGCGCAGGCCGCCGACGAAGTTGAAGCCCTTCAGCGCCGGCAGTTCCCAGGTGGCGGAAAGCGCGGCGGCCACGGCCCAGGCAAGGATGAGCGCCGGGCCGAGGAGCACGCCGGTCAGGCGGCCGGGCTGGCGGCCGAACCAGCCGGCGATCGCCAGGAACAGCGCGATGCCGCCCAGCAGCGCCATGCGCCCGTCGATCGTCGGCGCGGGCAGCAGCAATCCGCGCACGTTCAGGAAGAAGCCGGCGCCGAACGCGAGGGAGGCGCGCGGCGGCGGCAGCGCCTGCAGCACGGCGATGTAGATGAAGAAGATCTGCACGAGCTGCGGCGTGTTGCGTACGATCTCCATCACCGCGCGCGCGGTCGCGGCCGCGAGCGGGTTGCCGGAGAGGCGCATCAGCGCGATCAGCAGACCGAGCGCGGAGGCGAGCACGATGGACATCGCCGCGCAGAGCAGCGTGTTCACCAGGCAGACGAGCAGCGCGTAGGCGTAGGTGTCGGTGTTGCTCCAGGGCAGGATGTGGAACGGGATGTCGAACCCGGCCACGTTGCCCAGGAAATCGAAACCGAAGGAGATGTTGCGCGCGGCCATGTTCTCGCGCGCATTGCCGGCGAGCCAGAGCAGCAGCGCGATCATCGCGAGCACCGCGAGCGCCTGCCACAGCGTGGCGCGGGCGCGGCGGGTGCGCAGCCAGGGGCCGCGGGGGCGCCCTGCCGGCGCGGGCCGCATCGCGGCGCCGGCCGGCAGGGCGGCGTTGGGCTGGTCGACCGGGCTCATGCGGCGCGCCGGCTCATCCGATCAGCACCAAGGCAGATCAGCGCCAAAGCGGTTCAGCGCCACGGCAGCGCGTATTGCAGGCCGCCCTTGGTCCACAGATTGTTCAGACCGCGCGGCAGGTCGAGCGCCTTGGGGCCGAAATACGTGTCGTACAGCTCGCCGTAATTGCCGCCCACCTTGATGGCGCGCAGCATCCACTCGTCGTCGAGGCCCAGCTTCTTGCCGAAATCACCCTCGGTGCCCAGCAGGCGGCGGACGAACGGATCCTTGCTGGAGGTCTTGAGCTGGTCGGCATTGGCCTTGGTGACGCCGGTCTCCTCGGCGGTCAGCAGGCCGGCATGCAGCCAGTACAGGATCTTCTGCCAGGACGGATCGCCGGAGCGGGCATGGATGCCGAGCGGCTCCTTGCTGATCACGCCGTCCAGCACGACCCAGTCGGACGGGTTCTTCAGGGTGGAGCGCATGCCGGCGAGGCTGCCCGTGTCGTAGGTGTAGCCGTCGCAGCGGCCGGCCTCCATGGCGGCGATCGCCTCGTCGGGCTTGTCGAACAGCAGCGTGCCGATCTTGGTGCCGTTGGAACGGGCGAAATCGGCGATGTTCAGTTCGAGCGTCGCGCCGGTGATCACGCAGATCGTCGCGCCGTTCAGTTCGGTGATCTTGGAGACGCCCAGCTTCTTGTTCACCAGGAAGCCTTCGCCCGCGTAGAAGGTGACGGCGACCTCATCGAGGCCCAACTGCACCGACCGGGTGAAGGTCAGGGTCGAGTCGCGGATCAGCACGTCGATCTCGCCCGACTGCAGCACGGTGAATCGCGCGGCGGCCGTGGTCGGCACCCACTTCACCTTCTCCTGGTCGCCGAGCACGGCGGCGGCGATCGCGCGGCAATAATCCACGTCGATGCCGTGCCACTTGCCGGCATTGTCCTGGGACGCGAAGCCGGGCACGCCGGTGTCGATGCCGCAGGACAGCACGCCACGCTTCCTGATGGCCTCGACGGTCGGACCGGGGAAGGTGACGCCTTGCGCATGGGCGGCCGGCGCGAGGCCGGGCATGGCGGCAGCCAGGACGGTTGCTGCGAGGCCGAAGGCCCCCAGCATGCGGTGCAGCGTTCGTTTCATGATCAGCCCCCAGATGATTGCGCCGGGGTTAAACCCCCGTCATGTCGGGGAGGCTGGCCCAAGCCGCTGCAGTGCGCAATGGGGTTTGTGCGATGCATCAATTCCCGCGCGGGGCGCCAGGCGATCCGATGCCGGCGTCCCTGTCCGACGCCTCATCCATCCCGGACCCGCTCGGATGCGGACCGCTCCCGGCCGATGGCGGAGCGGCCCTTGTCGCTATATCTGGCTGGATATATCGTCCGCGGGCAACCCGCCGCGAGGCCTGCCCCGATGCGTCTCCTGCTCGTGCTCTGCCTGCTGCTGATGTCCGTTCAGGCCCGTGCGCAAGACCTCACCGTGTTCGCCGCCGCCAGCCTGACGGATGCGCTGAAGGACGTCGCTTCCGTCTGGGTGAAGCAAGGCCATCCCGCCCCTCGCCTCTCCTTCGCCGCCAGTTCCACCCTCGCGCGGCAGATCGAGCAGGGCGCGCCGGCGAACCTGTTCGCCTCGGCGGACGAGAAATGGATGAACTACCTCGTCGACCGCCACCTGATCGCGGCGGACACGCGCCGCAGCCTGTTGGGGAACGACCTCGTGCTCGTCGTCCCCGCCAACCACCCACGCCACGTCGACATCCGGCCCGGCTTCGATTTCGCATCGCTGCTGGGGCGTGACGGACGGCTCGCGATGGGCGATCCCACCCACGTCCCGGCGGGCATCTACGCCGAACAGGCGCTCAAGAAACTCGGTGTCTGGAATGCGGTCTCCCCGCATCTCGCCCGCGCCGAGGACGTGCGCGCCGCCCTGCTGCTGGTCGAGCGCGGCGAGGCGCCGGCCGGCATCGTCTACGGCACCGACGCCGCCGTTTCGAAAGGCGTGATGGTGGCCGGCATCTTCCCCGCCGACACGCACGACCCGGTCACCTACCCGTTTGCCGTGACGAAGGCCGGGGATACGCCGGAGGCCCGCGCCCTGCTGGCCTTCCTCGCCGGCCCCGAGGCGCGCGCGATCTTCGTCAAGCGCGGCTTCAAGGTCGAATAGCCGCTTGCTCTCGCCGGAAGAATGGGAGGCAGTGCGGCTGACGCTGGAGGTGGCGGCCCGCGCGGTCGGCTTCGGCCTGCCGCTGGCGATCGTCACCGCCTGGCTGCTGGCCCGCACGCGGTTCCCCGGCCGCCCCGTGCTCAACGCGCTGGTCCACCTGCCGCTCGTCCTGCCGCCGGTGGTCACCGGCTGGCTGCTGCTGATCCTGTTCGGCGTGCGGGGCCCGATCGGGACGCTGTTGTTCGACTGGTTCGGAATCCGCCTCGTGTTCACCACCGCCGGCGCGAGCCTCGCCTGCGCGGTCATGACCTTCCCGGTGATGGTGCGCGCGATCCGCCTTTCGCTGGAGGGGCTCGATCCCGGTCTCGAGCAGGCGGCGCGCAGCCTCGGCGCGGGGCGGCTCGACCGGCTGTTCACGGTGACACTGCCCCTCGCCTCCCCCGGCATCCTGGTCGGCGCGGTGGTCGCCTATGCGACCTGTCTCGGCGAGTTCGGCGCGGTCATCACCTTCGCCGCGAACATCCCCGGCGAGACGCAGACCTTGCCGCTCGCGATCTATGCCGCGCTGCAGGTGCCGGGCGGCGAGGCGAAGGCCGCACAGCTCTCCCTGGTCTCCTTCACCCTGGCGGTGATCGGCCTGCTCCTGTCGGAATTGCTGGGGCGGCGGCTGAACCGGAGGCTCGGCCGGTGAGTGGCTGGAGCGCCGGCCGGTGAGTTTGTCGGTGCGGTTGCGTCACCGCTTCCCGGATATCGCCCTCGACGTGGAGTTCGCGGTGCCGGATCCAGGAGTCACCGTGCTCTTCGGCCCGTCGGGTGCCGGGAAGTCCAGCATCATCGCCGCGGTGGCCGGGCTGCTGCGGACGGACGCCGCGCGGATCGAGGTCGGGGGCACGCCGCTCGCCGACACCGGGTCCGGCCTGTGGCTTCCGCCCGAGAAGCGGCGCGTGGGCCTCGTGTTCCAGGACGCTCGCCTGTTCCCGCACATGTCGGTGGAGACCAACCTGCGCTACGGCCTGCGCCGCGCGCCACAAGGTCCGATCCGCCTCGACACCGTCGTCGACCTGCTCGGCATCCGCGCCCTGCTGCCCCGCCGGCCCCGCACGCTGTCCGGCGGGGAGCGCCAGCGCGTCGCGATCGGCCGTGCCCTGCTCGCCCAGCCGCGGCTGCTGCTGATGGACGAGCCGCTCGCCAGCCTGGATGCGTCGCGCAAGGCCGAGATCATGCCCTACCTGACGCAGCTCAAGACCGACCTGCGCCTGCCCGTGCTCTACGTGACGCACGCCCCCGACGAGGTGGCGCAGCTCGCGGATTGGGTGGTGCTGGTCGAGAGCGGCCGCGTCGTCGGCCATGGGCCCGTCTCGGAGATCGCCGCGCGCGCCGACCTGCCCTTCGCGCAGCGCGACGATGCCGGGGCGCTGCTGCTGGCCGAGATCGCCGAGAGCGACGGGAGACGCGCACTGACCCGGCTGGTCGCGGGCGGCGCCTCCTTCTGGGTGCCGCTGCTCGACGGGCCGATCGGGACCCGGCACCGCATCCGCATCCCGGCGCGGGAGATCATCCTGGCCACACGCGCGCCGGAGGCGATCAGCCTGCACAACGTCGTGCCGGGGCGCGTGCGGCGGATCGCGCCGGAGGGGCCGCGCCGATCGGTTCTGGTGGAGATCGGCCTGCCCGACGGCGCGCTGCTCTCGCGCGTCACGATCGACGCCATCGCCCGCCTCGGTCTGGGAGAGGGCGCGGAGGTGCTGGCGCTGATCAAGTCCACCTCGATCGAGGTCCTGCCTGGGTGAGTTCCGGTGTGGGAGACGGGAGACGGAGCGGGCGGCTCTCCCCGGGCGTGGTGGAGCTGAGGCGGCGGCTTGTTCCGTGCGACCGGGCGGCTCCGGCCGTGCTGGGGGCGGCGGCCGCGATTCAACACAGAGTTGAGGCGAGCTGAGACGAGCCACAGAGGGTTCCCGGGGAAACGGGCGCAGAGACGTCCCCATGAGGCATGGTCCTCATTCGCGAGCGGACCCCGGCGTTCGCGGTCGGCACGTGGAAGAGATCGATGCTTCGCGGCGGCTGGCATGTCGGAGCCGGAGTTCCCCCGTCGCCGGTGACCACGCCCGCCGGCGAGCGTGCCGGCCGAGGCCCCTGCATCTGGCGGCACGGGGCCCTCTGTGGCTCGCCTCACCTCGCCTCAACTCTGTGTTGAATCAAAGCGCGAGCGGCCAGTTCGGCCAGAGCCGCCCGGTCGCACGACCGGAGCCGCCCCCCTCGCAGGACTGGCGCCGAACCCGACGCACGACCGGAGCCGCCTCCCTCGCACGACGGGAGCCGCCCAACACCCCGTCCCTGCCCCCGGTGCCTCCCTCCCGACGCTCTCTTGACCCTCCCGTCCGAGCCTGCGAAGCCTCCCGGCATGACGGTCGCGACACGCCTGGTGACGGAGGACGAGGCCGATATCCGCCTCGACCGCTGGTTCCGCCGCCACTTCCCCGGATTGCCGCAGAGCGCGCTGCAGAAGCTCTGCCGCACCGGCCAGGTGCGCGTCGACGGCCACCGGGTGGAGGCGGCGACGCGGCTCGCGCCTGGCCAGGCCGTGCGCATCCCGCCCCTGCCCGCCGCGCCGACCGCGCAGGCGGCGTCCAAGCCCGCCATGGCGGCGATCGATCCCGGGGTCGCCAAGGACCTGCAGCAACTCGTCCTCTATCGCGACGACCAGGTGATCGCGATCAACAAGCCGCACGGGCTTCCGGTCCAGGGCGGGCCGGGGATCAGCCGGCATCTCGACGGGCTGCTCGACGCGCTGCGCTTCGGGTCGGAGGACCGGCCGCGCCTCGTCCACAGGCTCGACCGCGACACCTCGGGCGTATTGCTGCTCGCGCGCACGCCGGGCGTCGCCGCCAGGCTCGCCGCCGCGTTCCGGGGCCGCGACGTGGAGAAGACCTACTGGGCCGTGGTCGCCGGCCGGCCGGTGCCGGTCGAGGGCCGGCTCGACCTGCCGCTGAAGCGCGTCAACGGCGCCCGCGGCGAACGCACCGACATCGCCGATCGCGATGATCCGGACGCCGCGCGCGCCATCACGGATTTCCGCACGCTCGACCATGCGGCACGCAAGCTGGCCTGGCTGGAACTCAAGCCGCTGACCGGCCGGACGCATCAGCTGCGCGTGCATTGCGTCGCGCTGCGGGCGCCCATCCTGGGCGACGTGAAATACGCGCGGCCCGACCAGAACAACGCATTCGCCGCCACCGTCGAGGGGCTCTCGACCGAGTTGCACCTGCACGCGCGGGCAGTACGGTTGCCGCATCCCGCGGGCGGAACGTTGCTGGTGGAAGCGGACCTGCCGCCCCACATGCAGGCGACCTTCCGCACGCTTGGTTTCCACGCCTCGGCGGCGCGGCCGGCGCGGCGCGAAGGCCGCTGATCACACCAGGACGGAGACAAGGATGGCGCCGGACGAGATGCGCACCCCGCCCCAGAAGCGCCGGGGACGGGGCCTGCGCGTCGCGCTGATCGCAGTGGCGGCGCTGGTCGTGATCGTGGTGGGCGGCGCGGTGATCGCGATCGCGAGCTTCGATCCGAACAGCCTCAAGCCCCGCATCGCCACGGCGGTGAAGCAGGCGACCGGCCGCGACCTCGCCATCAACGGCGCGATCGGGCTCAAATGGTCGCTGCGCCCCACGATCGCGCTGCATGACGTGACGCTGTCCAACCCGCCCGGCTTCTCGCGCCCGAACATGGCGACGCTGCAGGAGCTCGACCTCCAGCTCGCACTGCTGCCATTGCTGCACAAGTCGGTGCAGATCGACCGCCTGGCGCTGGTGCAGCCCGACATCCGGCTGGAGACCGACGCCAAGGGCCGGAACAACTGGCAGTTCACGCCCGAGACGCAGGCGCCCGCCGCGACCCCCTCGCAGCCGGCGGCGAGCCAGCCCTCGGAGCCCGTGCAGATCAGCGTGCGGGCGGTGCAGGTGAACGACGGCACGCTCGCCCTGCGGGACGACCGTACCGGCAAGGTCACGACGATCGGCGTGCGCAGCCTCACCGCGACCAGCGACGGGCCGACCGCGCCGATGCATCTCGAGGCGCAGGCGACGGCAAACGGCGCGCCGTTCTCGGTCGTCGGCGATACCGGCCCGCTCGCGCGGCTGCAGGATCCGGCCGCGACCACGCCCTGGCCGGTCAAGCTCACGCTGCAGGCGAGCGGCGCACGCGCGACCGCGGACGGCACCATCACCCAGCCGCTGGCCGGCAAAGGCTACGCGCTGACCCTGGACGGCAACATCCCCGACCTCGCCGCGCTGAACCCGCTGCTGCCGCGGGCCAAGCTGCCGCCGCTGCACGACGTGCGGTTCAGCGCGAAGGTCGCCGATTCCGGCAAGCCGATCCCCGCCATCTCCGCGCTGAAGCTGCAGGCGGGGCCGAGTGATCTGTCGTCGGTGCGGAAGGGGCTGCGGCTCGAGTCGCTGGACGTCGCGGCGCCGGCGCTCGACCAGCCCGCCACGGCGCGGGCCGTCGCCAAGGCCGGCGACACCCCGGTGAGCCTGACCGCCACGCTGGGCAGTCCGGCGCGGCTGCTGCCCGGCGCCCAGGGGCCGCTGCCCATCGAGTTCACCGCGGAGAGCGGCGGGGCGCGGCTCACCGGCAAGGGCAGCGTCGCGGATCCCGAGGCCCTGCGCGGCGTCGCGATCGACCTCGCCGCCACCGTGCCGGACCTGAGCCAGCTGTCCCCGCTGGCGCCGCAACCGCTGCCGCCGGTGAAGTCGATCGCCTTCCAGGGCCGGCTGACCGACGCCAAGGGCGGGTTCGCCAAGGGCGCGTCGCTGCAGGGCATGACGCTGACCTCCAGCGCCGGCGACGCCAAGGGCGACGTGTCGGTCGGGATCGGCGTGCCGCTGTCGATCACCGCGGCGCTGACCTCCAACCGCATCGACGTGGACGCGCTGACCGCCGCCCAGGGCAAGCCCATGCCCGAGGCGAGCGGCAAGCCCACCACCCCGAACGCGCCGGCGACACCCCCGCCCCCCGCCCCGGCGCGGGAGCGGAACGGGCGCCTGTTCTCCGACCAGCCGCTGCCGTTCGGGCTGCTGCAGCTCGTCAACGCCGACGTGCGGCTGAAGGTCGGCGTGCTGCATATCGGCGGGCGGGACACGAAGGACATCGACGCGCATGTCGTGCTGCGGGACGGCAAGCTGCAGGCCGACCCGCTCGCGGCGACGCTGCAATCCGGCCGGCTCGAAGGGAAGCTGACCGCCGATGCGGGCCAGAAGGCGCCGCCGGTGGCGCTGGTGCTGCATGCGCCCGGCATGGCGGTGCGCACCTTGCTGGCCGCCGCCGGCCTGCCGGACTGGGCGAGTGGCGATCTCGAGATCTATGCCGACCTGCGCGGCGCCGGTGAGAGCCCGCACGCGATCGCCGCCTCCCTCTCCGGCAATCTCGGCCTCGCGATGGCTAACGGCTCCATCGACAACCGGCTCCTCAGCATGGTGCTGGGGCCGGTGCTGCAGAAGGCCAACATCCCGGACGTGCTGAACCGCGGCGGGCTGAGCGACATCCGCTGCTTCGCGGCGCGGCTCGACCTGCAGAACGGGGTCGGGACGTTCCGCACCCTGGCGCTGAGCTCGTCCCTGCTCACCGTGGACGGCGGCGGCAGCGTCAATCTCGGCGCGGAGACGCTCGCGCTCCGGCTGCGGCCGCAGGCGCGGATCGGCGGAACCGGGCTCGTGATCCCGCTGCGCATCGAGGGTCCGATCCGCTCCCCCGGCGTGGCGATGGACCCGGTGGGCGCGGCCGAGGCCAATGCGGGCACCGTCGCCGGCGCCTTCCTCGGCGGCGCCACCCCCCTCGGCCTTCTCGGGGCCCTCGGTGCCGACAAGGTGCTGGATCACGGGACGAGCCAGGCCTGCGCCGGCCCGCTCGCCGTCGCCCGCGGGCAGCCCGCCCCCGCCACCCCGGCGCCCGCGCCGTCTTCGTCGGGCCGGGGGCAGAAAGCCCCCGACCCTGCCGCCCTGCTCCGCCAACTGTTCCGTTAGAGGCCGACCGTGAAGCGTTTCTGGGAAGAGGTGACGATCGAACGCGACGAGGCCGGCCATGCGATCCTGCTGGACGGCCGGCCGATGCACCTGCCGAACGGCGGCGAGGTGCTGCGCATCGGCCCGGCCCCGCTCGCCGAGGCGGTGGCGGCCGAATGGCGCGCGGCCGGCGGCGCCAAGGGCGGGGAGATGTCGTTCGGCGACACGCCGCTGACGCGCCTCGCCGGGACCGCGCAGGCCCGCATCGCCCCGGACCCCGCCCCCACCGCCGATGCGATCGCGCGATACTGCGAGACCGACCTGCTGTGCTACCGCGCCGAACACCCGCCGGAACTGACCGCGCGGCAGGCGCGGGAGTGGCAACCCTGGCTCGACTGGGCGGCGCTGACCTACGACGCGCCGCTTCGCGTCACCGCGGGGATCGCGCATGTCCGCCAGCACCGCGACAGCATTGCGGCCCTGCGCCGCGTGGTCGGCGGGCTCGACGTGCACGCACTCGCCGGTCTGGGGATCGCCGTGCCGGCCCTGGGCAGCCTGGTGCTGGGACTCGCGCTGCTGGAGGGCCGGATCGATGCCGAGGGCGCGCATCGTCTCGGCGCGTTGGACGAGCTGTTCCAGGAGGAGCAGTGGGGTGCCGACTACGAGGCGGTCCACCGCCGCGCCGGCATTGCTGCCGACGTCACGCTGGCGGCACGCTACATGGCGCTGACCCGGCCGCATCCGGCCGGAGGAACGGGAGGCGGAACGACATGATCGCCAAGCGCCTGGTGATCAGCGGGCGGGTTCAGGGCGTCGGCTTCCGCGCCTGGGTGCGGCGCCGCGCGCGGGAGCTGGGCGTGGATGGCTGGGTGCGCAACCGCGCCGACGGGACCGTGGAGGCCCTGATCGCCGGCGACGTCGCCGCGGTGGAGGAGCTGGCGCGGCTGTGCCGCCGCGGGCCGCAACTCGCCGAGGTGTCGCAGATCACGGAAGATCTGGCGGAGCCGCCGGACGGGCCGGGCTTCGACGTGCGCTAGCAGGTCGACGTCGTTGCCGACAGCGCTCCGCGTTCAGCCGTGCGGGCCTAGTCCTCGTCGGCGTCGTCTTCCCCGTCCGGTGCCTCGTAGCGTTCGACGAAATACAGCGGCCGCTGCTTGCTCTCGTTGAACACCCGGCCAAGGTACTCGCCCATCACGCCCAGCGTCACCAGCTGCGCGCCGCCCATGAACAGCACCACCGCCATCAGGCTCGGGTAGCCGGCGACCGAACTGCCGACCAGCAGCGTCTTCACGACCACGATCACGAGGTAGACCGCGGCGAACAACCCGATCGCCAGCCCCAGATACGTCGCGAGCTTCAGCGGCATCACCGTGAAGCTGGTGATGCCCTCCAGCGCGAAGTTCCACAGCTTCCAGTAGTTCCACTTCGTCGTGCCCGCCTCGCGAGGCGCGCGGTCGTACAGGATCGCCTTGCTCGGGTAGCCCACCCAGGCGAACAGCCCCTTCATGAACCGGTGGTGCTCGCGCAACTGCGACAGCGCGACCACGACGCGGCGGCTCATCAGGCGGAAATCCCCGGTGTCCGGCGGCAGGCGCACCCCGCTCAGGCGCTGCATCAGCCGGTAGAACCCGGCCGCGGTCGCCTTCTTCAGCCAGGTCTCGCCTTCCCGCTGGCGGCGCTGGGCGTAGACCGTGTCGAACCCCTCCCGCCAGCCGGCGACGAGATCGGGGATCAGCTCCGGCGGATCCTGCAGGTCGGCATCGATCACGATCACCGCCTCGCCGCGCGCATGGTCCAGACCCGCCGTCAGCGCAATCTCCTTGCCGAAATTGCGCGACAGATTGACGTAGCCGACGCGCGGATCGGCGCGGTGCAGCGCCGCCATGGCCGCCAGGGTGCCATCGGTGCTGCCGTCATTGACCAGCACGAGCTCCCAGGGCTCGCCGAGGCGCTCCATCACCGCGCAGAGCCGGGCATGCAGCAGCGGCAGAACCTCCGCTTCATTGTAGGCAGGGACGACGATGGACAAGGTCGGACCGGAGTCGGAAAGGTCTAGGTCAGCCATGGCCGTCATGGACCGCGCGTCGCCCGGAAAATCAAGGCGCGATCGCGCGCGCGACGGCCGCCTCGGCGGCGCCGAGCAGCTTGGCGACGGCGGCCTGCAGCGCCGCCACGACGGCCGCCGGCGCCGCCCCGGCCAGGGGCGCGGTTCCGACCACCGTCTGCTGCATCAGCACCTTGAGCTTCGCCGGGCGCTGGTCGAGCAGCACGAGCGCCGCGCTCGCGCGTGCCTCATGCGCCCCGGGATCCCCGCGCAGTGCGGTCAGCTCCCCCTCCAACACGAGATCGGCATCCAGCCGGCTGCCCGGCCCGATCACGGCGGCGAACAGGCCGGAAGCCGCCAGCCAGTGCCGCAGGTCGTCCTCCACCGCCTGGGCCGGCGGCACGGCCCATTGCTCCCAGTAATCGACGTGCAGGCTGCCGTCCGGCTCCAGCCACTGCACGCCCCGTGCCTCCATGCCCGGCGCCGCCTCCAGGCCGCGCACCAGCAGCACGCGCCCGCGCCGCGCCGGCGGCCGCGCGGTCGGGCGGCGGACGACCAGCGGCCAGTCGCGCCGCTCCTGATAGGGTTGGGAGGGCAGCACGGAGCAGCCGCCCAGGGCCGTGGTCCCCAGCGCGGCGGCCCCGGCCGCGGCGGTGCCGATCAGCAGGCTGCGTCGCTTCATCGTCCCCTCTCGGCCGGTCGCGGCGGCGGCTGGCCCGTGACGAGCTGCGCCGGATTGCGCCGCAGCGCCTCCGTCAGCTCCCGCAGGTTCGCCGCCGAGGCCTGCAGGTCGCGCAGCAGCGGCCCGATCGCCGCCTGCACGTCGGCGACGCCATGGTCCGCGCGCCGCGTGGTGGATCGGATGCTGCCCAGCAGCTCCGGCAGCTGGGCCGAGGCCGCCGCCAGCCGGTCGGAGGCCACCGCCGCATTGGCCAGCGTGCGCCGCAGGTCGCGATCCTCGGCAAGCGCGCGCATCGCGGCGGAGGTACGCCGCAGGTCGGCCGACAGCGCCCCGACATCCGCCGCCTTGATCGTCTCGTCCGCCGTCTGCAGCAAGGTCGCGAGCCGCACCAGCACGGTGTGGGCGTCGCCGTCCGCCAGGCTCGACTGCAGCGAGGCGAGCAGCGTGGTCATCGTGTCGCTCAGCCGCACGAGGTCGACCTGGTCCAGGCGCGACAGGAACTGCTGCGCCGCGTCCTGCACCTGCGTCAGCGTGCTGGGGATCGAGGGGATGTATTCCGCGGTCGGTTTCCACGGGACGTCCTCGGCCGGATAGCGGCGCGGGTTGACGAAATCCATCTCGATGTAGGCGACGCCGGTCAGGCCGGTGGAGGAGAGCCGCGCGCGCAACCCGAGCGCCACCGCATCCTCGGTGTCGGGCAGCTGCGCGATCTTCTTGGTGTCCACCAGCGCCCGCACCAGCACGAGCCGGTAGATCTGCCGGTCCAGGGGCACGGTCGGACCAGGGCTGTACTCCGCCGCGACCAGCCCGATCTCGGTGACCCGGCCGATGGTGACGCCGCGGTACTTCACCGGCGCCCCGACCTCCAGCCCCTGCACGGATTCACGGAAATACGTCTCGAACAGCGTGCCGTTGCGGATGTGGCGGCCGCCGAGGAACCACACCAGCCCGACCAGCAGCAGCGCGCCGCCGAGCACCAGCGCACCCACGCGGACGAACGCACCCCGGCCCTGCATCACGCCTGCCCCTCCGGCAGCGGCTCGCGCCGGAAGAAGGCGCGCACGCGCGGGTCGGTGCTTTCCTCTCGCAGGCGCTGCGGCACGCCGGTCGCGATCAGCCCGCCCGCATCGGGGAAGGCGCCGCGATCCAGCATGATGCAGCGGTCGGCGATCGCCAGGATGGAGGCGAGTTCGTGCGTCACCACGACGAAGGTCGCGCCGAGATCCTCCCGCAGCGAGAGGATCAGGCGGTCGAGCCCGGCCGAGGTGATCGGATCCAGGCCCGCGGACGGCTCGTCGAGGAACAGCAGCGGGGGGTCGAGCGCGAGCGCACGGGCGATCCCGGCCCGCTTGGCCATGCCGCCCGAGATCTCCGCGGGCATCAGTTCCGCCGCGTCGCCCAGGCCCACCAGGCCCAGCTTGACCCGCGCCACCGCCTCCCGCGCCTCGGGCGGCAGCGGGGTGAACATCTCGAGCGGCAGCATCACGTTCTCCAGCAAGGTCATGGAGCCCAGCAGGGCCCCCGACTGGAACATCACGCCGATGCGCTGGCGCAAGCCCTCCAGCGCCCCGTCGCGGTCCGGGCCGGTGACGGACACCCCCAGCACCTCGATCTCCCCCGCGCTCGGCGGGACCAGCCCGATCAGCTGCCGCATCAGCGTGGACTTGCCGCAGCCGGATCCGCCCAGGATGACGAACACCTCGCCCACCGCGACCTCGAACCCCACGTCGCGGAAGATGGTACGGGCGCCGAAGCGCTGGGCCGCGCCCCGGACGCGGATCGCCGCCTCGGTCACAGCCCCAGCCGGTAGAACAGCAGGGCGAACAGCCCGTCGAGCACGACGGTCGCGACGATGCCGCCCACCACGGCCGCGGTCGCCGCTTCGCCCACCGCGCGTGGCCCGACGCCGGTCGTGAGCCCGGCGCGGCAGCCGATCACCGCCACCGCGCCCCCGAAGCACATGCCCTTGAACAGCCCGCCGAACAGGTCCGACAGCTTCGCCGCGCCCTGCACCTGGGCGGCGATCGTCACCAGCGGGAAGCCGAACGCGTTCATCACCGTCGCCATGCCCAGCAGCCCCGCGAGATCGAGCGCGAGCGCCAGCGCGGGCATCACCAGCATGGCCGCGATGAGCCGGGGCAGCACCTGCATCGTCATGGTGTCGAGCCCCATCGTGGTCAGCGCGTCCACCTCCTCGTTCACCTTCATCGTGCCGATCTCGGCAGCGAAGGCGGATCCCGTGCGCCCGGCCAGGATCACCGCCGACAGCAGCGGGCCGAGTTCACGCAGCAGGGAGATGGCGACGAGGTTGGCGACGAACAGGTCCGCACCGAAGCGGCGCATCGGGATCGCCGACTGGAACGCCAGGATCAGCCCCATGAGGTAGCCCAGCATGAGCACCAGCGGCAGCGCGCGCACCCCGGCCTGGTCGGCGTAGCGCAGCAGGTCGCCGACGCGCAGCATGCGCCGTCGCCCGGGCAGCCGGATCCAGGCGAGCGTGAGTTCGCCGAAGAAGGCGATCCCGTCCAGGGCCGCGCGTGTGCCCGCGCGCAACCCGCGCACGGTCGTGCGGGCGGCCGACGGGCGCGCGCCGGCATGAGACGCGGCCTGCCGCGCCGCCTGGATCAGCGCCGCCACCCGCGGGCTCGCGCCCGTGACGCTCGGCACCGCGCCACGCGGCCGCGCCCCCTCCACCGCGGCGAGCAGCGTCGCGCCCGCCATGTCGCAGGAGCTCACCTCCGTCATGTCGACGATGAGCGCGCCGTCCTTGGGCACGGAGTGCAGGAGCGGCCGCCAGATCGCCGCCGCACCCGCGGCATCCAGCCGTCCGGAGAGGCGCAGCACGGTCGCCGCCCCTTGCCGCTCCACCCGGAAGCGGGCGTCCGCGTCGCTCACGCAGCCGCCGGCCGGTCAGTGGGTCGCGAGCCAGGCGTCGAAGCGGGTGCGCAGCTTGGCGAGGTTGTCATGCCAGAATCCGGTATCCAGCCGCAGCGCCGTCTGCAGATAGGCCGGATTGCTCGGGCTGATCGCCTGCAGGTCCGGCGGCAGTGCATCGTGCACGCCCTTCGCCATCCCCGACACCCCCGCCGCGCGCACGAGGCGCGCCTCGATCGGCGGGGTGCCCGTGAAATACAGGAACTGCTGGGCCAGCTTGGCGTTCGGGCTGCCCTTCAGCACGGCCCAGCTCGTCATCTCGTACAGCGCCTGCGCCCACTGGATGCCGAAGTTCCGCGGTTCGGCGCGCATCGCCGTGGTGATGCCGCCGGACGGGGCACTGGTCATCAGCACGTCGCCCGACCCCAGGATGCGGGCGGCATCCGCCTCGGTCTGCCACCAGACGATGTAGGGCTTGAGCTGGTCGAGCTTGCGGAAGGCGCGGTCCAGCCCGTCCGCCGTGGCCAGCGTCTTGTAGACGTCCGCCGGGGCGACGCCGTCGGCCAGCAGCGCGATCTCCAGGTTGCCGCGCACGCCCTTCATCAGCCCACGCTTGCCCGGATACTTCGCCACGTCCCAGAAATCCGCCCAGCTCGGCGTGGTCTGGAACTTGTCCTTGTCCCAGGCGAGGATGGTGGCGGACAGCGCCGCCCCCACGCCGCAATCGCTCACGGCCTGGGACGCGTAATGGTCCTTGCCGCCCACCGCGGACCAATCGAGCTTCTCGAACAATCCTTCCCCGCACCCGGTCGCCAACTCGTCGGCATCCACCTGCACCACGTCCCAGGTGTTCGCATCGGGCGTCTTGAGCTTGTCGCGCAACACGTCGAGCCCGCCATCCCAGGCTTCGGCCTCGGCCGGCAGGCCCGTGGCGGCGGCAAACGGGTTGACGAAGACGTCCCGCATCGCCCGGGTCATCGTTTCGCCCCGCGCGACGACCGTCAGGTCGCGGGCGGCAGCAGCGGCGGTCCAGGCGAGGAGCATCGCCGCGGCAGCCAGGAGCAAGCGGGCGGGCATGAGAATGAGTTCAGCTTCCCTGTTTCCGCCGGACGCTACAATCCACGGCTTCGCTCGGCAACGCGCCACTGGGCGGATTTGTGCGGCAACCCGCTCACCTTCCGGGGGGCGGAGTGGCGGGAACCGGTCAGTACGACGCCGCGGCAGGACGCCGCGGTGCTCACCCGCCCAGCACCGTGCCGACCGGCAGTTCCGCCTCGGCGGCCGGAATTTTCTTCGCGCCATCCCATCGGACCCGGTGCACCTCGATGAACCCGCCCTGGCCGTGAATCAGCAGGGATCCCCCGTTCTGCGCCACGACCTCCCCCAGCTTGCGGCCCTTCACCTCGCCGAAGGTCCGCGCGATCCGCTTCGTGCAGTCGAACAGGAACAGCTTGCGCCCCTCCAGCGTGGTCCAGGCGCCGGGTGCCGGGTTGCAGCCGCGGATCAGGTTATAGGTGATCTCGACATGGGTCGCCCAGGAGATGCGGGACTCCGCCTCCCGGATGATGCCCTCGTAGCCGGCGTGCGGCTCGTATTGCGCGATCGCCGGGGCGGTGCCGGCCACCACCCGCTCCGCCACCTCGACCAGCGCGGCCACGCCCATCGGAAAAATCTTGCCGAAATAGAGGGAACCGAGCGTGTCTTCGTCTTCGATGGGAACGCTGCGGGTGAGGAGAACGGGACCCTCGTCCAGCCCGTCGGTCGGGCGGAAGATGCTGAACCCGGTCTCCTTCCGTCCGCAGATGATCGACCAGCTCATGGACGATGCGCCGCGATGCAGCGGCAGCAGGCTGGGGTGGAACTGGATCGTGCCGAAGCTGGGCACGTTGCAGAACGCCTGCGGCACGAACTGCGTCACGTAGGCCATGACGCCGACCTGCGCGTTCGCGGCCTGCAGCGCCTCCAGCGCCTCGGGCGCGGAGAGTTTCGGGAACTGATGGACCGGCACCCCCCGCGCCTCGGCCGCGAGCCGCAGCGGGTCCGGGCGGCCCTTTTCGGGCGCGCAGAACACGGCCGCGACCTCGTCGCCGCGGGCGAGGAACGCCTCGAGCGTGGCCTTGCCGAAATCCTGCTGGCCGATGATGGCGATGCGCATGCCGTCCTCCCTGTTGCCCTGGATCATCCGACGGGGCGCCCGGCCCGGGCAAGAGGCCGGTCCGCGGATCCCCGGGACCGCGGCCGACGGACCCCGCGGGAGGGCGCGCAGGTTGGCAGGACGGGCCGGTGCCGCTACTGACGCCGCACGCGCATGGAGACGTCTGAATGACCACTGAACAGACCGTGATCACCCGCCGGGACGGCCGCGTCGGCCGCATCCTGCTGAACCGCCCGAAGGCGCTGAACGCGCTGGACCTCGAGATGATCCGCGCGCTGACCCGCGCCCTGAAGGACTGGCAGGACGACCCGCACGTCCATGCGGTGGTGATCGAGGGCGCCGGCGATCGCGCCTTCTGCGCCGGTGGCGACATCGTGTTCCTGCGCGAGGGCCAGGTCTCCGGCAACCGCCCGGCGGTGGACGCCTTCTTCCAGGAGGAATACGCGCTCAACCTGCTGATCGCGGCCTATCCCAAGCCCTATATCGCGCTGATCGACGGCATCTGCATGGGCGGCGGCATCGGCGTGTCGGTCCACTCGCCGCACCGGGTCGCCACCGAACATGCGATGTTCGCGATGCCGGAGACGGCGATCGGCTTCTTTCCCGATATCGGCGCCACCTACTTCCTCCCGCGGCTGCCCGGGAACCTCGGCATCTATCTCGGCCTGACCGGTCTGCGCGTGAAGGGCGCGGATGCGGTGCATGCGGGCTTCGCCACCCATTACACGCCGCGCGAGCAGCTCCCCGCGCTGTCGGCCGCCCTGGCGGAACAGGGCCTGGCGGCGCTCGCGCAGTTCGCCGCGCCGCTCCCGGCCTACTCCCTGGCCGAATACCGGACCGCGATCGACCATTGCTTCGCGGCCGAGACGGTCCCCGAGATCGTGCGGCGGCTGGAAGCCGACGGCCGTCCCTGGACGGAGCCGGCGCTGAAGGCGATGCGCCACGTCTCCCCCTCGGCGCTGTCCTGGACGCTCGAGGCGCTGCGGCGCGGCGCCGACCTGACGCTGCCGCAGGCGCTGGACGCGGAATTCGCGCTGACCAAGACTACGATGGCGCATCCCGACTTCGCCGAGGGTGTGCGCGCGATGGTGGTGGACAAGGACCGCCAGCCGAAATGGTCGCCCGCGCGGATCGAGGACGTGGATCCGGCCGCGATCGGCGCCATGTTCAGGTGACGGGTGCGTGGGGGCGGTGCGGTCGCGCCGCCCCCGCCATCGAGGAGCCTCCGCGCGTCCAACCCGCGCGGGGTGGCGGCCGGCCCGCCCAAAGGAGCCGACACGGGGAGGACACGCCGTGAGCACCACCGCCGAGACCCGTCCCGTCACCCCGCCCGCCATCCAGGCGCGCAAGGGCGGGGAGCCGATCGTCTGCCTGACCAGCTACACGGCGCAGATGGCGGCGCTGGTCGATCCGCACGTGGACCTGATTCTGGTCGGCGATTCGCTGGCGATGACGATCTACGGCATGCCCAGCACCGTCGGCGTGACCCTGGAGATGATGATCGCCCATGGCCGCGCCGTGGCGCGCGCCGCCCGGCGAGCCTGCATCGTGGTCGACCTGCCGTTCGGCTCCTACGAAGCCTCGCCCGCCCAGGCCTTCCAGGCGGCCGCCCGGGTCATGGCGGAGACGGGCTGCGCGGCGGTGAAGCTGGAAGGCGGCGCGCCGATGGCCGAGACGATCCATTTCCTGACCCGGCGCGGCGTGCCGGTCATGGCCCATGTCGGCCTGACACCCCAATCCGTGAACGCGCTGGGCGGCTACGCCGTGCGCGGCCGTGCCGAGGCGGAGGCTGCGGCGATCATGGCGGATGCCGAGGCGGTGGCCGATGCCGGGGCGTTCAGCGTCGTCGTCGAGAAGGTCGCGGAACCGCTCGCCCGCGCCATCTCCGGCCGGATCGCCCCGCCCACCATCGGCATCGGCGCCTCGGTGGGCTGCGACGGCCAGATCCTGGTGGTGGACGACCTGATCGGCCTGTTCACCGCGTTCCGGCCGAAATTCGTCCGCCGCTACGCCGAGGTCGCCGGCACGATCGAGGATGCGGTGCGCGGCTACGCCACCGACGTGCGCGCCCGGCGCTTTCCTGGCGCGGAGCACGTCTTTTCCGGCGGCTGAGCGAAGCGGAGCGGCGCGGATCAGAAACGGAAATCCCCGCCTTTGATGCGGCGACGCCACACAAGGGCGGATTCTTTTTCCGGGAGCCAGGGGTGCATTCATTATGCTCGCGTAGCCAAGCGCCGGCGCTCTATGTTCCCTGTCGCTGCCTGACACTCTGCCTCACCCTCCCCCCGGAATCATAGAAGATGGCAAAGATTATTGCCTTTCCGACCCGCGCCACTGGCCTGGGCCCGCAAGACCGTGCGCCGTTGCTCGATCTCTCCCACCGCCTGTGCGGCGCCTGGCGCTGCGAGGAGCGTGTGAATACGTTCGGCGGCGTCGAACTCGCATTGATCCCCGAGGAGTGGGGCAACGGCAACGCGCCCGCTTTCGTGGTGGTGCGCGGGGCGGGCGGCTTCATCCTGCTCGACTGCCGGCGCACCTACCGGTTCGGCCGGGTGCAGGGAATCGCCCCGGAGCACCTCGGGACCTATGCCGAGACGTGCGACATCGCGCTGGTGATCGCCGACCTGGTCGGCACCCGCATGCCGGTCATGCCCGCCCCGCGCTCCACCCGGCGGCGACGCGCCACCGGCTGAGCCCGGTGCGGCGCGTCGCGTATCGGTAGCCAACGCCGGGTGACGGGCGGTTGCGCCCGCCCCGCCCCGCTTGGTCGCCGCCCGCGCACCCTGCCGTAGCGCACCGACGATCTGTCACGACCTGCCCTGGGGCTGGACGCATGCGCGACCAGCCGTCAGCCTTCCCGCTTCGAGGGAGGAGTGAACATGCAGGTCGGCATCCATCTGCCCCATATCGGCCGCAAGGCCAGCCCCGACGCCATCCGGCGCGTCGCCGAACAGGCGGAAGACCTTGGCTTCGCCGATGTCTGGGTGAGCGAGCACATCATCGTCCCGAAGGACGCGCCCTACCCGCCCTCCCCCAATTTCTGGGATCCGGTGCTGACCCTCACCTGGGCCGCCGCCAGCACGAAGCGCGTACGGCTGGGCACCTCCGTCCTGGTGCTGCCGATGCGGCACCCGCTCCCGCTCGCCAAGGAACTCGCGACCCTGCAGAACCTATCGCAGGGCCGGCTGATCCTGGGCGCCGGAGTCGGCTGGCTGGAAGCCGAGTTCGCCGCGCTGGGGGTTCCGTTCAACGAGCGCGGGCGCCGCATGGACGAGGGCATCGCGCTGATGCGCGCGGTCTGGAGCCAGGATCCGGTCAGCTTCGAAACGCGGTGGATACCCGCGGTCGTGGACAACATGCGCGCCCAGCCGCTGCCCGAAGTGCCGATCCCGATCTGGATCGGTGGCGGGTCCGATCCGGCCATCGCCCGCGCGCTGCGCCATGAGGGATGGCACGGCAGCCGCGTGACACCGGAAAAGGCCGGTCCGATCGTCCAGCGCCTGCGCGCCGCGCGACCCGATCCGGCCTTCACCATTTCGCTCCGCACCGGCTGTCACGCCGGCACGGTCGATCAGATGGGGGAAACGCTCGCGGCTTACCGGGAGGCCGGGGTCCAGCATGTGCTGGTGGCCCCGGAAGACCGCGACCTCGAGGCCTACCAGTCCACCATCGCGGCGCTCGCGCGCGTGATGGCCTGAGCCGCCCGCCGGGGCGGGGGGACGCCCCGGCGCCGCCTCAGCGGAGGCCGAGGAAGCTGAGAATCGCGATCACCACGACCACGAGGCCAACGAGATAGATCAATCCGTTCATGGGATGCTCCGTTCCATGCCGTTCTGCGCTGCCTTGACGCCGCAAGCCGCCGCTTCGTTGCATCACCCTGCCGTGCGTTCTCTCCCCGAGCGTGCTGCCGGCGCCGCGGCGCCGTAACGAAAAGGTGCATTTGGCGGATGGTCAGGCCAGGGCGTGCCGGACGTCCTCCGCCCCTTGCCGCACCAGCGCGTCGTACGACCGCATCAGCGTCTCCGTCACGCGGCCGGGCGTGAAGCGATGCGCGCCGATCTCCCGCACCGCGGTGACCTCGGCGGCGGTGCCGGCCAGGAACACCTCGCTGGCGCGCCCGATCTCCTCGGGATCGATCGGCCGGGTGATCACCTTCATCTGTTGCTTCTCGGCCAGCCGGACCACCGTGCGCCGCGTTATCCCGTCGAGGAAACAGTCGGGATCGGGCGTATGCAGCTCCCCGTCCATCACGAAGAAGACGTTCGCCCCGGTGGCCTCCGCCACGCGCCCGCGCCAGTCCAGCATCAGCGCATCCGCATAGCCCGCCGCCTCGGCCTTCTGCTTCGACAGCGTCCCGATCATGTAGAGCCCGGTCGCCTTCGCCGAGGTCGGCGCCGTGTCCGGCGCGGGGCGGCGCCACTCCGCCATCGCGAGCCGGATTCCCTCCATCCGATTCGCGGCGAAATAGCTGGGCCACGCCCAGGCCGCGATCGCCAGATGCACGGATGTGCCGGTCGCCGACACCGCCAGCGCCTCCGACCCGCGCCACGCGATCGGCCGCACATAGCCGTCGACCAGGCCGTTCGCCTCCAGCACCGCCGCACAGGCGGCGTCGATCTCCTCCGCCGACCAGGGGATCTCGAAGCCCATCACCTGCGCCGAGTGGTGCAGCCGGTCGGTATGGTCGCGCAGCCGGAAGATCGTCCCGGCATAGGCCCGTTCGCCTTCGAACACGCCGCTGGCATAGTGCAGCCCATGCGACAACACATGCAGCTTCGCGTCCCGCCAGGGCACCAGCGTCCCGTCCAACCAGATCCAGCCGTCGCGGTCATCGAAAGGAACGAGCGTCATGGAGCTTTCCTCCGCAATATAGTTGCCCAACGAGGCCTGACGGTAAAATTCGACTCAAAGTGAGTCAATAAAGCTGACGTAGTTTGCCCTCAGAACGAGGAATGCCAGACATGCCGGATCAGAAGGGCAGCGCCGACCCGCGACCGCCCGCCGCCAGCTCCATCGGCCTGCTCGAGCCGCAGAAGGACGCCCGCCCCGCCGCGGGCGCCAACCTGCTGTTCCTGCGGGAGGAGGAAATCCGCCTCGCCCAGGATCTCCTGTTCTTCGCCTATCGCGACTTCACCAACGCCGCCGACGTCATCCTCGAGGAACTCGGGCTGGGCCGCGCCCATCACCGCGCGCTGCACTTCATCGGGCGCAATCCAGGGATCACCGTCTCCGACCTGCTCGCGATCCTGCGCATCACCAAGCAGTCGCTCGCCCGCGTGCTGACGGTGCTGATGGAGGAGGGATACGTCGCCCAGACCCAGGGCCGCGCCGACCGCCGCCAGCGCCTGCTGACGCTCACGCAGACCGGGCAGGCCCTGGAACGCCGGCTGTTCGAACGCCAGCGGGAACGCCTGCTCGGCGCCTATCGCGAGGCCGGCGGCGTCGCGGTGGATGGCTTCCGCCGCGTGATGCGTGGCATCATGGACGAGAGCGCGCGGGACTATCTCGACCAGCACGATCCGGCCGAGACCCGTGCCCGGCGAGCCTGACGGTGCCATGAGTGACGACGCGCACATCCTGGTGGTCGACGACGACGCCCGACTCCGCGGCCTGCTGTCGCGCTATCTCAGTAGCGAGGGCTACCGCGTCACGGCGGCCGAGAGCGCGGCGGACGCACGGTCCAAGCTGCGCTCCATCAATCCGGACCTGCTGGTGCTCGACGTCATGATGCCGGGGGAAACCGGCCTCGCGCTCACGGAATCGCTGCGCCGCGAATCCGGTCACGACCTGCCCGTGCTGCTGCTGACCGCCCGCGGCGCGCCGGAAGACCGCATCGCCGGGTTCGAGGCCGGCGCCGACGACTACCTCGGCAAGCCGTTCGAACCGCGCGAGCTGCTGCTGCGGATCCGCGCGATGCTCCGCCGCGCCGCCCCCCCGCCGCCGGAGACCGCCACACCCCCCATCCGGCTCGGCCCCCTGACCTTCGACGTAGATCGTGGCGAGCTGCGCGACGCATCCGGCCCGCTGCGGCTCACCGGCGGGGAAGCCGCCCTGCTGACCGCGCTCGCGCGCAAGCCGAACGAGGTGCTCTCGCGGGAGGAGATCGCCGCGGCGCTGGACATGGACGATGCCGGGGAACGCGCGATCGACGTGCAGGTCACGCGGCTGCGCCGCAAGATCGAAGCCGATCCGCGGGAACCGCGGTTCCTGCACACCGTCCGGGGCCGCGGCTACGTCCTGAAGCCCGGGATCTGATGCGCGCCCGCCTTCCCGGCCATCGCATCGTCAAGCGCCTGCTGCCCCGCTCCCTGCTGGGCCGTAACCTGCTGATGATCCTGATCCCGCTGGTGCTTTCCCAGGCGGTCGCCCTGCAGATCTTCTACGGCAGCCATCTCGACGTCGTCTCACGCCGCCTCTCGGGCGGGATCGCCGGGGAGATCGAGTTCACGCTGGAGCTGATGCAGCGCTTCCCCGGGCACGACAACGCCATGTGGATCCTGCACACCTCGCGCCAGCTCTTCACCCTGGAGATGCGCATCGAGCCGGGGCGGCAGCTCGTCGTGAAGCCGTCGGTCAACATCCTGGGCCCGATGGACGACGACCTGGCCCAGGCGCTCGAGGAGAAGGTGCGCCTTCCCTTCACCATGGACTGGACGTCCGACCCGCGCTCCGTCCTGATCCGGCTGCAGGTGCCGGAAGGCGTGCTGGTGATCGAGGCACCGCGCAAGCGGCTGTATACCGGCACGATCTACCTGTTCGTCGCCTGGCTGGGCGGCACCGCGGCGCTGCTGTTCCTGATCGCCGCGCTGTTCATGCGCAACCAGGTGCGCGCCGTGCGCCGCCTTGCCCGGGCGGCCGAAGCGTTCGGCATGGGCCGCGACATCGGCCCCATCCACCCCGAAGGCGCGATCGAGGTCCGCCAGGCCGCCGCCGCGTTCAACCGCATGCAGGAACGCGTCCGCCGCTTCCTCGCCCAGCGGACCGAGATGCTGGCCGGCGTCTCGCACGACCTGCGCACGCCCCTGACCCGCCTGCGCCTCGCCCTCGCGATGCTGCCGCCCACGCCGGAGACCGCCGAGGACGTGGCCGAGATGACCGCCGACGTCGAGGAGATGGAGCGCATGATCGGCGGCTATCTCGCCTTCGCCCGCGGCGAGGGCGCGGAACAGGCCGAACCGGTCAATCTCTGCGCCGTGCTGGAGGAGGTGGCGGCGAGCGCCCGCCGCGCCGGAGCGGAGGTGGTGGTCGAGCTGCCGTCCGCCCTCGTGCTGCCGCTGCGGGCCGACGCGATTCGCCGCGCGGTGACCAACCTGGTGGACAACGCCCGGCGTCACGCGCGCCGCGTGGTGCTGGCCGCCGAACAGAGGGGGCGTGCGGTCGAGGTGACGGTGGACGACGACGGGCCCGGCATCTCCCCCGAACGGCGGGAGAGCGTGTTCCGCCCGTTCGAGAGCGATGCCGCCGGCGGCACAGGCCTTGGGCTGACGATCGCCCGTGACATCGTGCGCGCGCATGGCGGGGAGATCCTGCTCGAGGAGAGCCCGATCGGCGGCCTGCGGGCCCGGGTCCGGCTTCCGCTCTGAGCCGCGGCGTCCTGGGCGGGCGGCGTTCTGAGCGGACGGCGTTCTGAGCGGGCGACGTTCTGAGCGGACGGGCGTTTGCGGCGCGCGCATGGCCGTGGTGTACCGGATCACCGTTCGGAACGAGGAAAGCTGCTGCTGCGATGAACTTCAGCGAGCTCCTGCCAAGCTTCGGCCATCTCTCCCTGCTGCCGCACATCCGTGACCTGGCGATCGCCTACGCCATGGCCTTCGTGATCGGCTGGAACCGCGAGCGGGAAGATCGCAGTGCCGGCCTGCGCACGTTCCCTCTCGTCGCGATCGCCGCCTGCGGCTTCGTGCAGGCGACGGAGACCCTGCTCAGGCACGAGCCGCAAGGCATGGCGCGGATCATCGAGGGCGTGATCACCGGGATCGGCTTCATCGGCGGCGGCGCAATCCTGAAGGGCGGCGGGGAAGTCCACGGCACGGCGACCGCCGCAAGTCTCTGGGCGACCGGCGCGATGGGAATTGCCGTCGGGCTCGAGAACTACGACGTCGCCGCGGTGATCTGCCTGTTCACCACCGGCACGTTGTACATCCTCAGCCGCCTGAAGCGCTGACGCCGGCGGGAGGAGCCGCCGAGGACGCCGCCTCGCGCAGGCGCCGGACCACCATCCGTCCGGTGCCGGAGGCGCTACTCCGGCGCGGCAACCGGCTCCAGATCCACATCGGCGTAGATCTCCGCCAATGCCAGCTCCACCCCGATTTCCGGCATCCGCAGCACGTCCGCCGCCATCAGCGGCCGCGCGTCCCAGAACGCGCCTTGACGCTCGAACGCGGTGGCCGCGACGGCGTCCTGTTCCAGGATGACGTAGCGCTGGATCGAGGGCGTGGCCTGGTATTCCCGCAGCTTCTCGATCCGGTCGGTGCCCGAGGTCCCCGGGCTGAGGACCTCGAACACCACGACCGGATCGGTGATCACCGTCTCAGTCCGTGCCACAGGCGTGCAGTAGACGAAGGCGTCGGGGTAGCGGATCCGCCCGGCGACCTCGACCTTCATGGTCGGGCCGAAGACGCGACAGGGTCGGCCAGCCAAGTGCTGGCGCAGGAGAGCACGCAGCGTCCCCCCGATCAGCTCATGGGCAGCCGTTCCCCCCGTCATTGCGACCGGAGCGAACCCGTCGAACTCGAAACGCGTCTCCTGCCGTTCCTCCCAGGCGAGGAACTCCGGGACCGTCATCGGCTTGCGGACCGCGGAACTCATGGCCCCTACATAGCAGGAATCGGGCCCGCACTCACGCGGGCTCGCGATCCCGTTCCGCCATCATCTTGCGGTAGGCAGGGCGCGCATGACACGCCTCGATCCAGGCCTTCACCGCGGGCGTGTCCTGAAACAGCTCCGGCGCTGCCATGGCGTAGCGCACGATCTCGGCGGTGTTCACGTCGGCCACGGTGAACCGCCCGCCGACCAGGAAGCCCGTCTCGCGCAGCGCCGCATCCAGCACGGCGAACGGCGCGCGTAAGGCCGCCACCGCGGCGACGGCCGCCGCCTCGTCCCGCTCCGCCGGCGGCTTGCCGGCGCGGTTGTACATCACCGTCAGCGCGTGGGTCTCGAGTTCGGTCGCGGCCCACAGCGCCCACATGCCCATCAGCCCGTCTTCGGCGAGGTCAGCCGGCCCCAGCGTGCCGCCATACCGCTTCGCCAGATACAGGTTGATCGCGAGTGATTCGTGCAGCACCAACCCGTCATCCTCGATCGTCGGCACATGCCCGTTCGGGTTGACCGCCAGGAACGCCGGGGAGCGCGTGTTGAGCGGCGCATCCGCCGCCCCCGGGTCGGGCAGGCGGTAGGCCTGGATCACCGGCACATGCCGGAACGTCAGCCCGATCTCGTGCGCCAGCCAGATGTTGCGCGACGCGCGGGAGCGGTACACGCCATAGATCGTCAGCATCTCGTCTCTCCCTCAATCCTGCATGTGGTCCAGGCCGTACTGCGCCACACCGAGCAGGGCGGCGCGGGTGGTGACGACGTTGACGGGCATGCCGGCGAGCAGGCTCGCCATCCGCCCCTTGTTGGTGAAGTCCCGCAGGAACCGTTCGGGGGTGAGCAGCGGCAGCACGTGCGCCGGGATGCCGCCCGCGAGGAACACCCCCCCGGTCGCCAGCACCTTCAGCGCCATGTTCGCCGCTTCCTCCGCCAGGATGGTGACGAACATCTGCATCGTCCGGCCCGCGAGCGACGTGCCCTCCATGTCCTCGAGCCCGGCCGCGGAAATCAGCGGCGTGCGGTCCTCGGCCGCCGCGAGCCGTTCGGCCAGGGCCGGATCCTCGGCCGACGGCTCCACGGACCGGAGATAGTCGTAGATGTTGGCGATGCCCATGCCGGAGCAGACACGCTCCACCGACACCACGCCGTAGCGCTGCGCCAGGAACGCGCGCAGCCCGGCCTGCCGGTCGTCGCTGGGGCCGAAGCTCGCATGCCCGCCCTCCGACGCGCAGGCGATGTAGTGCGCGCCGTCCCAGACGAGATAGGCCTCGCCCAGGCCGGTGCCGGGCGCCACGACCGCGATCGGCCCATGCTCCTGCCGCTCGCCGGGATTGAGGACCTGCAGATCCTCCGGCCCGAGATGCGGCACGGCGTAGGCGACCGCCTGCAGGTCGTTCAGCAGCGTCACGCGGGACAGCCCGATTTCCTGCGCGAGGCCCGCCTCGGTCAGGTTCCACGGCAGGTTCGTAAGGTGCGCGCGGCCACGGATCACCGGACCGGCCACGTCGAAACACGCATGCGACGCGGTCTTGCCGACGCGTGTAAGAAAATCGCGCGCCATCGGCGCGAGATCCGGATAGGCGCGGCTGTGGAACTCCGCCTCCGCCACCGGATGGCGGGCGCCGCCCTCGGGCGTGTAGAGCGCCAGCAGGGTCTTCGTTCCGCCGATGTCGCCGGCCAGCAGCATGCCCGTCTCCCTCCTCGATCCGGGGGCACCCTGCCCCGTCCCGGGCCGCCCCCGCAAGCAATGCCGTAGAGTCGACTCCCCGGGCCGAGGGGTGTGCAATGCGTGGACACACAGGAGGAGGAAACCATGGCCAACCCGCCCAACACGGAATCCCGCGACCGCGTGCGCGCCATCGTGCCGAAGCTGATCGACCTGACGGAGAAGGTGCTGTTCGGCGACGTGTGGGAACGCCCGGACCTGTCCAAGCGCGACCGCAGCCTGATCGTCTGCGCGGTGCTGACCGCGACCTACCGGCCGGAGCAGCTCAAGGGCCATCTGCAGCGCGCCCTGGCCAACGGCGTCACCAAGGACGAGCTGTCCGAGATGATCACGCATGTCGCGTTCTATGCCGGCTGGCCCGCGGCCATGAGCGCGGCGAACGTCGCGCGCGAGGTGTTCGAGGCCAATCCATGAGGCGGCGGTTCATCGAGGGCCGATCCGTGGGAGGACGACGCGCATGAAAGCCGGCTTCATCGGCCTGGGCACCATGGGTGCCAGCATGGCCGCCAACCTGCAGAAGGGCGTGCAGGGCGAGGGCCACGTCGTGCTGGTGCACGACATCAACCGCGCCGCCGCGGAACGGCACATCGCGGACGGCGCCCATTGGATGGAGAGCCCCGCGGCGCTCGCGGCCGAGGCGGACGTGATCTTCACCTCCCTTCCCGGCCCGCCCGAGTTCGAGGCCGTGGTCTACGGCGACAACGGCCTGCTCTCGACCATGCGCGCCGGGGTCGCGCATTTCGACCTGACCACCAACTCGCCCACCGTGATGCGCAAGGCGCATGCGGAATACGCGAAGCAGGGCGCGTTCCTGTTCGACGCGCCGGTCAGCGGCGGGCCGCGCGGGGCGGCGAGCGGGAAGCTCGCGATCTGGTGCGGCGGCGATTCGCAGATGTTCGAGCGGTGGAAGCCGTTCCTGGACGCCATCGGCGACGCGGCGCGGCTGATCGGGCCGATCGGCGCCGGCTCCGTCGCGAAGCTCGTGCACAATTGCTACGGCTACATCGCGACCGCCGCCGCGGCCGAGGTGTTCAGCATGGGCGTCAAGGCCGGCATCGAGCCGCTGGCGATCTGGGAGGCGGTGCGCCAGGGCGCGATCGGCCGGCGCGGCGCGTTCGAGTCCATGGCGGACCAGTTCCTGCCGAACAAGTACGAGCCGCCGGCCTTCGCGCTGCGCCTCGCGCACAAGGACGTTTCACTTGCAACCGCCTTGGGACGCGAGCTGAACGTGCCGATGCGGCTGGCGAACCTGGCGCTGGCGGACCTGTCGGAGGGGCTGAACCGTGGCTGGGGCAACCGGGATTCCCGCGCGATCATGCTGCTGCAGACGGAGCGCGCCGGGGTGACGGTGGAGGTCCCGCCGGAACGCCTCGCCGCCGCGATCCGCGGCGGGAGCGGCTGACTGCGCCGCGCCGCCGCCGTCGTCATGGCCGGGCTCGACCCGGCCACCCAAGCGGCAGGGTGCTGGTGGGGGTGGCCGGGTCAAGCCCGGCCATGACGACGGAACGGTGGATAATTCGACGGTGGGACGCTGTCGATGGACGGCGCCGCCGGCCACGATGATAGGCAACGCCGCGCGCCTACACCTCCCGCAACACCGCATCCAGCGCGTCCGTGATCCGGCCCACGTCCCCCATCGTGTTGTATCCGTGGAAACTGAATCGCACGCGCCCCTGCCCGTTCCAGGCATAGACGCCGCGCGCGTGCAACGCCTCCGCGATCGCGCCCGCCTTCTCGTGCGCCAGGCAGACGTTCGCGGCGTGACGCAGCGGATCGTGCGGGGTCAGGCAGGTGACCTGCCGCGCGGCCAAAGCCTCCAGCAGCGCACCGCTCAGCGCCTGCACGTGCGCCTGCACCGCCTGGGGCGGCACCTGCGCGAGGTAGGACAGCGCGGAGTCGAGCACGTAGACCGCGGCGTGCGCCGGGTTGCCGCGGGTGAAGCGCATCGCGTCGGGGCGCAGGTCGGGCGGCGGATCCCAGCCGCGCGTGCCGGGGACGAGCGAATACCAGCCCGCGCTGCGCGGTGCCCAGTCGGGCTGGCGCCGCCGGTTCCAGTACGCGATCGCGACGCCCGTCATGCCGAGCATCCATTTGTAGCAGGCGGAGAAGGCAAAGTCGGCGATGCTGGCATCGATCGGCATGCATCCCGCCGCCTGCGTGAAGTCCACCACCAGCAACGCGTCGACTTCGTCGGCGAGCTGGCGCAGGCGGCCGAGCCGCACGCGCTCGCCGGTGAGGTAGGACACGTAGCTGGTCGCGATCACCCGCGTGCTGCGGTCGATCACGTTCGCCATGCGGTCCGGATCCGTGCCCTGCGCGATGCGCAGGGTGACGCCCGGCCGGCGCGCGAACGGGGCCACCACCGAGGGATACTCGACCGCATCCACCGCGACCGTGTCGCCGGCCCGCCAGTCAAGGCTCTCGGCCACCATCGCGACGCCTTCGGCAACGTTGGAAACGAAACCGATCGCCGGCGCCTGCACCGTCCATGCGCTCGCCACGTGCATCCGGATGCGCTCGACCAGCGCGTCCTGTTCCGCGCGACCCGCCATGCCGCTGCTCTTGTCCGCCGCGTAGCGCAGCAGCACCTCGTCGTGCCGGTGCAGGAACGGGCTCTGGCCGCCCGCGCAGACATGAGTGACGCCGGGCGGGATACGGAAATCGGCCGGATCGAACAGGGGGTCTTCGCTCATGTCACGGCCTGCCTGTGCTGGAAGCGTGCGTCGCGCCATACCTCGGTCGTCATCACCTCGCGCAGCGTGACGACGGTGTCCCAGACGTCCACGTAGCGCAGATACAGCGGGGCGAGGCCGAAGCGCAGGATATCCGGCGCGCGGAAGTCGCCGATGACGCCACGCGCGATCAGCGCCTGCATGATGGCGTAGCCGTCCGGGTGGCGGAACGCGACCTGGCTGCCGCGCGTCTCGTCCCTGGGCGAGATCGGCACGAAGCCGGGCATGTCGGCCATCAGCGTAAGGAAGGTATCCCCCAGCCGGAGGGATTTTTCCCGCAGCGCGGCGATGGGCGCGTCCAGCATCAGGTCCACGCCGACTTCGAGCGCGGCGAGGCTCAGCACCGGCGGCGTGCCGACCACGGCCGCGGCGACGCCGGGGGCGGGCCGGTAGGCCGGCGCGAAGTCGAACGGCGCCGCATGGCCCAGCCAGCCGGTGATCGGCAGGCGGAGGTCGGCCTGCAACGCCGGGGCCACCGACAGGAACGCCGGCGCGCCCGGTCCGCCGTTCAGGAACTTGTAGCCGCAGCCCACCGCGAAATCGGCGCCGTCGGCGGCGAGCGTGAGGGGCACGGCGCCCGCCGAATGCGACAGGTCCCACAGCACCAGCGCGCCCGCCGCATGCGCGGCACGGGTCACGGAAGCCATGTCGTGCATCGCCCCGCTGCGGTAGTTCACGTGCGTGAGCATCAGCACCGCGACATCCCCGTCGAGCGCGGCGACCGGATTGTCCGCCGCGCGCACCCGGTGCCCTTGGGCGAGCAGGCGCGTGAGCCCATCCGCAACGTAGAGGTCGGTCGGGAAGTTGCCTGTTTCCGTCAGGAGCGTTCGTCGGCCGGGCCGCGCCGTGAGGGCGGCCGCCAGCAGCTTGAACAGGTTGATCGAGGTCGAATCGGCGACGACCGTGCTGCCGGGCGCGGCGCCGATCAGGCGGCCGATCTTCTCGCCCACGCGCACGCCGAGGTCGATCCAGCCATGCGCGTTCCAGGCGCGGATCAGCGATTGGCCCCATTCCTGCGCCACGACCTCGGCCACGCGCGCGGGCGTGGCGCGGGGCAGTGCGCCCAGAGAGTTGCCGTCGAGGTAGATCACGCCCTCGGGCAGGGTGAAGCGGTCGCGGAACCCGGCGAGCGGGTCGGCGGCGTCCAAGGCCGCAAGCGTGGCGCGATCGATCATGCGGGGCGTCCCGGCCGGGTCATCGGCCGAGCGTAGCGCCGCTTGCGGGTGCGGGAAATCGGGGGGTGAGAGTGCTCGGACGCGCGCGCTATTCGTCGTGCTGCACGAGCGATCCGGCCGTGGTGCCGCCATCGATCACGATCGTCTGGCCGGTGATGAAATTGCCCGCGGGCGCGGCCAGGAACACCGCGCAGCCGGCCACCTCGTCCGGCTCGCCGATCCGCTGCAGCGGCGTGTCGCGCGTGCGCTTCTTGTACAGCACCGGGTTTTCCCACAGTGCGCGGGCGAAGTCGGTGCGCACGAGGCCGGGCGCGATCGCATTGGCGCGGATGTTCTTCGGCCCCCACTCGACGCAGATGTTGCGCGCCAACTGCATGTCCGCCGCCTTCGAAATTCCATAGACCCCGATCTGCTCGGACCCCCGCAGGCCGCCGATCGAGGAGATGATGATCACCGACCCGCCACCGCGCGCCGCGATGTGCGGGCAGGCCATGTTGGCGAGCCAGAAATTGCTGCGGACGTTGACGCCCATCACCCGCTCATAGGCGTCATCCGGCATGCTCGCGGCCGGGCCGAGGAACGGATTGACGCCCGCGTTCTCGACCAGGATGTCGATCCCGCCGCACTCCGCCACCGTCCGATCGACCAGCGCCTGCAACTGGTCCTTGTGCGCGACGTGACAGGGGATCGCGACCGCCTTGCCGCCCTTGTCACGGATCGCCTGCGCGACCGTCTCGCACGCATCGGCCTTGCGGGACGAGATCACCACCGTCGCGCCATGCTCCGCCATGCGTTCGGCGATCGCCTTGCCGATCCCCTTGGTAGATCCAGTGACGATGGCAACCTTGCCGGTCAGGTCGAACAGCGACGACATGGAGCGTCTCCCGCGCTTGCGACGTTTCTACTGGTGAGTATGCTGACGGCAAGGGAACGTCAATCAGGCGACACAATGGAAACGAAACGCACCGGCGTCCACGCGCGCGCGGATCTCATGCGGCTGCTCCATCCGCAGAGCATCGCGGTGGTCGGCGCCTCCACCCGGCCCGGCTCCTTCGGCGAGCGCGTGCTGTTCAACATGCAATTCTACAGCGGCCGGCACTACCCGGTGAACGCACGCTACGAGAAGATCGGCGACGCGGTCTGCTACCCGACGGTCGCGGACCTGCCCGAGGTGCCGGATTGCGCGGTGATCACGGCCCCGCGCGAGGCGGTGGAGGAAATCGTGCTCGACTGCGCCCGTGCGGGCGTCGGCGGGGCCATCGTGTTCGCCTCGGGCTACGCGGAAACGGGGAAGGAGGACCGCGCCGCCCAGCAGGCGCGCCTGGCGGCGATCGCGCGGGAGACAGGCCTGCGCATCGTCGGGCCGAACTGCATCGGCGTGGTCAATGCGCTGCTCGACAGCCGCATCACCTTCATGAACATCACGCCGATCCCCCAGCCGAACGCCAATGCCGTCGGCATCATCAGCCAGTCCGGTGCGCTCGGCATGGCGCTGGCGCAATCGGTGGTGCGCGGCGCGTCGGTCAGCCATGTGCTGACCTCGGGCAATTCTTGCGACGTGGACATGGCGGACTACGTGAACTTCCTCGCGGAAGATCCGGCGTGCAAGTCGATCGCCTGCGTGTTCGAGGGCATGGCGACGCCCGAACGGCTGCTGCTCGCGGCCGAGAACGCGTGGAAGCACGACAAGCCGCTGGTGATCTTCAAGATGGCGACCGGGGAGCAGGGTGCGCGGGCGGCGATGTCGCACACGGGGTCGCTCGCCGGCTCGCAGGCGGCGTATCGGGCGGTGTTCCGCAAGGCGGGCGCGGTGCTGGTCGACGATTTCGAGGCGCTGATGGAGACGGCGTCGTTCTTCGCCAAGGCGCCGCCGCCCAAGGCGCGCGGCGCTGCGGTGGTGGCCGCCTCGGGCGGGGCCGCGATCATGGCCGCCGACCGCGCGGAGCAGCATGGCGTGGCGATGCCGCAGCCCTCGGCCCCCACGCGGGCCGTGCTCGAGTCACGGATCCCGGAGTTCGGGTCCGCCCGCAACCCCTGCGACGTCACCGCCCAGGTCCTCTCCGACCCCGACTCGCTCGGCGCCTGCGCGGGGGCGCTGCTGGAGGATCCGCAATACGGCGTGCTGGTCTCGCCGATGACCTATGGCTACGAGCCGTCGGCGAAGCGCTGTTTCGTCTACGACGAGTTGGCAAAGACGCACGGCAAGGTCGCCTGCATCGCCTGGCAGACCGAGTGGCTGGAAGGCCCCGGCGTCCGGGAGGCGGAGAGCTGCGAGCGGGTTGCCCTGTTCCATTCGATGGACGCGTGCTTCGCCGCGATCGCCGCTTGGCACTGGCGTGCCGACAAGCGCGCCGCGGGCGAGGCGGTCGTGGCGGCGACGCCCGACGCGGTGCGGGCGGAGGCCGCCCGGCGGATCGACGCCGCGTCCGGCCGCACGCTGACGGAGCGCGAGGCGAAGGACGTGCTGGCGCTGTACGGCGTGCCGGTGGTGGGCGAACGGCTGGTGCAGAGCGAGGACGACGCGGTCGCCGCCGCCACGGGTCTGGGTCTTCCGGTGGTGCTGAAGGTCGAATCCCCCGACCTGCCGCACAAGACCGAGGCCGGGGTGATCCGGTTGGACCTGCGGACCGCGGAGGCCGTGCGCGAGGGCTACCGCGCGGTGATGGCGAATGCGCGCAAGGTCTCGCCGCCGCCGGCGATCAATGGGGTGCTGGTGCAGCCCATGGTGCCGCAGGGCGTGGAGATGGTGGTCGGGGCGAATGTCGACCCGCTGTTCGGGCCGCTGATCGTGGTGGGGCTGGGCGGGATCCTGGTGGAGGTGCTGCAGGACAGCGCCCTCGCGCCCGCACCGGTGACGCCGGCGGAGGCCGCGGCGATGCTGCGCTCGCTGAAGGGCGCGAAGCTGCTGGAGGGGTTCCGCGGCATGCCGGCGGTGGACATCCCCCGGCTCGCGCAGGTGATCGCGGACGTGTCCCGCTTTGCGGCGGACCACCGGGACCGGATCGCGGAGCTGGACGTGAACCCGCTGATCTGCGCGGGCGAGCGGATCACGGCGGTGGATGCGCTGATCGTGCCGCGGCGGGCGGGTTAGGCGGACGCGGCGGAGGGGCCGGAGCGACAGCCCCTCCGGTACAGAGCCAACGGGCACCAAAGCCCCCCACCCCCGTCATCCGCGGGCCCCGACCCGCGGATCCCCATCGGCACAATGCCCCATGCGGGAGACAACCCTCGCGGCCGCCTGCCGGTTGGGGTCCGCGGATGGCGAGGTGGGGGCTTCGGATGACGGCCGGGGGGCGGCCGCGCGCGCTCTGGACGGACGCCGATCCCGAGGAGATTGTTGCCCTCTCCCGCCCCGGCGTGATGCGCCGGCATCCGAGTCCCGAGGCCCCGTCGCATGCAGCTCCCCCTCCCCGCCAGCGCCCCTCGCACCATCGCGGTCATCGGGGCGGGCATCGTCGGCACGTCCTGCGCGCTGCATCTGCAGCGCGACGGGCACAGCGTCACGCTGATCGATCCGAAGCCGCCCGGCACCGCCACCTCCTACGGCAATGCGGGCGGGATCGTGACCGGCGCCGTGGTGCCCAACAGCACGCCGGCGCTGCGGCGCGACATTCCGCACATGCTGTTCAACCGCGGCAGCGCCGTGCGGCTGCGCTGGCGCTACCTGCCGCAGCTCTCCCCCTGGCTGATCCGCTTCCTGCTCGCCGGCCGCGACGCTCGGGTGCGGGAGATCTCCGCGGCCCTGCAGCCCCTGGTCTCGCGCGCCTATGACGCGCATCGGGAGCTGATCACCCTCTCCGGCGCGGACGGGATCGTGCGGCCGGTCGGCTGGTTCAAGGTCTACGCGACCGAGGCCGGTTTCGCCGGCACCGAATACGATCGCGCCCTGCTGCGCGAGCACGGGGTGAAGATCGACATCCTGAACGCCGACGAGATCCGCCAGCTCGAACCCGCCCTCGCGCCCGGCTTCGTGCGCGGCATCCTCCAGCCCGACAGCGCCTTCGTCTCCCTGCCCGGCAAGCTGACCACGGCGCATGCGGCGCAGTTCCAGCGGATGGGCGGCACCATCGTCGCGGAGCGCGTGCGCGGGCTGCATCCCGCCGCCGACCATGTCTCGGTCGATTGCGAGCTGGGGTATCGCCGCTTCGACACGGTGGTCGTCGCCGCCGGCGCCTGGTCGAAGGAACTCGCGCGACAGGTGGGCGACCGCGTCTATCTCGACACCGAACGCGGCTACCACCTGAACCTCGATCCCGGGGAGGCCGGCGAGCTCCGCCATCCCACGGTGTTCGCCGATCGCGGCGGGTTCGTCCTGGCGCCGATGCAGGACGGCATCCGCCTGACCAGCGGCGTCGAGCTCGCGGGGCTGCACGCGCCGCCCGACTTCTCCCGCATCCGCCGGCTGGTGCCGAAGGCGCAGGCGATGCTGCCCGGCCTGTCGGATCGGGTGACGCGGCAATGGATGGGCTACCGGCCGTCCACGCCCGATTCGCTGCCGGTGATCGGCCCCTCTCCGCGCACGCCGCGGGTCGTGTACGCGTTCGGGCACCAGCATCTCGGCCTGACCCTGGGGCCGATCACCGGCCGGCAGGTGGCGGCGCTGCTGGGCGGGCGGGCACCGGATTTCGATCTGGCGCCCTATCGCATCAATCGGTTCTGAGCGGGCCGAGGACCAGGCCTTCCTCGATCGGATGCCGCAGGCTCTCGGCGGCCCCGAGATGGTAGAAATGCGCCTGGCTCCGCACCGCGTGGCCGGGAAACCATCGTGCCAGATGCTCGTTGCGGCGGAACCGGTTGCCGATCCAGGTCGACATGGCGAAGCCGCAGGGCAGCGCCCGCAATGCAGCGGCCAGCTCGTCCGCATCGGCGTCCGTCCAGCGATCGTGGTAGTCCGCGTGGCGGCCGAGATAGGGCGGGTCGGCATAGACGACATCGTCCGGTCCCGCGGCGGCCAGGCTCTCCCGCCAATCCGCCACCTCGAACCGCCAGTCGCGGCCGGCGAGCAGCCCCGCGACCCAGCCGACCTGGTTGGCGATCCGGGTGACCAGGGCGGGGCGGAACCGGTCGGGCTTGCGGCAGAACGGCACGTTGAATCCGCCTGCGCGGTTGAAGCGCATCAGCCCGTTGAAGCAGGCGCGGTTGAGGAACAGGAAGTCCAGCGGATCGGCCGTCGCGTTGAACCGCGCGCGCACCTCGTAATAATGGGCGCCTTCCGAGAGGCGCAGCCGCTCGCCCTCCCGGCGCAGATGGGCGATGACCGCCTCCGGCCCGATCGTCCCCGCCTGGATCGCGCGGTAGAAGCCGATCACATGGCGGTTGGTGTCGGCGAGCAGCGCGCGGGGCGGCGCGAGATTGAAGGCGACCACGCCCGAACCAAGGAACGGCTCGATCCAGCGTCCGGTCCCGCGCCACGTCACGGCGTCGCGGATCAGCGGCAGCAGGCGCGTCTTGATGCCCTGGCACTTGAGCGGCGGCACGCCAACCGCCCCGTCCGGTCGCTGGCGACCCCGGATCGGCGGTGCTAAGCCTCGCTCATGCACGGATTTGATTCATCGTCCCGGACCAGGCCGGGAGAATTGGTGCGGTCGAGAAGACTCGAACTTCCACGGGGTTGCCCCCACAAGCACCTCAAGCTTGCGCGTCTACCATTCCGCCACGACCGCACCGTGGGCTGGCAGGCGGCGGGGTATAGCGGATGAATGCCGGGGACTCAATCGCTCTCGACACGCCGGAATGGCGTATTTCGGACGGGCTCACCGATTATCCCGCCGCCCTCGCCTTCATGCGGGAGCGTGCGGCCGCGATCCGCGCCGGAACCGCGGGGGAGATGGTGTGGCTGGTCGAGCACCCGCCGCTCTACACCGCCGGCACCTCGGCCAAGCCCGAGGAGCTGACGGACCCCGGCCGCTTCCCCACCTTCGCGGCCGGCCGGGGCGGGCAATGGACCTATCACGGGCCCGGCCAGCGCACCGCCTACGTCATGCTCGACCTCATGCGCCCGCACGGGTCGGTGCCGGCCCAGGATATCCGCTGCTACGTGCACGGGCTCGAGGAGTGGCTGATCCGCACGCTCGACCGCTTCAACGTCCGGGGCGAGCGGCGGGAGGGACGGGTCGGCATCTGGGTCGCCGACCCGATCCGGGGCGAATCGAAAATCGCGGCGATCGGCGTCCGCGTCACGCGCTGGGTGAGCTGGCACGGCGTCGCGCTCAACGTGGAGCCCGACCTCGGCCATTTCGGCGGCATCGTGCCCTGCGGCCTGGCGCAGTACGGGGTCACCAGCCTGGCCGGTCTCGGCCTGCCGGTCACCATGGAAGAGGCCGACGCCGCCCTGCGCAGCGCCTGGGCCGAGGTGTTCGGACCCGAACCCGCCACGGCCCCCGCCTGCGCAACCTGAGCCCGGCGCGGCGCCGCGCTCAAACTCCTGGGTGGTCCAGGAACTCTGCCCCGTTTCGATCGCTTCACGTCCCCGGCGGGGCAGGTCGCCGCCGCCGCTTCCGGACAGGGCCGATTCCGGCCACGTTCGACGAGAGCAGAGCCGCGACAGGGGATCGATGATGCAGGGGGAGCAACGACCGGCGACCAGGGGGGCTCCGTCCGGCGGAGCACCGGCTGCGGCCTCCGCCACCGCTCCCGGACGGCCGGCCATCCCCGAATCCGCGTCATCCGGCCACGGATCGGGGACCGCGGCGACCGGCACGTCCAATGGCCGCGCGTCCGCCGCGGGACCGCGGCAGGCCGGCAGGACACCCGCGACGGCGCCCCCGCCCGCGCCGACGGGGGGACAGGATTCGCTGCTGCTCGCGATCATCGCGACGGTGGCCGCGCTCTATTTCGCCCGCGAGGTGCTGATCCCGATCACGCTGGCGATCCTGCTCTCCTTCGTGCTCGCGCCATTGGTCGCCCTGCTCCGCCGGCTCCGGATCGGCCGCACCGTCTCGGTGATGCTCGCGGTGCTCGTCGCCCTCGGCGTGATCCTGGCCATCGGCGGCGTGATCGGCGCGCAGATCGCCGGCCTGGCGACGGAGATCCCGCAATACGCGCACACGCTGGAACGCAAGGTCGACACGGTGCGCGACATGACGATCGGCCGGCTCGAGCAGGTGACGAACCGGCTGGGACGCCAGCTCGACCTGTCGGACGGGGCGGCGACGCCGGCCCCGGCGGATGCCGAGGCCACGCCGCGCGCCCAGCCGGTGCCGGTCGTCATGCACGAGCCCACGCCAGGCCCGCTGGAACTCGTCAACCGCTACCTCTCCCCCGCCCTCTCCCCGGTGGCCACGGTCGGCATCGTCTTCGTGGTCGCGATCTTCGTCCTGATGCAGCGGGAGGATCTGCGCGACCGGCTGATCCGGCTGATGGGGGCGGGCGACCTGCACGGCACCACGCTCGCCCTCGACGACGGCGCGCACCGGCTCAGCCGCTACTTCCTCGCCCAGCTTGCGGTGAATGCCGGGTTCGGCACCGCGGTCGGGATCGGACTGATGGTGATCGGCGTCCCCAACCCGGTGCTGTGGGGGATCGTCTCCGGCCTGCTGCGCTTCGTGCCCTATGTGGGCTCGCTGCTCGCCGCGGTGTTCCCGACCCTGCTCGCGGCGGCGGTCGATCCCGGCTGGTCGACCACGCTCTGGACCATCGCCCTCTACCTCATCCTCGAGCCGCTGATCGGCCAGGTGATCGAGCCGCTGCTCTACGGCCACAGCACCGGCCTCTCCCCGGTCGCCGTCGTCATCGCGGCGATCTTCTGGAGCTGGATCTGGGGCCCGATCGGGCTCGTCCTGTCGACCCCGCTGACCCTCTGCCTCGTGGTGCTGGGCCGGCACGTGCCGCGGCTCGAGTTCCTCGACGTGCTGCTGGGCGACCAGCCCGCGCTGACGCCGGTGGAGAGCTTCTACCAGCGCATCCTGGCGGGCGATGCCGACGAGGCGCGGGACCAGGCGGAGCTGCTGCTCAAGGACCGCGCGCTGTCGACCTATTACGACGAGGTGGCGCTGCGGGGCCTGCAGCTCGCCGCCACGGACGCCCAGCGCGGCATTCTCAATCCCGACCAGCTCGAGCGGATCAAGGATGCCATCCGCGAGGTGGTGGACGACCTCGGCCATCACCCGGACGCGACGCCCGCGGAACGGGCGGAGGCGCCGGCCAATCCCGACCCGCCCCGCGAGGCCGGGATGCTGCCGCGGCATCGTCCCCCGCGCACGCTGGACCGCCCGCCGGAGGAGCGTCCGCCGCGCTGGGCTTCCTCGGGCGCGGTGCTGTGCGTGGCCGGGCGCGGGCCGCTCGACGAGGCCGCCTCGACGATGCTGGTCCAGTTGCTGGTCAAGCACGGGATCGGCGCGAAGGTGGTGTCCTTCGAGGAAGTGAGCCGGCGCCGGATCCAGGAGATCGACCCGGCCGGGGTGGCGATGGTGTGCGTCTCCTACCTGCAGATCAGCGGCACGCCCGCGCATCTGCGCTACCTGGTCGAGCGGCTGCGGCAGCGCGTGCCGGACGTCCCGCTGCTGGTCGGGCTGTGGCCGATCGAGCACGAGATCCTGCACGACGCGGCGCTGCAGCGCGCGGTCGGCGCGGACCATTACACGACCACCCTGCGCGCGGCGGTGGATGCCTGCGTCAAGCGCGCCGACCGTGACGCGGAGGGTCATCCGGCGGCGGCCTGATCGCCGACTGGTCCGGCGGGGTCAGCGGAAGTCGCGGGTGGGCACCTTGATGCCCGATCCCAGGCGCAGGTCGCGGATGTAGATATCGCGCGGCGTGCGGCCGCCGGGGCCGGCCCCCTCCCCGCGCGGGTCGGGGGTGGGGGCGCGGCGGGCTTCGTCGCCGCGGCCGGCGCGCAGCGGGAAATCATCCTCGCGGTCGCCGACGCTGCGCAGCAGGCCGGAGAGATCGGTCAGCCGGTCGGCGATGATGTGGATCACCTCCCCTTCCCGCTGCAGCTTGCCGTGGCAGGCGATCATCCCGGCGGTGAGGATCAGCCGGCGCTGCCGCTCGAACACCGAGGGCCAGACGATCAGGTTGGCGTGGCCGGTCTCGTCCTCGATGGTGATGAACAGCACGCCGCGGGCGCTGCCCGGCCGCTGGCGCACCAGCACGATGCCGGCGACCGCGAGACGCCTGCCGTCACGGATGCGGGTGAGGTCGGAACAGCGCACCATGCGCTGGCGGTCGAGTTCGGGACGCAGGAAGGCGACCGGATGCCGGCGCAGGGTGAGGCCGGTGCTGCGATAATCCTCCACCACCTGCCGCCCCGCGGTCATGGGCGCGAGCGGGACCGCGGGCTCACGAAAGAGCGGCAAGGACGCCCCCCCTCCCCTTGCGGGAGGGGGATGGGGGGCGGGGGTGATGCGGGTGGTGGCAGGATCGGGGGAACCTTCGCTGGCCCCCTCCCCCTGGCCCCCTCCCGCGAGGGGAGGGGGGATACTGTCCTCCTGCCGGTCGAACAGCGGCAGGCGGGTGTCGGACAGGCCGGTGATGGTCCAGAGCGCGTCCCGCCGCGCCAGACCCAGCGCCGAACGGAACCCGTCCGCCTCGGCCACGTGCCGCAGCGCGGCGACGGGCACGCCGGTGCGGCGCCAGGCGTCCTCGATCGATCGGTAGCCGGCGCCACGACGGGCCACCAGCAGGTCGCCATGCGCGCGCGCAAGTCCCTTCGCCATGCGCAACCCCAGCCGCACGGCGCAGCGTCCGGCGGGGGTCGGTTCCAGCGTGCAGTCCCAGCCCGAGGCGTTGAGGCAGACCGGCCGGATCTCCACCCCGTGCTCGCGCGCATCGCGCACGATCTGCGCGGGGGCATAGAACCCCATCGGCTGCGCGTTCAGCAGCGCACAGCAGAACACGTCCGGGTGGTGGCACTTCACCCAGGCCGAGGCATAGGCGATCAGCGCGAAGCTCGCCGCGTGGCTTTCGGGGAAGCCGTAGCTGCCGAACCCCTCGATCTGCGAGAAGGTGCGTTCGGCGAAGTCCTGCGTGTAGCCGTTCTTCAGCATGCCGCCGATCATCTTCTCGCGGAATGCATGCACGCCGCCGGTGAACTTGAACGTCGCCATCGAGCGGCGCAGCGCGTCCGCCTCCCCCGGCGTGAACCCGGCGCAGACGATCGCCACCTGCATCGCCTGTTCCTGGAACAGCGGCACGCCCAGCGTCTTGCCCAGCACGGCGCGCAGTTCGGGCGTGGGGATCTCCACCTCTTCCAGCCCGTCGCGGCGACGCAGGTAGGGATGCACCATGTCGCCCTGGATCGGCCCCGGCCGGACGATCGCGACCTGGATCACCAGGTCGTAGAACGTGGTGGGCTTGAGCCGCGGCAGCATCGACATCTGCGCGCGGCTCTCGATCTGGAACGTGCCCAGCGTGTCCGCCTTGCGGATCATCGCGTAGGTGGCCGGGTCCTCGGCCGGGATGGCGGCGAGGTCGAGCTGCATGTCCTTGTGCGCCGCGAGCAGGTCGAAGGCGCGGCGCATGCAGCCCAGCATGCCGAGGCCGAGGACGTCGACCTTCATGAAGCGCAGGACGTCGATATCGTCCTTGTCCCACTCGATGACCTGACGGTTCTCCATGCTGGCGGGCTCGATCGGCACCAGCGTGTCGAGCCGCGACTGTGTCAGCACGAACCCGCCCGGATGCTGCGAGAGGTGGCGCGGCATGCCGATCAGCTGGCGCGCGAGGTCGAGCGTGAGACGCAGCCGTCGGTCGGCGAGGTTGAGGTTCAGCTCCGCGGCGTGCTGCTCCTCCACCCCTTCCTCGCTCCAGGCCCAGATCTGGGTGGCGAGCGCGCCGGTGACGTCCTCGGTCAGGCCGAGGACCTTGCCCACGTCGCGGATGGCGCCGCGGCCGCGGTAGCGGATCACGGTGGCGCAGAGCGCGGCGCGGTCGCGGCCGTAGGTCTCGTAGATCCACTGGATCACCTCCTCCCGCCGCTCATGCTCGAAATCGACGTCGATATCGGGCGGTTCCTTGCGTTCGGCGCTGACGAAGCGCTCGAACAGCAGGTTGCTGCGGGTCGGGTCGATGGAAGTGATGCCGAGGACGTAGCAGACCGCGGAATTGGCCGCGGAGCCGCGCCCCTGGCAGAGGATGTCGCGGGAACGGGCGAAGGAGACGATGCTCTCCACCGTCAGGAAATACGGCGCGTAGTCGAGTTCCGCGATCAGCGCGAGCTCGTGGTGGAGCTGGCGCGCGACGGGATCGGGCACGCCGTCCGGGAAGCGGCGGGCCGCGCCCTCCCAGGTCAGGCGCTCCAGCGTCTGCTGCGCGGTGAGGCCGGGGAAGCGGGTCTCGTGCGGGTACTGGTAGCGCAGCGCGTCGAGCGAGAAGCGGCAGCGGTCGGCGATCTCCCGCGTGCGGGCGAGGGCGGCCGGGTGGCGGGCGAAGAGACGGGCCATCTCCTCCGGCGGCTCGAGCGCGCGGGCAGCGGAGCGTGCCAGTCGGAACCCGGCCTCGTCGATGGTGCAGCCCTCGCGGATGCAGGTCATCACGTCCTGCAGGATGCGGCGGTCCGGGTGGTGGTACAGCACGTCGCCGGTCGCGACGGTCGGCAGGCCGGCCTCGGCCGCGAGCCGCTCCGTCTGCGCCAGCCGCACCGCGTCGTTCGGGCGGCGCTGCAGGGTGAGCCCGACATGGGCGCGGTCTTCGAACGTGTCGCGCAGGCGATGGAGCGTGGCGCGGTCGGGTTGGGTGTCGTTGCAGAGGATGGCGACCAACCCCTCCGCCGCGTCGGCGAGATCGGCCCAGGCGAGGTGGCACGCGCCCTTGCCCGCCCGCGCCTTGCCGCGGGTGAGGAGCTGGCTGAGCCGCGCATAGGCGGGCTGGTCGGTCGGGTAGACGAGGAGCGAGGGTGCGTCGGTGAGGTCGAGCCTGCAGCCGACGATCGGGCGGATCCCCGCCTCCTTCGCCCGCTGGTGCATGCGCACGATGCCGGCGAGAGAGTTCCGGTCGGTGATCGCCAGGGAGTCGTAGCCGTAGAGGGAGGCTTGCGCGAGGAGCTCCTCGAGCTGGGAGGCGCCCCGGAGGAAGGAGAAGACGCTCGTGAGCTGGAGTTCCGTGTAGGGAGCGTGGGGCATGAGGTTAGGAGTTTGGTGAGGGGGTTGGGGGAGAGTGGCCGGGACAGGAGGTGCTCTCTGCGGGGGGTTCTGCTTGGGGGCGTCTTTGGAGGAGGAGGGTCTCTTCGAGAGGACGAGGCTTCTTCGGGGGGACGAGGGTCTTCGCTTTCCGGAGGACAGAGACTCTCCGGGAGGAGCTTCCTTCCGGGGAAGCGTCGAGGGGTTCGTGCTGGAGGCAGGAGCTTTGATTCAACACAGAGTTGAGGCGAGTGAGGCGAGACACAGAGAAGAAGAAAGCGACCCCGCGCTGCATGAGATGACACGTCAGATCATCGGATTGGGGATGGAAGTACACCGCCATCTTGGGGCTGGACTGCTAGAATCCGTCTATGAAGCCTGCTTGTATGCAGAATTGCAGCGCAATGGACTTGCGGTGCAGCGGCAAGTGCGAATTCCGTTGATCTACAAGGGCCTGCGTTTGCCATTGGCCTACTCCGCCGATCTCATCGTTGCCGGATCGGTCATTCTCGAAATCAAGTCAGTCGAAATCGTCCTGCCCGTCCACAAAGCCCAACTTCTGACCTACTTGCGACTGAGCGGATGCCGCATCGGCTTGCTGATGAATTTCAACGAACCCCTGCTGAAAAACGGAATCCACAGATTGGCTATGTAATATAAAAACAAGATTGCATAAATTAATAATTTGAATGGTGCGATATACAACTATATTACTTATATATTAAACTCTGTGTCTCGTCTAAACTCGCCTCAACTCTGTGTTAAAATCAAAGCTGCCGCTTCCAGCACGAACGCAACCTGTTGACGCTCCCACGCTCCATGCTCCCGCACTCCCACGCTCCCGCGCCCGACCCACCAACCAGACCTCCCTCCCCTACCCCCCTCCCATCCCGTGCAGGAACCACCGCAAGTCCCCACTCTCCACCCGCACCCCATCCCCCCGCCGGAACAGCCAGAAGCGCCGCCCCTCCTGATCCTCCACCCGGAAATAGTCCCGCACCGACCGCATCTCCCCATCCCGCTTCCACCACTCCCCGGCAATCCGCTCCGGCCCGTCCGCGCGGCGCACGCGGTGGCGGATGCGGCGCCAGGTGAAGGCGACGGGGGGATGGTCGGGCAGCAGCGCCATCGCCTCCACCGGCTGCGGCGGATCGAGCAGGCGCACCGGCCGCGGCCAGGCCTCCGGCCAGCCCTGGCGCGTGGGGGGTTCGAGCGGCGGGACCTTGCGCACCGACCGCTCCGGCACGTCGCTCTCGACCGGGGCGGTGCGGTAGACCCGCGTGCTGCCCAGCCGGTTGCCGATCCGGTCGACCAGCGCGGCGACGTCGGCGGGCGGTGGTTCGCCGGTGCACAGACGGGCGGCCGCCTGCGCGGGCGCGAGCCGGTCGGCGGCGGAGACCACCAGCCGCATCGCCTCGACGCCGAGGCCGGGATCGACCCCCTCCAGCCGCTCATCGAACATGCGCTCGAGATGGCGGGCATCGCGGCTGGGGCAGGCGGTGCCCACGCGCAGCGCGGCGATCGTGCCGTCCACCCGCTCAAACAGCAGATCCAGGCGACGAGCGCCCTGGCCGGCCTGCTCCAGCGCCTCGCAGACCTCCGCCATCAGGGCGGCGATCACGGTGGAGAACGCCTCCGCGGTCAGCAGCGGCTCGACGAAGCCGCGGCGCGCATGCGGCAGGCTGGGTGGCAGTTCGGGCGCGATCGGCTCGAACACGGTCCCCATCGCCTGGTCCAGCCGCTGCGCGAGCGCCGGTCCGAAGCGGCGGACCAGCGGTGCGCGGGGGGCGGCGGCGAGCGCGCCGATCCGCTCGAACCCCATCAGGCGAAGCCCCTCCGCGGTCTCCGCCGGCAGGCGCAGCGCTTCGATCGGCAGGTCCGCCAGCAATGCGGCCTGGGCGCCCGACGGGACCACCGCCGCCACCGCCGTGCCGAACCGCGCCACCGCATGCGCCGCCCCCGGCGTGTCGGCCAGCGCGGCCCGCGCGGCCAGGCCCTGCGCGGCAAGGCGGCAGACCAGGTCGCGCAGCAGCGCATCCTCCCCGCCCAGCAGGTGCGCGCAGCCGGTCACGTCCAGCCACAGCCCGTCCGACGGATCGGTCGCGGCGAGCGGCGCATAGCGCAGGCACCAGCCGGCGAGCCGGCGCAGCCCCGCGCCGTCCGCGTCCGGATCGGCGGGGTGGATCGCGAGGTCTGGCACCAGGGCCTGGGCCTGGGTCAGCACCTGGCCCACCCGCAGGCCCAGCGCCGCCGCCGCCGGGTCGACGCCCGCCAGCACCCGCCTGCGGCCGTCATGCATGACGATGACGAGCGGCGGCTCGCGTGCCGTCCCGGCATCGTCAGGCGGAGCGGCGCACGCGCGCGCGGTCTGAGCGGCGGTCGGGGCCGCGATCGGCGGGGGGGACGGGCGGAGTCCCGGCGCCACCGCCTGCGGAAGGCCCTGCCTGCGCAGCCGATCCGTCGCCCAGTGCGGCAGGAAGACCGAGACGACCCTGCGCATCGCATGCCTCCACCATCCAGGAACCAGGCTCCCCCCCGCGGCAACGCAGGAGGTCGAGCTGCCAAAGCGCCGGCCCGAGACCCGGCGTGTCCGGGGAAGCCGGATCGGCCGGGGGCGACGGAAGCGCCGCCACGCGCCAGCGCGTCATCGCCGCACTCGGGGCCGCGAGCGCCGGATCGTCGTGCCGGCGGCTGCGGCGCAGCACGAAGGCGAGCACCCCGCTCTGTTCCGCGGCGAGCTGCAGCCGGCGGGAGGCCACAAGACCGAACGGGCCGGACACCTCCCCCACCACCGCGGCGAGGCCGGGATGGCGCAGCCCCTCCTCCATGACGGCGAGCACCTCCTTGCCGGCCTCGGCGAAGATCACCCGGTCGGGATGCAGCCCGACCGCGGCGAGGCCGGGGGCGAACAGGTCGGGCGTCGCGATCACCCACAGCACGGGACCGGCGAGCCGCGCGAGGATGCCGCCGATCAGCAGCGCCGCCGCGGCGCCATGCTCCAGATCCGATCCGGCGCCCGCCGCCTCGTGCAGGGCCGCGAGCGGCAGGCCGCCGCCGGGCAGCGCCGCGTCGATCGCGTCGAGGCCGAAGGGCAGCACCTTGCCGGGACCGGACGCGGCGCCCCGCTCGATGCGGGCGATCTGCGTGCGCAGGCTCTGCAGCACCGTGGCGCGCGGTGCGGCGGCCGAGGGGCGGGGCGCCTCCAGCACCTCCGCCGTGCGGTCCGTCCAGGGACGCTCCGCAGGCGCCGCTCCCGTGGAGGGCGGCTCCGCAGCCGGTTGCTCCGTGGGGAGAAGCTGGGACGAACGCCGCTTCGTCGAGGGCAAGTCCGAGGTTGAGAACATAACGAGAACACTAAACCCGCCCCTCCCAGGAGTCGAGTCGCGAAACGCCCTGCCCCACCCGCGGCCACGTCACACCCCCGCGCGTAGCCACGTCACACCCCTGCGCGTAGCCGCATCACACCCCTGCCTGCGGCCGCGCCGGCGCCACCCACGGCCGCGTCACACCCCCGCGTGCAATCATGTCGCGAACCGATGCCGGAACGCACGTCTGCGCCACCCTCCGTTTCGCTGGGACCCGGCCCGCAACGCAACGGCGTGCGTGACGTTTCCCGCATGTCGCTTACCGCTCGACCGCGTGCAGGCGCGGCGCGCAACGGCAGGAGAGGACCGTGACGCAACGCCGCATCCCGCGCTGGGCCCTCTGGATCGGCATTCCCGTCGTGCTGATCGCGGTGTTCGTCGCCGTGTTCCGGTGGGACTGGCTGATCCCGATCGTCGAGTCCCGCGCCAGCGCCACGCTGCACCGGCCGGTGCAGATCACCCATCTCCATGTCGGCCTCGGCCGCATCCTGCACGTCACCGCCGACGGGGTCACCGTCGCCAACCCGCAGGACTGGCCGGCGGACGACCCGCCGCTCGTGGATATCGGACGGCTCGACCTCGATCTCGACCTCTGGGCCTATCTGCGTCACGGACAGGTGGTGATCCCCGCGATCGCCCTGCAGAAGCCGCAGGTGGCGCTGCGCCAGCACCAGGACGGCAGCGCCAACTACCTGCTGCAGCTCTCGAGCGGCAGCGGCGGCGAGACGTCGGGATCCGATGGCGCGGCGACCCGGATCGGCGACCTGCGGATCACCGACGGCACGATCGACGCGAAGCTCGCCAAGCTGCGCACCGACGCGGTCATTGGCGTCGCCACCCAGGGCGAGGGCGACGACGCCCGCATCGTCGCGCAGGCCAAGGGGACCTATGGCGGCGCCCCGGTCGAGGCGCGGTTCAGCGGCGGGGCGCTGCTCTCGCTGCGCGATGCGAGCAAGCCATGGCCGGTCTCGCTCCAGGCGCGGAACGGCGCCACCCAGGTCTCGCTCGAGGGCACGCTGCAGGACCCCGTGCATCTGGCGGGCGCCAACCTCAAGCTCGCCCTCGCCGGCCCCGACATGGGCCAGCTCGAGCCGCTCACCGGCATCCCCATTCCCAAGACGCCGCCCTACAAGATCTCCGGCAATCTCGACTTCGCCGAGAAGCGCATCCAGTTCCGCGACTTCCGGGGCGTGGTGGGCAACAGCGACCTCGAGGGCACGTTCGACGTCGATCCCACCAAACAGCGGCCCGTCCTCGTCGCCAAGCTCGCCTCCCGCCGGGTGGACCTGACCGACCTCGCCGGGTTCCTGGGCGCCGAACCCAAGCGGGCCGGCAAGGAAGCGGTCGCGCAAGGCGCCCCCACCGGTGGCGCGGCGCAAGGGCGCAGCACCCGGCAGGAGAGCGTCCAATCGCGGGAAGGCTCCCGCGCGACGCTGCTGCCCGACACGCCGATCAGCCTGCCGCGGCTGAACTGGGCCGACATCCACCTGACCTATCGCGGGCACCGGATCGAGGGGCGGTCGATGCCGCTCGACGACCTCGCGGTCGCGCTCGACATCGTCGACGGCGCGGTGCGGCTGCACCCGGTGAGCTTCGGCGTCGGCCAGGGGCGGATCGTGCTCAACGCCGCGCTCACGCCGCAGAACGACAAGACGGTGCGCGCGAACGTCGATATCGACCTGCGGCGGATCGATGTCGGGCGGCTGATGGCGGCGACCCACGCGTTCGGCGGCGCCGGGACGATCAGCGGCACGGGCCGGCTGGACACGGTCGGCACCTCGTTCGCGAGCTTCCTCGCGAACGGCAACGGCGGGCTGCGCTTCGGCATGGCCGGCGGGGATCTGAGCGCGCTGCTGGTCGACCTCTCCGGCCTGCAGTTCGGCAACGCCATCCTCTCGGCCCTCGGCGTCCCGCAACGGACCAAGGTGGAGTGCCTCGTCGGCGACCTGCCGCTGCAGCGTGGCATCATGTCCGTGCATGCCTTCGTCATCGACACCGGCGAGGGCATCATCAACGGTGCCGGGTCCATCAACATGCGCGACGAGAGCCTGGACCTGTCGCTGCGCACCGAGGCCAAGCACTTCACCATCGGCTCGCTGCCGACGCCGATCCATATCGGCGGCACGTTCCGCTCGCCGTCGATCCGTCCCGGCGCCGAGGGCGCGGTGCGCGGCGGCATCGCCGCGGGACTCGCGGCGATCTTCCCGCCGCTCGCGGCGCTGCCGACGATCCAGTTCGGGGTCGGCGACGACCATCATTGCGAGAACCTGCTGAGCCAGGCGCGGCAGGAATCACAGGGGCAGCGGCTGCCCGCGCCGCAGCAGGGCGGCACGCGGCAGCGCTGAAGCACTGACCCGGGGCGCGCCCCCGCCGGCGGTCCCGGCCAGCGGCCGCGCGATCACGCGGCCGCCAGAACCTCAGGCGGGTTCGCGGGACGGGCGTGAGGCCGGGACCCGCGCCCCGATCCAGGCGACGATCCGGTCGGCGATCTCGGCGGCGTTGTCGTCCATCATTGGCATGTGGGTGTTGCCGCGCACCCCCTGCTCCGGCAGCCGCCACAGCTCCGCCGCGGCCCCGGCGTCGCGCAGCCGCCGGTCCGCCTGGTCGGCCGCGGCCGAGAGACCGCGCCAGAGCGGCGTCGCATCCAGGAAATCGCCCAGCACGGTGAGCACCGGCAGCCCCGGCAGCGGCGGCGGCGGGCGTTCGGGGAACCCGGACGGCTCGATGCAGACCAGGCCGGCCACCAGGTCAGGGCGTCGCCAGGTCGCCTCCAGCGAGATCAGCCCGCCATTGCTGTGCGACACCACCACCGCCGGGCCGGTCCGCTCCAGCACCGCGGCCAGCGTGTCGGACGCGGCCGGGATCGTCGAGAACCAGCGCGGCACGTGCTGCATCAGCAGGGTCCCCAACCCGGCGAGCGGGAATCGCTGGCCGGGAAACGGGTCCGCGCTGCCGGCGGGTCCGATCCGGTAGAGCGACCAGATCTCCTCCGCGCTGCGGGCGACGGGCGAATCCGGCCAGATCCCCGGCAGGGCGCACCAGCCGGCGCGCCCGCGCTCCACCCCGTCGACGACATGCACGGGGTAGCCGGCGCGCAGGAAGTGCTCCAGCCAGCCGGCACGCCCGTCCGGTGTCGTCTCCCACATCGCGCCGGTGAGGCAGCCGCCATGCACCAGCACGAGCGGCGGCCGGGTGCCGGCATCCTCCGGCACGAAGCTCTGCACGTAGGCCTGCTCGACATGGAACGTGCCGTTCGGGTCGTGCTCGATCGCCGCCTGGGCGGAGAACCGGATCTCCCGCGTCGGTTCGCCCGCGACCGTCACACGGCGGCCGCCCGCGAAGAAGCTGCCCCTCCGCGCAAGGCGCAGGGTCATGCCGCCCTCCGGGACCGATGCGCGGCGCAGCGCCCCGGCCTCAATGCGTCACCAGCGGGCATTTCGACTCGGACAGCGGCCAGACCACGTCCTCGGCCGGGATGCGGGTGATGATCTTGAACAGGTCCCATTCGCCCTTGCTCTCGGCCGGCGTCTTCACCTGCGCCAGGTACATGTCCCGCATCAGGTGCCCGTCCGCGCGGATGTGGCCGCCATGCGTCATGAAGTCCTCGACCGGCATCGCCCGCATCTGCGCCATCACCTTGGCCGTGTCCTTGGTGCCGGCCGCCTTCACCGCCTTCAGGTAGTGCGCGACGCTGCTGTAGACGCCGGCCTGCAGCATGGACGGGCCGGCGCCCACCCGCTCCGTGAAGCGCTTGGACCAGGCGCGGGTCGCATCGTCGATGTCGGAATAGAACGAGGTCGTCAGGTAGATCCCCTGGGTCGCCTTCAGCCCCAGGCTATGGGCGTCCTGCGGCAGGAAGATCATCGCCGCGAGCTGCTGCCCGCCATCGCCCAGGTGGAATTCCGCGGCCTGCTTGATCGCGTTGGTCGCATCCCCGCCGGCGCTGGCGATCGCGATCACCTGCGCCCCCGACGCCTGCGCCGTCAGCAGGTAGGAGGAGAAGTCCGGATTGTTGAGCGGATGCCAGACCGACCCCAGCACCGTGCCGCCATTCGCCTGCACCACGCTGGTGATATCCGCGGCGAGCTGCCGGCCGAACGCATAGTCCGCGCCGACGATGAACCACTTCGTCGCCCCGTTCCGCACCACGGCGCCCGCCGTGCCATGCGCCAGCGCATAGGTGTCGTAGGTCCACTGGATCCCGTTCGGGCTGCACTGCGCCTGAACCAGCGCCGTGGTGCCGGCGCTGGAATACAGCGCGATCTTGTTCCGCTCCCGCACGATCTGCTGCACGGCCAGCGCCACCGCGCTGTCGGGGATGTCGACGATCACGTCGACGCCCTCGGCGTCCAGCCAGCGCCGCGCGATGGCGGACCCGACATCCGCCTTGTGCAGGTGGTCCGCGAACACGACCTGGATCGGCGCGCCCAGCACCGAACCGCCGAAATCCTCCACCGCCATGCGCGCCGCTTCCACCGACCCGCGGCCGGTCCCGTCGGAGGACACGCCCGACATGTCGGTGAGCACCCCGATCTTCACGGGGGGATCGGCCTTCGCCGGCGTGATCTGGGCGGTCGCGAGGCCGAACACCGCGAACAGGGTGCTCGCGAGCAACGACAGGCGCATGGACGTCTTCTCCCCTTGGGTGCGCGCAAGGAACGGTACGGCGCGCCGCCCGTCAACGCCGCGCCTATCCCGCGGGCGGCGGCTCCGCTGGGGCCTGTTCCTCGGCGGCCGGCTCGGCCGGTGCCTGTTCCCCCGGATCCTCTTCGTTCGCGGCCCCGAGGGCGAGCGGCGGCGCCTCGAGCGCGGGCAGCGAGTGGCCGAGATAGGCTTCCAGCACCTCGTCCGCCGGCCCATCCTGATGGATCCGGCCCTGGTCCAGCCACAGCACGCGGGTGCACCAGCTGCGCACGATCTCGGTCGAATGCGTCGACAGCACGAGGATCTCGGCGCCGCGCACCATCTCCTCGAGCCGGGACCGCGCCTTGGCCATGAACGCCGCGTCGCCCGCCAGAAACCACTCGTCCATCAGCAGGATCTGCGGCTTGATCGCGGTCGCGAGCGCGAAGCCCAGCCGCACCACCATGCCGGCCGAGTAGATCCGCACCGGCAGGTCGAGGAAGTCGCCGAGTTCGGCGAACTCCGCCACGTCCTCCTCGAGCCGGGTCAGCATCGGCCGCGGCAGGCCGTTGTACAGCCCCCGCAGCATGATGTTCTCCCGCCCCGTCAGCTCCAGGTTCATCCCCAGGCTCGGGTCGAGCAGCGCGTTCAGGCTGCCCTGGATCCGCACGCGGCCGATCGCGGGCTCGTAGATGCCGGCCAGCGTGCGCAGCAGCGTCGTTTTGCCCGCGCCGTTGGAGCCGACCAGGCCCAGCCGGTCGCCGCTCACGAGCTTGAAGTCGAGCTCGCGCAGCGCTTCCACCACCACCCGGTGGCGCTGGTCGCTGCCCAGCCGGCCGGAGGCGGCGGCCACGACCATCTTCTTCAGGCTGCGGGCATTGCCGTGGTACAGGGGGAAGAGGACCGAAACGCCCTCGACCGCGATCAGTGCGCGGGTCATCGCGTCACAGCCAGTAGGCGATGCGCGGGCGGGCGCGGGTGAAGAACCCCCAGGAGAGGCCGCACAGGGCCACGCTGTAGGCGAGCGCGCCGACCCACACCATGTGGTCCGCCTGCCCGCCCAGCAGGGGCGCGCGGACGATCTCCAGCATGTCGAAGAACGGGTTGAACGGCAGGTGCGCCACGCCGCTGGGGCCAAGCTGGCTGGGCTTCCAGATGACGGGGGTGACGAAGAAGGCGATCTGCATGACGCTGTTGACGATCGGCAGGATGTCGCGGAAGCGCGCGCAGAATCCGCCCAGCAGCATGGTCAGCGCGAGTGCGTCGACCATCCACAGCGCGAGTCCCGGCAGCGCGAGCAGCCCGTTCGCGCCCGGCCAGACACCGAAGATGATGTCGACGCCCACGATCACCACGACGTTGTGCAGCAGCACGAGTACGTTGCGCACCAGGGTGCGCGTGGCGAACAGGAAGTACGGCATCCGCACGGATCGGATGACCGGTTCGGCCTCGGTGAAGGTGGTGCACGATTCGGACACCAGGGCCGCGAGGAAGCCCCACAGCACCTGCGACAGCGCCAGGAAGGGCAGGTAGTCGGCGATATCCTGGTGGAACAGCACCGCGTAGAGGTAGCCCAGCGCCGCGACCATGATCGCGGTGGACAGGGTCAGCCAGAACGGGCCCAGCATCGAGCCGCGATAGCGCAGCCGGATATCGAGCCAGCCCAGGGTCCAGGCGAGGCGCCACAGGCGCATGCCCTCTCTCACGTCGCGGACGGCGAGAAGGTTCCGCTCCGAGGTGGTGCGGCTCGCGCGGAACTCGACGAGGCTCTCGCGAGCAATCGGGGTGACGGCCTGGCTCATGCGGGACCGGCCGATAGCCCATCCACTCCCGCCCGGCAACCGCCGTGCGCGCGCGGCACCGCCGCGTGTCCGGCAGCCGCTCACGCTTTTGTCATCATTCCGACACGATAATCCTGCCGGATCGCGGCGGGTCGTCCCGGAAGGTTAACGGCAACCCGAACGGCTTGCGGCAAACTGCGATCCGGGATAAGGGGTTACGCACACTTCCTGCCCGCCCATCTGAACCGACGATCGTCCGGTCGTCGCGCTCCCCGGCCATTGCGGCCATGACATGACGGAGGCCCCAAGCGGATGACCCGATCGCGCCGTTCCTCCCGCCTGCTCACGGCAACGGCCAGCGTCGCCGCGATGGCATTGCTGGCGGCCTGCTCGAGCCAGGGGCCGGCACCGAATGCCAAGCAGGAAACGGCGCGCTACATGGCGCACGCCAAGCGGAACTACGTGCCGCCGGGACCGCCCGAGGATCCGTGGGGCCCCTACATCCACGAAGCGGCGTCGCGATTCGACGTGCCCGAGCTCTGGATCCGCTCCGTGATGCGGGTGGAATCCGGTGGCAGGCTCTACCACAACGGCGAACTGGTCACGTCCAATGCCGGCGCGATGGGCCTGATGCAGGTGATGCCCGCGACCTATGACGAGTTGCGTGCGCGGCACAACCTGGGCGACGACCCGTTCAATCCGCGCGACAACATCCTCGCCGGCACCGCGTATCTGCGGGAGATGTACGACATCTACGGCTCGCCGGGCTTCCTCGCCGCCTACAATGGCGGGCCCGGCCGGCTCGATGACTACCTGACGAACAATCGTGCGCTGCCGGATGAGACCCGCCGCTACGTGGCGATGATCGGGCCGAACATCATGGGCGTGTATCCGCAGATGCGCTCGCCGGCCGAGCAGTATGCGATGAACGCGCTGCCGATCAACATTCCGCCAGGAACGCGGTATGGCCGCGCCGCGCAGCTCGCCAGCCGCAATGGCGGTGGCGGACGGGTGCCGATCAGCGCGCCGATCCAGGTGGCGCAACTGCCGGAAGCGCCGCGGCCCCGGGCGGTGCAGCCGCAGCAGGTGGCCCTGGTCTCCGCCCCGCCTCCGCCGCCTCAGCACCACGGCTTCCAGATCATCCCGTCGGCCAATGCGGCCGAGGCCATTCCGCTCCGCCGCGGCGCCGCGGCCGCGCCCGGGCAATGGGCCATCCAGGTTGGCGCCTTCGCCAGCGAGCACCAGGCGCGTGCCGCGCTGGGATCCGCGCGGCAGCGGGCGAACGTGGAGCTGGCGGTCGCCCATCCGTATGTCGGCGCGGTCCAGCAGGCGCGCGGCCGGCTGTGGCGCGCGCGGCTGACCGGCCTGTCGCGTGAGACGGCGGTGCAGGCCTGCGAGAAGCTGTCGCGCGTGCACACGAGCTGCATCGTGCTCTCTCCGGACGCGCAGCTCTGAGGAGCTGACGGCGCATCTGACCGGCGGCCGGGGCGCAAGCGCCCGGGCCCGACCGGTCTCCGCCCCGCCCCGACCCGCCGCCGCGGCCCGACCCCACCCGCCGCCGTCATGGCCGGGCTTGACCCGGCCACCCCCACCGGCACCCGCCCTCGCCCCCTGTCGTGGCCGGGCGCGACCCCGCCATTGCGACTGCGCCCCGCCCCGGCCCCACCCTCCGCCGTCATGGCCGGGCTCGTTCCGGCCATCGATCGCGGCACCCTGCCTTAGGGATGGCCGGGACGAGCCCGGCCATGACGAGAAGGGGCACCTCACCGGGCCGCCCTGCCGCCCTGCCGCCCTGCCGCCCCGCCGTCGTGCCGCCCTGGAGCGGCGGCACCTCGTCGCCACGCCGTCGCGGGAACACAGCCCGCTCCGGCGTTCGTGACATCCCTCCGAATGGCGCACGGGGAGCAGAGCGGCCATTTCGACTCGTGTGACTGCCCCTCGAGGCCCGATGCCCACGCCAACAAGTCCACGCCCGTGCCGGTCTCCGCGCCGGAGGTGACCCGCCGCATGGCGCGGCCCCTCCCAATCCTGGGGCGCGCATTCCTGGCCGGTCTCCTGCCACTCGTCGCCGCCTGCACCGGCCCGGCCCCCACGCCGGCGCCCGCGGTGATCTTCCTCCCCCCGCCGCCCACCGAACCGCCCCCGACGGCGGCGCCGGGCACGGGCGCTCCCCTCGCCGGAGCGCCGAACGGGTCGGCGGATCAGGGCGTCGGAGCAGCGTGGCCGCCGCCCCGATCCGCCGTGACGCGCCCGCCGCGCCCCTTCCTCGGCTCCGCCCCGGTCGCGGGAACCCCGGCCGCCGCACCGGGACCGGCAACCCCGGCGCCGGCCCAGCGCTACACCCCGCGCACCCTCTCGCCCGACGCGAGCCCCGCCCCCCTGGGTCCCGCCGTCACCTACTGACCCCGACACAGGACCCAGCATGTCCCTCGCCGCCAGGTTCACGCGCCAGAACGACACGAGGCGGCCCCGCGCGGACCTCCAGGCCGGATTCGCCGAAGCGATGGCCTTCCCGGCCGACGCCGATCCGATTCGCCCGACCGACGCGGTGCTGCAGCGGATCGCCGCGCAGGAAGCGGCCGAAGGGCCCGTCGCGCTCGACCCCGACGGGCTGACCCCCGCGCTGCGCACCCAGCTGCTCGGCCCGGCCCGCGCGATCATGGCGCGGTTCCGCCAGGCGCGGCGCGGCTTCGACGTGGCGCTCGAGCCGCGGCTGCCCGACATCCGCGCGGTCGAGGCGGTGGAGGCGGAAATCGCCGCCGCCCGCGAACGCGCCGCCCGGGACGAGCAGGACGCCGCGCACCGGCTGGAAGCCACCCAGCGCTATGGCGACGAGCGAGAGGCGTTCCGCCGCGCCGAGGACCGGCTGCAGGCGATCCGCCCGCGCCACGCCAACCGCGAGGCCAACATGGCCGCGCACAGCCCGCTCTACTGGCTCGCGCTGCTCTGCATCGGCGGCGCGGAGTGGCTGATCAACTACGACGTGTTCTACCTCTTCGCCGGCATCGCGGCGGTCGCCGCGGGCGCCACGATCGTGATGGGCGTGCTGCTCGCCTTCGCCGCGCATGGCCATGGCACGCTGCTGAAGCAATGGTCGTGGCGGTTCGGTCCGGAGCGGGAGCGGATCGAGCGCTGGAACGATTTCCGTTTCCTGGCGCTTTCCACCTTCTCGCTGCTCGTGGTCCTGGGCGCGGCCGGCGGCTCCCGCTACGCCGCGGTGATGCACCAGCTCTCCGGCCAGCCGGCGATGAACCTGCTGGGCGCCGAGGCGCAGGTCACGGTCGACCCGATGCGGGACGTGCTGCTCAGCCTGCTGTGGAACGTGATGGCCTGGGCGGTGGGCGTGTTCATCGCCTACCTGGCGCACGATCCCGATCCGGATTTCATGGACGCGACGGCCCAGTACCAGCGGCGCCGCCGGCGCTACGACCGGCTGCGCCGGCCCTACACGCGCAAGGTCGAGCAGATCCGCGCGCGGCTCGCCCGCGAGATCGCGCAGCTCGAGACCGCCGCCCGCACCCGTGCGGCCGATGTCGGCGGCGAACGCGAGATGCTGCGCCAGGTCGAGGCGCACCAGCGCGCGCTGCGCGACGCGCTGACGGCCGCGGTGCAGGACGGCGCCGGCCGCTACCGCGCCACGATGGCCGCACTGGCCGCGACGCAGCCCGTCACCTTCGAGCGCACCGGCGAGGCGGCAGGACCGATCGACCTCCCCACCTTCCGCGACGCGCCGCTGCGCGTCACCCCGGCCATGATCGCGGAGGAGGGCTGATGCGCCTGCGTTCCCCGGCCCTGCCGCCCTCTCCGCCCGACCGTTCGCCGCCCCGCCCGGGCGTCCTGCCGCGGGCCCTACGGCGCGTCCACGGGAGCCTCCGCGTCACGCGCCGCTGCGCGCTCCGTCCGCGCCATCTCCTCGGCGCGCTCCTGCTGATCGGGCTGCTGGTGCCGATGCGGCCGGCGCATGCGCTGTTCGACAATTACGGGCTCGATCCCGCCTACTGCGCGCAGCCGACGGTGCGCAGCACGGTCGTCTACGTCGACGACATGATGATGACGGACGGGCAGAGCGGCTGGGCCACCACGCTCGCCACCAAGCTGCGCGCGACGCTCACGCCCGGCGAACGCGTCACGGTCGTGCGGCTCTCCCCCGCCACGGGCCGCAGCGCGGAGCAATGGTCCGGGTGCTGGCCCGACTATCCGCCCGCCCGCAAGGCGACGCTGGGCGACGGGACCTACCTGTTCCAGCAGAACCCGGTGGCGCGGCTGGAGGACCAGCAGAAATACTTCATCCGCGACCTGGGCGCGGCGCTGACCCGCATCTACCTCGACGCGAAGCGCCCGGCCGCCGAGGTGCGGGTCGACGCCGACCACCCGCCGCAGAAGCAGATCGTGCGCGCGCTCGCCTCCGACGAAGGGCGCTTCGCCAACAGCCAGGTGACGATCCGCGCCATCATCTACTCGGACATGGCGGAGAACGGCGACCTCGGCTCCGCCTTCAGCCCCTCGCACGATCCCCCCACCTACGGCCAGCGGCTTGGGTCGTACCTGCGGCGCGGCGTCTTCTACGCCTATGGCGTGGGGGAGGACGTGCATGGCGACCCCGCCTTCCTCGAGCAGGCCCGGAGCTTCTGGTCCGCCGCGCTGCGGTCGATGGCGGCGACGGTGATGGGAATCGGCGCGGACCTGAACGTGCCCAACACCCTGCCGCTGCAGGCGTGGTCCTGGCCGGTGACGCTGACCTTCGACGGCCAGCCGCTGGACGGGCGGCTCTCGCTGCTCACCGGGGCGGACGGCAACCTGGTGGATAGCTGGATCGGCATCTCCCGCCTGGGATCGGCGGCGCTGACCGGCACGTTCCGCTGCAAGCCGAACGCGGAGAACGGCTGCCGGCTGGACGCCGAGACCGCGTCAGGGCTCGCGACCAACGCGCCCTCCGAGTCCCTGGTGCTCACCGGCGGGGCCAAGGTGTTGACCGGCCGGATCGGGATCAAGGGGCAGAACACCATGTTCGGCCTGAAGACGGAGGCGCCGAACCTCTGATCGGCGGTCGGCGTCCATCGATCGGGTCGCCCTCCCGCATCGCCTGATCCGGCCGCCCCGGTGGATCTCCCCCGATGACCGCCGCCGCGTGGTCAGCCGCGGTCGAACAGCGCGAGCGCCGCCTGCACCAGCGGCACGACCGTCTCGGGCGCATCTTCCTGCAGGTAGTGGCCGGCCTCCGGCACGCGGATCAGCGGCGCGTCGGGCCACAGGCCCTGGAAGTCAGCGATCGCCAGGGCGGCCGGGATGGCGCGGTCGCGCATGCCCTCGATCATGAAGGCGGGCTTCGCCTTCAGCGCCGGCACGCCCGCCATGCCCTCCCGCACGAAATCCCGCGCCCGTCCCAGCGCGAGGTCCAGCGGGAAGGCGATCGCGCCCTTGCAGGACTCGGGCGTGGGGAACGGCGCGGCATAGGCGCGCAGGAAGGCCGCATCCACCCGGTCGAGCCGCTCCAGCCCCACGATCTGCATGACCGAGAGGATGGTGGAGCCGAGTTGCGACAGCACCGTCTGCGTGCGGCCGCTCTGCAGGCCTTCGCGGATCCAGCTGAACCAGGGCGTCTCCAGCGGGTTTGGCAGGTCGCGCCGGCCGATCGTGCCGTAGCCGCAGACCGTGTTCATCACGACGAGGCTGTGCACCCGCTCCGGATGGCGGGCGGCGTAGCCAATGCCGATCGGCCCGCCCCAGTCCTGCATCACCAGGGTGACGTCGCGCAGGTCGAGGTGCTCGATCAGGGCGGCGAGGTTCCGCACATGCGTGCGCAGCGTGTACTCCTCGCTCTGCGGCGTCTCGCTCTTGCCGAAGCCCATGTGGTCTGGGACCACGACGCGATGCGTCGCCGCCAGGGCCGGGATGAAGCGGCGCCAGATGTAGCCCCAGGTCGGCTGGCCGTGCAGCAGCACCACCGGCCGGCCGGCGCCCTCGTCGACATAGTGCTGGCAGAAGCCGGCGGCGGTGCAGAAGCGCGGCGCGAACGGCCAGGTGCCGTCGAAGCTGGCGTCGGCATCGATCATCCGGGGGTCTCCTTCCCTGGTGGTGAGCGGGCGACGCTGCGACCGCCGCCCGCCCCGCCGTCATACCGGGTCCGCGCGTGCCGCCCCAGCAGCGCCGCGCGCGGACCCGGAGCCGGACCGCCGGTCGCCGGTCAGCCGCCGTAGCCGATCGGCTCCGGCGTCACCTGCACCCAGCGCCCCTCGCGCACCATCACCAGGAAGGAATGGGTCGAGCCGTGATGGCTCTTGTCGGTGAAGGTCATCGGCGGGGAGCCGAAGATGTCGACGTAGTCCTTGATCCGCTCCATCCCCTTGACGAAGCGATCCACCGTCAGGTCGCGGCCGGCGTTCTGCAGTCCCTGGATCACCGCCCCGGCGGCCCCGTAGCCGACCTCGGCGGCGAAGTTGGGGTCGCGGCCGAACTTCTGCTTGTAGGTGGCGGCGAAGGCCCGCACGGCCGGGCGCGGGTCGTCGGGATACGCGAACAGCGCGGGCGTCATGGCATAGAGCCCGTCATTGGCGCCGCCCGGCACCTCGGCCACCACGCTGTCGTAGATCGCGCTCTGCCCGAGCATGGTGACCTTCCAGCCGATCTTGTTGACGGCGCCGACGATCTGGTTGGTGTCGCGCGTGATCGTGCCGAGGACGAGCATGTCGCATTTCGCATCGCGCAGCTTGGCGACCGAGGCGCCGAAATCCGTGTCGGTCGGCTTGTGCGCGGTCTCGGCGACGAGCTTGCGGTTCATCGCCGCGAGCTGGTCGCGCACGCCGTCCATCACGTCGCGGCCGAAATCCGTGTCCTGATACATCGCGCAGGGCGCCTGGATGCCCTTGGTCTCGATGAACAGCTTCAGGCCGGCGCGGATCTGGTCGTAGTACGAGGCGAACTGGCCGAACTTCAGCGGATGGAACGGCTCGTACATCGAGCGCGCCGCGGTCAGCGGGAACACGTTCGGCACGCCCTTCGCGAGCTGTTCGGGCATCACCGCGTTGTTCATCGGCGTGCCGCCATTGGCGACCAGCATGAACACGTTGTCGCGGTTGATCAGCTTGTTCGCCGCCTGGACGGAGCGGGGAACCTGGTACTGGCTGTCCTCCACGATGTAGCGGATCTTGCGGCCGTGGATGCCGCCCTTTGCGTTCTGCTCATCGAACGCCATGCGCCAGGCATTGGCGTTGTTGATCCCCCAGGTGGCGGTGACGCCCGAGAGATCGGTGTAGGTGCCGATGACGATTTCGGTGTCGCTGACGCCGCGGACGGCATCCGCTGCGAGGCCTGCCGACGACAGGCCGAGAACGCCGGCAACGGCCAGGGCCGCCGCCGTGATGGTGCGTTGCATGACGAGCCTCCCATGATGGTCCGGTCGGCAGGAGGTCATCGTACCGAGGCTGCCGCCGGCTTGCGCGACCTCTACTCACGCCTCGCGAGAGTGACATGCGCGCCGGCCGCGTGCAGCAGAATTCAACCGAGACGGTAGGTGAGCGCGGCGAGGGTGACGGCGATCCGGTCCCCCACCCCGCGGGGCCGGAGCGGCTGGCCGATCCGCCGGAGGTCGCGCCGCGCGAGCACCGCCGGCAGGGCCGCGGCGATCGCTCCCTTCGGGGCGGCCGTCGGGGCTCCGCCCGCTGCGTCGCCGGCGGAGCCGCCGGACGCACCCGCGCGGCCGATCCGGCGCGGCGCGGCATCGAGCCAGCCCTGCACCACACCCTGCAGCCGGTCGACCACGCGCCGCACCGGCGGGGCCTCGGGCGCGGCGATCGCCGCCTCGGGGCTCAGCCCCTCCGCCGCCAGCAGGTCCTCGGGCAGCACGCATCGTCCCGCCCGCGCCAGCACGTCCAGGCTGCGCAGCAGGCCGGCGCCGCCATAGGCCGCGCCATAGGGGCGGAACGCCTCGGGATCGGCGGCGCCCAGCAGCCGCGCCGCGGCGACCGAGAGGCCACCCGCGCCGGCGAGCAGGCAGGACTGCCACTCGGCCTCGGTCGCGATCACGCCTTCCGCCTCGATCTCCCGCGCGTCGATGATGGGAAGCAGGTCGGCGGGCAGCAGCGAGCCGGTCGCGATCGCGGCGGAGAGCGGGGTCGCGACCTCGTGCCGCTTCGGCGCGCCCTCCACGACCTCCCGCCACCATTGCAGCCGGATCAGGGCGAGGGTCGGCTCGCTCGCCACCTCCCGCGCCCGCGCCAGCTCGTGGTTGAAGGCGTAGAGCGCGAGCAGCGCATCGCGGCGATCGGCCGGGGCAAACAGGGCCGTGAGGAACCGGTCGGGGTCATGGCGGCGAACCAGGGCCGCGAGCGAGTCGTTCATGGGGGCGAGGTGGCGCGGATCGCCGTCCCGTGCAAGCTTGACGGGCCGCGGAGAGGGGCCAATGACTTCCCTGGCGCCCTCGCCCGCGTCACGCACCGCAACCCGGAGGATTCCAATGGCTTTCGAACTGCCACCCCTGCCCTATGCCAAGTCCGCCCTCGGCGCGAAGGGGATGTGCGAGGAAACCCTCGACCTGCACCACGGCAAGCACCACCAGGCCTATGTCACGGCGCTGAACGGCTTCGTGGAGAAGGACCCGGCGCTGCAGGGCAAGTCGCTGGACGAGATCGTGAAGTCCACCGCCGGCGCCGGCGGCCCGGTGTTCAACAACGCCGGCCAGCACTGGAACCACATCATCTTCTGGCAGTGCCTGAGCCCGAACGGCGGCGGCATCCCCGGCGCGCTCGAGAAGAAGATCAACGAGGACCTGGGCGGCGTCGCCAAGTTCAAGGAAGAGTTCAAGGCGGCCGGCGTGAGCCAGTTCGGCTCCGGCTGGGCCTGGCTGGTCCTGGGCAAGGACGGCAAGCTCAAGGTCACCAAGACCCCGAACGGCTCCAACCCGCTCGCGACCGGCGAGGGCAAGGTGCTGCTGGGCGTCGACGTGTGGGAGCACAGCTACTACCTGGACTTCCGCAACCGCCGTCCGGACTACCTGCAGAACTTCGTGGACGCGCTGGCGAACTACGAATACGCCGAGGCGCAGCTCAAGGCCGCCTGACCCGAGGCCGTCCCCGGCGGGTCCCGGCGCACGGGGCCCCCGGGTGCGGCTCGCCCCGTCCGCGGCTCGACGCCTCCCCGTTCGCGGCCCTATCCGGCCGCGGCGGGTGCGACCGCCAGGGTCCGCAGGCTCGCCACCGCCGCCGCCTGCGCGCGGTCCAGCGCCTCCGCATACCGCGCGAGCCCGTCCGGCCCTTCGCGCGCCTCCTGCTCGATCCCGCGCGCCAGGTCCATCAGTGCGGATGCGCCGCAATTCCCCGCCACCCCCACCAGGGCATGCGCGTCGAGCGCCGCCGCCGCCGCGTCGCCCACGCGCAGCGCCGCGGACAGCCGTGTGCCGCGGCCCGCGATCTCGGCCGCGACCTCCTCGACGAAGGCCCCGAACGCCTCCCCCTGCAGCAGGCGCCGCAACTCCGCCACCGCCGCCTCGTCGAGCGCGGGACCGGCCGGGGCGCCGCGCATTCCGGCAGGATCCGCCGCCCCGGGCGCATCGCCCGGCGGACCGGCGGCCGTCACCCGGTGCAGGACCGCGAACAGGGTCGCCGGGACGAGGGGCTTGCCGACATAGGCGTCCATGCCGGCGTCCCGGTAGCGCGCCGGCGCGTCGGGCAGCGCATCGGCGGTGACGGCGATGATCGGAACGCGGCCCTGCGGGGCCGGCAGCGCGCGGATCTGCCGCGTGGCCTGCACCCCGTCCAGCCCCGGCATCTGCACATCCATCAGGATCGCGTCGAACCCGCCGGCCCGCGCGGCCGCCACCGCGTCCCGCCCGTCGCTCGCCGTCTCCACCTGGTGTCCGGCCGCCTCCAGCAGCACGGTGGCGAGCCGCCGGTTGATCGCGTTGTCGTCGACCACGAGCAGCCGGCACGGGCGCGGCGCGGGCGTCTCCTCCCGCACCGGTTCGGCCGTCGGCACCGGGGCGCCATCCGCGCGGGGCAGCGGCAGCAGGATGGTGAAGCGGCTGCCCTCGCCTTCCCGGCTCTCGACCGAGATGCTGCCGCCCATCAGCTCCAGCAGTTCGCGGCAGATCGCGAGTCCGAGGCCGCTCCCGCCGAAGCGGCGCGAGATCGAGCTGTCGGCCTGGGTGAACTTCTGGAACAGCCGGCCCTGCGTCGCCGCGCTCATGCCAATGCCGGTGTCGCTCACGATGATGCGCACCGTCTCGCCCTCGGCCGGTTCCGCGTCCAGCGTGACCGCACCCGTCTCGGTGAACTTCACCGCGTTGCCGACCAGGTTCACCAGCACCTGCCGCAGCCGCAGCGGATCGCCGCGCACCCGGCCAGGAAGCCCGGTCCCGAAGCGCGTGGTCAGCGCCAACCCCTTCTCGGCCGCGCGCGGGCGCAGCAGCGCGAGCGCGGCGTCGATCTCCGCCGGCAGGTCGAACGGGATCACCTCCACCTCGAGCTTGCCGGCTTCCAGCTTGGAGACGTCGAGGATGTCGTTGATGACCGCGAGCAGCGCGTGCGCGGACTGCCGGATGGCGAGCGCGCATTCGCGCTGGCGCTCCGTCAGCCCCTCCCGCAGCAGGATCTCGTTCATGCCGATGATGCCGTTCATCGGCGTGCGGATCTCGTGCGAGATGTTGGCGAGGAAGTCCGACTTGGCGCGGTTGGCCCGTTCGGCCTCGCGCAGCGCGGCCGCGGCCTGTTCCTCGGCCAGCTTGCGTTCGGTCACGTCGGTATAGGTCCGCACCAGGCCGCCGGTCGGCAGCGGCATGCTGCGGATCTCCAGCGTGCGCCCGTTCGGCCGGCGCCGCTCGTAGACATGCGGCTCCATCGGCAATCCGCCGTCCAGGATCATGCGGCTGACCCGCGGATCGGCGTGCACGAACTCCTCGCTCGCCCATTGATGGGCCAGCACCTCGGTGAAGGACGGCCGCTGCATCATCAGTTCGGGCGGCAGGTCCAGCAGCTCCATGGCGCGGCCGTTGCAGACCGCGACGATGCCATCGGCCGTCACCATCATCAGGCCCTGGGCCATGGATTCCAGCGTGGTCTCCAGCAGGCGCGACTTCTCGGCGCTCTCCGCCTCGCTGTGGCGCAGGGCCGCCGCGACCGCCTGCAGCTCCCGCGCCTGCGCCGCGGTGCGCGCGCTGCTGTCCTCCAGCGCCGCGTTCCGCTGGGCCAGCGCGGCTTCCGATTCCGCGCGTCGCTGGAACTGGCCGCGCAGCACGACGAAGAGCAGGCCGAGGGCGACGACCATGGCGCTGGCGCCGCCCAGGGTGAAGGCGGCCTGCCGGCGCCAGGCGGCCAGGCCGACATCGTCGAACTGGCTGGTGTGACGACGAGGTCGTAGATCGGCAGCGGCTTCACCGCGACGACGCGGGGCCGCCCGTACAGGACGCCCTTGGAATGATAGATCCCGCCTTGCACGGCAAAGCGATACCAGGTCGCACCGGACGGGAGCCGGCGGCCGATGCCCCTGCCCTCCTCCGGCTCCAACGCGAGGACGAGTCCGTCCGACCGGGCCAGCGTGACCATGGCGCCGGGCTTGCTCCGCACCGCTGCGAAGCCCGACCGGATCAGGTGGAGCGGCAATTCGGCGACCACCATCCCGAGGAACCGGCCGGCGGAATCCCGGATCGTCCGCCCGACCTGCAGGGTCGGCGCGGCACCGGCACCCGTCCGCGGCTCGCCCACGGCGAAGGCCTCTCCGGGCAGGGCCTTCCCGCGCTGGATCAGCGCCTCGTCCACCGGCGAGGCGGCCAGGGGTTCGGTCTCCGGCCGGCGGCCGGCGCGCGCGAGCAGCCGGCCATCCGCATCGACCAGTGCCAGGGCGGTGGCCTGCGGCAGGAGGTCCTTCTGGAGGCTGAGCGCCGCCAGCACCTTCGGATCCTGCAACGCGACGGCGATCGACGGCTGCCGGCCGAACCCCGCCTCCACCGCCCGCAGCGCGGCGTCGATCGGCTGCATGCTGCGGATCACCTGGTCCGCGACGAGGGCGCTGAGTACCGCCTGGTCCTGCTCGTAGTCGTGGATGGTGCTCTCGTAGGAATCGGTGACCGCGAGGCCGGCGGCGAGCAAGGCCAGCGCGATCGTGCCGCCGCAGGCGCCCAGCAGCCAGCGCGGGGAGCCTCTGGTGCGCCGTCCGGGCAGGGGATCGGCACCGTCCCGGGCGGCCTCCGCGACCGCGGGTGCGGATGCGGGACGCGCCGGCACGGCGTCAGCTCCGCCGATGCGAGCGGCGGGCAGAGTTACGGGTGGCGGCGGACAAGGCAGCGCCCCCGCAGATGAGGCCGAGCCCCGCCGGGATCAGCCAGGCGGGGCGTACGAGCATGGGAACGATGATCACGCGCCAGGTCCAGTCGCCGGCGGTTCGTTCCACCCCCGCTCGGAGTCCCTGCATCGCATCATGATCGAGCATGAACAGGAGCTGGCCGAGCGGCACGCCGGGCGGCCCCAGCGCGGCCAGTGCAACGGCACCGACCAGCAGGGCTGCGGACAGGACTGCAAGGACGCGTGGGACGCTCACATGAACAGCTTCTCGCCTTTGCGATCCGTATACAACCCGGCGACGAACGACGCATAGCCGTTATAGAGCTGGGTCGGGACCATCTCGTCGTCGCCCAGCAGCCGCTCCTTCGCCTGGCTCCAGCGCGGGTGGGGCACGGCCGGGTTCACGTTCGCCCAGAACCCGTATTCGCTGGGCTGGATCGCCTCCCAGAAGGTGGTGGGACGCGTGTCGCTGAAGGTCACCTTGGCGATCGCCTTGGCGGATTTGAACCCGTATTTCCACGGCAGCGTCAGGCGCAGCGGCCCGCCGTTCTGCGGCGGCAGCGGCTTGCCGTACATGCCGGTGGAGATGAAGGCGAGGTCGTTGGCCGCCTCGTCCATCGTGACCCCCTCGATGTAGGGCCACGGGTAGAACGGCGCGTTCAGCCCGGTCATCGTCTTGTCCTGCGCGGTCTCGAAGACGACGTATTTGGCCGATCCCAGCGGGTCGGCGAGCTTCACGAGCTGGTTCAGCGGGAAGCCGGTCCAGGGCACGGTCATCGCCCAGGCCTCGACGCAGCGATGGCGGTAGACGCGCTCCTCCTGCTGCACCTGCTTGAGCAGGTCGTCGATGTCGATGGTGCGGGGCTGCTTCACCAGGCCACCGATCTGGATCGTCCAGGGCCGCTGCTTCAGCGCCTGGGCGGCGCGCCAGATGTTCTTGCTTTCCCCATACTCGTAATAATTGTTGTAGGTGGTCGCGTATTTCTCCTCGGTGATCGGCCGGCCGGGATCGAACGCGGTGTTGCGCGCGGGCGCATCCTCGGCGTGGGCGGAGCCGGCGCGGAACAGCCCCGCGGACGCGGTGCCCAGCGCCGCCGACCCGGCCAGCAGCGCTCGGCGGCGCAAGGTGACGGATTCGGGCGTGATCCGGGCGGCCGGGATTTCCCAGCCGAACCGCTTGATGACGTGCATCGCGAACTCCTCTCCTGGCCAGCCTGATCCCGGCCCATGGTCCGGGTGCATTGTCGGACGCCGCCGAATGCGGAAGATTGCACCCGTTCGTCCAGATGGGCGAAATTTCACCGAAGGACAGGCCCGATGCATCTCGCCCGTTTCCCGCGCGTGCGGCTCTTCCCGACGCCGACGCCTCTCGAGAAGCTCGAGAACCTCAGCCGCAAGCTGGGCGGTCCGGAGATCTGGATCAAGCGCGACGACTGCACCGTGGTTGCCACCGGCGGCAACAAGGTCCGCAAGCTCGAGTGGCTGATCGGCGACGCGCGGGCGCAGGGGGCGACGCACATCGTGACCCAGGGCGCGGTGCAGTCCAACCACGTGCGCCAGACGGCCGCGGTGGCGCGGCGCTTCGGCATGACCTGCACGGCGCTGCTGGAGCACCGGGTGGAGACGAACGACCGCGACTACCTGAACAGCGGCAACGTGCTGCTCGACAAGCTCTTCGGCTGCCGCATCGAGTACCGTCCGAGCGGGCTCGACATGAACGCGGAGGCGGAGGCGAAGGGCGCGGCGCTGCGGGCGGAGGGCGAGACGGTCTACGTGATTCCGGGCGGCGGCTCCAACCCGGTGGGCGCGCTGGGCTACGTGTCCTGCGCGCAGGAGCTGATGCAGCAGGTGGACGAGATGGGGCTGCGGATCGACCGGCTGGTCACCGCGAGCGGCAGCGCGGGCACCCATGCCGGGCTGCTGGTGGGGCTGCAGGGCTGCAACGCCGGGATCCCCGTGCTGGGGATCGGGGTGCGGCTGCCGAAGGACCGGCAGGAGGCGAACGTGCACCGGCTGGCCGAGGCGACGGCGGCGCATGTGGGCCTGGCGGGCGGCATCCCGCGCGCGGCGGTCGAGGCCAATTGCGACTATGTCGGTCCGGGCTATGGCCAGCCGACCGAGGGCATGCGCGAGGCGGTGGAGATGCTGGCGCAGGAGGAGGGCATCCTGCTCGACCCGGTCTATTCCGGGAAGGCGATGGCCGGGATGATCGACCTGATCCGCAAGGGCACGATCGGCAAGGACGAGCGGGTGGTGTTCCTGCACACGGGCGGCGCGGTCGGGCTGTTCGGCTACACCGGGTTCTTCGAGGGCGCGCCCGCCGCGTGATCGGTCCGGCGCGGCCAGGCCCTTCCGTCGGGCCTGGCCCCGCCGTTCACCGCGGCCCCTGCCTGCCGGCGCATCCACGGCGTTTTTGACAACGAAGCAGCCGGCTTTGACGAGAACAGCGTCCGTTTTGACTTCGTCCGACCCAATCTTGTCTGCAACTGACGGGCACACCTGCGTCGCGTTGCGACCCTGCCCAGGTGGAGCACATTCCGTCTCTGTCCGATATCGAACCGAGACGGCAGACCAGACAAGAAGGGGGAAGTGCCGATGTTGCCATTGGTCGGGCTTGCCGCCAGCTTCCTGCCGGAGATCATCAAGGTGGTCGCCGGCGACAAGGCGGGACACGTCGCCGGAACCGTCGCCGAGGCCGTCAGCCAGATCGCGGGGACGGATGATCCGGCTGCGGCGCAGCGCAAGCTCGCGGCCGATCCGGCCGCCGCCATGGCGCTGCAGCAACGCCTGGCCGAGATCGCCCTGGAGGCGACAAAGGCGCAGAACGCCGAGGCGGACCAGCGGCGCCAGGACGACCTCGCCGCGCTGCGCGCCAGTTTCGAGAACACGGCCGGCGCGCGCACCAACCTGCTTGGCCTCGTCTCGGCGCACAGCCCGATCGCCTATGGCGCGCCGGCGGTCTCCGTCATCGTCACGATCGGCTTCTTCGTCACGCTGATCGTGCTCGTGAGAGGCGGAATGACCGGCGTGTCGTCCGAGACGATCAACATCGTCAACATCGCCGTCGGCGTGCTGGGCACCGCCTTCGCCACGGTGGTGAATTTCTGGCTGGGGTCCTCCTCCGGCTCGCGCAACAAGGACGAGCAGGCACTGGCGTTCCAGCAGACGCAGGCCAGGCAGAACAGCCGCTTCCTCGACACGCTGCAGAATGCCCAGACGCAGCATCGCGAAAGCGCCAGTTCGGCCCTGGAGGCGATCACCACCGTCGCGCGGAGCGCCGTCTCCGCCGCGCAGGCCCCGCGGGAGCCACAGCCCGCCCCGGCCGCCCCGGTTCGGCGCGCCGACACGTTCGACCGCTGCGTCGCGGTCGTGCTCGCCCAGGAAGGCGGGTTCTCGGAAGATCCGGCCGATCGGGGCGGCGCCACCAATTTCGGCATCACCCTCGCGACCCTGCGCGACTGGCGCAACGCGGAGGTGAGCGCGAGCGACGTGCACGCGCTGACCAGGGCCGAGGCGACCGAGATCTACCGCGCCCGCTACTGGATCCCGGCGCGCTGCGGCGATCTTGGGCCGGGCGTCGACCTGATGGTGTTCGATTTCGGCGTCAATGCCGGCCCGGCCACGGCGGTGAAGCACCTGCAGCGCGCGCTGGGCGTGACCGATGACGGCTCGATCGGCCCCAAGACGATGGCGGCGCTGCAGGCCGCGACGCCGCGCGAGCTGATCGGGCAGCTCGCGGAGGCGCGGCTGGCCTATTACCGCGGCCTGGCCGATTTCGAGCGATACGGCCGCGGCTGGACGAACCGCACGCAGCGGGTGCTCGCCGCCGCGCTGGCGATGATGTCGTAGCGGACGGGCGCGGTGGACACGACGCGCGCGGCTGCCCGGCTCAGGTTCCCAGCACGATCAGCAGCACGCCGCCGACCACGAGCACGAGCCCGGCGGCATCGCCCTCCTTCAGCTTCTCGCGGAGGTAGAAGCGGGAGAACAACAGGGTGAACACGATCTCGATCTGCCCGACCGACCGCACCAGCGCGACGTCGGTCAGCGCGAAGGCGGTGAACCAGCAGGCGGACCCGCAGGCCGAGAGCGTGCCGGCCCACATGGAGGTGCGCCAGGTGGTGAAGGCCTTGCGCAGCTCCGCCCGCTCCCGCCAGAGCAGCCAGCCGCCCTGCATCAGGGTCTGCAGCAGGTTGGTCACCACCAGGACGAGCAGCGCGCGGACCATCAGGCTGGGGCCGGTCAGGGCCTGGTTGGCCAGCTTGATGAACACGGTGGTCAGCGCGAACAGGAACCCGGCGCCCAGGCCGCACAGCGCGGCCGGCTGCACCGTCGCGGCGAGCAACTCACGCGGACGCAGCCCGCGGCCCGCGAGGGAGAGCGTCATCACCCCCGTGAGTCCGATGGCGATGCCGACCCAGGCGAGCGGCTTGAGCACCTCGTGCAGCACGATCAGGGCGATGACCGCGCTCTGCACCGCCTCGGTCTTGGAATAGGCGGTGCCGACGGCGAAGTTGCGGTAGCCGAAGGACATGATCAGCAGGTTGGTCGCCAGGATCTGGCAGAACCCGCCGGCGAGGCTGAACAGCACCATGCGTTCGGTGGGGACCGGCAGCGGCGCGCCGGTTGCCGCGAGGGCCGCCAGCAGCAGCAGCAGCGCGGTGGGCGCGCCGTAGAGGAAGCGGACGAACCCGGCGCCGTTGACCGACAGCATGTGCCGCAGCTTCTGCTGCAGGGCGGTACGCCAGCACTGGAACAGCGCGGCGGCGACGGTGACGGGGATCCAGATCGGCATGGGTCAGCCTGTGCGGGGGGCAAGGAGCGGCGGATCGGCAGCGGCGCGGCGGAGGATTCGGCGCAGGGATCGAGCATCCCCCGCTCCGACGCCGCGTACAAGCCGCCGGGTTATACTGGTATTCCTGCTTCCCGGGTCCTGTCTGCGCCGCCTGCCCCCTGCCCCACGCCGCGCGATCGTCAGCGACCTCCCGGTCCGGTGCCCGCCGGCTGCCCCTTGCCTTTCCCCGTCATGGCCGGCCATCCCTCCGGGCACGCGGCCGCCGTCGAAGCCTCCTGCGGCAACGCCCCGCCCGCGCCGCGCGACCGGGAGCGCGCGGCGCCGTCAGCTTGCGGCGGCGACGGCGACGCTCACCTTCGGCGGCGCCTTCAGGGTCTGCAGGATCACGCAGTAACGCTCCGTGGTCTGCACCATGCGCTCGAGCTTCGCGGCATCCGCATCGCTCTCGACCTCGAAGCGCAGGCTGATCTCGGTCAGCCCGATCGGCGCGGCGCGGTCGACGCCCAGCGTGCCGCGCGCGTCCCACACGCCCTCGGCCACGATCCGCCCGCCGGTGATCGTCACCCCCATCGCGGTCGCGACCGCCCGCAGCGTGACGCCGGCGCAGGCGACCAGCGCCTCCAGCAGCATGTCGGCCGAACAGGCGAGCTCCCCGGAACCGCCGCCGGCAGGGTGGAGGCCGGCGGTCACCTCGCCATGCCAGGCGCGCACGGTGCAGGCGATATCGCCGGGCTCGAGGATGCCCTCGGCATGCGAGGTCACCCGCGCCGTGGCCGGATCGTCGCGGTAACGCTGCTTGATGGGGGCCTGCATGGCGCGGAGCTGCTCGGCGTTCATGTTCGGTCTCCTGATGAGGGGCGGACTCGGGCCGCGGGGTGCGATGCGGGAAGACGTGCACGGCCCGGACCGTACAACTTCTCCCGCAGCGTGCCGGGTGCGTATTCGGTGGCATAGACGCCGCGGTCCTGCAGCACCGGCACGACGAGGTCGACGATGTCGGCGAAGGTCTCCGGCGTCACCGCATAGGCGAGGTTGAACCCGTCGATGTCGGTGGCCGCGACCCAATCCTGCAACGCGTCCGCCACCGTCTCGGCGCCGCCCACGACGACCGGGCCGCGCCCGCCGATCGCGGCGTGGCGGGCGATCTCGCGGACCGTCCAGGTGCGGTCGGGATCGGCGGTGGTGAACGCCTCCAGCGCCGAGGTCATCGCATTGCGCTGGCTGAACCGCACCGGCTCGTCCTGCGGCAGGGCGGCGAAGTCGAGGCCGGTCCAGCCCGACATCAGCGCGAGCGCCCCCTCCTCCGAGACATGGGCGAGGTAGTCGCGATACTTCTCCTCCGCCTCGGCATCGGTGCGGCCGGTGATCACGGTCATCATGGTGTAGATCTTCAGGTCGGCCGGGTCGCGCCCCGCGGCGGCGGCACGGCGGCGCAGATCGGCGACGATGCCCGCGATCACCTTCTGCGAGGGTCCGTTGATGAACACGCACTCCGCATGGTCGGCGGCGAATTGCCGCCCGCGCGCCGAGGCGCCGGCCTGGTAGAGCACCGGCGTGCGCTGCGGCGACGGCTCGCTCAGGTGGATCGCGTCCAGCCGGACGTACGGGCCCTCATGCGTCACCCGGTGGATGCGGTCGGGATCGGCGAAACGGCGCCCTGCGCGGTCGCGCAGCACCGCGCCGTCCTCCCAGGAGGCTTCCCACAGCTTGTAGGTCGCCTGCATGTAGTCCTCGGCGATCGCGTAGCGCTCGTCATGGCCGACCTGCTGCGTCATGCCCATGCCGCGCGCGGCGCTGTCGAGATAGCCCGTGACGATGTTCCAGCCGATGCGCCCGCGCGTGAGGTGGTCGAGCGTGCTCATGCGCCGCGCGAACGGGTAGGCGTGCTCGTAGGACAGCGCGCAGGTGACGCCGAAGCCAAGGTGCTGCGTAACGTAGGCCATGGCCGGGATGACCATCAGCGGGTCGTTCACCGGCACCTGCACGGCGTGTTCCAGCGCGGTGCGGGCGGAGCCCCGATAGACGTCGTAGACGCCCAGCACGTCGGCCAGGAACACCGCGTCGAACAGGCCGCGTTCCAGCAGCCGCGCGAGATCGACCCAGTAGTCGAGCGTGTTGTAGGCGTCGGCGCGGTCGCGCGGATGCGTCCAGAGGCCGGGCGACTGGTGGCCGACACAGGCCATGTCGAAGGCGTTCAGGCGGATGTTTCGTCCCATGCGCCGGACGGTGGCCGAAACCGGCGCGCGGGTCCAGGGCGTGACGGGGGTGAGCGGGTGGGGACGAGGCCTGGACGCGGGCACGGGCGTGAGGGGGGTGGGCGTGACGGGCGGGGGCGTGCGGCACGGGCGGCCGGGCGCTCCCCACGTCCTCCCTCGTCATGGCCGGCCGTCGAGCCGGCCACCCCCACCGGCACGCGGCAGGCGCCCCCGCTACAGCAGCGGCATGACCTTGCGCGCGAAATCCTCGGCCAGGCGCCACTTGGCGGGCGTGCCGACCGCGAAGATCAGCTCCTGCAGCCCGTCCGCCTCCAGCGCGCGAATGCGGGCGGCGAGCTCCTCCGGCGTGCCGACCAGGCAGGTGTCGCGGATGAGCTGCGCATCGATCAGCGCCGCCTCCCCGGCATGCAGCCCGGTGTAGTGCAGCTCGTGCGTGCGGAAGTGCCGGTGTTCGGGCGGGGTCTGCTCCACCAGCGCGCAGTAGGGCTTCCAGATCCGCTCCAGGAAGGCCGGCGGGGCGATGCCGCGCTCATGCACCTCGTCGTAGAAGTAGTAGACGCTCGCCATGACGTTCGGGCCGATCGCGGCCTTGATCCGGTCTGAGTCGATCGCCTCCCCCGGCTCCAGCACCGCGACGCTGCTCAGGGTGCAGGTGCGGAACCCGTCCAGGGTGCGGCCGGTCCGGGCCGCGCCCTGGCGCACATGCCCCAGCGCCGTCGCGACCGGCACGCCGCGCGGCGGGATCGCGAAGATCAGCCCGTCGCCATGCGCCCCGGCCAGCGCCATCGCGCGCGGACCGAAGCCCGAGACGTAGAGCGGGATCGGCGGATCGAGGTCGAGGCCGGGCTTGCCCTCCAGCAGAAGGCGGACCGGCTTGCTCACGCCCTCGTAGCGGTAGTCGACGGTCTCGCCGCGCAGCAGGGCCGCGAGCACACGCAGGTACTCGTCGTACGCCGCGATCTTCATCGGGCGCTGGCCCATCGTGCGCATGGCCGTGTTGCCGGTTCCCATGCCGAGGAAGACGCGTCCGGGGGCGAGCCGGTTGATGGTCGCGATCGCGGCCGCCTGCACCGGCGGGATGCGGGTGCCGCAGATCGCGGTGCCGGGGCCGATCCGGATGCGCTTTGTCTCGCGCGCGGCGAGCGCCAGCGTCGCGTAGACGTCCGAATAGAGCATCTGGCTGTCGGCGACCCAGACGCTGTCGTAGCCCAGCGCCTCGGCATGCGCGAAGAACCCGGTCTCCTGGATGTGCGGCATGAGGCAGAAGCCGAACTTCATGGCGTGCTCCTTCGGGAGAGGCATGGGATCGGGTGCGTGGCAGGCGCGGGCGGCAGGGTGCCGGTGGGGGTGGCCGGGTCGAGCCATGGGTCGAGCCCGGCCATGACGCGGGCGCGGGGGCGACCGCATGCCGTGCCATTGGGGATGGCCGGCTCGACGGCCGGCCATGACGGCGTGGGTGGAGGGCGACCGCACGCCGCGCCGTGAAATCGGCGGCACCGCTCGGCCACCAGGACCGTCATGGCCGGCCGTCGAGCCGGCCATCCCCACCAGCACCCTGCCTCATCGATCGCCGCCCCTTTTTTCTCATCTCGCCCGTCAGGCGGCATCGCCCTGCGGGCGGCGCGGCTTGGGCACCGTCCCGATCACGTCGCGCGCCGCAAGGTCCGCGTACTCCGCCTCCGAGAGGCCGATCCGCCCGACCAGGATCGCGTGGTTGTCCTGGCCCAGCGTGGGCGCGACGCGGCGCAGCGGATAGGGCGCGGCGCCTTCCCGGAACGCCGCCGAGGACTGCCAGTGCGGCCCGATGAACGGCCGGTCCACCCGGCGCCAGAAGCCGCGCGCCTGCAGATGCGGGTCGCGGTCCAGCGTCGCCGGCAGCCGCGCCACGCCCGCCGCCACGCCCACCGCCTGCAGCGCCAGCATCGCGTCCTCCGCTTCCCGAGCTGCGGTCCAGGCGGCGATCACCGCCTCGAGCGCCTCCTCCCGCGCGCGGCGTTCGGCGGCCGGCAGGCCGGCCAGATCCTCTCGCCCGATCACCCCGCACAGCGCGCGCCAGGCCGCGTCGTCGGTGACCGACACCGCGAGCCAGGAATCCGCGCCGGCGCAGCGGAACGCGCCCTGCGGCACGAACACCGGATGGCGGTTGCCGATGCGCGGCGGAACGGCGCCGGTCGCCGACTGCTCGATCATCGCGGCGGCGACCAGCGGCAGCATGCAGGCGACCTGGGAGAGGTCGACATGCTGCCCCTCCCCCGTTCGCTGCTGGTGCAGCAGCGCGACGATCAGCGCCGCCGCCGCGTTGAACCCGCCGACCGGATCGCCATAGGCGGTCTGGTTCATCGTGGGCGGATGGTGCGGGAAGCCGGTGATCGTCGGCAGGCCCGACGCCTGCTCGAGCGTGGAGCCGTAGGCGCGGCAGGCGCTCCAGGCATTGCCGCAGCCGAAGGCCGGCATCGACGCCATGACCAGGCCCGGCCGCACCTGCGACAGCACCGGATAGTCGAGGCCCAGCTTGCCCAGCACCTCGCTGGAATAGTTCTCGATCACCGCGTGCGCGCCGGCGACGAGGCGCTTCAGCAGCGCGACACCCTCGGGCTGCGTCAGGTCCAGCGTGACGTCGAGCTTGTTGCGGTTCATGAGCTGGAACCACGGGATCTTCTCGTAGCGCTGCTCCGCGATGAAGCTCGCGCGCAGGTCGGTGCCGCGCCACCAGTCGGGATACTGGCAGGCCTCGACCTTGATCACCTCGGCGCCGAGGTCGCACAGGTGACGCGCCGCGGTCGGGCCCGCCCAGCCCATGGTCAGGTCGACGATGCGCAGGCCCGCGAGCGGCAGGGTGCCCTCGGGTGCGGCCTGCGCAGGACGGGCGACGGCCGGGGCGAAGGCCTGCGGGCGCCAGGCGGCTGCGTCCGCACCCGCCAGCGGGGCGCGGCCCTCCGGCAGGGGCGGCGTGCGGGTCAGGGTCTGCGGCAGCGCCGGCGCCTCGAACCGCGCGTCCCCGATCGCGACGGTCGCGAATGCGCCACGCTCCCGGTGCACGGCCTGCGCCAGCAGCTCCGCCATGTTGGGCACGACCGCCAGCGGCAGCTTGTGTTCGAGCGCGAGCGCGAACCATTCCTCCGCGGTGCGCGTCATCCAGATTGGCCCGAACAGCGCATCCAGTTCGGCGGCCTGCCTCAGCCGGTCGATGTTCAGCGAGAAGCGCGGCTCCTTCGCGATGTCGGGCACGCCCATCATCGCGCACAGCCCGCGCCATTGGCCGGGGGTGACGATGGTGACGCCGATCAGCCCCTGCTTCGTCGGATAGATCCCGACCGGATAGTTGCGCCCGAAACGGTTCACGCCCGGCCGATGGCGGCTCTCCGCCCCGTCCCAGGCGACGCCGGCCTCGTATTCCGACACCCCGATCGACGCCTCGTGCACGCTGGCCGCGAAGCGCCGCGCCCCGCCCGCACGGCCGTACAGGCCGCTCGCGGTCGCGATGAAGGCCGCGATGCCCGCCAGGATGCCCGACTGGTGATCGGTCGCGAGGATCGGCGGACCCTCGGCCGGACCGGTCAGCACGACGAGGCCGGCGAGCGCGCGCACCGTCGCCTCGGTCGCGGCGAAGTCGCGATACGGCCCGTCCTCCCCGAACCAGGACAGCGTGGTGATCGCGAGGCCCGGATGCGCGCGCCGCAGCGCCGCGTGGCCGGGATCGCTCGCCGCGACCTCGTGCGGCGGCCGGCCGTCGAGCAGCACGTCCGCGTCGGGCAGCAGCGCGGCGAGGGCGGCGTCGCTGCCGGTCACGCTGCGCTTGTTGGTGTTGAGCCAGGCAAACAGCCCGCTCTCGCCGTTCGCGAGGATCGGCGGCGTGCGGCGCAGGGGATCGCCACCGGCGGGTTCCAGCTTCACGACGTCGGCGCCGAAATCGGCGAACAGCTTGCCGCAATAGTCGAGCGCCACGCCCGATCCCACCTGCAGCACGCGATAGGCCGCGAGGGGCGGCGCGTCTCCGGTGGGCGTGCTCATGGCCGCATCGTGAACATGGAGGGGCCAGGCGTGCGCAGCGGCGCCACGAGATTCGCGAACTCGCAGAGCAATGGCCGCGTGTCGCGCGGGTCGATGATCTCGTCGATCAGGAATGCCTCCGCGGACCGGAACGGGGATCGCAACTGCTCGAGCCGGGTCTCGATCTCCGCGAGCTTCTCGGCGGGGTCGGCGGCGGCGTCGAGCTCCGCGCGGTACGCCGCCTCGATCCCGCCCTCCAGCGGCAGGGAGCCCCAATTGCCCGACGGCCAGGACCAACGCAGCGGCGTCTGCGTGTGCGGCACGTGCGCGCCGCCGCCCACACCGAAGACGTTGCGGATGATCACCGCGGCCCAGGGCACGGTGGACTGGTGGATTGCGCTGACCGCCGTCACCGCGTGGCGCATGGTCGCGGTCGATTCCGCCTGCAGCCCGACCGCGAAGCCGAAGCAGTCGACCAGGTGCACGACCGGCAGGTGAAAGGTCTGCGCCAGATCGACGAAGCGGGTGATCTTGCGCGACGCCGCCGCGCCCCAGGCGCCGCCGTTGTAGAGCGGGTCACCGGCCAGGATCGCGACCGGCCAGCCGTCCAGCCGCGCGAACCCAGTGATGATGGCGCGGCCGAACCCCTTGGACATCTCGAAGAAACTGCCGCGATCGACCACGGAGTCGATGATCTTGCGCATGGAATACGCCTTGCGGCGGTCCTTGGGCACGATCGAGATCAGGTGCTCGTCGCGCCGCTCCGGATCATCCCAGGGCGTCACGCGCGGCGGCAGGTCCCAGACCGAACTCGGCAGATACGACAGGAACCGCCGCGCGCGTTCGAACGCCTCCTGTTCGGTGGCCACCGCATCGTCCACCGTGCCGGCCGGCACCTGCACGGCGTGCCCCCCGAGCTCCGCCTTGCTGCGCTTCTCGCCGAGACGCTCGACGACGGGCGGGCCGGCCACGAACACGGCCGAGGTGTCGCGCACCATCAGCGAGTAGTGGCTCGCCGCGAGCCGCGCCGCGCCCAGCCCGGCGACGGAGCCGAGACCCATGGAGACCACCGGGATGCGGCCCATGTTCTGCGCGCACAGCCACAGGCCGGAGCTTTGCCCGATGCCGCCCGGCAGGTTGGCGTGGCCCCGCGTCTCGATCGTCTTGACCGAACCGCCGCCGCCCGATCCCTCGATCATGCGGATCAGCGGCATGCGGTATTCGCCGGCCAGCTTCTCGGGCAGGAAATACTTGTTCTTGATCGACGCATCCGCCGATCCGCCGCGCACGGTGAAGTCGTCGCCGTACACCACCACCGGCCGCCCCTCGATCCGGCCGCGCCCGCACACGCCGTTGGCCGGCAGGAAGTCGGTGATTGTCCGCTGGCTGGAATCGTAGGTCGCCTTGCCCGCGATCGAGCCGATCTCCTGGAAGCTGTCCGGATCGAGCAGCCGGTCGATGCGTTCGCGGACGGTGAGGCGGCCGGCGGCGTGCTGCCGCGCGATGCGGTCGGGACCGCCCATCTGCCGCGCGATGCGCTGGCGTTCGGCAAGTTCGTCGAGTTCGGGCTGCCAGTCGCTCGCCTGCGGCGGCGCGGTGCGCTCCGGGACGGGATGATCCATGGAGGGCGGTTCTTCTCTTGGACGTTCTCCCCGGGAGCATTTCATCCGGGTGCCGAGGGGTCAAATCCGCCGCCCTGCGGTCAGCCGGTGCGCCCCGGTCCCGCGCCACCAGCGACACTGCCGGCGGTCCCGTCGCCGCGCCCGTCGCTGCGCGTCCCCTCGCCCGCCGCATCGCCCTGGCCCAGCTCGCTCGCGGCACCGCCACCGGCACCGCCGTCGCCCGCGACGCTTCCACCCACGTCGCCCGCGACGATCCGCACCCGCCCCGCATCGGTGTCGAGCAGCAGCGCCCCATCGGCGTCGAGCCCCACGAACACCCCGCTCGCCGACCGGCCGCTGGTCGCGACGTGCAGCGTCTCGCCCAGCCGGTGGGCGCGCGCGAGCCACGCCTCGCGGACCACCGGAAACCCGCCCTCGGTCCAGCGCGCCAGCCACGCCTCGAGACCGCGCAGCAGCAGGCTGCACGCGCCGTCCACCGTGGCGATCCCGCCCGACGCGGCCAAGGTCGTGGTCGGATAGGCCGGCCCCTGCGGCGCGACCAGCACGTTGATCCCGATCCCCAGGATCACCGCCGACCCCGCCTGCTCGATCAGGATGCCCGAGATCTTCGCGCCGCCCACCAGCACGTCGTTCGGCCACTTCAACTGCGCCCGCGTATGGCTGGGCAGCAATGCGTCCACCGCATCCGCGACCGCCAGCGCCGACAGGAAGCTCAGTTGCCAGAGCCGCTCCGGCGGCACCTCGCGCAGCAGGACGGAGAGGTAGAGGTTGCCGGGCGGGCTGAACCAGCGCCGCGCAAGCCGGCCGCGGCCCGCGGTCTGCTCGTCCGCATGCACCACCGTGCCGTGCGGCGCACCCTCCTCGGCGAGGCGACGCGCCTCGTCGTTGGTGGACCCGATGCGGTCGTAGCGCCTGACGTCGAACATGCTGCCCCGGCGGCTGTCCAGGCGGACGGTAGCGGACCGATGGCAGCAGCGCCACAATCCGGGCGTCGTTTCGACGTGATGGGGGTGTTTATTCCGCATCGTTCCAACGCGGGAGACGAGGCGTGCAACGTTTTCGGGAAGCGGTGGCGAGCCTGTTCTGGCCCTTCGACCATGCGGACGACGCATCGGCACCGACGGGTCTGCACGCGTCGTCCGATGCGGCGCTGCGCGGTGGGTGCGGCCTCGCCGACGTCCCGGCCACCATCGACGTCCGGCCGTGTGCCCCCTCCGACCCCGCATCGCGATCGGAGGTGGGGCAGGCGATGCGGCTGCCCCCCGATGAGGGGCCGCAGGGCCGCGCGGCAAGGGGCCTCGCGGAGTCGATCGAGGCGGCGCGGGAACGCGCCATCGCCGAGGGCGTGCAGCCCATACCCCCTGCCGTGTATCGCGGCCTGCTCGGGTACTTCCCGGCTGCCCTCCTGCAGCGGGCGCGCTTCGCCACCGGCCGGCGGGCGGTCGGCGTGCCGGCGCTCACCGGCGCGTTCGCCGATCGCGCGGCGGTGACGCTGGGCGACGTGATCCTGTTCCGCGACGAGCGCCGCATCCGCGACCTGGGTCTCTGGGCGCATCACCTGACGCATGTGATGCAGGTGCAGCGCTGGGGGCTCGCGGAATTCGCCGCGCACTACGTGGCCGACAGCCGGCTCGTGGAGCAGGAGGCGAACGACAACGCCGCCCGCTTCGCCGCGTGGCAGAGCCAGCGCGCCGGGTAGCGCGCGGCGCGGGGCAGAGCTGCGCAACTCCACGCGGCTCCGGTCGTTCAGGTGCTGCGGCCCGCGGGCTGCGACACACCAAGGAGACGACGCATGGACAAGGACCGGATGGAAGGCATGGCGCACCAGGCGAAGGGCGCCGTCAAGCAGGCCGCCGGGAAGGTGACCGGCGACGAGAAGATGAAGGCCGAGGGCACCGCGGAAAAGACCGAAGGCAAGGTGCAGAACACGGTCGGCGGCGCCAAGGACGAGGTCCGCGACGCGACCAAGGGCTGATCAGCCTCGGCCGGCGCAGGACGCGCAGCCGATCGCCGCAAGGCGCCGGCCGCGTCCGCCCGCCGCAAGCGATGGAGTACCGGGGCTCACCCCCGGTATTCCATCTCGCTGACGCTGCCGCCACCGGCGAACCCGGGTGACCCCTCGAAGGCCGGGTACGTCCCGAGGACGTGCAAAGCGGCCACCAGCCGGTCCGTCGAGAACGGCTTCCCCACGAACCCGTCGAATGCGATGCCTTCGGGCGGCTCGCCGCCGCTCGTGAGCAGGATACGGCACGCCGGGCGTGTCCGCCTGATGCGACCCGCCAGCGCGATGCCGTCGACGCCCGCTCCGAGATGGATGTCGATCAGCAGGACACGCGGATCCGGCACGCCGTCCAGCCGCTCCAGCGCCTCCACGGCAGAGGCGGCTTCCTCCACGACATACCCCTCCTCCCGCAAGACTTCGCAGGTCGCGTCCCGCACCCCGGGATCGTCCTCCACGACCATCACGTCCGCCATCGGATGCGCGTGCATCCGACGGTCGAGCGCGTGAGGGTCGGTATGCCGGTCCGAACGGTCAGCCATTCGACGTCCCGTCCTGCGTCGTGCGTTGCGGCATGGCGCGGAGCGGCGGCGTACGCCCCCATGTCAGCGGCTCCGGCACATGCGGAACCCGCGGGAATGCGCGGCTCGCCCGCCAGTATTGGTCAAGTGTCCGTCCGAGAAGTTCGCTGACACGGTCAAGTCGTGTGTCGCCCAGGCGGTCGATGGTTCGCTTCGCGACGCCGAGACTGACACCAACCGCAGTCAGAGCCTCTATCATTTCGGCATAGTTCGCCGGCTCCGCCTCCGCCGACAGGAACTTTCCGTCTCGCCCCTGCGGGAACTCGGCACGTTCGGGCACCTGGAAGCCGGGTTCTGCGGTCATGTCACCCACCCTCTGGTTGTTATTGCGACCTACGGGTCACGTGTAACGGACAACGACCTCAGGCCGCGTGGTTTCGTGAACAGGATTCTTGATCCAAATCAAGGAAACGTCTAAATTTGCGGCTTAGCATCGCAGCACACGACCCAAGTCTTGCCAATTGTCACGCCTGCGTGATCGATGCTATACTAGAACAATCATATTCTGTAATGAGAAAGGGTTCAGTCCATGGCGCCCAGCGCCCTTCTGCGGCGGGACACGGCTCGTATGGGGCCGGTCATCGACGCCCCCCACCCCTGGCGGGAGGATGGCGCGCGCGCGAAGGCCGCCGAGGTCGTCGATGCCCAGCTTGCCGGGATCGCGAGCATCGTCCGGTTCCGCCGCGGCGAGTTCGTCTGCCGGGAGGGTGAGCCGGCCGTCGCGATGTTCAGCCTGGCATCGGGCGCCGTAAGCTCGTGGCTGCACACGCCCGAGCAGGGGCAACAGGTGGTGGGGTTCCAGTTCGCCAACGACCTGGTGGGCTTCGCCCGGGCCGGTCGCTATCGGACCACCGTGAAGGCCGTGACACCCCTGACGGCCTATCGCCTGCCCGTCGAGGCGTTGGAGCGGCGCCTGCTCCGCAATCCGGATCTGGTGTTCGCCATCGCCTGCAAGCTGTCGGACGATCTGTATGCCGCGCAGGATCATGCCGTGCTGATCAGCCGCCACCGAGCGGTCGCGCGGCTCGCGCTATTCCTGCAGCGGCTCGAGGCCCGCGCCGGCGACGAGCGCGGCGGACTGCGGGAGATGTTCCTGCCGATGAGCCGGACCGAGATCGCGTCCTACCTCAACGTCTCCCCCGAGGCGGTCAGCCGGTCGTTCGCCGAACTCCTGCGTCAGGGGAGCATCCGGGTCCGGGAGCGCCGCTACGTCATGATAATGGATCACGCGGCGCTGGACGCGCTGGCGGTCGAGCCGCGCGCGGCGCTGGAGGGCGAGGTGGGGGGCGGCCCGCCTCCCGGTTGCGATCCCGACGACGCCCCCTGCGTGCTCTGACGCGGACGGACCGGCTGCGGTCGTGGGTGGCCGCCCTGCGGCGGCCATGACACGGGGGGGGGGCGCGCCGGCACGGGGCCGCACCCACCGGCGCGGGGCCGCGGCGGTGCCGCTCAGCCGGTCTGCGACACCGTCACGACGTGGTCCGCGATCGCGAGGGAGGCGGTCAGGCCGGGGCTCTCGATGCCGAACAGGTTCACGAGGCCGGGAATGCCGTGCGTCTGCGGCCCCTGCACCACGAAGTCCTGGCCCGGCGCGCCCTTGGGCACGATCTTCGGCCGGATGCCGGCATAGCCCGGCTGCAACGCCCCGTCCTTCAGCCCCGGCCAGTATTTCCGCACCGCCGCGTAGAAGCTGTCCGCGCGATGCGGGTCCACCGTGTACTCCGGCGCATCCACCCACTCCACGTCCGGCCCGAACCGCGCCTGCCCGCCCAGATCCACCGTCAGATGGACACCGAGCCCGCCGGGGACCGGGACGGGATAGATCAGGCGGGAGAACGGGGAGCGGCCCGAAAGCGTGAAGTAATTGCCCTTCGCATAATACGGCGTCGGCACCCGGTCCGCCGGCATCCCGTCGAGCCCCCGCGCGAGCTCGGGCGCGGTCAGCCCGGCGGCGTTGACCAGCAGCCGGCAGCGTAGCGTGATCGGGTCGGCGCCGCCGACGTCGAGCTCGATCCGCCGGTCGCGGATGCGCCCGCCCACCACCGGGGAGAAGAACACGCAGGCGGCGCCGGCATTCTCCGCGTCGCCCTGCAGCGCCAGCATGTAGGCGTGGCTGTCGATGATGCCCGTCGTCGGGGAATGCAGCGCGCTGGTGCAGGCGAGGTTCGGCTCCAGCGCAATGGCCTCGGCGGCCGAGAGCACGCGCATGCCCTCCACCCCGTTGGCCTCGGCGCGCTGCTTGATGCCGGCCAGCATCGCGTCTTCCTGCGCATTGGTCGCCACGATCAGCTTGCCGCAATTCAGATGCGGCACGCCGCGCTCGGCGCAGTAGCCATACAGCGCGCGGCGGCCGGCGACGCAGAACCGCGCCATCAGGCTGTTGGCCGGATAGTAGATGCCGGCGTGGATCACCTCGCTGTTGCGCGAGGAGGTGCCGGTGCCGATCCCCTCCGTCGCCTCCACCACGATGACCTCGCGGCCGGACAGCGCCAGCGCGCGGGCGACGGCGAGCCCGACCACGCCTGCGCCCACCACCACGCAATCGACGTCTTCCACGCTGCCTCTCTCCTCCCGCTCGCGCATCCCTGGCGGCCGACCGGTTTACGCGCGGGCGCCGACCCGCGCTAGACTCACGCCGACGCGAGGGAGAGTCGGGACATGCGCATTGCGGTGATCGGAACGGGCGGGGTGGGCGGTGCGTTCGGCGCGGCGCTGGCGCAGGCAGGGGGCGACGTGACGTTCGTGGCGCGCGGCGCCCATCTGGCGGCGATGCGGGAGAACGGGCTGCGGATCGAGGGCGACCGCGGCACCACCGTGGTCGCGCCCTGCCAGGCGACGGACGACCCGGCCTCGATCGGGCCGGTCGACATCGTGCTGTTCTGCGTCAAGCTGTGGGACGTGGAGAGCGCGGGGGAGGCCATCCGCCCCCTGATCGGGCCGGAGACGGCAGTGATCCCGGTGCAGAACGGGATCGACGCGGCGGACCGCCTGGTGCCGATCCTGGGCGAGCATGCGGTGATGGCCGGCACGGTCGCGATCAGCGCGACGATCGCCGCCCCCGGCGTGATCCGCCAGACCGGCACGTTCATGTCGATGACCTTCGGGGAGCGCGACGGCCGCACGACCCCGCGCGGCGAGCGGTTCCTGGCGCTGTGCAAACAGGCCGGGTTCGCGGCGACGCTGAGCCCGGCGATCGAGACCGCGATCTGGATGAAGTTCATCATGCTGACGGCGATGAGCGGCAGCACCGCCCTCGCCCGCCTGCCGATCGGCCGGCTGCGGGACGATCCGGACTCGCTGTGGATGGTCGAGCAGATCATGCGCGAGACCGATGCGGTGGGCCGTGCGCGCGGCGTCGCGCTGCCGCCGGACGCGGTGGACAAGCTGCTGGCGGGGATCCGCAACAACCCGGCGAGCATGATGGCCTCGATGGCGGTGGACCTGCTGCGCGGCAATCGGCTGGAGCTGCCGTGGCTGGCCGGCAAGGTGGTGGCGCTGGGGCGCGAGCTGCGCGTGCCGACGCCGGTGAATGCGACGGTGTTCGCGGCGCTGAAGCCGCACGTGGAGGGGGCGTCGGGCTAGTGCCTGCTGGGAGTTGTCGTGAGTCGATGAGGACGGCTTCGAGATGCGTCACGGTCTCAAAGCTCGAGTCGAGACATCCGCCTGCGTAATCCCGACCGCGATGTCCAAGCCCCGTGGCCTGAACATCGTTCGGATCGCCTCCCCGGGTTGCTCCCAGTCACAGCCGAGCTGGCACGTCGGGCGGCTGGTCTCAGGCGGCGCGAACGCCCTGGACGAAGGTCTTGAATTCCGTCGTGAGACGTTCCGACTGGCGGGAGAGTTCGCCGGCCGCGCTCAGCACTTGGCCTGCCGAGTTGCCCGTCTTGCCCACCATTTCGCTCACGACCGCGATGTTGCGCGATACGTCCTGGGTGCTCGAGGACGTCTGCTGCACGTTGCGGGAGATTTCGGCCGTGGCGGCGCCTTGCTCCTCCACCGCCGCGGCGATCGAGTTCGAGATGCCGCTGATCCGCTCCACACGCTCGACGATGCCACGGATCGCCGCGACCGCTCCCTCGACGGACGCCTGTACCTGAGCGATCTGCGCACCGATCTCCTCCGTCGCCTTGGCCGTCTGGTTGGCCAGCGTCTTCACCTCGCCCGCCACTACGGCGAACCCTTTGCCCGCTTCGCCGGCGCGGGCAGCCTCGATCGTTGCGTTCAGAGCGAGGAGATTGGTCTGCGCGGCAATTCCACGGATCATTGAGACCACGCTGCCGATCTGCGCCGCCCCGGCGGAAAGCGCCTGCATCAGCTCGTCGGTTCGCCGCGCCTCTTCCGCGGCCATTCCCGTCATACTGGCGCTATCACTCACCTGGCGCGTGATCTCGGCGATGCTGGCCGCCAGCTCCTCGGCTGCGGAAGCGACGGTCTGCACGCCCGAACTGGCCTCCTCCGCCGCGCCCGCGACGGCTTCTGTTCGGCCCGAAGTCTCGACGGCCGCGCCGCTCATGAACTGCGCGGCGGCTTCCAGCTCCGTCGAGGCGGAGGACAGGGTGTCGACCATCCCGCCCACCTGCACCTCGAAACCGCGGACCAATTCGGCCAGTTCTGCGGCACGCTGCTCCTTCCTGACCTGTTCCGCCGCCTGCTCGGCGGTGAGGCGGCTGGTCTCGATCATGGAGTCGCGGAACACGACCACTGCCGCCGCCATTTCTCCGATCTCGTCCCGACGGTCGATGCCGGGAATCGCGGTTCCCACGTCGCGGGCGGCGAGGCGGCGCATGGCCTGAGTCAGTGCGGCGAGCGGACGTGCGACCCGGCCGATCACGATCAGCATCCCGGCGACGGCCAGGAGTACGGAAAGGCCGAGGATCGAGATTCCCGTGATCAGCCCGAGGCGTGCGGCGTGTGCGAGATCCCCGCCCCGAACCGCCATTTCCTCGAGCGCCACCATTGGAACGGCATTGATGGTATCGAGCGGTTTCTGGATGGCCGTACCGAAATCCGCGCCGGAGATCGTGACGCTCTCTCCCTTGCTCAGCGCCGAATAGACCCTTTCCCGTTCGGCCTCCGACGCACCGAAAAATCCGGACTCGGCGTCGGCGACCGCTCGCTTCAATGCCGACGGGGCGTCCTCGCGGCGGGCAATCTCCTTCACCTCTGCCCAGTTCGCAGCCGTCTGCCCCTTCGACTCCGCCGCGGCCACCATCTGGTCCTGCGTCCAGGAACGACCCTCATTGAGCGCAGACAGAGCGAGAAGGACGCGCGGGCTCAGGTTCAGCCGGGTACTCCAGCCCGCACGCTTGACCGTCAGCATCTCGTCGATCCGGGGATCGACATGGCGGATCGCGGCGTCCACACGGTCCGAGAGCGTGGCCAGAGCCGCAAGGAACTCGTCGCAGGCGCGCTGCCACTTACCGGCGAACTCCGGATCGCGCGCGGCGCGCGGCTGCTGAACCGCCGCATCCGCCGCACCGCGCAAGGCGGCGACGGCGGCATAGGCCTTGCGAACACGCGCCATTTCCGGTCCGAGGCCGGCAACGTCCACACGCTCCAGACCAGAACCGGCTGCGGCAAGAGCTGCCTCAATCCGCGGCCAGTGCGACTGTCTCCGCGCTTCCTGGACCGCACCGATCGGAGGCGTCGCCTGCAGGGCAGAGATCGTATCGCCGCGTTCCAATCGGAACGTCTGCAACAACTCGAAGAGCCTGGCGCTGCGGACCGCGAGATCGACCGTCCGATTCGCCGTCGAGAGCCGTACACCGTTCTCATACACTTGCACGACGCCGAACCCGATGGGCACCACGGCCAGGCCCGCGATCGCACAGATCAGGATGGAGCGGATGGAGAGGCGACCAAAATGGAGCATGCTGTCCTGCGAGAGCTTTCGGCATCACAATCTGGGCCTGCCTCCTTAACGCCGTGTTACCGTTGGGGCCCGATGTGCCACCCGCGTCATGACCGGCCCTGTGCCGGTCATCTGCCTGTCTCCCCTCTCGAGTTGGTCGAAGGCCGTGGATGGCCGGGAGGAGGCCGGGCATGGCACGGGGGCGCGGACCGCGCCGACGCTGCCCGCTTGCGGCGCGGTGGCCAACCGCGCGATACGCGACCCATGCTGACCTTGCGCGCCCAGGACGCCTCCCTCCTCGTCGCCCCCGAGAGCGGCGGGGCCATCGCCGGCTGGGCCCGCGGCCCGGTCCGGCTGCTCCGCATGCCGCTGACCGACGCGGTGCTGCGGGGCGACGTGCATGGGATGGCGTGCTTCCCGCTGCTGCCCTACGCCAATCGCATCGGCCACGCCCGCTTCCCCTGGGCCGGCAAGACCTGGCACCTGCGCCCCTTCCCCGGCCACCCGAACGCGTTGCACGGCGTGGGCTGGAAGCGGCCCTGGGACATCGCGGCGCTGTCCGAGGCGTCCGTGCGGCTCACGCTGGCGCATGACCCGGCCGGGCCGGAGGGACCGATCGACTGGCCCTTCGCCTTCACCGCGACGGAGGAGATCGTGCTGGAGCGCGACCGTTGTCGGATCACCCTGTCCATCACCAACCGCCACGCTGAACCCGCGCCCGCGGGCCTTGGCGTCCACCCGTATTTCCCCGCGCCCGGCGCCGCCCTGCAGTTCCAGGCGGCGGCCGTCTGGGAAAACGACTCCACCAACCTGCCGCAGACGCGGATCGCGATCCCGCCGGCCTGGGACCATTCCAGCGGACGCCCGATCGGGGACGTCGCGCTGGACAATTGCTTCGTCGGCTGGCGGCAGCCGGCCGTCCTGCGCTGGCCGACCCACACGCTGACGCTCACCGCCGACCCGATGTTCGACCATCTGCAGGTCTACACCCCGCCCGGCCAGCCCTTCTTCGCCGTGGAGCCGGTGAGCCACGCCCCCGACGCGCTCAACCATGAGGGGGCGCCGGGGATGCGGGTGCTCGTGCCGGGGGAGACTCTGGCCGGGGCGATCACACTCGACATTACCTGATCGTCACACATGGCGACGTCTCAGTTCGCGGGAAACGCTTCCCTTTCGTATCGCCGCCCCGCATAGTTCCCGGATCATCACCCGCTGGGAGGTCGCGGACGCCGTGCTCTGGTCATGGATCAATGCCGTCGTCGACCTCGTGGGGCAAAACCCGAGCTGGGCGCTAGCGGTGGCGTTCGCGGCGGCAATCATCGAGGCGGTGGCGGTCCTGGGGATCCTGATCCCCGGCACGCCCATCCTGATGGCGGTGGCCGGCGCGGCCGCCATGGCCGGGCAACCCATGCTGCCCTTCCTGCTGCTGGCGATCCTGGGCGCGGTGATCGGCGACTTCGTGTCCTTCTGGGTGGGACAGAAATACAGCCGCCAGTTGCGCCTGATGTGGCCGTTCCGCACCCGGCCGCATCTGATGCTGCAGGCCGACCGGTTCTTCCAGCGCTACGGCACGCTGAGCGTGGCGCTGTGCCGCTTCATCCCGGTGCTGCGCTCGACCGTGCCGCTGGTCGCCGGCATGGCGGGCATGCAGCGCCAGCGCTTCATCGTGGCCAACATCCTCTCGGCCTTCGTCTGGGCACCGGTGCACGTCTTCCCGGCGCAGTTCGCCGGCCTCTCGCTCGAGCGGCTGCAGGACGGCGACTGGCAGACCGCGACGCTGTGGGCCGCGGCACTCGCCGGGTGCTGCGCCGCCGGATGGGTGCTGCACCGCCGCGTCGTGGCCGTCCGCGCGCGCTGACCGGAGGCGCCGCGCAGGCGCGCTGACACGACCGGCCGTCCCCCGCCTCGTTCCCGGCCATGACACGAAGAGCGGGCCGACCGCACCAATATCCCGCACCGAAGCGGGCACGTAGGGGAACCCGCCCGCCGCCCCCCGCGTTCGAGCGCCTCGACCCACCGGCACGAGGCTCTGGATGATCCGAACCTTCCTGTTGGCCTCGATGCTGCTCGCCCTCGCCGGCTGCGGCGTCGTCGCCTTCCCCTTCCGCGCCACTGGCGACGCCATCAAGGCCGTCCCCGTCGTCGGCACGCCGCTCGGAACACCAGTGCATGCGGTGGGTGACGCCATCGACTGACCGCCGGCGCCCGCCCGGCGCCCCCTGCCCCCCATCGCCCGGCGCGTGCTAAGCTTGCCGCCTTCGAATCGGCAGGAGCAGGGCATGGCAACGCGGGACGCCGCGATCGCGCGGGCGACGACGCATTTCGACACGGCGTTCAAGCAGCACCTGGCGGAGCTCGTGGCGATCCCCAGCACCTCGCAGGATCCCGGCCACGAGGCCGACGTGCAGCGCTATCTCGAGGACGCGATCCGCCCCTGGCTCGAGCGCATGGGCTTCACCGTCGCCATCCACGCGAACCCCCGCCCCGGCTTCGGTCCGATCCTCACCGCCGAACGCATCGAGGATCCGTCGCGGCCCACCGTGCTCACCTACGGCCATGGCGACACCGTCCGCGGGCTGGAGGACCAGTGGCGCCAGGGCCTGGAACCGTGGAAGCTGATCGAGGAAGACCCGCTCTGGTACGGTCGCGGCACCGCGGACAACAAGGGCCAGCACGCGCTCAACCTCGCCGCGCTGGAGGCGGTGCTCGCCGAACGCGGCGGCAAACTCGGCTTCAACGTCAAGCTCGTCCTCGAAACCTCCGAGGAGCGCGGCTCGCTCGGCCTCCGCGAGTTCGTGGCGGAGCGGAAGGACCAGCTTGCCGCCGACGTGCTGATCGCGAGCGACGGCCCGCGCGTGACGCCCGAGATCCCGACCATCGCCACCGGCACCCGCGGCACGTTCCATTTCGACCTGGTGGTCTCCCTGCGGCCGGGCGGCGTGCATTCCGGCCATTGGGGCGGGCTGACCACCGATCCCGCCGTGGTGCTGACCCATGCGCTGGGCGCGATCGTCGACCGCAACGGCAAGATCCTGGTGCGCGACTGGCTGCCCGCGAACGGCGTGCCGGCCTCGGTGCGCGCGGTCCTGCAGGACTGCCCGGTGGGCGGCGGCGGCGAGTCGGCGACGATCGACGAGAGCTGGGGCGAGCCTGGCCTGACCTCGGCCGAGAAGATCTATGGCTGGAACAGCTTCATCGTGCTGGCGATGGTGTCCGGCCGGCCGGAGAACCCGGTGAACGCGGTCGCCCCCAACGCCCGCGCCCATTGCCAGATCCGCTACACGGTCGACACCGACCCGATGACGTTCGAGGCGGCGCTGCGCCGGCACCTGGACGCCGAAGGGTTCGGCCACGTGGCGATCGAGAATGCCGGCCTGCGCATGCCGGCGAGCCGCACGGATCCGGCCGCCCCCTGGGTGCGCTGGGCGGTCGGCTCCATGGAGAAGTCCCTCGGTAAGCGAGTGCAGGTGATCCCCAACGCCTCGGGCGGGCTGCCCGGGGACGTGTTCGTGGACCATCTGGGCGTGCCGCTGGTGTGGATCCCGCACAGCTACAACGGCTGCAAGCAGCACGGTCCGGACGAGCATTTCCTGCCGTCGATCGGGCGGGAGGGGATCGCGGCGTTTGCCGGCCTGTGGTGGGACCTGGGCGAGGCGGGCACGCCGAAGTAAAGGGGCGTCCGCGGCGGGGCATCCTGCGGGGCATCCGCGGCCCCGCCTACCGCTCCTACCGTGCAAACACGTCCCGCCTATCGCTCGAACACGTACGGCCCTCCCGCGCGAACACGTCCCGCCTCTACCGCTCGAACACGTCCGGCCTCTACCGCTCGAACACGTACCGCCCCGGCGCGGCCTCCAGCGGCGGATAGCCGCGCGTCGGGGCCCCCATCGGCGGCGGCGCGACCGGCGGGCCCGAATGCTCGTCCAGCCACGTCCCCCACACCGGCCACCACGAGCCCTCCTGCTTCGCAGCGATCTCGGCCCACTCGTCCGGCCCGACGTAACGCTCGCCGCGGAGTTGCTCCCGCACCCGGAAATGCCGGTGCGGGTGGCCGGGCTCGCTCACGATCCCCGCATTGTGGCCGCCCGAGGTCAGCACGAACGTCACGTCGCCGTCGTTCAGCAGCAGCAGCTTGTAGACCGACCGCCACGGGGCGACGTGGTCGCTCTCGGTGCCGACCACGAAGAACGGCACGCGGATATCGGCCAGCGACACCGGCCGCCCGTCCACCAGGATCCGCCCCTCCGCCAGGTCGTTGTTCAGGAACATCCGCCGCAGGTATTCCGAGTGCATCCGGTACGGCATGCGCGTGGTGTCGGCATTCCACGCCATCAGCTCGTTCGGCGCGTCGCGCTGGCCCAGCAGGTAGCTGCGCACGAGCCGCGACCAGATCAGGTCGTTCGAGCGCAGCAACTGGAACGCACCCGCCATCTGCTTCGCGTCGAGATACCCGTGCTCCCACATCAGGTCGTCGAGCGCGGCGAGCTGCGCCTCGGTGGTGAAGAGCTGGAGCTCCCCCGCTTCGGTGAAATCGGTCTGTGCCGCGAACAGCGTGGCGCTCGCCAGCCGGTCGTCCCCCTGCCCCGCCATCGCCGCGGCGGCGACGGACAGCAGCGTGCCGCCCAGGCAGTAGCCGACCGCATGCACCCGCGCGGGGCCGGCGATCGCGCCGATCGCCTCCAGCGCCGCCATCACACCCAGGCGCCGGTAGTCGTCGAACCCCGTGTCCGCCATCTCCGCGCCGGGATTGCGCCAGGAGATGCAGAACACGGTATGTCCCTGCCCGACCAGCCAGCGGATCAGCGAGGTCTGCGCCGACAGGTCCAGGATGTAGTATTTCATGATCCAGGCCGGCACGATCAGCACCGGTTCGGGCCGCACCGTGTCGGTGGCCGGCGCGTACTGGATCAGCTCCATCAGCGCGTTGCGCGCCACCACTTGGCCCGGCGTCGCGGCGAGGTCGCGGCCGAGGCGGAAGCCCGCGATCTCCTCGGGCGGTTCCGGCACTACCTGGCGGCGGATGTCGGCGGCGAGGTTGGCCAGCCCGTCCAGCAGGTTGTGCCCGCCGGTCTGCCAGATCGCCTCCAACACCTCGGGGTTCAGCCAGGGCAGGTTGGAGGGCGAGGCCACGTCCAGCACCTGGCGCATGGTGAAGGCGACGATATCCTCATGCGCCTTCGCGACGCCAGGCAAGCCGGTGGTCGCCGCCTGCCACCACGCCTGCTGCAGCAGGAACCCCTGCTCGATCAGCGCGAAGGGCTGCCGCTGCCAGGCAGGGCTCGCGAAGCGATGGTCCGAACGGGCGGGCTCGATACAGGGGGAAGGGCCGAGGCCGAGGGCCGCCCACCACCAGCGCCGCGCATGATCCACCGCGAGCCGCGCGAGGTCGACCTGATGATACGGGGCATTGGCGAGGTGCAGCGCCCAGTCCAGGAAGGCGAGCGCCAGCGCGCTGCCCGACAGGCCCTGGGTGAGATGCCCCTGGGCGGCATGCACCCGCCGGTCGAGATCGGCGAGCGACCAGCCGCGGCCGTCCGCTGGCGTGGCTTGGGGAGAGGTGACGAGGGTCGGGACGTCCATCGGTGCTCCTGGCGCGCTGCGCGGCGGCACCCTGCGCCCGATCCGTTACCGGCGCGTTGATGTGGCTCAAACCGCTCACCACAGGACCAGCATGACCCCCACGGCCACCGCCACCACCGCGGTGCACAGCCACCCCATCGTGCGCAGCACCGGTGGCAGCACGAAGCGTCCCATGATCGCCGGGGAGGTCGCCATCACCATCATCATGGCCATCAGCGGCACCGCGACCACGCCGTTCACCACCGCCGCCCAGAACAGCGCCTTCATCGGATCGAGGCCGACGAAGTTCCCCCCGATCCCCAGCAGGGTCGCGATCGCGATCGTGGCGTAGAAGGCCCGCGCGTCGAGCGGCGCGCGGCCGAGGCCGGTGGGCCAGTCCAGCGCCTCCCCCAGCGCATAGGCGCAGGACCCCGCGAGCACGGGCACGGCCAGCATGCCGATCCCGACGATGCCGGCGGCGAACACGACGAAGGTGAACGGGCCGGCGATCGGGCGCAGCGCCTCGGCCGCCTGGGACGAGGTCTGGATGTCCGTGATCCCCTGCACGTGCAGCGTCGCGCCGGTCGTGACGATGATGAACAGGCTGATCAGGTTGGAGTACCCCATGCCCACCACGGTATCGAGGCGCATGCGGCTGAGTTCGGCGGGCGCCTCCTCCGGCGCCTGCAGCAGCGGATGGGCGTGCGGATCGACCCGCTCGTCCTCCGCCTCTTGCGACGACTGCCAGAAGAAGCAGTAGGGCGTGATCGTGGTCCCCAGCACCGCGACGATCGCGACCACGTAGTCCTCCCGCCATAGGAAGCTGGGCAGCAGCGTGTGCCGCGCCACCTCCCCCCAGGGCACGTCCACCGCCAGCGCGGTCGCGACATAGGCCAGCAGCGACAGCGAGGTCCATTTCAGCAGCGCGACGTAGCGCTCGTAGCGCGAGAACACCTCGAGCCAGGCGCAGGCGAGCGCGAACCCCACCACCCAAAGCCGCGGCGGGCCGCCCACCAGCAGGGCGAGCGCGTCCCCCATGGCGCCCAGGTCGGCGGCGAGGTTGATCAGGTTCGCCACCAGTAGCAGCGCCACGATGATGCGCAGCAGCCAGGTCGGGTAGTGCGCGCGGATGTTGCCGGCGATGCCGTGGCCGGTGACGCGCCCGATGCGCGCGCTGATCTCCTGGATCGCGGCCATCAGGGGAAAGGTGAACAGCATCACCCAGCACATCGCGAAGCCGAACTGCGCGCCGGCCTGGGAATACGTCGCGATGCCGCTGGGATCGTCGTCGGAGGCGCCGGTGATCAGCCCGGGGCCGAGCCTGGAGAGAAGGCCGGGGCGGCGGATCGGTGCGCGGTGCAGGGCGATGCGACGGGCCAGCACGGCGCGCGCGGGATGGTGCCGGGTGCGGCGGATCCACGAGGGGCGCGGTTCCGTCGCCCGATCCCCGCGCCGCATGTCCCAGCCCCCCAATGACGCAGCCTTCGCGCGGCCCTGCTTCTGCGGCGGGCGTCGTTCCCGGTCAAGGAACGACGGCAGCCCTCTCAGCTTCTGGCCGACCGGAGCATCACGAGGTCGGCGACGCGGGTCCGCAACACGCCCAGCTCGTAGGGTTTGCGCAGGATGGGGGCATCGGACAGGCCGGAATCCTCCGGCCGGCTCTGCCCCTCATACCCGGTGGTCAGCAGGATGCGGATCTCGGGATGGCGCGCGCGCACCCAGCGCGCGAGCGCGAACCCGTCCATGCGGCCCGGCATGCGGATGTCGCTGAAGATGAGGTCCACGTGTTCGACGGTGGCGAGCTGCGCGATCGCCTCGGTGGCATTGGGCGCCTCCAGGACGGTGTAGCCCCAATCCCGCAGGCATTCGGCAATGGTCTCGAGCAGCACGGGCTCATCCTCCACCATCAGGATGGTCGGCGGCTCCGGCTGCAACGCGCTCGCATTAGCCACTGGCACGGACAGCCTCGCAAGTCGATACGATCCTGACCTTATCCGACGCCCGGCTCGATCCGAAAACTCACGGTTTCGAGAGCGGCCATGCGCCGTGGTCGAGCCGCTCCGCTCGGCCCGTCATGGCACGTCTGATCCGCTGGGTGATACATGAGAACCGACGGTCGTCGAACGAGGCACGCAATGGAACGTGAAGGAAAAGAACGGCTCGGTGTGCTGGGTGGCATGGGGCCGCTGGCGAGCGCCCAGTTCATGGTGCGACTGACGCTGCTGACCCCGGCGGAGCGCGACCAGGACCACATCCCCACGGTGCTCTGGTCGGACCCGCGCGTGCCGGACCGCACCAAGGGCCGGCTGGAGGGCGCGGCGGACCCGCTGCCCTGGCTGCTCGCCGGGATCGAGGGGCTTCGCCAGGCGGGGTGCGCGGCGATCGCCATTCCCTGCAACACGGCGCATGGCTGGTACGAGCCGATGCAGGCGGCGGCCGGCATGCCGGTGCTGCACATCGTCGACGCCGCCGCGGCCGATCTCCGCCGGATCGGGATCGCATCGGGCCAGATCGGGGTGATGGGCACCGCGGCGACGCTGGCGATGCGGCTCTACCAGGACCGGTTCGCGCGGCAGGGCTGGGAGTGCCTGGTGCCGGACGAGGCGCAGATGCGGGCGCTGGTCAGCCCGGCCATCGCGGCGGTGAAGGCCAACCGCGTGGCCGAGGCGTATGCGCCGCTGGCCGAGGTGGTGGCGTCGCTCGCGGCGCGTGGCGCGCAAGCGGTGGTGCTGGGCTGCACGGAGATCCCGCTGGGCATCCAGGCCGGCCCGCAGGAGACGCTGCCGGTTCCGGTGGTGGACACGATCGACGCGTTGGCGCGTGCGTCGATCGGGTGGTGGAAGGGGTGATCGCCTCGGGTCGGGGGTTCGCTGGGCGGGTCGCCCGCATGCGGGCCTGATTGGCGGCACGCAAGGGTGTCCTCGGCCTGCTTCGACGCTGGCGCCGAGTTTTCTTGACGATCACTTCTCGGCGGAAATGCACGCCAGCCACGTGCGTGAGCGCTGGCCCGAGAGGACCGAGTGCCGCATCGGGGCGACAGGACCGCTGCCAACCGAAACGGCACCAGACCTCTTCTGCGTGGATCGTCTGTTCTCGTCTCACCTCTGTGTCGCATCGAAGCTGCCGCGCGCGGCAGGAGCCGAACCGCCCTCCGCACGATCCCGATCGCTCCGCCATACGATCCGGACCGCCACGCCGTGTCTGCCCCCCGCGCGCGGGGGCTCCCCGCCCCAGGCCCCTCCCCCTCCCCGGCCATCCCGGCTACCCTCCGGGTCCAAAGAACGGGAGGAGAAGCGGAGATGGACTTCGGGATCGGTATCGCCACGTCCAGCGACTCCTGGAAACTCGCCCAGCGCGCGGAGGAACTCGGCTTCTCCCATGCCTGGTTCTACGACACGCAGATGATCACCGCGGACTGCTTCGTCGCCATGGGCGCGGCCGCGATGAAGACCTCCCGCATCAGGCTGGGAACGGGCGTGCTCGTCCCGTCGAACCGCATCGCGGCCGTCACCGCCAACGCCTTCGCCACGCTGAACGGCATGGCACCCGGCCGCATCGATTTCGGCGTGGGCACCGGCTTTTCCGCCCGCCGCGCCATGGGCCTCGGCGCGATGAAGCTGGCCGACATGGAGGAATACATCCGTGTCGTGTACGGCCTGCTGAACGGCGACACGCTGGAGACCACGATCGAAGGCAAGCGCCGCAAGATCCGCTTCCTCAATCCCGATGCCAACCTGATCAACACGCGCGAGCCGATCCGCCTGCACGTCTCCGCCTACGGGCCGAAGTCGCAGGCGCTGGTGGGCAAGCTTGGGGCGGCGTGGAAGACCTTCATCGCCGACGTGCCCGGCGCGATGAACGCGATCGAGGGCATGCGCCGCGACTGGACCGCCGCCGGCCACGCGGCCGAGGATCTCTACGCCACTGCCTGGGCCTGCGGCTGCGTGCTGGATGACGGGGAGCCGGCCGACAGCCCGCGCGCCATCGCGCAGGCCGGCCCGCGCGCCGCGGTCGTGCTGCATCGCGCCGCCGATCTCGACATGGAGGGCTGGCAGAACACCTCCCCGGTCGCGCCGGAGCTGCAGGAGACGGTGGACGGCTACGTCGCCATGGCCCGCGGGTTCGAGCCGCCGGACGCGCGCTACCTGATGAACCACCGCGGCCACTTCGTCTTCGTCAAACCCGAGGAGCGCCGCTTCGTGACCGCGGAGCTGATCCGCCGCACCACCTTCACCGCGACGGAGCAGGAGCTGAAGCAGCGGATCGAGGGGCTGCGCGATGCCGGCTACCGGCAGATCGTGATCCCGATCACGCCCGGCGAGGAGCGCGCGATCGAGGACTGGGCCCGCGTCAAGCGAGCCTTCGCCTGATGTCGGCCACGACGCCGCCCGCATCGGCGGCGACACCGCCTGGCGCCCCCGCCACACCCCCGGCCGCCACCACGCCGCCTCCGGCCGGCACCACGCCGCGGCGGGTCGATCCGACGCCGTCGGGCACCGGAGCCGCTGCTCGCCACACGCCATCCGCCGCCCTCCCGCCGCAACCGCACCCCGACCTGGCGCACCCGACCCGCGCGACCGAACGCCGCGCGCTGGGGCTGATCTGCAGCGCCCACCTCGTCAGCCACTTCTACTATCTGGTCCTGGTGCCGCTCTTTCCCCTGCTGAAGGCGCGTCTCGGGGTCGGCTTCGTGGAACTCGGCCTCGCGCTGACGATCTTCAACGTGGTCAGCGGGCTGGTGCAGACGCCGATGGGGGTCGCGGTGGACCGCTGGGGCGCGCGGCGCGTGCTGGTCGCGGGGCTGGTGCTGGGCGGCGCGGCCTATGTCTCGATCGGGCTGTTCCCGAGTTACGCCTGGCTGCTGGTCGCCTCCGCCCTGCTGGGCGTGGCGAACGCGGTCTACCATCCCGCCGACTACGCCATCCTTGGCGCCGTCATCGAGCCCGCCCGGCTGGGCCGCGCCTTCTCCTTCCACACCTTCTCGGGCTTCATCGGCGGCGCGATCGCGCCCATCGTGATGGTGTTCGCCGCCAGCCACTGGGGCCTGTCCGCCGCCATCATCGGGGCCGGCATGCTGGGCCTCGTGGTCGCGGTGCCGCTGATGGCCGCCGGCTGGCTGGACCGCACCGCCGCCGCCCACGCCCCGGCGGCCGGGGCGGAGGCGATCCCGCTGCGCAACCTGCTCACCCCCGCGGTGCTCAGCCTGGTGGTGTTCTTCACCCTGCTCAGCCTCTCCACCGGCGCGCTGACCAACTACGCGGCGGTGGCGCTGGTGTCGCTGTATGGCATCGGACTCGAGGCGGCGAACCTCGCGCTCTCCGGCTTCCTTTTCGCGAGCGCGCTGGGCGTGCTGGCGGGCGGCGTCGTCGCGGACCGGACGCGCCGGCATGGCGAGGTCGCCGCGGTCGGGTTCGGCGGCGCCGCGGTGCTGGTGCTGCTGGTGGGGAGCCTGCCGCTGCACCAGGTGGCGCTGCTGGCGGCGATGGCCGGCGCGGGGTTCCTGTCGGGCATGATCGCGCCGTCGCGGGACATGCTGGTCCGCGCCGCCTCACCCCCGGGCGCGGCCGGGCGGGTGTTCGGGATCGTGACCACCGGGTTCAACATCGGCGGCACGGTGGGGCCACTGATCGGCGGGATGATCATGGACCACGGGCTGCCGCGCGGGATCTTCTACGCGTCGGTGGGGTTCATGGCGCTGACCTCGGCCCTGGCGGTTACGAGCGAGTGGCGCGCCCGCCGCCGCTCCGCGCTGGTCGGGGCGACGTGACGCGGGGGATGCCGGCGGGTCGCGGCCGGGATCCCAATCATCGGGGCGACGTGATCCGGAAGGGCCTTGATCGCAGCGGCACATGGCGTATATCGCGGACCTCGGTGCGTCGCCGTCCGGCGGCGGCGTGGCCGTGCGCAACCCAGCCAGGATCACATGGAACCGCCATCTAGTCGCCAATCCACGGAGAGCCTCGGGGCAGTCCCCCAGCGGTGTCCGTCGGATTGGATCATCTTCCGGGATCGGCCCGTGATCGCCCTCGCCCAGCGGACCCTCCGTTCGGCGTAGCGCCTGCCGGCCCTTCCCGGTTCGAGAGACCTCGAGCTTGCAGGAGAAGGGCCGATGACCGCCTTCACCGCTTTCCGTCCGTCCGCGCGCCCGAACGACGCGCTGCCGCTCGCCGTCTGGACCCGCGCGCCGCTGCTGCTCGCGCTGCGGACCGACGCCCCCACCGCGGCATTGTGGTGCCGCCCGCGCGGACGCGGCGTCCGACTCGGCTCCGCGCTGGCCGGGCTCGCCGCGATATTGCCGGTCGCACTACGAACGTAGTGCAATCCGCGGCGGGGGGCCCTCGCACGGCGATCCCGGGGCCATCCGCCCCATCGGAGCGCCTGCACGGCCCCCCTCCCCGCCGCCATCGACTCCGCGGGAAACCGCCCGCCCCCGAACGGCCGCGCTACTCCATGCGCCAGCCGCGGTCGCGGAGCAGGACCGGGGCGTGGGTCTGCGCCATTCGTTCCTCAACAGACATGGATAGCCAGATCTGCAGCCGCTCCAGCACCCGTCGGGTCGGCAGCGCAAGGTCGAGCGCCAGCGCCTCCCCCAGGCCGTAGTAGCGGAGCGCGTCAAGCTCCCCGTCGCCGCCCAGCGTGCCGGTCGCGCGCTCCGCGTCCACCACCAGGAACCGCGCGTTGAAGCGGATGGGCAGGCCGGGCGGGGTCACCGCGCGCGCCAGGTAGGACAGGCCCGACAGGTCCGGCGGGCCGCCGAGGCTCAGCCCCGTTTCTTCCGCCAGCTCCCGCGCCGCGGCGATCCCCAGCCCGTGTGTCAGGTGCGCATTCGCCTTCTTGCGCAGCATCCGTTCGGTGTGCGGCGTCAGCGGCACGGCGGCGGGTGCGGAGAGGTCGGCGCGGTCCACCGCACCCCCCGGGAACACCAGCCGGTTCGGCATGAACCGGTGCTTCGCGCCGCGCAGGCCCATCAGCATCTCCGGCCCGTCGGCCCGCATCCGATACACGATCAGGCTCGCCGCATGCCGCGCGCGGACGGTGCGGGGCCGCGGCGGCTCCTGCTGGTCGATCAGCGGCGCCGGGGCGGAGTGCGCGTGGTCCTCAGGCAAGATCGAATCCCTTGGTCTTGAGATAGGCGGCGAAGCCGAACCGCTCCGGCACCGACAACTGGCGGGCGACGTTCTCGCTCCAGCCCACGCCCTCCCGCGGGGGGTAGACGTCGACGTTCTTCAGGCTGGCGGGCGCCACCGGCTCGCGGGCGCGGCGGCGCTCGTCATAGGACGCGATCTCCGCGTCCAGCGCCCAGTCGTCGTAGCGCTCCCGATGCACCACCACCGTGGGCGGCAGGCGCATCGCCACGGGCCGGCGGAACTGCGGCCAGCCCACCGTCAGCCCCGCCACCGGATACACGCCGGCGGGCAGGCCCAGCAGCGGCGACACACGCTCGATATGCGAGCGCACGTAGGAGATCGGGCAGGTGCCGAGTCCCACTGCCTCGGCCGCCGCCATGAACGCGCCCATGGCGAGCGCGCAGTCGACCGCGGTGTTGAGGAACGTGTCGAGGTTGTTGTTCGCGTGCGGCATCCCGTGCCGCTCACACAGGCGCTGCCCGCGCCGCATGTCGCCGCACCACACCAGGAAGACCGGGGCGCTCGCGATCCAGTCCATCGTGCCGATCCAGTCGGCGACCTGCTTGATCCGCGCCCGGTCGCGCATCACCACGACGGAATATTGCTGCAAATCCGACTTCGCGGGCGCCGACTGCGCCGCGGCCAGCAGCCCGTCCAGCAGCGGATCGGGCACGTCCTGGTCCGTGTAGCGGCGGGTCACGCGGCGATCGAGCAGCGGCGCGATCGCGTCCGGCACCTCCACGTCCGGCAGGTCGAGGCCGAACCGCGCGCGCAACATCTCCGGTCCGTCGGCCATCGTCCCCTCCCCCGCCTGCGTGGCGCCAGCCTTGCCGGAACGCCGCCGCCGCGCAAGGCTTGCAGCCAACCACGGAGGAGACCGCCCATGCCCGCGCCCTATGCCGCCCATCGTGCCCAGCTCGACTCGATCCTGCGCGCCTGGGGCATGCCGGCGGAGAACGCCGCGATCACGGCGGAGATCCTGTCCTGGGCGGACCTGCACGGGGTGGACAGCCACGGCATTTCCATGATCCCCGGCTACGACGCGCTGCGCCGCAACGGGCGCGCGAAGATGGACGCGCAGCCGAAGATCGTGCGGGAGAGCCCGGTCTCCGCCCTGGTCGACGGCGGCGGCGGCCTCGGGCACGTGCCGGCGCATTTCGCCATGTCCACTGCGATCGCCAAGGCACAACAGGCAGGGATGGCGGTGGTGGCGGTGCGCAACTCCGCCCATTTCGGCGCGGTGGGGTTCTACACGGAGATGGCGGCGAAGGCGGGGCTGATCGGGATGGGCGGCACCTCGGCCTCCGGCATCCAGGTGGCCCCCACCTTTGGCAAGCAGGCCCGGCTCGGCACCGACCCCTGGTCGTTCGCGGCACCGTCGGCCGAGGGCAAGCCGTTCCTGCTGGACATGGCGACGACGACGGTGGCCGCCGGGCGCATCCGCAACAAGGCGAACGAGGGGCTGGACTGCCCGCCCGGCTGGGTGCTGGACAGCGAGGGCCAGCCCAGCGTGGACCCGCTGGTGGCGAAGGAGAAAGGCGGGTTCATGACGTCACTGGGCGGGTCGCCCGAGAACTCGAGCTACAAGGGGTATGGGCTGGCGGCGATGGTGAACATCCTGTCGTCCTGCCTGTCGGGCGCGACGCTGATCACCGACCCCGCGCATACGAAGAAGCCGCAGGGGATGGATATCGGGCACTTCTTCATGGTGATCGACCCCGGGCTGTTCCGGGAGGAAGGCGCGTTCGAGGCGGACGTGGCGCGGTTCTGCGGCGATCTGCGCGCGACGACGCCGGTGGATCCGGCGCAGCCGGTGATGGTGGCGGGCGATCCGCAATGGAAGAACGCGGAGCGGCGGATGCGGGAGGGGATTCCGGTCGGGCCTGGGCTGCTGCGGCAGGTGCGGCAGATCGCGCAGGCCTCGGCGGCGGAGTGGGTGTTGGATTAGGGGGCGGACACCAGTGGCTGGACAGCAAATACCGATGTCGTTATGAAATTCCCAATTCGGGGATGGAGAAGAGGACGTGATTGTCTGTGGCGTCGTGATCGCTGGAAAGGAAGCTCATCTGGCGGTGGTCAGCAGCTCGCCAGACGGCAGTTCCCATTTACCTGCTCAACAAAGAAGCTCATCCTTCTCGATGACGAGGAAAAGCAGTCACTGCTAAGTTTCAAATCAGCTATCGAAGCGTTTGCCATTCAGAATAAGATTGAAGAATTTGTGATCAAGACACGACTCAAAACAGGATTGAAATCCGGGGGAGGCATAACGTTCAAGATAGAGACCCTGTTCCAGCTTTCGGAAGTGCCTGTGGTGTTTCTCAGTCCGAAAACGCTCACGACCTTCTCACAGAAGAGCAATCTTGCAGGACTGCCATCAACTCTCAAAGCCTACCAGCATGAGTCCTATCGCGCCGGAGCTTGGCGTCTGTCCAAGGCGACGTGATTTCATGCCAATTGATATATCAAGTCTAGACGAGAGTCTCCGCACAACCGCTACCGACCTTGCAGAGAAAATAGACTTTCAACAAGTCATAGACAAGGGTCAAAATGGATATGTCCTGATTGGTCAAAATAAAATCATCGATCGAAAAGTAGTTGTAAAGTTCTATTACTGGGGCGACGGAGAACACGCAGAACCGAAATTGCTGTCGCAACTGAGCCATCCACGCATCCTGCCGGTCCACGATGCTGCAGCCATAGATAAAAACTGGGCCTACTTCATAACGCCTTGTTGCGAGCAAGGTGATCTGGATGCCGTGATCCAGAATGCTGGGGTCGGCATCAGGCGGGCAATCGACATGATTCTAGACGTTGCCAGCGGTGTCGCTTTCATGCACGGCAAAGGGTTCCTCCACCGAGATCTCAAGCCCGCGAACATCTTCCTAGATAACGAGAGCCGCTTGTTGATCGGCGACTTCGGCTCGGTTGCGGAGAAGAATAGCAACGGGTATGTTCAGACTTTGTCTCGTCATTCTTTAATTTACCGAACACCTGAAGAGGTCCAACTCAGACAAGCATATGACCAGAGTGATATCTACCAGTTGGGCATCATATTCTACCAGTTGCTCGGCGGCTATCTTCCATACGAGAAGGAAGCTTGGCTGACACCGCAGGAACTCGCGATATATAAGGCAAAAGCCTATCCTTCGGATGATCTATTCGCAAATGGAATCATAGAGGAACGGATAAAGAAGGGAAAAATAGTCGATCTCAGAAGCCTCCCGCCGTGGTGTCCTCCGGGCCTGGTATCCTTGATTCGGAAGTGCTGTAGCGTAGCACATTCAGACCGCCTTGAGAGTGTGTCTGCATTCATCGCTCGCCTAAACAACCTGAGAAGCGCGGTTCCAGACTGGCGACTGGAACCAGAACCAGCACTGTATCGTGACCACGCGAAATTCAGAGTCGTGGAGAATGGCCTGGGACAGTATCGGATAGAAAAAATGGCGAAGAGGGGAAAGTCTTGGAGGATAGTCCATTCTGCCAGTCCATCTTCGTTGAAACAGGCAATCGGACAGGCTGAGGCCTTATAATAAGTTAAGCAGCAGGAGAAAAGTCGATATTGAACTGCTTATAGTGCTCCTTCAGAGCGTTCATCGCTCTGTGCCAGTTCTCACCACCCCATTGCGTCGAAAACGCATAGGTTTTTCCGTTTGCGCGGCATAGCTCATCATCATCACAGAACCATCGCCGACTATCGAATGCTGCGCCCGTCGTCATCGCTTTCGTGGCTGCAAGCGTCTTGAACTCCGCAGAGTCAACACTACCATCAACCCAATACCACACCCGATTAGGGCGCCAGCTAAAGAGGGCCGAGAGTTCCTCTGGATTTACATTCCGGTCGCAGAGGCGTTTGCAGATCATAAAGATTGCATTCCTCTTCCACATGGCTTTGCGTTGTTCTCCGTCAACTTGTATGTCGAACCGCGTGAAATCCATGCCGCCAGATCGCGACTCCCTCTCTTTGCGCGCCTTCTCACGAATCTGGACCTGAAAATCCTCAGCCTCAGGGAGTGGAATGACCTGCTGCACGTCTACGAGAATGCGATTATCTAGGCTGTAAGGCTTCAACCGCACGCAACGGATATCGATTGTCCGCGCGATCAACCACAGCACGGCGGAAGTGAGCTCTTTCGAGAACTCTGCTGACGCTAAAACAATGCGGACATCTTGCCCAAAAAGGTCTTCGTCCGGTTCGTCCCACCCGAGGAAGTCCAGCATCAGCGTACGAGCGTCCTGATCTTCCTTCCCGAGCCCTGCAAGGTACCGTCCATAGACCTCGGCAGCGCGTTCGAAAGTCATCGTAGATACCATTGCCGCGTAGCGAATTGACTGGAGCTCCATGTGTCCCCCGTCTTCAGTACGCTTCAACTCGATGACGACCAAATTGGCGTCTTTATCAATCCCGAGTAGATCGATGCGGCGACGAGAATCCTCCCATTCTCCGAACTCTTCGGAGATGACCAGCGTCTCGGGTGCGATGACCTCGATGTTCTCACGAAGAAGCCTTTGCAGATCCCGACGCTCATGAACATTGGCCGAACTGAAGGTCGTCTCCTTCAACGCAGTTATCGCAGTCTGGGAAAATTCGTAGATGGGCAAAGCCTTCTCCTCGCGGGCTGAGCGTCAGAACCGGTCGTCAGCAGTCATCTTCGACAGCCCCTAATTCATCCGATAACGCTTCACCATGTCCCAGTTCAGCTCCAGCCCGAACCCGGGCCCCTGCGGGATCGGGATGATCCCGCCCTTCGGGTCCGGCCGGTTCGCGATCAGCCCCGCCCAGATCGGATCGCGCGCCGGCTCGAAGCACTCCACGCACACGCCGTTCGGGATCGCCGCGATCATCTGCATCGCGATCTGCGCTTCCTCGTGATGCCCCACCTGAAGCCCGCGCAACTGGCATAGCGTGGCGACGCGGCGCCATTCGGTGACGCCGCCCGCCTCCGAGGCATCGAAGTTGACGATGTCCACCGCCCCGCTCTCCACCAGGCGGCGCATGCCGGCGGCGGTCATCTCGCTCTGGCCCGCATTGATCGGGATCGCGGTGCGGCTGCGCACCTGCGCCATCATCGCCGCGTCGTCGAACCACAGGCACGGTTCCTCAAACCACGCGATGTCGTATTTCTCGACCAGGCGAGCGAACTTCACCGCCTCGGCCACCGGCCAGCCGCGATTGGCGTCGACCGCGATCCAGAACTCGGGGCCGGCGCCCTTGCGGGCGGCTTCGACCCGCGCCGCGTCCTGTTCCGCGCTCAGGCCGCCGACCTTGACCTTGCAGCCGGCGAGGCCGGCGTCGCGCAGCCGCTCCATCTCCCGCCCGAGATCGGCCAGCGTCTTGCCGTCCTCGTAGTAGCCGCCGATGCAGATCAGCGGCAGCTCCTGCCGGTAGCCGCCGAGCAGACGGCAGACATTGACGCCGGCGGCCTTGCCGAGGAGGTCCCAGATCGCACTGTCCATGCAGGCGATCGCCTCCATCACCAGCTTGCGGTCGCGGTTCCATTCGGCGCATTTGAACATGCGCTGCCACAGGCGCTCGACGGCGTAGATCTCCTGCCCGATCAGCAGCGGCGCCAGCTCCTGCTCGATGATGTCGACCACGGCGCGCATGTGGTCGCGGTTGTCGCCGTTGTAGACCTCGCTGACCAGGCCTGTGTCCGTCCGCATCTGCGTGATGATCGTGCAGCGCTTGGTGACGTTGTATTTGCTGCCGCCGAAATTCCGGTCGAGCGGGATGTCGAGGGCGATGACGGAGATGGCCGCGATCTTCATGTCCGGCTCCTGCGCTTGGACGTTTCCGACGGGTCTGGCGGGCCCGCATCGGCGCATTTGGGCACGGACGGCGGGCGCCGGACAGGGGCGGCAGGCGGTGGCCTCAGCCCCGGATGGGATTGAGGCACGCCACGCCCTCGAAATCCCGGTCATTGTCGGTGACGACGGTGCAGTCGTTGACCTGCGCCACGGCCGCGATGACGGTGTCCAGGGCGCTCCGGGTACGGCCCCTCGCCCTCCCTTCGGCCATCAGCCGCGCCCAGGCCAGACCGGCCTCTGCGTCGAAGGGCAAGATCCGGCCGGCGAAGAGCCGGAGCGGGCCGACTGGCCCGGTGAACCAGGCTTCGAGCTGATCCCGTCGCTTGCCGGCCGGCTTGTCCAGGATGCCTCGCCAGATCTCGGCGAGGGTCAGGGACGCGATGAACAATCGGTCGTCGGGTTGTTGAGCCATCCACGCGATCAGGGACGGCGAGGGGATCGGCTTGACGACGTTGCTGATGATGTTCGTGTCGAGCAGGTAGCGGGTCACAGATCGACGGGGCGGCCAGTTTCGCGCGGGCGGGTGAGGTCGAGGTCGGCGTCGACGAGCGGAGAGGCGCGCAAGGCGGCCAGGATCCCCCCTCTACGTGGCGCCTCCCGGTCGAGTCCTTGCTGGAGCGCCGAACGCAGCCGTTCGGCGTCTGCACCCTCCTCGGCGAGCGTGCGCGCGACCGTTCGCACCAGGTCCCGGTCCTCTGCGCGGCCGGTCACCTCGAAGCGCACCATGCCTTTTTGGGACAGGCGGCTTCGGTAGTTTGCGAGGGCACGTTGCTGGGAGGACTTGGCCATCGGATCTCTCCGGTCATGTCCAAGCATATAGCCAGAATATTTCCGCTCACAAGGCGGCACGCAGCCGAGGGGCGCTATCGTGCCCCCTCCCCGAACATCACCTCCGGCCCGATCTCGTCCACCGTCCGGCAGCCGGTATAGGCCATCGTCTTGTCGAGTTCGGTCTTCAGGATCCCGATCGCCTTCGCGGCCCCGGCCTCCCCGGCGACGGCGGTGCCGTACAGCGTGGCGCGGCCGGTCAGCACGCCCTTTGCACCGAGCGCCAGGGCCTTGAGGATGTCGGAGCCGCGGCGGATGCCGGAATCGAGCAGCACGGTGGCGCGCTCGCCCACCGCCTCCGCGATCTCGGGCAGCACGGCCAGCGTGGCGGCGGCGCTGTCCATGTTGCGCCCGCCATGGTTGGAGACGATCAGCCCGTCCACGCCATAGGCGAGCGCGCGCACCGCGTCGTCCGCGCGGTTGACGCCCTTCAGCATCAGCACACCCGGCCACATGTCGCGAAAGCGGGCGAGGTCGTCCCAGCTCAGGGAGTCGTGGTTCATCTCCTCCCGCCGTCCGGCGAGGCCGCTCACGATCGTGCTCTGGAACTGCGCGGGGTAGTTCTCGTGCTTGGGCATGCCGCCATTGGCGAGGTAGCGGCCCATCACGCCCAGGGTCCAGCCGGGGTGGCGGGCGACGTCGCGCATGAAGCGGGGGGAGGCGTGGAACGGCAGGGCGAAGCCGTTGCGCGCGTTGTATTCGCGGTTGCCAGGGACGGCGGAGTCGACCGTGACGATCAGCGCCTCATACCCCGCGCGCTTCGCCCGCTCGATCATCTCGTGCGAGAGGTCGCGGCGCTTCCAGACATAGAGCTGGAACCACAGCCGGCCGCCGAACGCGGTCAGCGTCTCCATGGCAGTCATGGAGGTGGTGGAGAGCGTCAGCGGCACGCCGGCCTTCGCCGCGGCGCGGGCGAGTTCGACCTCCCCGCGATACCAGCACAGGCCGGCGGCGCCGGTGGGGGCGATCGCCAGCGGCATGGCGGCCGGCTTGCCGAACAGGGTGGTGGCGGTGGTGCGGCCGGAGACGTCGACCAGCGCGCGGTGGCGGAGCTTGATCGCCTCGAACGCGCTGCGGTTGCCCTGGACGGCGAGGTGGTCCTCGCTCGCGCGGTCGACGAACTCGAACACGCCGCGCGGCAGGCGGCGTGCGGCGGCTTCCCGCAGGTCGGGGATGTTGTGGCAGCGGTCGAGGACGGACATGGCGCGTGCGGGCGGGCTATTCCGCGACCATCCGGTTCCGCTCCCGGTCGCCCAGGAAGAAGATGTCGGTGGAGATCTCGTCCACCCGGTTGCAGCCGGTATAGGCCATGGTCTTGTCCATCTCCGTCTGGATGATGTTGACCGCCTTGCTGGCCCCCGCCTCGCCCCCCACCGCCGTGCCGTACAGCGTGGCGCGCCCGGTCAGCACGCATTGCGCGCCGAGTGCGACGGCCTTGACGATGTCAGAGCCGCGGCGGACGCCGGAATCGAGGATCACCGTGGCGCGGTCGCCCACCGCCTCGGCGATCTCCGGCAGCAGGTCGATGGTCGCCGCGGCGCTGTCCATGTTGCGGCCGCCGTGGTTGGACACGATCAGCCCGTCCACGCCGTAGCTGATCGCCTTAAGCGCGTCGTCCACGCGGTTGATGCCCTTCAGCATCAGGATGCCCGGCCATTTGTCGCGGAAGATCGCGATGTCGTCCCAGTTGAGGCTGTCCTGGCGCATCACCTCCTTGGTGTGCGCGTCGTTGCCGATGGGGCGGCGATACGGGTCGGGGTAGTTCTCGTTGCGCGGCATGCCGATGGTGCGCAGGTATTTCAGCAGCACCGTCGTCGCCCAGGTCGGGTGGCGCATGATGTCCAGCGTGAAGCGCGCGGTCGGGTGGAACGGCAGCAGGAAGCCGTTCTTCGCGTTGTACTCGCGGTTCGGCGGCACGATCGTGTCGGTGGTGACGATCAGCGCCTCGAACCCGTTGTTCTTGGCGCGCTCGATCAGCTGGTAGGACAGTTCCCGCTGCTTCCAGACATAGAGCTGGAACCACAGGCGGAAATTCGCCTCCCGCGCGATCTTCTCCATGGCGGTCATGGCGCCGGTCGCGAGCGTGAAGGGGATCCTGGCCTTCGCGGCGGCCTTGGCGAGCTCGAGCTCGCCCTCGTGCCAGCACAGGCCGGCGGCGCCGGTGGGGGCGATCGCCATGGGCAGGGCGATTTCCTTGCCGAACAGCGTCGTTTTCGTGGTGCGGCCGGAGACGTCGACCAGCGCGCGGTGGCGGAGCTTGATCTTCTCGAACGCGGCGCGGTTGTTGCGCAGCGCGATCTCGTCCTCGGTGGACCGGTCGACGAACTCGAACACGCCGCGGGGGAGACGACGCTTCGCGGCCTCGCGCAGGTCGAAGACGTTGTAGCAGTTGTCGAGTGCAGCCATCGTTTCCCCCGGTAGTCTTCCTTCTGTCACGAACGCTACGCCGGAACGTGCCGCTTGTCAGGTCACGCGGCGTCGGTCTCGGGCAGGATCGCGGTCCGCAGCTTCAGGACCTGCCCCATCCAGGCGGCATGCAGGGTGTGATCGTCCCGCGGCCGGCCCGATTCGGGGTGCAGCAGCACGGTCAGCCCCTGCCGGTTGAGCAGCAGGAACGGGGCGAGGGTCGGGAACAGGTCCGGCTTGAAGGCGATCTGGTACATCGCGCAGGGGTGCGGGCCGACCGGCACGTCGTGCCAGCGGCCCATGCGGACGCCGGGGAAGCGCTGCTCCACCCACTCGCGCAGCGCGGCGGCGCGGGGCCGGCTCACCGCGTCGTAGTAGACATGCGCGTGATATTCGGTGATCGCAGCCGGGTCGACGGGATCGGCCATCGCAGTCTCTCCATCTCGTGCGCCAGTTTTCTCCCGGCCATTGCCCTGGATCAATGCCGGCCGCGCGCGAATGCCGGATGGGTGGGGGGCATCCTTCATGGAGGGCCCCATGCCGAAGATGAAAGCCGCGATCTTCGTGGAACCGAACCGCATCGTGCTGGACGAGAAGCCGATCCCCGATCCCGGCCCGCTGGACGCGGTGCTGCGCGTCACCACGACGACGATCTGCGGCACCGACGTCCACATCCTGAAGGGCGAATACCCGGTCCGGCCCGGCCTGACCGTCGGGCACGAGCCGGTCGGCGTCATCGCCAAACTCGGCTCCGCCGTGTCCGGCTTCCGCGAAGGACAGCGCGTGATCGCCGGCGCCATCACGCCGTCCGGCACGTCCGAGGCGTGCCTGTGCGGCTGCGCCAGCCAGGACGGGCCGGACACGCCGTCCGGCTTCAAGGCGATCGGCGGCTGGAAGTTCGGCAACACGATCGACGGCTGCCAGGCGGAATACCTGCTGGTTCCCGACGCGATGGCGAACCTGGCGCCCGTGCCGGACGGCCTGACCGACGAGCAGGTGCTGATGTGCCCCGACATCATGTCCACCGGCTTCTCCGGCGCCGAGAGCGGGCATGTGCGGATCGGCGACACCGTCGCGGTGTTCGCGCAAGGCCCGATCGGGCTGTGCGCGACCGCCGGCGCGCGGCTGTCCGGCGCGACCACGATCATCGCGGTGGACGCGGTGCCCGCGCGGATGGAGGTCGCGCGGCGGATGGGCGCCGATCACGTCATCGACTTCAAGTCGGTGGACCCGGTCGCGGAAATCATGCGCCTCACCAACGGCCGCGGAGTCGACGTCGCCATCGAGGCGCTCGGCACCCAGCCCACCTTCGAGGCGGCGCTCCGCGTGCTGCGCCCGGGCGGAACGCTGTCGAGCCTCGGCGTCTACTCGCGCGACCTGACGATCCCGATCGGGCCGTTCGCCGCGGGGCTCGCGGACCTGAAGATCGTCACGACGCTGTGCCCCGGCGGGAAGGAGCGCATGCGCCGGCTGATGAGCGTGATCGCCGGCGGGCGGGTGGACCTGAAGCCGCTGGTGACGCACCGCTTCAAGCTGGACGACATCGAGACGGCCTACGACCTGTTCAGCCACCAGCGCGACGGCGTGCTGAAGGTCGCGATCACGCCGTGATTGCGGCGGTCGAACCCTTCGTGTCATGGCCGGCGAAGGCCGGCCATCCACGACTGACGTCGGTCGATCCGCGTGGCCGCCCCCGACCCGGTGGACCACGCGCCGCATCCCATCAGGCGCAACGAGCGCCTAATGCGCCTCAGCCCGCGCCTTCGTCCAGCAGCCGGCGCACGTCCCGCTTCGTGACCTTGCCGTAGCCCGACTTCGGCAGCTCCGACCAGAACGCGAAGCGGGTCGGCCATTTGTACTTGGCGAGCCGGCCATCGAGATGCGCCAGCAGCTCCGCATCGCCGACCTGCGCCCCCTCCTCCAGCACCAGCACGGCAACGCCGGTCTCGCCCCATTTCTCGTGCGGCACGCCCAGCACACAGGCCTCCCGCACGGCGGGATGCAGCAGCAGCGCCTCCTCGATCTCGCGCGGATACACGTTGGAGCCGCCGGAGATGTACATGTCGGAGGCGCGGCCGGTGATGTAGAAGAACCCGCGCGCGTCCATGTGGCCGAGATCGCCGGTGTGGAACCAGCCGTGGCGGAACGCGGCCTCGGTCGCGTCGGGGTTGCCGTGATAGCCCGCGAACACGCCGGGCCCGCGCACGCACAGCTCGCCCGTGGTGCCGGCGGGGACTTCCTGTCCCGCCTCGTCCAGGATCGCGACCGTCATGCCGACGCGCGGCACCCCGCAACTGCCGACCGGGGTCTCCGCATCGTCCTCGCTGTGCTGGTCGGGACGGAGGATGGTGATGTTGCCGGTGACCTCCCCCAGTCCGAAATACTGCACCAGCACGCGGCCGAGCTTGCGCAGCGCATGCACCTGGTCGGCGCGGTACATCGGCGCGCCCGCATAGATCACGTAGCGCAGGGAGGAATGGTCGGTGCGATCCACCGACTCGTGCCGCGTCAGCATGGTCAGGATGGTGGGCACGGTGAACATGTTCGTCACGCGGTGCCGCTCCACCAGGCGCCACGCCTCCTCGCAGTCGAGGCGCTCGCTGGGCAGCAGCACGCTGGCGGCACCGCGGGCGACCTGCGGCAGCGCATGCACGCCGGCGCCATGCGACAGCGGCGCCACCACGAGGGACACGTCCTGTTCGGTGGTCCCAGGCATCAGGTCGCAGAGATGGTTGCAGACGACATAATTCATCTGCCCATGCGTCAGCACGCCCGCCTTGGGCCGGCCGGTGGTGCCCGAGGTGTAGAAGAACCAGGCGGGATGGTCGCGATCCACGTCGACCGACCGGGTGACGGGGTCGGGATGCGCGGCCAGCGCCTCCCAGGTCAGCGCCCCCTCCCCGATCGCGATCTCCAGCCGGCAGGCCGGGTTCTCCGCGCGGGCGGCGGCGGCATGGTCGGGGAAGGCGCTGTCGAAGATGTGGACCGCCGCACCGGAGGATTGCGCGAGATAGGCGACCTCGGGCGGGGTCAGGCGGAAATTGGTCGGCACCCAGGTCGCGCCGATCATCCAGGAGGCGAACATCGTCTCCAACACGGCGTTCGAGTTGCGCGCGTGCAGCAGGATGCGGTCACCGTGCTGGACCCCGTGTGCGCGCAGCGCCCCCGCCGCCGCCTGGACGCGGCGCGTGAGCTCCGCCCAGCTCCAGGTCGTGTCACGCCAGATCAGCGCCGGCCGATCGGGCACGCGGCGCGCGGTCTGCAGCAGCAGGTCGGCGAGATTGGCCGTCGGGATCAGAGACGCCTCCTGAGGTCGGTGGTCACGCCAGGAGAGTAGCCGGTCGGGTGCGGGCCGTCATGGGCCGACGTGCCGCGCGTGCGAAAGGGCGCGCCGCGGGGTACGGAGGGGGGACGCGCCGCGGGTACGGAAGGGGTGACACGGATGCGCTCGGAGAAGGGTGGGCGCGACCGAAGTCGTGGATGGCCGCCCTTCGGCGGCCATGACACTGAGGGGTCGTGGCCGGCCATGGAGCCCCGTGCCATGGTCGGCCGCGGCCCCGTGCCATGGCCGGCCGTGGGGCCCCGTGTCACGCCGGCCGAGCCTCCCCCGTGTCATGGCCGGCGCAGGCCGGCCATCCACGACTTCTCGTTCCCCGGCACCCGCCAGCCCGCCGCACTTGCCAGCCCGCAGCAGCCGTCAGCCGGCGCGCCCCAGCCCGCCGCGTCCTCGCCCCTTACCGGACCGGCTCGAGGATCGACACGTAATTGGCCACCGCGGCGCCGCCCATGTTGAACACCGCGCCCAGATCCGCCTTCGGCAACTGCATGCCAGCCGGCGCCTGGCCGGTGAGCTGCATCGCGGTGATCGCGTGCATGGACACGCCGGTCGCGCCGATCGGGTGGCCCTTCGCCTTCAGCCCGCCGGAGACGTTCACCGGCAGCTTGCCGTCCTTCGCGGTCCAGCCCTCGAGCACGGCGCGCGCGCCCTGCCCCGGCGCGGTCAGCCCCATCGCCTCGTATTCCAGGAGTTCGGCGATGGTGAAGCAGTCATGCGATTCCACGAAGGACAGGTCTTCCAGCTTGCGATCCGCGGCGGCGAGCGCGCGGGACCACGCCTCGCGCGCACCCTCGAACTGGGTGATGTCGCGCTTGCTGATCGGCAGGTAGTCGTTCACCTGCACGGCGGCACGGAAGCGCACGGCCTTGCCCAACGCCTTCGCGGTCTCCTCGTCGGCCAGCACCAGGGCCGCGGCGCCGTCCGACACCAGCGAGCAGTCGGTGCGCTTCAACGGCGGTGCGACGTACGGGTTCTTGTCGGAGACCGCGCGGCAGAACTCGTAGCCCAGGTCCTTGCGCATCTGCGCGAACGGGTTCTCGACGCCGTTCTTGTGGTTCTTCGCCGCAATCGCGGCGAGCGCGTCGGACTGGTCGCCGTAGCGCTGGAAATACTTCTCCGCGATGCGGCCGAAGACGCCGGCGAACCCGGCGGGAATGTCCGCTTCCTCCTTCTGGTAGGAGGCCTTGAGCAGGATGTCGCCCACCTCCTTGCCGCCGGTCGCGGTCATCTTCTCGACGCCGATCACCAGCGCGAACTTGCCGCGCCCCGACAGCAGGAAGTCGCGCGCCCCGTACACCGCGGCGGAGCCGGAGGCGCAGGCGTTCTCGTACCGCGTGATCGGCTTGAACCGCATCTCCGGGACGTGCTGCAAGACGAGCGAGGCGGGGAAGTCCTGCGCCGAGAAGCCGTTGTTGAACAGGCTGACGAACGTCGCGTCGATGTCGTGCGCCGCCACGCCGGCATCGGCGATGGCGGCGCCAGCGACGCGCCCGATCAGGGATTCGATATCGGGGTCCTCGAGCTTGCCGAACGGCGAGTGGGCCCAGCCGACGATGCAGGCTTCGGTCATTGGCGTCTCCTGTCTGCGCGTCCCGGAACGTAGGACAACGCGTAAGACATTACGATCGTCATGTAAACTGGGCCCGTCATGATGCGGTGAACAGGGTTGCAGCGCGTCTCCCCTGCCCTTCATGCGATGCATGGAGGACACGCATGCCGGACCGTGACGACGAGAAATGGATGCGCCGCGCGATCGCGCTGGCGCGGCAGGCCGAGGCGACCGAGGGGGCGAACCCGATCGGCGTCGTGATCGTGCGGGACGGCACGCTGATTGCCGAGGGGTTCAACGAGGTCGACGCGCGATACGACCCCACGGCGCATGCCGAGATCGTCACGATGCGCCGCGCCGGGGAGCGCCTGCGCACGCACGAGTTCCGCGGCGCCACGCTGTACTCGACGCTGCAGCCGTGCGGGATGTGCACGATGGCCTCGATCTGGGGCAAGATCGGGCGGATCGTCTTCGGCGCCGGGCGCGAGGACGTGCACCGGATGTATTTCGAGGACCGGCACCTCGACACGGTGGACTTCATCCGCGACGCGTTCCGCGACGACCTGGTGCTGGAGGGCGGGCTGCTGGTCGCGGAATGCGCGTCGCTCTACGTGCCGCCCGACGCGGACGTGCCGAAGGACGAGCAGTTCAACCGGTAGGGCGCACCTCACATTCCATGGCCGCGCGTGGCCCTCGTGTCATGGCCGCTCGTGGCTCTCGTGTCATGGCCGCGCTTGTCGCGGCCATCCACGACTTGCAGGTGCCGCCCGAAGTCGTGGGTGGCCGGCCTGCGCCGGCCATGACGCGGGGGGCCGATGCCGTCGCCTGCCATGACACGGAGTGACGCGCGCCGGCCATGACACGGGGCGCGCTCCCTACTCCGCGCCCCAGCCCCCGTCGATCACCAGGCTCTGGCCCGTCATGAACGCCGACGCGCCGGAGGCCAGGAACACCACGCCGCCCGCCATGTCGTTCGGGCGCGCGAAGCGGCCGAGCGGGGTGCGGTCGAGGAGGCGGGTGCCGTGGGTGTCGTGTTCGAGCAGGCCGTGGGTGAGGTCGGTGTCCACCCATCCCGGCGCCAGCGTGTTCACCCGCACGCCGCGCTTCGCCCAGTCGAGCGCGAGGGCCTTGGTCAGCAGTTCCACCCCGCCCTTGGACGCGCAATAGGGGACGGATCGCGGCAGCCCGCCATGGCCCGCGACCGAGGAGACGTTGATGATCGACCCGCCCTCGGTCATCGCGCCGCCCAGGTGCTTGCAGCACAGGAACACGCCGGTGAGGTTGATGTCGATGATGTGCCGCCACTCGTCGAGGCTGGTGCGTTCGACGCCCTTGAAGATCGGGTTCACGCCGGCGTTGTTGACCAGCACGTCGATCTTGCCGGTGCGCGCGAGCACGGCGTCGCGCAGCGAGAGCACGTCGGCCTCCTGCGACACGTCGGCGGTGAACACCATGGAGTTGGCGCCGATCTCCGCCGCCGCTTCTTCCAGCGTCGCGCGGGTGCGGCCGGTCAGCACGACGAAGGCGCCGTGCCGCGCGAGGCCGGCCGCCATGCCGCGCCCGATGCCGCGGCCGGCGCCCGTGACGACCGCGACCTTGCCGGTCAGGTCGAAATCGGGGGCGCTCACCAGTTGGCTCCGTTGCGGGCGATGCGCTGGGCGATGCTCCAGCGATGCACTTCGGACGGGCCGTCGTAGATGCGGAAGCCGCGCACCTCGTTGAAGATGCGCGCGACCAGCGTCTCGTCCGTCACGCCCTGCCCGCCCAGCACCTGCACGCAGCGATCGACCACGCGCCAGATCGCCTCGGAGCAGAACACCTTCGACATCGAGGATTCCACCGTGCCGCGCGAACCCTGGTCGAGCGTCCAGGCGGTGTGCCAGATGGACAGGCGGCTCATGCGGATGTCCATCTCGTTGTCGGCGAGCATGAAGCCGACGCCCTCATGCGCGACGAGTTTCGCGCCGAACACCTCGCGCTTCTGCGCATAGGCGGTGGCGATGTCGTGCGCGCGGCGGGCGGCGCCCAGCCAGCGCATGCAATGGGTGAGACGCGCGGGCGCGAGGCGGACCTGGGCGTAGCGGAACCCCTTGCCGGGCTCACCCAGGATGTCGCTCGCGGGCACGCGGAGATTGTTGAACTTCACCACGGCGTGGCCGCCGGCGAAGGCGTGGTCCAGGCTGTTCATGGCACGCACGATCTCGATGCCGGGCGTGTTCATGTCGGCGAGGAACATGGTGGCGTTGCCGTCCTCGTCCTTGGCCATGATGATCGCGAAGGCGGCGCCCTCCGCGCCGGTGATGAACCACTTGGTGCCGTTGATGACGTAGTGGTTGCCGTCCTTCTTCGCCGTCGTTGCGAGGGCCGCGGGATCGGAGCCGGCACCCGGCGCGGGTTCGGTCATGCAGAAGCAGGAGCGGGTCTTGCCGGCGGCGAGGGGCCGGAGCCAGCGCTCCTTCTGCTCCTCGGTCGCGACCACCTCCATCAGGTGCATGTTGCCTTCGTCGGGGGCGAAGATGTGCATCGCGACGGGGCCGAGGAGCGAGTAGCCGGCTTCCTCGAAGACGATGGCCTTGCCGACATTGTTCAGCCCGAGGCCGCCGTATTCGTGCCCGACATGGGGGGCGACGAGTCCGGCCTTGCGGGCGCGGGCGACGAGTTCCTGGCGGAACTCCTCGGTCGGGCCGTGATGGGTCTGGCGCGGATCGCCCTCGAGCGGAAGGATCTCGTTGCGAATGAAATCACGCGTCCGCTGCTGGAGTTCGAGCAGGTCGGGAGGGAGGGAGAAGTCCATGCGGCGTTCCTCTTTGGGCGGTGCGGGGCGTGTCGGGCGAGGCGCGGCGTGTCGGGCGGGTGGCGGCGATCGATGCGCACCCCGTGTCATGGCCGCGCTTGTCGCGGCCATCCACGACGTTCCGAGCGGCACGAAATCGTGGATGGCCGGCCTGCGCCGGCCATGACACTGGGGCCGGCCTGCGCCGGCCATGACACTGGGGCCGGCCTGCGCCGGCCATGACACTGTGGGCGGCCTGCGCCGGCCATAACACGGGGGATGGCCTGCCCTGGCGATGACACGGGGAGTGTGGCCTGCGCCGGCCACGACACGGGGGGTGGCGCCTGCATCAGAACGCGCGTCCCTGCGCGATCTCGTGGGTGAATTCCAGGATCCCCGAGCCGATCCCGCTGAGCGGCGCATAGCGCGGATCGGTCGTCGCACCCGTCCGGTAGCGCAGCCCCAGCTGCAGGAAAATCACGGAGAGCTTGTACATCGCGAGCACGCGATGGAACAGGAAGTCGGACACGTCACGGCCGGTGATCCGCGCGTATTCCGCGACCGCCTGCTGGCGCGGCCAGAGGCAGGCCTCGTCAGCCGGCATCTGCGCCATGTCGTGCATCGCCGGCGGATCGTCGGCGTGGATCCAGTAGCTCAGCAGCGTGGCGAAATCGAACAGCGGGTCGCCGCGCGTCCCCTGGTCCCAGTCCACCACCGCGCGCGGCGTGAAGTCGGAGGGGTCGAGGATCATGTTGTTGAGCTTGTAGTCGTTGTGCAGGAGCCCGGGCGCGCCGTCGGGCACCAGGTGGCGTTCGAGCCAGGCGCCGACCTCCTGGTGCAGCGTCTCGGTGCCGTCCTCCTTCGCCGCGAGGCCGCGCTTGCGCCAGCCTGCGACGGCGCGGACGAGGAACCCGTCGGGCCGGCCGAGATCGTCGAGCCCGATCGCGGCAGTGTCCACGGCATGGATCGCGGCCAGGGTCTCGAGCAGCACGTGCGAGAGCCGGTCGCCGATCTCCGGCCGGTGCGCGAGATCGGGCGGCACGTGCTCCCGGATCACGAGGCCGGGCCGGTATTCCAGGATCTGGAAGCGCTGGCCGATGACGGCGGGATCGTCGCAGAAACACAGGCTGCGCGGCACGAAGGGCAGCGCGTCCGGCAGGCGCGAGAGGATGCGGTGCTCGCGCGCCATGTCGTGGCTGCCGGCGGGCAGCTCGCCCATCGGCGGACGCCGCAATACGGCCTGCGTTCCGTCCAGCACGACGAGGTAGTTCAGGTTCGCGAGCCCGCCCGCGAACTGGCGCGGCGGCGGGTCGATCTGCAGCGTCTTGCCCGCGGCGGCGAGATGCGCCTGCAGCGCCGGCCAATCCAGCGCGACGCTTTCGGCTTCGGGCCGCAGATTGGCGGCGTCGGAGTCTGCTGGCACGTGTCCTCCTATCGGCGTTCGGCCGATGCGGGTACAGATAGCCGAACGAAGACGACTGGAACAGGAGACGCGCCATGACGCAACCGACCGAGGTCACCCGCGCGGCCGTGCTGGGGGCCGGCACGATCGGGGCGAGCTGGGCGGCCTGGTTCCTGGCGCGCGGCATGATGGTGACGGTGTGGGATCCGCGGCCCGAGGCGGAGGCCTATGTGCGCCGCTACGTCGCCGAGGCCTGGCCCGCGATGCAGCGCATCGGCATGGTCGCCGGTGCCGCGCCCGACACGTGGCGGTTCTGCGCGACGGCGGAGGAGGCGGTGGCGGACGCGCAGTTCGTCCAGGAGAACGCGCCGGAACGGTTGGAGATCAAGCGGGAGCTCTACGCGCGGCTCGACCGCGCCATGCCGGCGGAGACGATTCTCGCCTCCTCCACCTCGGGGCTCCTGATGAGCGACATGCAGGAGGGGCTCGCGACCGCCGCGCGCTTCGCGGTCGGGCATCCATTCAACCCGCCGCACCTGATCCCGCTGGTGGAGGTGGTGGGCGGCCGCGCCACGTCAGAGGCCACGGTGCAGTGGTGCCTCGACTTCTACCGGCACATCGGCAAGACCGCGATCCACATCCGCAAGGAGGCGCGCGGGCATCTCGCGAACCGCCTGCAGGCGGCGCTGTGGCGGGAGGCGGTGAGCGCGGTCGCGAGCGGGCTGGCCTCGGTCGAGGACGTGGACACGGCGATCAGTGCCGGCCCCGGCCTGCGCTGGGCGGCCATGGGCCCGCACATGACGTTCCACCTGGGCGGCGGCGAAGGCGGGATGCCGCACATGCTGCACCAGTTCAAGCCGGCCTTCGAGGCGTGGTGGGCGACGATGACGACGCCGGAGTTGGACGACGAGACGTGCCGGAAGCTGATCGAGGGCGTGCAGGCGGAGGCGCATGGCCGCTCCATGGCGGAGCTGGTGCGCGACCGCGACGCGGTGCTGCTGCCGCTGCTGGAGCTGAAGGCGAAGCAGAACGCGGGCGGATAGGCTGTCTGTGTCATGACCGCCGCGGGGCCCCGGTGTCACAAGGCCGCCGCAGGGCCCCCTGTGTCATGGCCGCCGCAGCCCCCCCGTGTCATGGCCGCCGCAGGAGCCCCCTGTGTCATGGCCGCCGCAGGGCGGCCATCCACGACTTCCCGTGAGTCCCGAAGCCGTGGATGGCCGGCACAAGGCCGGCCATGACACACGGGGAGCGGCCCGCGGCGGCCGTGACACCCGGGGCGCCGCGGCCCTGCTCAGCCGTCTTCCGCGGTCGCGAAGCTCACCAGGACCTGGCCTTCCTGCACCATCCCGCCCGCGGCGCAGGCGACCGCGGCGATGGTCGCGTCGGCGGGGGCGGTCAGGCGGAACACGGTCTTCATCGCCTCCAGCACCACCAGCACCTGGCCGCGCGTGACCGAGTCGCCGGACGCGACCAGGACCTGGGTCACCTGGCCCGGAATGGGCGCGAGCAGGCGGTCGCCGGCATCGTCCGCATCCTCCGCGCCGGCGATCGGATCGGGCAGGCGGAGGCGATAGGTCTCGCCATCCTGCCGCAGCGTGATCGTCTCCCCGTCCCGCGCGACCGAACTGCGGCTGCGCAGGCCGTCGAGCTCCAGCAGCAGCACGTCGTCCGCGCCGCGCCGTGCCGATCCGCGCAGCACCGTCTCGCCGATCCCGATCCGCCACAGGGCGCCGTCGCGCTGGACGCGCACGGGATGCGTCGCCTCGCCGGCATGGAAGACCAGCTCACGCGTGGGCGTCGCGTTCACCCACCACTGGTCGCGCGCATGCCACGGCGATTGCGGATCGCCGCTGGCGGCGGCGGCGCGATCGGCCTCCTCCTGTTCGGCCAGCAGCTCCGCGAGCGCCGCGGCCGCGAGCACCGGGGTGGGTGGTGCGGGGGCGGGCGCCAGCAGCGTCGCGGCCTCCCGCGCGATGAAGCCGGTGTCGATCCCCCCGGCGGCGAAGGCGGGATGCGCGGCAATGCGGCCGAGAAGGTCGAGATTCGTGATGACGCCGGCGACCGTGCAGTCGCGCAAGGCAAGCTGCAGGCTGCGCAACGCGGCCTCGCGTGTCGGCCCGTGGCAGATCACCTTGGCGAGCATCGCATCGTAGTGGATCGAGATCGTATCACCTGCAACGAAGCCGGTGTCGATCCGCACCTCCGCGTCCGGTGCCGGCATGCGGAAGGCGGTGAGCCGGCCGATCGAGGGGGCGAAGTCGCGCGCCGGATCCTCGGCATAGACGCGCGCCTCGAACGCATGGCCGGCGAGATGGATCTGCGCCTGCGTCGCGGGCAATTCCTCGCCGGCGGCGACACGGAGCTGCCATTCCACGAGGTCGAAGCCGGTCACCATCTCGGTCACGGGATGCTCGACCTGGAGCCGCGTGTTCATCTCGAGGAAGAAGAACCCGTCGGCATCCGCGACGAACTCCACCGTGCCGGCGCCGACATAGCCGACTGCCTGTGCGGCGGCCACGGCGGCGGCCCCCATGGCGGCGCGGCGATCGGCGGAGAGGCCGGGCGCGGGCGCTTCCTCGATCACCTTCTGGTGCCGGCGCTGGGCGGAGCAGTCGCGTTCGAACAGGTGGACCGCATTGCCGAACGTGTCGGCGAAGACCTGCACCTCGATATGGCGCGGCCGCTCGAGGTAGCGCTCGACCAGCACCCGGTCGTCGCCGAAGGCCGAGGCGGATTCCTGCCGCGCCGAGGCGAGCGCCGCGGCGAAATCGGTTGCAGCGGAAACCACGCGCATGCCGCGCCCGCCGCCCCCCGAGACCGCCTTGATCACCACCGGGAACCCGATGCGCGCAGCCTGGTCCGCGAGGAAGTCCGGATCCTGGGTGTCGCCGTGATAGCCGGGCAGCAGCGGCACGCCGCTTTGCTCCATCAGCGCCTTGGCTGCGGACTTCGAGCCCATGGCGCGCATCGCGGAGGCGGGCGGGCCGACGAAGGTGATCCCGGCCTCGGCGCAGGCCTCCGCGAAGGCCGGGTTCTCGGAGAGGAAGCCGTAGCCGGGATGGATCGCCTCGGCGCCGGTTGCGCGCGCCGCGTCCAGGATCCGCGCGATGTCCAGATAGGAGTCGCGCGCGGGCGCGGACCCGATCGGCACGGCCCGATCCGCCGCCTGCACGTGAAGCGCACCGGCATCGGCCGCGGAGAACACGGCGACGGTCTCGATCCCCATGCGCCGCGCGGTGCGGGCGATGCGGACGGCGATCTCGCCGCGATTGGCGATCAGGAGCGTGCGGAACATCGCGCCTCTCACATGCGGAACACGCCGAAGCGCGTCTCGTTCACCGGGGCATTGAGGGCGGCCGACAGCGCAAGGCCCAGCACGCGGCGGGAATCGGCCGGGTCGATCACGCCGTCATCCCAGAGCCGCGCGGTCGCGTAGTAGGGATTGCCCTGCGCCTCGTACTGGGCGCGGATCGGCGCCTTGAACGTTTCCTCGGCCTCGGGACTGTCGAATTTGCCCCGGACCGTCGCGAGCACACCGGCCGCCTGCTCCCCGCCCATCACCGAGATGCGGGCGTTCGGCCACATGAACAGGAAACGCGGGTCGTAGGCGCGGCCGCACATGCCGTAATTGCCGGCGCCGTAGCTGCCGCCGATGATCAGCGTGAGCTTCGGCACCGCGGCGGTGGACACGGCGGTGACCAGCTTCGCGCCATCCTTGGCGATGCCGCCCGATTCGTATTTCCGGCCGACCATGAAGCCCGTGATGTTCTGCAGGAACAGCAGCGGGATGCCGCGCTGACAGCAGAGCTCGATGAAATGCGCGCCCTTCAGCGAGGACTCGCTGAACAGGATGCCGTTGTTGGCGATGATGCCGACGGGATAGCCATGGAGATGCGCGAAACCGCAGACGAGCGTCGTGCCGTAGAGGCGCTTGAACTCGTCGAACGTGCTGCCGTCGACGATGCGCGCGATCACCTCCCGCACGTCGTAGGGGGCGCGCAGGTCGGCCGGCACGACGCCGTGCAGTTCGGCGGGATCGTAGCGCGGCGGTTCGGGCGCGCGCGTCGCGAGCGCGACCTGCTTGTCGCGATTGAGCCCGGCGACGATGCGGCGGCAGATGGCCAGCGCATGGCGGTCGTTCTGCGCGTAATGATCGACCACGCCCGAGGTGCGGGCGTGCACATCGGCGCCGCCCAGATCCTCGGCGCTGACGATCTCGCCGGTTGCGGCCTGCACGAGCGGCGGACCGCCCAGGAAGATCGTGCCCTGCTTGCGCACGATGATGCTCTCGTCCGACATCGCCGGCACGTAGGCGCCGCCCGCGGTGCAGGAGCCCATGACCACCGCGATCTGCGGGATGCCGGCGGCCGATAGGTTCGCCTGGTTGAAGAAGATGCGGCCGAAATGCTCGCGGTCGGGAAAGATCTCGTCCTGCATCGGCAGGAAGGCGCCGCCGGAATCCACGAGATAGATGCAGGGAAGCCGGTTTGCGCGCGCGATCTCCTGCGCGCGCAGGTGCTTCTTCACGGTGACCGGGAAATACGTGCCGCCCTTCACCGTCGCATCGTTGGCGACGATCACGCATTCACGCCCCGCCACGCGGCCGATGCCGGTGACGATGCCGGCCGAGGGCACCTCCCCGCCATACATGCCGGATGCGGCGAGCTGCGAGAGCTCGAGGAAGGGCGAGCCGGGATCGATCAGCCCCGCGACCCGGTCGCGCGGCAGCAGCTTGCCGCGCGAGAGGTGCCGCTGACGCGCGGTCTCGCCGCCGCCGAGGCTCGCCTCCGCGACGCGGGTGCGGAGGTCGTCGACCAGGGCCCGCATCGCTGCGGCATTGGTCGCGAAATCGGCGCTGTTGGGGGTGATGTCGGAGCGGAGGATCATGCGGCTTCGGCCTGGTTCGGCGCTGGATGCGGGGCACAGGGGGGCACCGCCGAGGGGTGGGGGTGATCCGGGCGCGCGGATGGAACCGCTGATCCGGCGGGATTGTCGGACGGGTGGGGGTGATCCGGGGGCGCGGATGGAACCGCTGATGCACGCTGATGAACGCCGATGGGTCCGTGCGGCACGATGGGTTCGTGCGTCCCGCGCGGCATCGCTGCGATAGTAGCGGCTTCGCCGCGCGAAGCGCCTTCGATCTGCGCCCGGCGTTGCGCAGGAACGGTGCCGCCGGCACCGGCCCATCTGCGTTCATCAGCGTGCATCTGCGGTTTCATCTCACCGCTCCACGGCACCGACCCCACGCCGATCATGCCGTCTCCGCGAACAGCTCGCGCCCGATCAGCATCCGGCGGATCTCACTCGTGCCGGCGCCGATCTCGTAGAGCTTGGCATCGCGCAGCAGACGTCCGGTCGGGTAGTCGTTGATGTAGCCGTTGCCGCCCAGCGCCTGGATCGCCTCCAACGCCATCCAGGTCGCCTTCTCGGCCGCGTACAGAATCGCGCCGGCCGCGTCCTTGCGCGTGGTCTCACCCCGGTCGCAGGCCTTCGCCACCGCGTACACGTAGGCCTTCGCGGCATTCATCGTGGTGTACATGTCGGCGAGCTTGCCCTGCATCAGCTGGAACTCGCCGATCGCCTGGCCGAACTGCTTGCGCTCGTGCACGTAGGGCACGACCACGTCCATGCAGGCCTGCATGATGCCGGTGGGGCCGGCAGCGAGCACCGCCCGTTCGTAATCGAGGCCGCTCATCAGCACGTTCACGCCGCGGCCGACGGTGCCGAGGACGTTCTCCTCCGGCACTTCGCAGTCCTGGAACACGAGCTCGCAGGTGTTGGAGCCGCGCATGCCCAGCTTGTCGAGCTTCTGGGCGGTGGAGAAGCCCTTGAAGCCCTTCTCGACGAGGAAGGCGGTGATGCCGCGCGGACCGGCCTCGGGGTCGGTCTTGGCGTAGATCACCAGCACATCGGCATCGGGGCCGTTGGTGATCCACATCTTGCCGCCGTTCAGCACATAGCGGTCACCGCGCTTCTCGGCGCGGGTGCGCATGCCGACGACGTCGGAGCCGGCGCCGGGCTCGCTCATCGCCAGGGCGCCGACATGCTCGCCGCTGATCAGTTTCGGCAGATACCGTTTCCTCTGCTCCTCCGAGCCGTTGCGGCGGATCTGGTTGACGCAGAGATTGGAGTGCGCGCCGTACGACAGGCCGACCGAGGCGGAGGCGCGGGAGATCTCCTCCATCGCGACGACATGCTCGAGATAGCCCATGCCGGCGCCGCCATACTCGGGCTCGACGGTGATGCCGAGGAGGCCAAGCTCGCCGAACTTGCGCCAGAGATCCATGGGGAAGGCGTTGTCGCGGTCGATCTGCGCGGCGCGCGGCGCGATCTCGTCCGCCGCGAAGGCCTCGACCTGGGAGCGGAGCATGTCGGCGGTTTCGCCGAGATCGAAATTCAGGCCGGGGAGCCGGTTCGGGCGGGTCGCCATGGGGCAATCCTTCGACATCGAACGATTTCGGATCGGACGATGCCGGAGATTGGGCGTCTCGGCAAGGGGGGACGTGGGCCGGGGCGTGGGTGCGACGGGGCGCACGGGGCGGGGCATACGCGGGGGGCGCACCGTGCGGGGCCTCCGCCGTCATGGCCGGCCTTGTTCCGGCCACCCTCGCCGTTCGGTGCCGGTGGGGATGGCCGGGACAAGCCCGGCCATGACGGTGGAGGCGGCGGGCGGTGTCCGGAGGGCGGCGGGCGTCGGCCGGCGGGCGTCGGCCGGGGGGCGGACGGCGGGCGTGAGGCGCGGGCGTTGGGCGGCGGGCGCCCGGCCGGGTCGTGCCAACGACAATGGCCGGGACAAGCCCGGCCATTGTCGTTGGAGGCGTGGTGTAGCCGGGGGCACCCGGCCACACCACGTGGCGTGAGAGGCGGGCTTACTCGGCCGCCTTCACCTCTTCCGTGATCTGGGGCGTGCTCTGCCCCAGCGTGCGCTGGTCGCGGCCCGCGGCGATGGCGCGCAGACGGTTCATCACCGCCCCCGTGCCGGCCGGGATCAGGCGACCGACGATCACGTTCTCCTTCAGGCCCATCAGGCTGTCCGTCTTGCCGGCCGTGGCCGCCTCGGTCAGCACGCGCGTCGTCTCCTGGAAGGAGGCGGCGCTGATGAAGCTGTTGGTCTGCAGCGAGGCCTTGGTGATCCCCTGCAGCACCGGCATGCCGACCGCCGGACGCTCGTCCTTCATCAGCTTGCCATTGATCGCATCGAACTCCGTGCGGTCCACCTGCTCCCCGGTGAGGAACGTCGTGTCGCCCGGATCGAGGATCTCGACCTTCTGCAGCATCTGCCGAACGATGACCTCGATGTGCTTGTCGTTGATCTTCACGCCCTGCAGTCGATAGACGTCCTGGATCTCGTTCACCAGGTAGTCCGACAGGGCCTCGACCCCCAGCACCTTGAGGATGTCGTGCGGCACGCGCGGGCCGTCGACCAGCGGGTCGCCCCGGCGGACGAAGTCGCCCTCCTGCACCGAGACGTGCTTGCCCTTCGGGATCAGGTACTCGGTCTCCTCGCCGGTCTCGTCGTTCTTCACGATGATGCGGCGCTTCGCCTTGTAGTCCTTCCCGAACTCGACGCGCCCGTCGGTCTCGGCGATGACCGCGTGGTCCTTCGGCCGGCGGGCCTCGAACAACTCGGCCACCCGCGGCAGACCGCCGGTGATGTCGCGCGTCTTGCTGCCCTCGCGCGGGATGCGCGCCAGCACGTCGCCCGCGGCCACCTGCGCCCCGTTCTCGACCGAGAGGATCGAGTCCGGCGCCAGGAAGTAGCGCGCATCGGTGCCGTTCGGCAGACGCAGCACCTCGCCCTTCTCGTCCTTGAGCTGCAGGCGGGGCCGCAGGTCGATGCTCTTGGCGCCCTGCTTGTAGTCGACCACCACCTTGGAGGTCAGGCCGGTCACCTCGTCCATCCGCTCGACCAGCGTGATGCTGTCGATCAGGTCGATGTACTCGACCTTACCGGCACGCTCCGTGATGATCGGCAGGGTGTACGGATCCCACTCCGCCAGCTTCTGGGCGCGGGACACCGCCTGGCCCTCGTCCACCAGCAGCCGCGCGCCGTAGGGCACGCGGAAGCGGGCGCGCTCGCGCTGCTTGTCGTCCACCAGGACGATTTCGCAGTTGCGGGACATGACCACGGGCACGCCCTGCGAGTTCATGACGACGTTGCGGTTCTTCACCGCGACGCTGCCTTCATGGCTCGCCTCGACGCTCGACTGCTCCGCGCCACGCTGCGCGGCGCCGCCGATGTGGAAGGTGCGCATCGTCAGCTGCGTGCCCGGCTCGCCGATCGACTGCGCGGCGATCACACCCACCGCCTCACCGATGTTCACCGGCGTGCCGCGGGCGAGGTCGCGCCCGTAGCAATGGCCGCAGACGCCGACGCGGGAGTCGCAGGTCAGCACGGAGCGGATCTTCACCGCCTCGACGCCGGCCTTCTCGATCCGTTCGGCCTGCTCTTCCTCGATCAGCGTGTTCGCCGGAAGGATGATGGCGTTGCTGGTCGGGTCGAGCACGTCCTCGGCCGAGGTGCGGCCCAGGATGCGTTCGGACAGGGAGGAGACGACCTCACCACCATCCATCACCGCCTTCACCGTGAGGCCGCGATCGGTGCCGCAATCCTCCTCGACGATGATGCAGTCCTGCGCCACGTCGACCAGACGGCGGGTCAGGTAGCCCGAGTTCGCCGTCTTCAGCGCCGTGTCCGCGAGACCCTTGCGGGCGCCGTGGGTGGAGTTGAAGTACTCGAGGACCGAGAGCCCTTCCTTGAAGTTCGCGATGATCGGCTGCTCGATGATCTCGCCCGAGGGCTTGGCCATCAGGCCGCGCATGCCGGCAAGCTGGCGCATCTGGGCTGGCGACCCACGCGCGCCGGAGTGCGACATCATCCACACCGAGTTGGTGGGAACGCCCGCCTCCTGCTTGCTGATCTCCTTCATCATCGCGCCGGCGACCTCGTCGGTGCAGCGCGACCAGGCGTCGACCACCTTGTTGTAGCGCTCACCGGCGGTGATCAGCCCGTCCTGGTACTGCTGCTCGAACTCCTTCACCTCGGCCTGGGTGCGACGGATCAGCTCCTCCTTCTCGGCGGGGATGATCAGGTCGTCCTTGCCGAAGGACAGGCCGGCCTTCGCCGCCTGCGTGAAGCCCAGGCCCATCAGCCGGTCGGCGAAGATCACGCACTCCTTCTGGCCGCAGTGGCGGTACACCGCGTCGATCACGTCGGAGACGTTCTTCTTCGTCAGCTGCTTGTTGATCAGGGCGAACGGCACCGCCGGATGCTTCGGCAGGATCTGCGCGATCATCATGCGGCCCGGCGTCGTGGTGACGACCTGGCGGATCGGGTTGCCGCCCGCGTCGATCGTCTCGAACCGCGCCTTGATCTTGTCGTGCAGGCTGACCGCCTTGGCGTGCAGCGCGTGCTCGATCTCACCCAGCGTGCCGAAGGCCGGCGCCTTGTCGTCGGGCTGGTCGCGGAACGCCGGCGTCTCGAGCGAGAGATAGTAGAGCCCGAGGACGATGTCCTGCGAGGGGACGATGATCGGCTTGCCGTTGGCGGGGCTGAGGATGTTGTTGGTCGACATCATCAGCACGCGGCCTTCGAGCTGCGCTTCCAGCGACAGCGGCACGTGCACCGCCATCTGGTCGCCGTCGAAGTCGGCGTTGAACGCGGTGCAGACCAGCGGATGGAGCTGGATCGCCTTGCCCTCGATCAGCACCGGCTCGAAGGCCTGGATGCCGAGGCGGTGCAAGGTCGGCGCGCGGTTCAGCATCACTGGATGCTCGCGGATCACCTCTTCCAGGATGTCCCACACCTCGGGACGCTCCTTCTCCACCATCCGCTTCGCGGCCTTGATGGTGGTGGCGTGACCGTACTTCTCGAGCTTCGAGTAGATGAACGGCTTGAACAGCTCGAGCGCCATCTTCTTCGGCAGCCCGCACTGGTGCAGCTTCAGCTCCGGCCCGACCACGATCACCGACCGGCCCGAATAGTCCACGCGCTTGCCCAGCAGGTTCTGGCGGAACCGGCCCTGCTTGCCCTTCAGCATGTCGGATAGCGACTTCAGCGGGCGCTTGTTGGCGCCCGTGATGGCGCGGCCGCGGCGGCCGTTGTCGAACAGCGCGTCCACGCTCTCCTGCAGCATGCGCTTCTCGTTGCGCACGATGATGTCGGGCGCGCGCAGCTCGATCAGCCGCTTCAGGCGGTTGTTGCGGTTGATGACGCGGCGATACAGGTCGTTCAGGTCCGACGTCGCGAAGCGGCCGCCATCCAGCGGCACCAGCGGGCGCAGTTCGGGCGGGATGACCGGCACGACGTCCAGGATCATCCACTCGGGGCGCGAGCCGGACTCACCGAACGCCTCGATCAGCTTGAGGCGCTTGACCAGCTTCTTGCGCTTCGCCTCGGAGGTGGTCTCCTTCAGCTCGCCGCGCAGCTTCACCTTCTCGGCGTCGAGGTCGATGCGGCCCAGGACCTTCTTGATGGCCTCGGCGCCGATGCCGACCTCGAACTGGTCGTCACCGAACTCGTCCTGCTTCGCCAGGAGCTGATCCTCGGTCAGCAGCTGGTGCATCTTGAGATCCGTCGTGCCGGGCTCCAGCACCACGTAGCTCTCGAAATACAGGATCTTCTCGAGCTCCTTCAGCGTCAGGTCGACCATCAGGCCGATCCGGCTGGGAAGGGACTTGAGGAACCAGATATGCGCCACCGGCGAGGCGAGCTCGATATGGCCCATCCGCTCGCGGCGGACCTTGGCCAGCGTCACCTCGACGCCGCACTTCTCGCAGATGATGCCGCGGAACTTCATCCGCTTGTACTTGCCGCACAGGCACTCGTAGTCCTTGATCGGGCCGAAGATGCGGGCACAGAACAGCCCGTCCCGCTCCGGCTTGAAGGTGCGGTAGTTGATCGTCTCGGGCTTCTTGATCTCGCCATAGGACCAGGAGCGGATCTGCTCCGGGCTGGCGATCTGGATCTTGATCTGGTCGAAGGTCAGCGCCTGGCCCGTCTGGCCCAGGATCTTCATCAGCTCGTTCATGCGTTCGATACCCTTCGGATCAAGGGAAACATCTGGTCGTCGCGGCGTCGTGCCGGGACGTCATCGCGGCGTCATCTCCGGACGATCGCCCCACCGTCATTCCCGGGCTTGACCCGGGGATCCACGGCTTTCCACACACGCCGACGTCGTGGATGGCCGGGACAGCCCCCGGGCCGAGCCCAGGGGCGGCCATGACGCGGGCGAACGTGCCGCCTTGGATGGCCGGCTCGATGGCCGGCCATGACGGGGTGGGCATCGTCGCGCCCAAGCTCACGCCGCGCGGTTGTCCAGGTCGACGTTCAGGCCCAGCGACTTCAGCTCCTTCACCAGCACGTTGAAGCTCTCGGGGATGCCGGCCTCGAACGTGTCCTGCTCGCGCACGATCGCCTCGTAGACCTTGGTGCGGCCGGACACGTCGTCCGACTTCACCGTCAGCATCTCCTGCAGCGTGTAGGCGGCGCCATACGCCTCCAGCGCCCAGACCTCCATCTCGCCGAAGCGCTGGCCGCCGAACTGCGCCTTGCCGCCCAGCGGCTGCTGGGTCACCAGTGAGTACGGTCCGATGGACCGCGCGTGGATCTTGTCGTCGACCAGGTGGTGCAGCTTCAGCATGTATATGTAGCCGACCGTGACCTTGCGCTCGAACGTCTCGCCCGTGCGCCCGTCGGTCAGCCACACCTGGCCCGACGTATCCAGCCCCGCGCGAGTCAGCATGCCCTCGATGTCGGACATGCGCGCCCCGTCGAACACCGGCGTCGCGATCGGCACGCCCTTGCGCAGGTTCTCGCACAGCTCGATCAGCTGCGCCGTGTCGAGATTGGCGATCTGCTGCGCGAACACCTCCTCCCCGTACACCTCGCGGAGCTGCGCGAGCAGCTCGTCCCGCTGGGCGCCGGTGCGGCGGTACTCTTCCACCAGCTCGCCGATCTGCTTGCCGAGGGCGGCGCAGGCCCAGCCGAGATGGGTCTCGAGGATCTGCCCCACGTTCATGCGCGACGGCACGCCCAGCGGGTTCAGCACGAGGTCGACCGAGGTCCCGTCCTCGAGGAACGGCATGTCCTCGACCGGCACGACGCGCGAGACGACACCCTTGTTGCCGTGGCGGCCGGCCATCTTGTCGCCGGGCTGCAGCTTGCGCTTCACCGCGATGAAGACCTTGACCATCTTCATCACGCCGGGCGGCAGCTCGTCGCCGCGCTGCAGCTTCTCGACCTTGCTGTCGAAGCGCGACTGCAGCCGCGCGACCGCCGCGTCGAACTCGCGCCGCAGCGTCTCGATCTCGGCCATCACCGCATCGTCCTGCACGCCGATATGGCGCCAGGAGCCGCGCGGATGCTCCGCCAGCACCTCCTCGGTGACGTCGGTCCCGGCCTTGATGCCCTTGAACCCGCCGGCGGCCTTGCGGCCCAGCAGCTTCTCGCGCAGCCGGTTCAGGAACGACCGCTCCTGGATCGCCTTCTCGTCGTCGCGGTCCTTCGCCAGACGCTCGATCTCGGCGCGCTCGATCGCCATCGCGCGCTCGTCCTTGTCGACGCCGCGGCGGCTGAACACGCGGACGTCCACCACCGTCCCGGTCACGCCGGGGGGCAGCTTCAGCGAGGTGTCCCGCACGTCCGACGCCTTCTCGCCGAAGATCGCGCGCAGCAGCTTCTCTTCCGGCGTCATCGGGCTCTCGCCCTTCGGCGTCACCTTGCCGACCAGGATGTCGCCCGGGTTCACCTCGGCGCCGATATAGACGATGCCGGCCTCGTCGAGGTTCTTCAGCGCTTCCTCACCCACGTTCGGGATGTCGCGCGTGATCTCCTCCTGGCCCAGCTTCGTGTCGCGCGCCATCACCTCGAATTCCTCGATGTGGATGGACGTGAACACGTCGTCCCGAGCGATCCGCTCGGAGATCAGGATGGAGTCCTCGAAGTTGTAGCCGTTCCAGGGCATGAACGCGCACAGCACGTTCCGCCCCAGCGCCAGCTCGCCCAGCTCCGTCGACGGACCGTCGGCGATGATGTCGCCCTCGGCCACCCGGTCGCCCACCTTCACCAGCGGACGCTGGTTGATGCAGGTCGACTGGTTGGAGCGCATGAACTTGCGCAGCCGGTAGATGTCGACGCCCTTGGTCGTCGCGTCCTCGTTGGTGGCGCGCACCACGATGCGCGCACCGTCGATCTGGTCGACGATGCCCGCGCGGCGCGCCACGATGGTCGCGCCCGAGTCCCGCGCGACCGCGGCTTCCATGCCGGTGCCGACCAGCGGCGCGTCGGCGCGGATCAGCGGCACCGCCTGGCGCTGCATGTTGGAGCCCATCAGCGCGCGGTTCGCGTCGTCGTTCTCGAGGAACGGGATCAGCGCCGCGGCCACCGAGACCAGCTGCTTCGGCGAGACGTCGATCGCGGTGACCTCCTCGGGCTTCACCAGCCGGAAGTCGCCCTGCTTGCGCACCGAGACCAGCTCCTCGGTGAACTTGCCGCCCTCGTCCATCGGCGCGTCGGCCTGCGCGACCACCAGCCGCTCCTCCTCCATGGCGGAGAGGTAGCGCGGCTCCTTCTGCACGATGCCGTCGCGGACCAGCATGTACGGCGTCTCGATGAAGCCGTACTTGTTGACCTTGGCGTAGGTCGCGAGCGAGTTGATCAGGCCGATGTTCGGGCCTTCCGGCGTCTCGATCGGGCAGATGCGGCCGTAATGCGTCGGGTGCACGTCGCGCACCTCGAAGCCGGCGCGCTCGCGCGTCAGGCCGCCCGGACCCAGCGCGGAGAGGCGGCGCTTGTGCGTCACTTCCGACAGCGGGTTGGTCTGGTCCATGAACTGCGACAGCTGGGAGGAGCCGAAGAACTCCCGCACCGCCGCCGCCGCCGGCTTGGCGTTGATCAGGTCGTGCGGCATCACGGTGTCGATGTCGACGGAGCCCATCCGCTCCCGGATCGCGCGCTCCATGCGCAGCAGGCCGATGCGGTACTGGTTCTCCATCAGCTCGCCCACCGAACGCACCCGGCGGTTGCCGAGATTGTCGATGTCGTCGATCTGGCCGCGCCCGTCCTTCAGGTCGGTCAGCGTCTTGACCGTGCGCAGCAGGTCGTCCTTGCGCAGCACCCGCACCGTGTCCGGCGTATCGGTGGTGCCGAGGCGCATGTTCATCTTCACGCGGCCGACCGCCGAGAGGTCGTAGCGGTCCGGATCGAAGAACAGGCCGCGGAACAGCGCCTCCGCCGTCTCGGGCGTCGGCGGCTCGCCGGGGCGCATCACGCGATAGATGTCGATCAGCGCGTCGTCGCGGTTGGTGTTCTTGTCCACCGCGAGCGTGTTGCGGATCCAGGGACCGTTCTGCTGGTCGATCGCGAGTGTGGGAAGACGGGTGATCCCGGCATCCTCGAGCGCGGTCAGCCGCGCCTCGACCAGTTCCTCACCGGCCTCGGCGAAGATCTCGCCGGTCTCCTCGTTGACCAGGTCCTCGGCCATGAAGCGGCCCAACAAGTCGGCGCGCCCGACCAGCACCTCCTTGGTGCCCTCGGCGATCTTGCGGGCCTGGCGCGCGGTCAGCTTGGCCTCCGCCTCGGCCACCACCTCGCCGGTCGCGGCGTCGATCAGCGGCTCCAGCAGCTTCACGCCGCGGAACGCCTCGGGATCGAACGGACGCGCCCAGCCCTTGGGCGTCTTCTCGAAGACGACCTGGCCGTAGAAGGTGGACAGGATCTCCTCCTGGTCCATCCCGCGGATCTCGCCCGGCTCCAGCGTCTCGCCCTTGGCCTCGCGTGCCGCGCGCATCGCCTCGGTCGTCGCGCTCTCCAGCGCGTAGAGCAGCGTGGTGACCGGCAGCTTCCGCTTGCGGTCGATGCGGACGTAGACGAGATCCTTGCTGTCGAACTCGAAGTCGAGCCAGGACCCGCGATACGGGATCACCCGCGCCGCGAACAGGTACTTGCCCGAGGAGTGCGTCTTGCCCTTGTCGTGGTCGAAGAACACGCCCGGCGAGCGGTGCATCTGGCTGACGATGACGCGTTCGGTGCCGTTGATGATGAACGTGCCGTTGTCCGTCATCAGGGGCATGTCGCCCATGTAGACGGGCTGCTCCTTGATGTCGCGGATGGAGCGCGCACCGGTGTCCTCGTCCACGTCCCAGACGATCAGGCGCAGGATCACCTTCAACGGCGCGGCGAACGTCATGCCGCGCTGGATGCACTCCTCGACGTCGTATTTCGGCTCCTCGAGCTCATAGTAGACGAACTCCAGCCGGCCGCGGCCGGCGAAGTCGTCGATCGGGAACACGCCTTTGAAGACTTCCTGCAATCCCGTGTTCGTCCGATTGTCCGGACGCACGTTCATCTGCAGGAACGCCTCGTAGCTCGCGCGCTGCACGTCGATCAGGTTCGGCATCGGCGCCACTTCCGGGATCCGCCCGAAGCTCTTGCGGATGCGCTTGCGCCCGGTAAACGACCTGGTGATCGCGTTCATCGATGATCCTGCCTGCCTGCCCTATCGCCCGCCTGCCGCAATCCTGCGCAGACCCCGCCGCCGAAAACGGGAACGTGGGCGGGAATCGGTCGATTCCCACCCACTCCCAGTCCAACAGGGACGGACGGTCCGGCGGAGCCGCCCCTCCCCTTCGTCAGGTGCCGAATACGCGTTACTTGATCTCCACGCCCGCGCCGGCATCCTCGAGCATCTTCTTCATCTTCGCCGCCTCGTCCTTGCTCACGCCTTCCTTCACGGTCTTCGGCGCGCCCTCGACCAGGTCCTTGGCTTCCTTCAGCCCGAGGCCCGTGATCGTGCGGACTTCCTTGATGACGTTGATCTTCTTGTCACCGGCCTTCGCCAGGATGACGGTGAACTCGGTCTGCTCCTCGGCCGGGGCCGCGGCAGCCGCGCCGCCACCACCCGCCGGAGCCGCCGCAACCGCCACGGGAGCAGCGGCGGACACGCCCCACTTCTCCTCGAGCAGCTTCGACAATTCGGCCGCTTCCAGCACCGTGAGGCTGGAAAGCTGGTCCACCAAGCTCTGCAAATCGGCCATGATCGTGCTTCCTAATCTAGACGTCGATTGGTTCCTTGCAAGCCGGATACCGACCGGCTCGCGATTCCCGTCTGGTTTCCTGCCATGCGATCACGACCACGTGATCCCATGACTGCCATCTCAGACCGCTCAGGCTGCCTCGGCTGAAGCCTCGTCCTTCTTGGCATAGGCCCCGAAGACCCGCGCGAGTTGTCCGGCCGGAGCCTGCAGCACGCCGGCAATGCGCGTGGCGGGGGTCGAAATCATCCCCACCAGCCTTGCCCGCAGCTCGTCCAGGCTCGGCAGTTCGGCGAGCGCCTTCACCCCAGCCGCATCCAGCGTCTGGGTGCCAAGCGCACCGCCGACCAGCACGAACTTCTCGTTGGTCTTGGCGAACTCGACGGCAGTCTTCGCCACGGCCACCGGGTCCGTCGACCACGCGAGCGCGGTCGGTCCCTTCAGCAGCGGCTTGATGCCCTCGAATCGGGTCCCCTCCAGGGCGAGGTGGGCCAGCCGGTTCTTCGCGACTTTGTAGGTCGCCCCCGCAGCTCCCATCTTGCGCCGCAAATCCGTCGCCTCGGCGACCGTCAGCCCCGCATTGCGGGTCACGACGATCATCTGGGTGGCGGTCAGCGCCTGATTGAGCCCGGCGACGAACTCCCGCTTCTCCGTACGGTCCACGTATCGTCTCCAGTTGGCCCGTCACGATGCCGCCCTCGCAGGCGGAACCATGCCGGGCCGGGTTGCCCATGGCCACGCGGCGGTTGCCCGCCCCGCGACCGGTTCGCCTGTCCTCGGCATGCCGCCGCGTCACCGCGGGACATCCCGTCAAGCCGGAACCACCGACATCCGTCCCCGGTCAGGCCGGGGCATGCATGTGCGGCTTCCCCGTCTCCCGCGCGCGGACCCGAAGGCCCATTAGCCCCGCCGGCGAATCGCCCTTGGGGAACGTGCGGTCTCGGACAGGTTCGGGGCCTGGGCCAGGACCATCCCGAACGGGCGGTCCCGGCGCATGCCCCTGCCCGTCCCCGCCCCGGCGATCGCTCGCCGCGTGGGGACGTATCTCGCGTCAGGCGATCGAGCTGACGTCGACCCGGATGCCGGGCCCCATCGTCGAGCTGATCGAGACGGCCTTCACATAGGTGCCCTTGGCGCCGGTCGGCTTCGCGCGCGTGACCGCATCGGCCAACGCCTTCGCGTTCTCGACCAGCTTGTCCTCCTCGAAGGACACCTTGCCGATGCCGGCATGGATGATGCCGGCCTTCTCGGCGCGGAACTCGACCTGCCCGCCCTTCGCCGCCGTCACCGCGCCGCGCACGTCCATCGTGACGGTGCCCAGGCGCGGATTCGGCATCAGGCCGCGCGGGCCCAGGATCTTACCCAGCCGGCCGACGATGCCCATCATGTCGGGCGTCGCGATGCAGCGGTCGAAGGCGATCTCCCCGCCCTGCACCTTCTCCATCAGGTCCTCGGCGCCGACCACGTCGGCCCCGGCGGCCAGCGCCTCCTCGGCCTTGGGCCCCCGGGCGAAGACGCCCACGCGCACCGTCTTGCCCGTGCCGTTCGGCAGGTTGGTCAGGCCGCGCACCATCTGGTCCGCATGCCGCGGATCGATGCCCAGGTTCATGGACATCTCGATCGTCTCGTCGAACTTCGCCTTCGAGATCGACTTGATCAGCGCGATCGCGTCCGCGAGCGGATAGGCCTTCGCCCCGTCGACCGAGGCCCGGGCGGCGGCCAGGCGCTTGTTCTTCGCCATCGGATCAGCCCTCCACCACGGTGAGACCCATCGAACGCGCCGACCCGGCGAGCATGCGCACGGCGCCGTCGACGTCGTTGGCGTTCATGTCCTTCATCTTGATCTCGGCGATCTCGCGCAGCTGCGCCATGGTGACGCTGCCGACCGGCTGGCCCTTGCCAACGGTCTGGCTGCCCTTGTCGATCTTCGCCGCCTTCTTGAGGAAGTAGGTGTTCGGCGGCGTCTTGGTGATGAAGGTGAAGCTGCGGTCCGCATAGGCGGTGATCACCACCGGAACCGGCATCCCCGGCTCCATGTTCTGCGTGACGGCGTTGAATTCCTTCACGAAGGCCATGATGTTCAGGCCACGCTGACCGAGCGCGGGGCCGACCGGCGGGGATGGGTTGGCCTTCCCGGCCGGGATTTGCAGCTTGATGTAGCCGACGATCTTCTTCGCCATGATCCCTGGTCCTCAGGTTGCCCCCGGATCGTCCGGGGCGCGGTTACCGAGGGACCGCGGTGCATGCGATAACGCCGCCCGACCTGCTTTTCGACCCGCAACAGGCCGCCAGCCAGGACGAGACGTCCGCCATCTCCCGCGTTCCGATGGAGCGCGGGCGTTTAGACCCTGGCCGCACGCCTGTCCAGGGCTTTCTGCACCTCGGGCTCCGCGTGCCAGGGCGCCCCTTCGGTCATCCGCCCGATCAGGTCCCAGGCGAAGGCGTCGACGGCGCGGCGGATCTCCTCCCGGCTGGCCAGGCCGTCATGCAGGGAACCGGACAGCAGGTCGAACAGCACCAGGGCGCCACCGGCTGCTCGGCAGCCATCGTGCCTGGGCTCCGCGTCAGCCCGCACACGGTCCGCCCCACCCCCATCCGGCCCGGCCATTTCGATGCTCCCTGTTATGGGCGGTGTGGCGGCCGCCCGGCTTGAATCGCCCGTTCGATGCTCGTGGATCGCCGTGCCGGCTGCGCAGCGCGACCTCCGGCCGGGTGGCGCGGGGTCGCGCAGGCGACGCGGATCCCGTTGCGCGGCGCCCAATCGGGTTCTTTGCCCAATTGTGACAATCGTAAGCGGCGCGGCAAATGCTGCAAAGTGAATTCGCCGCCTCGGAGCCCGCCCGCGCCCCTCTCACGCACTCTTCACCCCTGTGCAACAACGCCCGCGTCCGCCCTCCCCACCGCGGGCGGCGCCCTCGTCATTCCCCTTGTCGGGAACTCACGGATGCGTGATTGTTGCGGCCAACGCGCGACCGCGAAGGACAGGCCATGTCCCTGCCGACCACCGCCACCATCCCGCTCTACGTGTTCCCCTACCAGCACGGCTACAAGATCGGCATCGAGGCCAGCCTCGACGGCGGCACGACGTTCCACATGTTCGAGTTCGACACCGGGGGCACCGGATTCTGGTCGTCCTACGACCCGGCCTGGTGGGGCACGCCGGCCACCGGCGGGACGATCACCGCCTCCGCGACCTACACCAGCGGCTGGACCTACGATGCGACGGTCGTCGGCGAGTCGGTCTCCTTCCAGGCCGCACTGCCGGACGGCTCGCCCATCACGCTGAACGTCGGCACCGCCAACGTCGCCGCGATCCTGACGGCCGAGAAGATCAACAACGGCACGACCGAGGTCCCGAACGCCACCTGGCAGAACGACGTCACGACCGGCGTCGCCCCGCTCGAGGACTGGTTCTGGGGCGATTTCGGCATGGGCCTCGGCGTCGGCCAGACCGGGACCTCGGCGGCGCAGGACCTGTTCGCCATCATCCCGCAGCTTCCCGGTAGCCTGTCGAACGGCTTCATCATCGATGTCGGGCCATACCCGTCGGGCACGGCGGTCGCGTCCTCGCAGGGCTACGTGCAGACCGGCAGCCTGCAGGTGGGGCTCACCCAGCAGGACATCGACTCCTTCCCGATCCAGATCCACATGGCGGGAACCAACACCACCCTGACCTTCCCGAACTCCGGCCAGCCCACCTATTCCGAGGTGCTCGCCGACGGCACGCTGTCCATCGTCGACGGCGGCACCACGATCACCAGCGGCGGCAGCACCGTCATCACCGGCGGCACCACCTTCGTCACCGCCACGGGGGTCGTGTTCGACACCGGCGCGCCCACCACGGTCGTGCATACCGGGACGGCGATCACCCTGGCCGATCTGGGCGGCCTGACCCAGGGCGGCACGTTCAGCCTGTATCAGAACGGCACGACCTTCCTGAGCTTCACCATCGGCGACGAGAGCGGGCTGAACCAGGTCACCATCGGCACCACCTCGGCGATCGCGACGCTGGCGCCGGGCGGCTACGTCAACACCGGGCTCGAGCCGTTCTTCCAGGGCCGCGTCATGTACGACGTCCGCGACGGCATCCTGGGCTTCGATCCGGCCTGCTTTGCGGCGGGCACCCGCCTCGCCACGCCGGACGGGGACGTGCCGGTCGAGGCCCTGTCGGTGGGAGACCTCGTGCTGACGGTCTCCGGCGCCGCGAGGCCGATCCGCTGGGTGGGCCGCCGCCGCGTCGCCTGCCGCAGGCATCCCCATCCCGCGGCCGTGCAGCCGATCCGCATCAGCCCCGAAGCGTTCGGTCTCGGTCGCCCGCACCGGCCGGTCCTGCTCTCCCCGGACCACGCGCTGTTCCTGGAAGGCGTGCTGATCCCGGTCAAATACCTGGTCGAGGGCTGGGCCGTGACGCAGCTCGACGTCGCCGAGATCGAGTATGTCCATGTCGAGCTCGAGAGCCACGACGTCGTCCTCGCCGAGGGCCTGCCCGCGGAGACCTACCTGGATACGGGCGACCGCATCGGCTTCCTCAACGGCGGCGCGGTGTCCCTGCACCCGGTGTTCGGCCGTTCCGGGATGGTGTGGGAGGCCGGCGGCTACGCGCCGCTGGTGATCGGCGGCCCGCCCGTCGCGCGGGTCCGCGCCCTGCTGCGATACCATGGCGGGCTGGCGGCGCGGTCCTCGGTGGGATGACCGCCGGATTCGGCTGACCGAACGCCGCTCCCTCTCGCCCGAGCGGGATGCGGCGCGCTAGGCTCGAGGGTCTGCCCCGAGGTTGCTCCCGTGCCCTACGCCCATACGCTCCACGGTACGCGCTACACATTCCCCGACCTGCGGACCTTGCTCGCGCGGGCCACCCCGTTCCGCTCCGGCGACGCGCTCGCCGGGATCGCCGCCGGCTCCGCCGCGGAACGCGTCGCCGCCCAGCACGCGCTCGCCGACCTGCCGCTGCGCCGGCTGTTGCAGGAGCCGGTCGTCCCCTACGAGCAGGACGAGGTCACCCGGCTGATCATCGACGGCCATGACGAACCCGCCTTCGCCCCGATCGCCAGCCTGACCGTGGGCGAGTTCCGCGAGTTCCTCCTCGCGGCCGGGTCCGAGACGCTGGCGGCGCTCCGCCCCGGGCTAACGCCCGAGATGGCGGCGGCGGTGAGCAAGCTCATGAAGCTGCAGGACCTGGTCGCGGTCGCCGCCCGTTGCCGCGTCGTCACCCGGTTCCGCAACACGATCGGCCTGTCCGGTCGCCTCTCCGTCCGGCTGCAGCCGAACCACCCGACCGACGACCCGCGCGGCGTCGCCGCCTCCACCCTGGACGGGCTGCTGCTGGGCGCCGGCGACGCGGTCATCGGCGTGAACCCGGCCACCGACAACGTGGACGCGACCTGCACCCTGCTCGCCATGCTGGACGCCGTGCGCGCCCGCTACGAGATCCCGACCCAGACCTGCGTGCTCGCGCACGTCACCACCTCCCTCCGCTGCATCGAGCGGGGCGCGCCGGTCGATCTCGTGTTCCAGTCGATCGCGGGGACCGAGGCGGCCAATCGCAGCTTCGGCGTCGACCTCCCCTTGCTGGCCGAGGCGCGCGAGGCGGCGCTCTCGCTGAAGCGCGGCACCGTCGGCACCGACGTCATGTATTTCGAGACCGGCCAGGGCAGCGCGCTGTCCGCCGACGCGCATCACGGCGTCGACCAGCAGACGCTGGAGGCCCGCGCCTATGCCGTCGCTCGCGCCTTCCCACCGCTGCTGGTGAACACGGTCGTGGGCTTCATCGGCCCCGAATACCTCTACGACGGCAAGCAGATCACCCGCGCCGGGCTCGAGGACCATTTCTGCGGCAAGCTCCTCGGCCTGCCGATGGGGGTGGACGTCTGCTACACGAACCACGCCGAGGCCGACCAGGACGACATGGACGCGCTGCTGACGCTGCTGGGCGTCGCCGGCGTCACCTACGTCATGGGCGTGCCGGGAGCGGACGACGTCATGCTCTCCTACCAGAGCACCTCCTTCCACGACGCGCTCTACCTCCGCGGCGCCCTCGGCCTGCGCCCCGCGCCCGAGTTCGAGGCCTGGCTCGCCCGCATCGGGCTCGATGCGGCCACGCCCGACCGCCTGCCCGCGCAGCTCGCGCCGGCGCTGATCGGGCTCGAGGCGTGAGACCGATGAGCCTTTTCGCTCATCGGTCTCTGGCGCGGGGTTGGCGGGGCGGCCGCGCCCGATATGGAGTTCATGCCGGCGCGCTGCTCTCGTGCGAGACGACCCGCGCAGCCGGAGCGCCGGCATGAGCGGCGCACCGTCGCGCTGGACCGATCTGCGCCGCTTCACCGCGGCCCGCGTCGCGCTGGGCCGTGTCGGCAACGCGCTGCCGACGGAACCCCATCTCGCCTTCCAGGCCGCGCATGCCGCGGCGCGGGACGCGGTGCACACGGCGCTCGACGTGCCGGCGCTGCAGGCGGCGCTCGATGCCCCCTCGCTGGTCGTCGCCAGCGCCGCCCCGGACCGCCGCACCTATCTCATGCGCCCCGATCTCGGGCGCACCCTGCCGGCGGCGGAGGCGGCGCGCCTGCCCGCCTGTCCCGGTCACATGCTGTTCGTGCTGTGCGACGGGCTGTCGGCCGTCGCCGTGCAGCGGCACGCCGCCCCGTTGCTGCAAGCCGTCCTGCCGCGCCTCCCTTTGCCCGCGGCGCCCGTGGTGATCGCGACGCAGGGCCGCGTCGCGCTGGGCGATGCGATCGGGGCGGCGATGCAGGCGGAGGCCGTGGCCGTGCTGATAGGCGAGCGGCCCGGCCTGAGCACCGCCGACAGCCTCGGCTGCTACCTGACGTGGCAGCCGCGCGTCGGGCGGACCGATGCGGAACGCAACTGCATCTCCAACATCCGGCCGGACGGGCTGCCCATCCCGCTCGCGGCCGAGAAGCTGCTGTGGCTGATCGGCGCCATGTGCCGGCTGCGCCTGACCGGCGTCGGGTTGAAGGACGAGCAGCCCACGGCGCTGCCCGCCCCCTGATCGTCCCGCGCGCCGGTGCCCGCCTGCCTCGGCCGCCGCGCGCCGGCGACACGCCCGCCCCTTGGCCGCCGCACGATCAGGGAGCGTCGACCTGGCCCAGCAGCCAGTCCGCGAAGGTGCGGGTTCCTTCGTCCTCGCCCCGGCGCGGCGCGGACAGGAGCACGAAGAAGCGCCGGGTCGGCCGGCGGACCGGATGCGCCAGGGCCACCGCGCCGCGCGCGAGGTCGGGGCCGAGGAGCGCCTCGATGCCGATCGCGTAGCCGAGACCGGCGGCGGCGGCCTCGAGCGTCAGGCCGAGGCTCTCGTAGCTGCCCGCGTTCCGCACCGACCGGTTGCCGAACCCGGCATGGGTGAGCCAGCGGCGCCAGTCCTCGGGCCGCAGCCGCGCATGCAGCATGGGCACGGTGGCGAAGTCCGGCGGTGTCTCCGAGACGAATTGCGGCGCGCAGACCGGGACGGTGGCGATCGGCAGGAGCTTGCGCATCGCAAGTCCCGGCTGCGGCGTCCCGTCCCCGACCGCGATCACCGCATCGTAGTGTTCGGGCAGCAGGTCCAGCGGACTCGTGCTGGTGTGGAGGTCGATCTCCAGGTCCGAATGGCGTTGGGTGAGGTCGTGCCAGCGCGGGAGCAGGAAGCGCGAGGCGAAATGGCTGTAGACGCCGATGCTGAGCCGCCGGTAGCGCGACAGTCGCGCGCCGCTGGTCGCCTCGGCGATGCGGTCGAGCGCCTCCCCCACCGACTGCGCCAGCATCTCGCCGGCCGGCGTCAGTTCGAGGCCGGTGGAGCGGCGGAGGAAGAGCGGCGTCTCCATCCGCGCCTCGAGGCTGCGCACGTGGCGGCTGATCGCCCCCGGGGTGACCGCGAGTTCGCCGGCCGCCCCGGTCATGGAGCGATGCCGCGCGGCCGCTTCGAAGGCGCGGATGGCATAGAGGGGCGGCAGGCGGCGGGTGGGCATGGATTGAGTCAAACTCAATGGACCGGCTCAAATACTCGTTTGCGGCAGCATCGGAGGCAAGCCATTGATGGCCGCACGACCAGGCTCGCGCTGGACTGCAGGGGGCTCCGTCCGTTCCGGATGCGCCCCGCGCCCGCGCCCTGCACGGCACGCCTGCCGAAGCCCGAAACCGGACGGGAGAGGACGTCACCATGAACGACATGCCGACCAGCCCGATCACCCCGTCGTCGCTCGCCGGCAGACGGGCGACGTCGCGGCGCTCCGACCATCTCGCCCCCGACTGCATGGGGCTGAACTTCTTCGAGCTCGACCACGGGATGCGCTCGCTGCTGTCGCTGTACCTGGAGCCGGCGCTGTGCAGCCACATGGAGCCGCATCTCGCGGCGCTGGGCGAACTCGCCGGCGGCCGGCTGGCGGAGCTGTCCGCCGCGGCCGAACGTCATCCCCCTGAGCTGGTCGCGCGCGACCGGTTCGGCCGCGACGACGAGACGATCGAGTTCCACCCGGCGTACCGCGCGATGGAGGACATCGCCTTCGGCCGGTTCGGCCTGCACGCGATGACGCACCGCGCGGGCGTGATGGACTGGCCGGAGACATACCCGGCGCTCGCCAAATACGTGTTCCACTATCTGTTCGCGCAGGCCGAGTTCGGGCTGCTGTGCCCGGTGAACCTGACCGACAGCTCCTCCGCCCTGATCGACCGCTACGGCGACGAGGCGATCCGGAGCCGCTACCTGGACCGGATCTGGACGCAGGACACCGGCCGCCTGCACCGCTGCGCGCAGTTCATGACCGAGAAGGCCGGCGGCTCCGACGTCGGCGCGGCGGAACTGATGGCCGTGCGCGACGGCGACCAGTGGCGCCTGTGGGGGGAGAAGTGGTTCTGCTCCAACGTCGACGCGGAGCTCGCCGTGCTGCTCGCGCGGCCCGAGGGGGCACCGGGGGGCGGCCAGGGCCTCGGCCTGTTCCTGATGCCCAAGGTCCTGGAGGACGGGACCCGCAACGGCTACCGGATCACCCGGCTCAAGGACAAGCTGGGCAGCCGCGGCATGGCGAGCGGGGAGATCGTGTTCGAGGGCGCCGTCGCCTACCAGCTGGGCGAGCTCGACCGCGGCCTGAAGCAGATGCTGGAGATGGTGAACTCGAGCCGCGTCTCCCACCTGGCGCGCGCCGCCGGCATGATGCGCCGCTGCCTGAACGAGGCGATGGTGGCGAGCCGCCACCGCTCCGCGTTCAGGAAGCCGGTCATCGACCACCCGCTGATGCAGCGGCAGTTGCTGAAGCTGATGGTGCCGACCGAACAGGCGCTGTCCGCACTGTTCCATGTCGGCTCGTTCACGGGGCGGGAGGACGCGCATGCGCGCGCGGTGCTGCGCATCCTGACGCCGATCTACAAATACCGCGCCTGCCGCGACAACGTGCCGGTGGCGGTCGGCGCCATGGAGGCGCGCGGCGGCAACGGCTACATCGAGGACTGGCCCAATGCCCGCCTCGTCCGCGACGCGCCACTCGGCCTCCTCTGGGAAGGCACCAGCAACATCAACAGCCTGGACGCGATCCAGCGCGCCGTCGCCAAGGCCCGCGCGCATCTGGCGCTGAAGGACGATCTGCACGAGCGGCTGGCGCACAGCGACGGGCTGCCGGGGCAGTTCCGCACCCGGCTGCAGTCCGGGGTGGATCGCGCCATGGCCTTCGCCGAGGAGGTGGCGGCGCATCCGGAGCACGAGCGCTTCTGCCGGATCGCGGCGAGCCAGCTCTATCACGCGACCACGGCCGTGCTGCTGGCCGAGGAAGGCACGCGGATCGGCCAGGCGGGTGGCGATGCGCGGCGCCTGCTGCTGTCGCGCTTCGTGTTGGAGCACCGGCTGGACGAGGTGCGCCCGACCAGCCTCGCGCAGTTCGCATGGGAGGATGCGGCGATCCCGCTGCTGCTCGACGACGCCCCGGTGCCGCTCGAGCGCGCGGCCGCGCTGGCGATGGGCTGACGCGCAAGGGGGGCGCGCAAGGGGGGCGCGCAAGGGAGCAAAGGCGGGCGCGCGCAGCTCGCGGAGGTCCCTCACCGCCCCTGCGCGTTGCCCCGCGCCTCCCTGGACGTGAGGAGACCCGCGCCCGCGGCGGATGCGCGTCATCGAGATCAATCGTACCCCAAACGACATCCGGCATCGGAACGCCTGCGCCATGCGGGCGTTCGCATGATCGGTTCGGTGTGGAACGCGTGCGCCACGCCTTCGAGGGGTTCAGCATGGCCGAGACGATTTGGTGGAAGCGGGGGATCATCTACCAGATCTACCCGCGCTCCTTTCAGGACAGCGACGACGACGGGATCGGCGACCTCGAGGGTATCCGCCGGCGGCTCGACCACCCGGTCTGGCTGGGGGTCGACGCGATCTGGATCTCCCCGATCTACCCGTCCCCGATGGCCGATTTCGGCTACGACGTCGCCGATTACTGCGAAGTGGATCCGCGCTTCGGCACGCTCGCGCAGTTCGACGCCCTCATCGCCGATGCCCACGCGCGCGGCCTGCGGGTCATCCTGGACTTCGTCCCCAACCACAGTTCGGACCAGCACCCGTGGTTCCGGGAGAGCCGGTCCTCCACCACGAACCCGAAGCGCGACTGGTACATCTGGCGCGATCCCGCACCCGATGGCGGGCCGCCGAACAATTGGCTGTCCCAGTTCGGCGGCAGTGCCTGGGAGCGCGATCCCGCGACCGGCCAATACTACCTGCACTCCTTCCTGAAGGAGCAGCCGGACCTGAACTGGCGCAATCCCGCGGTTCAGGAAGCGATGTTCCAGGCCATGCGGTTCTGGCTGGACCGCGGCGTCGACGGGTTCCGCGTGGACGTGATCTGGCTGCTGATCAAGGACGACCAGTTCCGTGACAACCCGCCCAATCCCGCCTGGCGCCCCGACGAACGCAGCGTCGAGCGCCTGCTGCAGCGCTACACCGCGGACCGTCCGGAAGTGCAGGACGTCGTCGCCGCGATGCGCGCGGTGGTGGACGAGTATCCCGACCGCGTCCTGATCGGCGAGATCTACCTGCCGATCGAGCGCCTCGTCGCGTTCTACGGGCGCGACCTGAAGGGCGCCCAGCTGCCCTTCAACTTCCAGCTCATCTCCACCGCCTGGTCGGCGGCGGCGATCGCCGGCCTCGTGCGGGACTATGAAGCCGCGCTGCCGCCGGGCGCCTGGCCGAACTGGGTCCTGGGCAACCACGACCAGTCCCGCATCGCGACGCGGCTGGGGGGGGCGCAGGCGCGGGTCGCGGCCATGCTGCTCCTGACCCTGCGCGGCACGCCGACGCTATACTACGGCGACGAGCTGGGGATGGTGGACGTGCCGATCCCGCCCGATCGCATCCAGGACCCCTGGGCGAAGAACGAGCCCGGGCTGGGGCTGGGACGGGATCCGTCGCGCACTCCGATGCCGTGGGACGACCAGCCGAACGCCGGGTTCAGTTCGGCCGAACCCTGGCTGCCGCTGAACCCCGACCACGCCCAGCCCAACGTCGCGCGGCTGCAACACGACGACCGGTCCATCCTGACGCTGTACCGGCGCCTGATCGATCTGCGCCGCCGGACGCCTGCCCTCTCCGTGGGCGACGTCTCCGAGATCCGCGCGATCGGCAACGTGCTGTGCTTCGACCGGGCGGAGGGTGCGGTGCGGGTTCTCGTGTTCCTCAACCTCGGCCACGAACCTGCGGACCTGCCCTTGCCGCCGGACGTGAGGCGGGCGCGCCTCGTGATCTCCACCGTGCGGGGCGGCGACGGCCCGGACTTCACCGACCGCGTCACGCTTCGCCCGGACGAGGGCCTCGCCTGCGAGGTTGTCGATCACGGCTGAGCACCTCCGGCGACTGTCATACCGGCGCGCTCGACGTCTGACTCGCATGCAGATCACCTCGGCGCGCGGTATGGCCTTGGTTTGGACGTGGCCGCCCCACCAACCCCACGCCATGATACCGATGAGCGAAGAGGCTCATCGGTATCACAGGGACCAGCATGATCAACGACCTCTGGTACAAGAACGCGATCATCTATTGCCTGTCGGTCGAGACCTTCATGGACTCGAACGGCGACGGCGTGGGCGATTTCCCCGGGCTGATGCGCCGGCTGGACTACCTGCACGGGCTCGGCGTCACCGCGATCTGGCTCATGCCCTTCCAGCCCTCGCCGCGGCGGGACGGCGGCTACGACATCACCGACTACTACAACGTCGACCCGCGCTACGGCACACTCGGCGACTTCGTCGAGTTCGCGCATGGCTGCAAGCAACGCGGCATCCGGCTGCTGATCGATCTCGTCGTGAACCACACGTCGGACCAGCACCCCTGGTTCCAGGAGGCTTGCCGGAACCCGGACTCGCCATATCGCGACTGGTATGTCTGGGCCGACAAGAAGCCGAAGAACGCCAACTCCGGGCTCGTCTTCCCCGGTGTGCAGAAATCCACCTGGACGTACGACGAGGTCGCGAAAGCCTGGTACTTCCACCGGTTCTACGAGTTCCAGCCCGACCTCGACACCGCCAGCCCGCACGTGCAGGCGGAGATCCTGAAGATCATGGGGTTCTGGCTGCAGCTCGGCGTGTCCGGCTTCCGCATGGACGCCGTGCCCTTCGTCATCGCGGAGAAGGGGGCGAAGACCGGGAAGCCGGTCGAGCAATACGGAATGCTGCGCACCTTCCGCGAGTTCCTGCAATGGCGCTGCGGCGATGCGATCATCCTGGCGGAAGCGAACGTGCTGCCCGAAAGCGACATGAGCTATTTCGGCGACGACGGCGACCGCATGCACATGATGTTCAACTTCGCGGTGAACCAGACGCTGTTCTACGCCCTGGCCGCGGCGGAGGTGAAACCGCTGGTCAAGGCGATGGAGGCGACCCGGACGCGGCCGCAGACCGCGCAATGGGGTAGTTTCCTGCGCAACCACGATGAGCTGGACCTCGGCCGGCTGACGCAGAAGCAGCGCGAGACGGTGTTCCAGGCTTTCGCGCCCGAAGCGGACATGCAGCTCTACGGGCGGGGCATCCGCCGTCGACTCGCGCCGATGCTGCAGGGCGACCGCCGCCGCCTGGAACTCGCCTACAGCCTGATGGCGACGCTGCCGGGCACGCCGGTCCTGCGCTACGGGGACGAGATCGGCATGGGCGACGACCTCAGCCTGCCCGAGAGGAACTGCGCGCGCACGCCGATGCAGTGGTCGACCGAACCGCATGGCGGCTTCACCGCCGGCGACACGCCGACCATGCCGGTGATCGACCAGGGGCCGTACGGCTACCCGCACGTCAACGTCGCCGCGCAGCGACGGGATCCGGACTCGCTCCTGAACTGGATGGAGCGGATCATCCGCATGCGGAAGGAGGTGCCGGAGATCGGCTGGGGCGAGTTCACGATCCTGCCGGTGGATGCCAGTTGTGTCCTGGCGGTGCGCTACGACTGGCGCAACAACGCCGTGATCGTGATCCACAATCTCGGCGCAGCCCCGCTGGAGGTTCGCCTCGACGGTGGAGCGGTCGGGGACGTGAAGCACGTCCTGATCAACCTGCTGTCCGAGGATCACAGCCATGCGGGCGAGGACGGCCAGTACCGGATCCTGCTCGAGCCCTACGGCTATCGCTGGTATCGCGCGGGCGGGCTCGATTACCTGCTGAGACGCACGGAAATCTGAGCGAGGCCGGCGATACACGGCGCGGGGCGGTTGCACGCTGGCGTTCCATACGCGAGGGGACACGACCGGACCCGCGACACCGTGCGCTGGAGACGCTCCTCCGCAAGGCCGGCGAGCACCCCTGTGACCGCCGGCTGGACGCGGATCGCCCCCTGCCCGCGCAGGTCACCTCCCCTGCCCGGCCGCCCCGCCCGGCCCCGCGAAATCGACTGCGGACGGGAAATCCGTTAGGCTGGTCAACAGATTGGCCAGAGGGAAGAGTTCAAGGATGTCTCAAACCAAGGAAAAGCCGCCAGCAGGACGAGTGCAGGACCCCAACAGACAAGCGGTCCGCGTCGCCTTCAACCCGCTGCGCCCGACAGACAAGCCGCAGGAATTCTACGACGAGATCAAGCAGAAATTCGCCGAGGAGCGCGACCTTCGGCTCAGCTATCGGCCGGAGGGCCAGGCCCAATACACATCCGAGCTGACCGGCGAACTGGCGCGGTACGAAGTCGATCCGTGGGCGGAGGCAACCGTCGAACGCGCGCCGATCAACGACTACGTCGAGTGCCTGTTCATCGGCGGCGGCTTCTCCGCTCTGCTCACCGCCGCTCGGTTGCGTGAGAAGGGCGTCGAGAGCATCCGCATCGTCGAGCGCGGCAGCGACGTCGGCGGCACCTGGTACTGGAACCGCTACCCCGGCGCTGCCTGCGACGTGTCGGCCTACGACTACATGCCGCTGCTGGACGAACTCGGGATCGTGCCACCGAGCTTCTTCGCCAAGGGGCCGGAGATCTTCGCGCACTGCCAGGCGATCGCGCGGCGCTACGATCTGTACGATCTCGCGGTGTTCCAGACGACCGTCACGTCGACGGCGTGGGACGAGAAGGCGAAGCTGTGGCGTGTCAGCACCGACCGCGGCGACAGCATGACCGCGCGGTTCGTGATCTGCGCCAACGGCACGCTGTCCAAGCCGAAGCTGTCGAAGATCGCGGGGATGGAGAAGTTCAAGGGGCACTCCTTCCACTCCTCGCGCTTCGACTACAAGTACACCGGCGCCGACCTGTCGAACCTGAAGGACAAGACGGTCGGGATCATCGGCACCGGCGCCTCGGCCGTGCAGATCATCCCGCGTGTCGGACGGGCCGCGAAGGAACTCTACGTGTTCCAGCGCACGCCTTCGGCCATCGACATCCGCGACGATATCCCGACCGACCCGGAATGGGCGGCGTCGCTGACGCCCGGCTGGCAGAAGGAGCGTATCCGCAAGCACGTCGAGAGCACTGCGCCCGGGTATGGCCTGACGGAGGAAGAGAAGGCCGCACTGGCCGCCCTGCCCCGTGAGGAGAAGATCCGCCGGCAGGAAAACCAGAACATCGAGCACCAGATGCGCATCCATAAGCGCATCGAAGAGATCGTGAAGGACAAGGCCACCGCCGAGGCGCTGAAGCCCTGGTACATGCATCGCTGCAAGCGTCCGTGCTACGACGATGAGTACCTTCCGGCCTTCAACCTGCCGAACGTCCATCTGGTGGATACCCACGGCAAGGGTGTGACCGAGATCAACGAGCGCGGCGTCGTGTTCGAGGGCCGGGAATATCCGGTCGACGTGCTGATCTACGCGACGGGCTTCGAAGTGCAGGTCACCGGCATCTACAACGATATCCGCGGCGAGAACGACCTGAGCCTGAACGACAAATACGCCGACGGCATGCGCACCGTGTTCGGCATCCACTCGGCGGGTTATCCGAACCTGTTCATCATGGGCGGCTATCAGGCCTCGTTCCAGTTCAACCTGACGTTCATGCTGCAGACCCAGGGCCAGCACATCGCCGAGTGCATCAAGTTCGTTCGTGACAACAACTACACCACGATCGACGCCGCGCCGGAGACCGAGGAATGGTGGGTGCAGGAAGTCATCCGTCACCGCGGCAAGACCAACCGCAACGCCGAGTGCACGCCGGGCTACTACAACTTCGAAGGCGAATCCAATCGGCGCCAGGATGGCAACTACAATGGCGGCATGAAGCAGTACGTCGAACATCTCCAGGACGTGCAGCAGAACCTGCCGAAGCACTTCAAGTTCACCTGACGAGGGCGCCCCGCAGCGATGGCCTGCGGGGCTTCCACCGCGGCCCCGCTGCGAGGTGGGTCCGGCTGCAGCATCAACGCCTCGGCGGGCGGCCCCGCACCTGCTGCACGGCGATCCGCTCCTGCGGGGCCTGACGGAACACCACGCGCACCGACGATGCCACCTGACGCGGCTGGTAGAACAAACGGATTCCGAGGTGGTGAACCGCCCGATCGCCACATCCGACTGGCTGATCCTGCTCAACCACTCGAGCGATCGGCGCGATGGCGTCCCGTACGGGATTCGAACCCGTGTTACCAACGTGAAAGGCTGGTGTCCTAGGCCTCTAGACGAACGGGACGCAGCGGCCTGCCAACGGCCGCCGGTGGGTAGCCGACCCTCCCCCGGGGGTCAAGCACCGTTCCGAGTCCCCGGCCCCTGTCCGGCCTCAGGCGACCGCGGCATCGGAGAGGACGAAGCACGGGCTGACGGATCCGTTCCACTCCTCGGACCGCAAATGCCCAGCCAGGTGCAGCGGCAGAGCCGACCGCCCCAGCAGCGTCTCCGCCAGCGCCCCTTCGCGCGCGCGGAACAGCATCGCCTTCAGGCGCGGCCCGCCGCCCTCGCCTTCCACGAAGGCGCGGATCACGGTCGCCTCCCGCCCGACGCGATCGGCCCGCACGACGCGGGCGTGCTGCAGCACCAGCACCGGCTCCTCGTTGCCGGGCCCGAAGGGCGCCAGCCGCTCCAGGTGCCGCGCCAGGTCCGTGTTGGCGCCCGGCACGGCGACCGCGGCCTCCACCCTCAGATCCGCCGCACTGGGAAGCGTCGCCGCCGCGGCCAGCCGCTCGTCGAGGAAGGCGGCGAACGCCTCCAGGCGGTCCTCGGGCAGCGAGAAGCCGGCCGCCATCGGATGACCGCCCCCGGTGGTGAGCAGTCCGGACTGCCGCGCGGCGATGATCGCCGATCCGAGGTCGATTCCGGCCACGGAACGGCCGGAGCCCTTGGCGACCCCGTCCGCGATCCCGGCGACGCAGGCCGGCCGGTTGAAGCGTTCCTTGATGCGGCCGGCGACGATGCCGACCACGCCCGGATGCCAGCCCGCCCCGCTGACCACCAGCGCGGCGCGTCCCGCCCCCGCTTGGCGTTCGGCTTCCTGCAGCGCGGCCTCGAGCATGGAGGACTCGACCTCCTGCCGCTGGCGGTTCACGCCATCGAGCCGTGCGGCGAGCGCGGCGGCCTCGACCGGATCCTCGGTGAGCAGCAGCCGCAGCCCGAGATCGGCCGCGTCGATCCGCCCCGCGGCGTTGATGCGCGGCCCGATCCCGAAGCCGCAGGACATGGCGGAGGGGCTGGTGCGGACCTGCGCCACGTCGAGCAGGGCGGCGATGCCGGGCCGGGCGCGGCGGCCCATGACCTTCAGGCCCTGGCGCACCAGCGCGCGGTTCACCCCGGTCAGCGGCATCACATCGCAGACGGTCGCCAACGCGACGAGGTCGAGCAGCCCGATCAGGTCGGGTTCCGGCCGTTGCGCGAAGGCGCCGCGGCGGCGCAGCGCCCGCACCGTGGCGACCGCCGCCATGAACGCGACCGCGGCGGCGCATAGCGTCTGCAGGCCGGACCGGTCGTCCAGCCGGTTCGGATTGACCGTCGCCAGCACCGGCGGCGGCGGCCCCTCGGCCTTGTGGTGATCCAGCACGATCACGTCGGCGGACCCGGCCAGCACGGCAAGCGCCTCGGCCGCGGCGGTGCCGCAATCGACGCAGACCACCAGCGACGCGCCGCGTGCGGCGAGCCCCGCGAGCGCCGGACCGTTCGGCCCGTACCCCTCGAGCATGCGGTCCGGCACGTGGTGGTGCACCGTGCAGCCCAGGCTGCGCAGCAGCGTCACCATCAGCGCCGCGCTGCACGCCCCGTCCACGTCGTAGTCGCCGAACACGCCCACGGTTTCGCCCGCAACCACCGCGTCGGCCAGACGGTCCGCTGCGACGTCCATGTCCGCCAGCACCGACGGGTCGGGCAGCAGCGCGCGCAAGGTCGGTTCGAGGAAATGGCCGGCACCGTCCAGATCAATGCCGCGTGCGGCGAGAAGACGGCCGACGATCTCCGGCACGCCCATGCGCTGGGCGATCCCAAAAGCGACCCGATCCTCCCCCGCCCGCCACACCCAGCGCCGCCCGCTCAAGCTGCGGGCGACGCCGAGGGCGGGTTCGCTCACGTGGGCGCCCTCACGTGGGCGTCCTCACGTAGGCGCCCAGGTCTTCTGCTCGAAATTGTGGTGCGCCTCGACGTAGCGGACGGTGCCCGACTTGCTGCGCATCACCACGGAATGGGTGACGGCGCCGGTGCCGAAGCGCTTCACGCCGCGCAGCATCGCGCCCGAGGTGACGCCGGTCGCCGCGAACATCACGTCGCCCTTCGCCATTTCCTCACAGGTGAAGACGCGGTTCGGGTCGGCATGGCCCATCTGGCGCACGCGCTCGATCTGGTCGGGGCTTTCGTAGAGCAGCTTGCCCTGCATCTGCCCGCCCACGCAACGCAGCGCCGCGGCGGACAGCACGCCCTCCGGCGCGCCGCCGGAGCCGAGATAGATGTCGACCAGCGAGTCGGGCATGGTGGTGGCGATCACGCCGGCCACGTCGCCGTCACTGATCAGCATGATGCGCGCCCCGGCTTCGCGCACCTGGGCGATCAGCTCCTTGTGGCGGTCGCGGTCGAGGATGCAGGCGACGAGGTCGGACACGTCGCACTTCTTCGCTTTCGCGAGGTTCTTCAGGTTGGAGGCGACGGGCGCGTCGAGGTCGACCACGCCCTCGGGCAGGCCACCGCCGACGGCGATCTTCTCCATGTAGATGTCGGGCGCGTGCAGGAAGTTGCCGCGTTCGGCGAGCGCGATGGTGGCGAGCGCGTTGGGCCCGCCCTTCGCGGTGAGGGTCGTGCCCTCGAGCGGGTCGACGGCGATGTCCATGGCGGGACCGCCCTTGCCGACCTTCTCGCCGATATAGAGCATCGGCGCCTCGTCCATCTCGCCCTCGCCGATCACGACCAGGCCGTCGATCTCGATCGTGTCGAAGGCCTTGCGCATGGCCTCGACGGCGGCGCCATCGGCTTCGTTCTTCTTGCCGCGGCCGATCCAGCGGGAGGCGGCGACGGCGGCGGCCTCGGTCACCCGGACCAGCTCGAGCGCCAAGTTGCGGTCGGTGACGACGACGTCACGTCGGCGCGGCTGGGTGGGGGCGTCCATGGGTTTCCTCCTGACCGGGGATGATTCGGCCGGGAGGGTAGCACGGGGCATGCCCGGCCCACCACGGGGCCGCCTACCCCGCCTCGATCCGGATCAGCGTCGGTGCCTCGAGCACCGCATCCAGCCCGCCGATCCGTTCCAGCGCCGCGCCCATCCGCCGCTCTTCCGTCTCGTGCGTCACCAGCACGACCGGCACCGCTTCCCCGGGGCTGCGTCCCCGCTGCAGCATCGACTCCAGCGAAATCCCATGATCACGCAGCACCGCCGTCACGTCCGCGATCACGCCCGGCCGGTCCACCACCATCAGCCGCAGGTAATACGCACCGACATGCGCGCTCATGGGCACGGACGGCGCCCCCGACAGCGACTCCGCCGCCGCACCCCAGACGGGGGTGAACCGGTTGCGCGCGAGATCCACCAGGTCCGCAACCACGGCCGAGGCGGTCGGGCCGGCGCCGGCCCCGCGGCCCTCCAGCATCACACGCCCGACGAAGTCGCCTTCCGCCACCACCGCGTTGAACACGCCGTCCACGCGCGCGATCGGCGCCGCCTGTGGCACCATGCACGGATGCACGCGCGCCGCGATCCCGCCGCTCTCCACCTGCTGCGCCAGGCCCAGCAGCTTGATCCGGTAGCCGAGTTCGGTCGCGAAGGCGATGTCGAGCGCGGAGATGCGGCGAATGCCCTCGACATGCACCGCATCGAATGCGACCGGCCGGCCGAATGCGAGCGCCGCCAGGATGGCGAGCTTGTGCGCCGCATCCACGCCGTCGATGTCGAAGGACGGATCGGCCTCGGCGTAGCCCAGCTTCTGCGCGTCGGCGAGCACCTCGGCGAACTCCCGCCCGCGTTCGCGCATCTGCGTCAGGATGTAGTTGCAGGTGCCGTTGAGGATGCCGGCGATGCGGGCGATGCGATTGCCCGCAAGGCCCTCGCGCAGCGCCTTGATGACCGGAATACCGCCCGCGACCGCCGCCTCGAAGGCGAGCGGCACGTTCCGCGTCTCCGCGGCCGCGGCCAGCGCGGCGCCATGCACCGCGAGCATGGCCTTGTTCGCGGTCACCACCGGCTTGCCCGCGGCGATCGCGGCCTCGACCAGGGCGCGGGCCGGCCCGTCAGACCCGCCGATCAGTTCGACGACGACGTCGACCTCCGGGTCGGCGGCCAGCGCCACCGGGTCCTCGTACCAGCGCAGACCGGCGAGCGGGATGCCGCGATTCTTCGACCGGTCCCGCGCGGAGACGGCCGTGACGGCGATCGGCCGGCCGGCGCGGGCGGCGACGATCGACGCGTTGTCGCGCAGCAGGGTCAGCACCCCGGTCCCGACGGTGCCCAGGCCGGCGACGGCGACGGAAAGCGGGCGGGTCATTGCGAGGCGGTCTCCGACACGACGGGGGCGGCCACGTTGGAGCCGGCCTGCAGGAAGCCGCGGATGTTCCGGATGGCCTGGCGCAGCCGCTGCGTGTTCTCGACCAGCGCGATGCGCACATGGCCGTCGCCATGCTCGCCGAAACCCAGGCCCGGCGCGACCGCGACCTTGGCGCGGGCCAGCAGCAGCTTGGAGAACTCGACGCTGCCCAGCGAGGCGTATTTCGGCGGGATCGGCGCCCAGGCGAACATGGACCCCTCGGGGCACGGCATGTCCCACCCGGCCTGCGCCAGCCCCTTGATCAGCACGTCGCGGCGTTCGCGATACAACGTCCGCATCTGTTCGACGCAGTCCTGCGGGCCCGTCAGCGCGGCGGCGGCGGCCACCTGGATCGGCGTGAAGGCGCCGTAGTCGAGATACGACTTCATCCGCGTCAGCGCGTTGATCAGCCGCGGATTGCCGGCCGCGAATCCCATGCGCCAGCCCGGCATGGAATAGGTCTTGGACAGCGAGGTGAACTCGACCGCGATGTCCTTCGCCCCCGGCACCTGCAGGATCGAAGGCGGGACCTTGTCGCCGAAATAGATCTCGGCGTAGGCGAGGTCGGACAGGATCCAGATCTCGTGCCGGCGCGCGAAGGCGACGATCTCCCGGTAGAAGTCGAGATCGGCCAGGTATGCGGTCGGGTTGGACGGGAAGTTCACGATCAGCGCCGTCGGTTTCGGCACCGAATGCCGCACCGCGCGGTCGAGCGCGCGCAGCATCTCCTCGTCGGGCGTCGCCGGGATGGAGCGGACCGCGGCGCCCGCGATGATGAAGCCGAACTGGTGGATCGGATAGGACGGGTTCGGCACCAGGATCGTGTCGCCGGGGCTGGTGATCGCGGCCGCGAGGTTGGCGAGCCCTTCCTTCGAGCCCAGCGTCGCCACGACCTCGGTCTCGGGGTCGAGCTTCACGTCGAAGCGGCGCGCGTAATAGGCCGCCAGCGCCTTGCGCAGCCCGGGGATACCCTTGCTGACCGAGTAGCGATGGCTGCGCGGATCCTGCACCGTCTCGACCAGCTTGGCGACGATGTGCGGCGGCGTGGGGCTGTCGGGATTGCCCATGCCGAGGTCGATGATGTCCTCCTGCGCGGTGCGCGCCTTCGCCTTGGCCGCGTTCACCTCGGCGAAGACGTAGGGCGGCAGGCGGCGGATGCGATGGAACTCGCCGGAGGACTCGGTGCTCATGACGCGCCTTTCGGGGGCTCTGGGAAACGCTACTGTAGCAAAAGCAGCCGCGCGCCGCGACCGGCGGCTTCGGCGCCCACGCGCACCGCGCTCTGCGGCACGCCAGCCGCCGTCAGCGCGTTCGCGATCGCCTGGGCCCGCGACAGGCCGAGGCTGAGCGCCGCGGTCTGCGCCGCGACGTCCGAACCGGTCGCGTCGCCGTAGCCGGTCACCACGATCGTGGACGATCCGCGGCTCGATGCGAATTGCTTCACCGACGCCGCGGCCTCGGGCGAGAGCGCGGCGGAGCCGGGGGCGAAGCCGACCCGCGCGCCACCGCCGGCCGGAGCGGCGGTCGCGGGCGCCTGGGCCGGCGCGGCCGACGGCGGGCTGCCCGCGGCGGCGGCACGGGGCGGCGGGCCGCCCGGCAAACCGATCTCCGGGGTCGCACCGGCGCTGGTCCCGGGCGAGCCGGGGGTGCCGGGCGCGGGCGCCGCCGGCACGGGCGTCAGGACGTCCGGCGTGCCGGTGCGCGGCAGCGGCTCCGCGGTGGTGGGCGCTCCGGCCGCGGGCGGGGGCGTGAGCGGCCCGGCGGACGAGGTCGCTGCACCCGCGGAGGCGCCTGCGGCGCGCTGCGGCGCCGCCGCGGCCGGTGCGGGCGGAGCCGCGGGGGTCGCGGCCGGTGCGGCGGGCGACGGCGCGGCCTGCACCGCGGCCGGCGCACCCGGGGCCGGTGGCGGCGGCGCGGGGTTCATGCCGGGGACCGCTGCCGGCGGCGCTGCGAGCGGGGCCGCTTCGACGGCGCCCCGCGGCGCGCGGGCAGGCGGCGGCGCGATCTCGGCTCGGTCCGGAGGGGCCGCCGCCGTCCCGCCCGCGGCCGAACGCTGACCGGGCGGCGCGGATGCCGCGGGCAAGGACGCGCTCGCCTGGCCGGCGGGCGCGGGCGGCGGCGCAGGAGGCGGCGGGCTCAGCGTGTTGGCCCCGAACAGGCCGGGCGAGGCGGCGGGCGACGAGGGGTCGGGCAGCGGGGCCGCCTCGGCGGTGTGCTGCGCATTGGTCCGGTCCGCCACCAGCGCGGCCGTCAGCTGCTTCATCGCATCCTTGTCCGGCGGCGCGGGGCGGCTCGGCACCGTCGCGAGATTCGGATACGGCGCGTCCGCGCCCGGCGGGGCCGGCCGCTCCTCCGCGATCTTCCCACCCTCGAGGTTGTGCCACCAGTCGACGGGATTGAGCGAACTCTTCCCCGAACTGCAGCCGGCCAGAAGCGCGACCGCGGGCAGCAGCAGCATCGACGGCCGAAGCCGAGTGGGGGACATCGACGGCCGAAGCCGCGTGGGGGACATCGACGGATGAAGCCGCGTGGGGGACAGGCTCACCGCCGATGGGCACGACGGCCCGCCCGCAGGCGTCGGCGCTCCGTGGCCCGCACGGAACCGAACCTGCGTTTCCGGAGCCGACCGGTCCGCTTGAACGCATGTCCGCACGCCACTAGGTTGCCGGCCTCTTACCTCGATCACCATATGTCGGACCCGCTCCACGCTGCCGGCGGCCTGTGTAGCCGGTGGTGCTGCCGACGCAAAGGATGCCCGCATGGCCCCCCGGGAGAAGACGACCGAGACGACCGCCGAGAAATCCGCCCCGAACACCGCCGACGCCGCCCCGCGTCCCGGTGATTTCCGCCTTCCGGACCCGGCGGCGGTCGGCCGCTCGATGGCCGACATCGCCGAACGCTCCCAGCGCATCGTCGCGGAATGGCTCAAGCGCCAGAGTTCCGAGGAACCACAGGCCGATCCGCTCAACATCGGCCATGCCTTCCTCGAGATGACCACGCGCATGATGGCGAATCCGGCGCGCCTCATGCAGGCGCAGCTCGGATTCTGGCAGGACTACATGACGCTGTGGCAGAACACCGCGCGGCGCGTCATGGGGATGGAGCAGGCGCCGGTGATCGACGCCCCCTCCTCCGACCGGCGGTTCAAGGACGACGCCTGGAAGGAGAACGAGGTCTTCGACTTCATCAAGCAGTCCTACCTGCTCTCCGCCCGCTTCGTGCAGGACGTGGTGCGCCAGGTCGACGGGCTCGACCCGAAGACCGCGCAGAAGGTCGACTTCTACGCCCGCCAGTTCATCGACGCGATGAGCCCGTCCAACTTCCTGCTGACGAACCCCGAGGTGCTGCGCAAGACCGCCGAGACAGGCGGCGAGAACCTGCTGAAGGGGCTCAACAACCTGCTCGCGGATCTCGAGCGGGGCCGCGGCAAGCTGTCCATCAAGATGACGGACATGGACGCCTTCAAGGTCGGGCAGAACATCGGCGTCTCGCCCGGCAAGGTCGTCTTCCAGAACGACCTGATGCAGCTGATCCAGTACACGCCCGCGACCGACAAGGTGCTGAAGCGGCCGCTGCTGATCGGGCCGCCCTGGATCAACAAGTTCTACATCCTGGACCTGCGGCCGAAGAACAGCTTCGTCCGCTGGGCCGTCTCCCAGGGCCATACCGTCTTCGTCATCTCCTGGGTGAATCCGGACGAGAAGCTCGCCGAGAAGGGCTTCGACGATTACATGCGGGAAGGCTACCTCGCCGCCCTCGACGCGATCGAGCAGGCGACCGGGGAGCGCGAGGTCAACGCGATCGGCTACTGCCTGGGCGGAACCCTGCTCGCCAGCACGCTCGCCTACATGGCGGCGATGAAGGACGAGCGCATCAAGACCGCCACCTTCTTCGTCACCATGATGGACTTCCGCGAAGCCGGGGAGCTCGGTGTCTTCATCGATGAAGAACAGCTCAAGTCGCTGGAAGACAAGATGGCCAAGCGCGGCTTCCTCGAAGGCAGCGAAATGGCCACCACCTTCAACATGCTGCGGGCCAACGACCTGATCTGGTCGTTCGTGGTCAACAATTATTTGCTGGGCAACGATCCGTTCCCGTTCGACCTGCTGTACTGGAATGCCGACAGCACCCGCATGCCGGCGCGCATGCACAGCTTCTACCTGCGCAAGATGTACCAGCAGAACCTGCTGGCGAAGCCCGGCGGCATCACGCTCGCCGGCGTGCCGATCGACCTCGGCGCCGTCAAGACCCCGGCCTATTTCCTCTCCACCCGCGAAGACCACATCGCGCCGTGGAAATCGACCTATCGCGGCACCCAGCTCCTCGGCGGGCCGAAGCGCTTCGTGCTCGCCGCCTCCGGGCACATCGCAGGTGTGGTGAACCCGCCCGAAGGCGGCAAGTACAGCCACTGGATCAACGAGGACCTGCCGCCCGAGGCCGAAGGCTGGCTGCAGGGCGCCACCGAGATGGCCGGCTCCTGGTGGCCGGACTGGCACCGCTGGGTCACCGCCCAGGGCAAGGCCCAGGTTCCCGCGCGGCAGCCCGGCGACGGGAAGCTCCCCGTCCTCGAGGACGCGCCCGGCAGCTACGTCCAGGTGCGGCTGAGCTGAGGCGGGGATGCGACCCGCCGCGGCGGACGACGCCAAGTCTCTGTCACCGGACGGCGAGGGCCGCCTGACCGGCGAACTCGCCGCCCGCTTCGCGCGCATCGCGCTCGGACATGTCGGGCGGGAGTATCCGAACAACCCGGATCATGCCCTGGCGGGCCCCGAGGACGCGCTGACGCCGCGCGCGCTGCACCCGATCTTCTACGGCAGCTATGACTGGCATTCCTGCGTCCACAGCCACTGGATGCTCGCCCACCTGCTGCGCCGCTTCCCCGATGCCGTCCCGGCCGACGAGATCCGCGCGCTGTTCGACGACCGCTTCACGCCGCGGAAGGTCGCGGCCGAGTGCGCCTATTTCGCCCGCCCGACCGCGCGCGGCTTCAAGCGCCCCTATGGCTGGGCCTGGCTGCTCGCCCTCGCCGCCGAACTCGGGCGGCATCCCGCGCCATGGGCCGCGACGCTCGCCCCGCTCACGCAGGTGATCGTGGAGCGGGTGCGCGCCTTCCTGCCGCTCGCGGTCTACCCAATGCGGGTGGGCACGCATTTCAACACCGCCTTCGCGCTCCGCCTGTTCGCCGACTGGGCGGAGGCCAGCGGCGATGGGGCCCTTCTCGACCTGCTGCGCGACACCGCCCGCGGCTGGTATGGCCAGGACGTGGATTGCCCGGCCTGGGGCGAGCCGGGGCTGGACGAGTTCCTCTCGCCCTCCCTGATCGAGGCCGAGTGCATGCGGCGCCTGCTCCCCGCCGGCGAGTTCGGCCCGTGGTTCGACCGGTTCTTCCCCCGGCTCGCGGCGGGCGAACCCGCGACGCTGTTCCGCCTGCCGCGCGTCACCGACCGCACCGACGGCAAGATCGCGCATCTCGACGGTCTCGCACTGAGCCGCGCCTGGTGCTGGCGCGAACTCGGCCACGCGCTCCCTGCCGGGGATCCCCGTCGTGACCGCGCCGCGGCGAGTGCGGCGGCGCATCTTGCCGCCGCCCTCCCCCATGTCGCCGGCGACTACATGGGGGAGCACTGGCTGGCGAGCTTCGCCGTGCTCGCGCTGGAGGCGCCGAACGCGGACTGAGGACACGCCTCGCCACGCCCCCGTCCCACCCACGTGCACGCCTGGGGCGGCGCCGCGACCGCCATCGGTTCGGTGACTTGGCGGGCATGGCGAAGCCCGGCATGGTCGCGGCGATCCGTCGTGGAGACCCGGTTGAGCTTCCTGAGCAGCCTCGTCGCAGCCTTCCTCGTGGGGTTCCCCGCCCTCGTCTCCATCGTCAATCCGTTGGGCGGCGCGCTGATCTACAGCCAGGTCACGGCCGATCGCAGCCATGCGGATCGCCAGGCGCTCGCCTGGCGGGTCGCCTTCTACTCGGCAATGGTCATGCTGACCGCGCTGTGGATCGGGGCCACCCTGCTGGGGTTCTTCGGCGTCAGCATCGAAGCGCTGCGGATCGGCGGCGGCCTCGTGGTCGCGGTCAGCGGCTGGCGCCTGCTCACCAACGCCGACCAGGAACACGACCGCAAGCAGGAACAGGCGCTGCCGGCCTCGGGCGCCGCCGACGTCGCCTTCTTTCCCCTGACCATTCCGTTCACCGCCGGGCCCGGCACGATCTCGGTCGCGATCACCCTGAGTGCGACGCGGCCCTACCATGATCCGGCGCTGGCCTATCTGATCGGCATCTCCGGCGCGGCGCTCGCCGTCGCGGCGGCCATCGGGCTCTGCTACGCCTCGGCCGACCGGCTGGTGGACCTGCTGGGACCCGCCCGCGCGCGGATCCTGACGCGGCTCACCGCCTTCCTGCTGCTGTGCATCGGCGTGCAGATCCTGATCACAGGTGTGCGGGAAGTGCTGCACGGGGCATTGCAGCTCCACCCGTGACCGAAGCGCGGGCCGGCGCGGCGGCGCGTGGCGAGCCGGACCGAAGCCGAAGCCGAAGCCGAAGCCGAAGCCGAAGCCGAAGCCGAAGCCGAAGCCGAAGCCGAAGCCGAAGCGACGCATCGTCGCGGAGGCGCCATCGTTCAAGCCGCCGCCGCTGCGAACCTCTATCACCATCCCCGATCGCAATCGGAAGAGAGGACCCAATGAGCTTCGTCACCACCGCAGACGGCACGCGCATCTTCTACAAAGACTGGGGCCCGAAGGACGCGAAGCCGATCGTCTTCTCGCATGGCTGGCCGCTCTGCGCGGATGCCTGGGACGGGCAGATGCTGTTCCTGCTGCAGAGCGGCTTCCGCGTCGTGGCGCATGACCGGCGCGGGCATGGCCGCTCCGACCAGCCGGCCACCGGCAACGACATGGACACCTATGCCGACGACCTGGCGGCGGTGATGGATGCGCTCGACATCAAGGGCGCGATGTTGGTGGGCCACTCCACCGGCGGCGGCGAGGTCGCGCACTATATCGGCCGCCACGGCACGAAGCGCGTCGCCAAGGCGGTGCTGATCGGGGCCGTGCCGCCGGTCATGGTCTCCACGCCGGAATGGCCGAACGGGCTCGACATCTCGGTGTTCGACGGCATCCGCAAGAGCGTGCTCGACAACCGCTCGAACTTCTATCTCGAGCTCGCGGTGCCGTTCTTCGGCATGAACCGGCCGGGTGTTGCGGTGAACGAGGGCCTGCGCCTCACCTTCTGGAACCAGGGCATGATGGGCGGGATCCTCGGCCAGTACGCCTGCGTCCACGAGTTCTCGGAGGTCGACTACACCGAGGACCTGCGCAAGTTCGACGTGCCGACGCTGATCATCCACGGGTCGGACGACCAGATCGTGCCGATTGCGCATGGCGGAGCACTCAGCTCCAAGATCGTGAAGGGTGCGGTCTACAAGGTCTACGAAGGCGCCCCGCACGGACTCGCCGCCACGCACCAGGACAAGCTGAACGCCGACCTGCTGGCGTTCGCCAAGGCCTGATCGCCACGTCGATGGGGGCGGCCGACGCTCCCATCGCGCGCAGGTCTGCGCTCACCGCCGGCGGCGGCGCTGCCCTTGGAGTCCCCGGCTGACCGGGATCAGGCCGCGACCTTCGTGGCGCGGGCGAAGCGGGACAGGCGGAACGGCGCCGGATCCACGACCGGCGCATCGCCCGCGACGAGGTCCGCCATCAGCCGCCCCGCCGCCGGGCCGATCCCGAAGCCGTGCCCCGAGAAGCCGGAGGCGATGAAGAAGCCGGGCACGCCGCCGACCCGGTCGATCACCGGCACGGCGTCCGGCGTCACGTCCATCAGCCCGCCCCAGCTCTGCACCGCCTGCGCTTGGGCGAAGACCGGGAAGGCGGCGGCGAGCGCACGTTTGCCCTCCTCCAGCACCGCGGCGCGCGGCGTCGGATCGAGCACGCGCATCGCCTCGAACGGCGTCGACTCGTCGAGCGACCAGCGGCGCTTCGTCCGCCACTCCTCCCAGAAACGGGCGCCGAAGCGCAGCCGGATCTCGTGCCGGTTCTCCCGCAGGCGGGGGAAGAAATCGGCCAGCAACCGGAAATGATCCGGCGTGATGTCGGCGACGTTCGCGTTGCGCCGCGCGATCGAGTAGCCGCCGTCCAGCCGCTTGCGGAAGGCGAAGATGGAGCCGCCGGCCGAGGACTCCGGTCCCCCCGGCAGCGGGGCGGTGCGGAACACCGACCCGAGGACCTTGAGCGCCGGGAAGTCGATGCCGGTGTTGCCGGCGAACAGCCGCGACCACGCCCCGCCCGCGAGCACCGCGCTGTCGCAGGCGATGCGGCCCTTCTCCGTGACGACACCCACGACACGCCCGCCCGCGAGGTCGAGGCCGCGCACCGCGCAATCGGTGAAGATCTGCGCCCCATGCGCCCGCGCCGCCTCGGCGATTGCGGGTGCCGCCAGGGCCGGTTCGGCCCGCCCGTCGGTCGGGGTATGCAGGCCGGCGACGAAGGGGGCGACCATGCCGGGCATCACCTCGGTCAACGCCTCGCCCCGCAGCACATGCGCGTCGACCTGGTACTGACGCGCCTCCTCGAGCCAGGCTTCCTGGGTGGCAAGCTCCTTCTCGGTCTCGCAGAGATAGACGATGCCGCATTGCCGGAAGCCGGTCTCCCGCCCGACCCGCTCGTTCATGCCGCGCCAGAGCTTCAGGCTCTCGATCGAGAGCGGGATCTCGGCGACGTCACGCCCCATGGTGCGGCACCAGCCCCAGTTGCGGCTGGATTGCTCGCCGCCGATGCGCCCTTTCTCGCAGAGCACGACCGGGATGCCCTTCTCGGCCAGGAACAGGGCGGTGCAGACCCCGATGATGCCGCCGCCGATGACGACGACGCTGGTGCGGGCGGGAAGGGTCGCGTCCGAGGCGACCGGCTCGACGGGAGGAGACATGCGGGGACTATAGGATCGTCCGGTCCCGAGCGGAACGGGCGTTCGCCGGATCGCCTCAGACGACTTGTGCCTACGGGCGGCTCCGTTCGTGCTGGGAGCGGCAGCTTTGATTCAACACAGAGTTGAGGCGAGGTGAGGCGAGCCACGGAGGGAGCGGTGGGGAGCGACCGTTCTTGCGATCGCAACCTCACCTGGACTGGCAGCGCATGCGCCCGCCCTTCAGCTCGGATCCTCCTTCCCGTCGGGCTCTCGCACGTGCGAAGGTCGGGCTTCCTCCGTGTCTCGGCTCACCGCGCCTCAACTCTGTGTTGAGATCAAAGCTCCTCCGCTCGGCACGGCCCCCTCACCGTGAAGCCGACCCAGCCGGTCGATTGTGAGAGCCCGCGACTGAACCCGCGCACGCTCGCGGGTCCCCCCTTTGCCCCCCGCCGCCCCTCGCCTACGCTTCCTGCTGCACTGCACACGGGGACGGACGCATGGCCTGGCGCATCGGTGTGGATTCCGGCGGCACCTTCACCGACGTCTGCCTGTTCGACGACAGCTCCGGCCAGGTCGTGGTCTGGAAAGTCTCCTCCACGCCCGACGATCCCTCCCGCGGCATCGCGCAGGGCGTGGCCGAAGGGGTGGACCGCGTCGGCGCCGCCCCCGGCGCGGTCGGCTATTTCGGCCACGGCACCACGGTCGCCACGAACGCGCTGATCCAGCACCGCGGCGTGCGCACCGGCCTGATCACCACCGAGGGGTTCCGCGACCTGCTCGAGATCGGCCGCCAGAAGCGCCCCGACCTCTACGACCTGCAGATCGAGAAGCCGCCCACGCTGGTGCCCCGCGACCTGCGGCTCGAAGTGCCGGAGCGGCTGCGCCATGACGGCACCGTCGAGATCCCGTTCGAGGCCGAAGCGTTCCGCGCCGCGGTCCGCAGACTGAAGGACGCGGGCGTGCAGGCGGTCGCCGTCTGCTTCCTCTACAGCTTCGTCCGCCCCGCGCACGAGGAGGACGCCGCCCGCATCCTGGCCGAGGAATTCCCCGAGGCCTTCGCCTGCGTCTCCCACCAGGTCGCGCCCGAGTTCCGCGAGTTCGAGCGCATGTCGACCGCGGTGGTGAACGCCTATCTCGGCCCGGTCATGCGCCGCTACATCACCCGGCTCGGCGATCGGCTGCGCGAGATGGGCATGACCGCGACCCCGCACCTGACGCAGTCGAACGGGGGCGTGATCGGCTTCGACCAGGCGGCGCGGCTGCCGGTACGCACCGTGCTGTCCGGTCCCTCCACCGGCGTGGTGGGCGCGCAGGAGATCGGCAAGATGGTCGGCATCCCCGACCTGATCACCTTCGACATGGGCGGCACCTCCACCGACGTCGCGCTGCTCGCCGGCGGCACCTGCCGGCTCGCCAGCGAGGCCGTGGTGCACGGCTACCCGATCAAGGCGCCGATGCTCGACATCCACACGGTGGGCGCGGGCGGCGGCTCGATCGCCTTCATCGACAATGGCGGGCTGCTGAAGGTCGGGCCGCGCAGCGCCGGCGCCGATCCCGGGCCGGTCTGCTACGGACGCGGCAACACCGAGGCGACGGTCACCGACGCCAATGTCGTGCTGCAGACGCTGAACCCGACGCACCTGCTGGGCGGGCGCATGGCGGTCCGCCAGGACCTCGCCCGCGCCGCCATCGAACGCCTCGCCACGCCCCTGGGAATGGACCCGATGGCGACGGCGCAAGGCATCATCTCGGTGGTCACGGCCAACATGGCGCGCGCCATCCGGGTGATCTCGGTGCAGCGCGGCCATGATCCGCGCGACTACACGCTGGTCGCGTTCGGCGGCGCCGGCCCGCTGCACGCGGCGCGGCTCGCCAAGGAGCTCGAGATCAGTCGCATCCTCGTGCCGCGCACGCCGGGAATCCTGTGCGCCATGGGCCTGCTGCTCACCGACCTGCGCGCCGACTTCGCGACCACGCGGCTGTCCACCCTCGGCCAGGCGGCGCTTGCGCCGATGGAGGCGGCGTTCGCCGATCTCGCCCATCGCGCCGACGCGTGGTTCGCGGAGGAACACATCGCCCCGGACGCACGCCGCCTCACGCGCACCGTCGACATGCGCTACGCCGGGCAGAACTACGAGCTGCCCATCCCCGTGCCCGAGGGCCCGATCGGCCCCGCCACGCTCGACGCGCTCGCCGAAGGCTTCGCCACCGCGCATCGGCGCATGTACGGCTTCGTGGCGGAGGGGGAGCCCGTGCAACTGGTCACCTTCCGCGTCGAAGCCGCCGGCCTCGTGCCGAAGGCGCGCTTCACGCCGCAGGAGGATGCCGGCCCGGACGCCTCCGCCGCCATCATGGCGACGCGCGAGGTCTGGATGCCGGAAGCCGGCGGCTTCGTCCCCTGCCCCGTCTACGACCGCGACAGGCTGCGCGCCGGCAACGTCATCCGAGGCCCCGCGATCGTCGAGCAGATGGACGCGACCACCGTCGTGCTGCCCGACATGAAGGCGCGCGTCGAACCCTATCTCAATCTGATTCTGGAGGCGGCGTCGCGCTAAGAAATCAAATATCACTGGGGAAGCTATGACCGAGATCAAGGTGGTTGCGGGGGATATACTTGCAGTTCCGGCAGATGTTCTGGTGCTCAAATTCGCCGGTGCACGCTATGGAGTTGATGAGACTGTCGCCACGATTTTGGAGGCGTGGCAGCCACGCCCTCTGAAAGAGGGGGAATCCCAACTTGTGGAGCATACGTCTTCGCGAATCCGCGCGCAAAAGGTCCTATTCATCGGCGTTGCAGATCTACACAATTTCCGTTATCGAGAAATCCGAGAGTTTGGTAGAGAAATCATCAGCGTTGGATCTCGGCTGGCCTCGAGCCCTGAAATCATAGCTACGACACTTCACGGGACCAACTATGGTTTAGATGAACAAGAAGCGTTCTTGGCCCTTTATCAAGGCATAATAGACGGACTCGCGGAATTTGATCACAGGATCAAGGAGGTATTGATTGTAGAACGTGAGGCGTCTTTGGCGAAAAGGCTTAAACGCTACGCCAGCCGCCCCTTTCTGCTTCAGCATAAGCCGCCGAACACTAAACAGAACAAACCTCTACATACCTTACAGAATTCTCTTTCGATCGAGCTTCCTGTGGGTGAGTTGTCAGAAGCCAAACCACACATCTTTGTAGCCATGCCATTTGCAGATGTATATCGGGATGAGTGGGAAATCGGAATTCAAGAGGCGGTCCAAGAAATCGATTATCTCTGCGAGAGATTAGACGCAACTCCGTATATTGGGGACGTATTGCAGAGAATCAAAGATCGTATAGACACATGCGGTCTTGTTATTGCATTATTAACAGGCGCTAATACAAACGTGTATCTTGAGATTGGATATGCTTGGGGTCGCGGTAAACCGACAGTCCTGTTGGTCAAAAAGGGTGACAGCGTCAGTTTCGACGTTCGGGGGCAGAGATACATTGAATATGCAAGTATCGCCGAGATGCGGCAGAAACTGCGGACAGAGTTGCGCAACTTGAGGACGCAGAAGGCAATATGATTAGCTCTGGGAGCGCTCGAGTGACTATACCCGTCAGCCCCCCATCCATCCGCGTCGACCCGATCACCGTCGAGGTGATCGGCAGCGCGCTCGCCTCCATCGTCGAGGAAATGGGCGAGGCGCTGATCCGCGCCTCCTACTCCACCAACATCAAGGAACGCCGCGACTGCTCGACCGCGCTGTTCGACCTCGAGGGGCGCACGCTCTGCCAGGCCGAACACATCCCGATGCATCTCGGCAGCTTCCTCGACCTGATCCCGCACATCATGAAGCGGCACCCGGTCGAGCAGATGCAACCCGGCGACGTGTTCTGCGGCAACGACGCCTATGAGGGCGGCGGCACCCACCTCCCCGACATCGTGCTGGCCGAACCCGTGTTCGTGGATGGCCGCATCACCGCCTGGGCGGTCAACCTCGCGCATCACGCGGACTTCGCCGATCGCGGCCATGCGCACATCTACCAGGAAGGGCTGCGCATCCCGCCCATCCGCCTCTACCGCGCGGGCGAGCTGCAGACCGACGTGCAGGAGCTGATCCTGCTCAACTGCCAGGTCCCGCGTGAGCGCCTGTCCGACCTGCGCGCCCAGATGGCCGCGAACCGGCTCGGCGTGCAGCGGCTGCAAGCGCTATGCGCGAAGTATGGCCGCGAGACGGTGCTCGCCGCCGGCTCCGCGCTGCAGGACTACGCCGAACGCAAGATGCGCGCCGGCATCGCGGCGATCCCGGATGGCGAATACCGCTTCGCCGACCGCTACGATTGCCCCGAGATCGACGGCGAGCTCGACATGAGCTGCGTGATCACCGTCAGCGGCGAGACGATGCACCTGCATTTCGACGCGCCGCCGCAAGTGCGCGCCGGGTTGAACATGACCATGACCGCCCTGCTCTCCACCGTGTACTACGCGGTGAAGACGGTGGTGGACCCGACCATCCTGCCCAATGCCGGCCTCGCCCGCCCGCTTTCCGTCACCGCGCCCGCCGGCTCCATCGTCAACTGCACCCATCCCGCCGCCGTCAATGGCCGGCTCGGTCCCTGCCAGCGCGTGGTGGACCTGATCCACGGCGCGCTCGCCCAGGCGGTGCCGGAGCGGGTGACGGCGGCGCATAACGGCGCCTGTTTCTCGATCACCTTCGTGGGTCACCAGCCCAAGGACGGGTCGATCTGGGTCTACCTGGAGACGATCGGCGGCGGCTTCGGCGCCCGCGCGGAGAAGGACGGGCTCGATGGCGTGCACGTCCACATGACCAACACCTCCAACCTCCCGGTCGAGGCGTTGGAGCTCGAATACCCGCTGACGCTGCTGCGCTACGAGTTGGTGGACGGATCGGGCGGGCCCGGCCGGCACCGCGGCGGCATGGGCCTCCGCCGCGTCTACCGCGCCAACCACGACTGCCGCGTCCGCATCGACGGCGCGCGGCTGCTCTCCCAGCCCTGGGGTCTGGATGGCGGCCTGCCCGGCGGCCAGGCGGACATCCGGCTGCATGGCGGCGCGGTGCCGTTCAACCACGGCAACGGCGCGCTGCGGCCGGGCGAGATCATCGAGGTGGTCACCGCCGGATCAGGCGGCTACGGCCCACCGGCGGGCCGCTCGCAAGAGGCGGTGCGGCGCGACGTCGCCGAAGGGCGCATCGACGCCGAGACCGCCCGTATCGTCTACGGCGTGGCATGACGCATGCTTTCCCCTCTCCTCGCGGGAGGGGCCAGGGGAGGGGGTGATCGGGGTTGACGCACCAGCCATGGTGCGAGCGCCCCGATCGCCCCCTCTCCCCACCCCTCTCCCGCAAGGGGAGAGGGAGCTATCGGAGCGGAGGTCATCGGGGTTGGCGCACCAGCCGTCGTGCGAACGCCCCGACAGCCCCCTCTCCCCAACCCTCTCCCGCAAGGGGAGAGGGAGATACATGGAGGCTTCACCGATGACGCTGTCACGCCGCTTGCTGCTGGGGACCGGGGCAGTCCTGCCCTTCCTGCGCCATCCCGCCCGCGCCGCCACCACGCCCGGGAAGCTGGTGTTCGGCCTCTCGGCCTACCCGCCCAGCTTCTCGCCCTGGACCAATTCCGGAACGGCCGCGGCCACCGTCCGGCTCGCGATCCATCGCGGCCTGCTGGGCTACGCACCCGACGGGACCATCCGCGGGGAGCTGGCGGAGAAATGGGAACACGCCGATGACGGCGCCTGGGTGTTCCACCTCCGCGACGCGACGTTCCACAACGGCGCCAAGGTCACCGCCGCCGACGTCGCCTGGTGCATCGAGCAGATCGCGGCCGAGAAATCGACGGCCTACTACCGCGCGCAGATGCAGGCGATCGAGAAGGTCGAAGTGCCGGACGCGAAGACCATCCGCATCACCACCAAGCAGCCGAACGCGATATTTCCGCTGCAGGTGGCGAGCTTCTACCTGCCCATCATCGCCAAGGACTCGCTGAAGGAAGGCCCGTCCGGCATCGGCGCCGGCCCGTTCAAGCTGACCGGGGAGGAGCGCGGCGTCGGCCTCGATCTGGTTGCCTTCGACAAGTATTACCGGCCCGGCCTGCCCAAGGTGAAATCGCTGCGCATGACGGTGTATGCCGACGAGAACCTGCGCGTCGCGGCGTTGCAGGCGGGCGACGTGGACCTGATCGAATACGTGCCCTGGCAGGCGATGCCGAGCATCGAGAAGGACGATCGGCTCGCGCTGCAGACGACCGACGGGCCGTTCATGTACCTGACGTTCAACGTGCGCGCGAAGCCGTTCGACGATCCGCGCATCCGCCAGGCCGTGGCGCATGCGATCAAGCGCGAGGACATCGTGAAGGCCGCCTTCTTCGGTCGCGGCGCGCCGATCGAGGGATTGCCGATCCCGCAAGGCACGCCATTCTACGACCCGGCGCTCTCCAAGGCGCTCGCCTACGACCCGGCCAAGGCCAAGGCGCTGCTGGACGCCGCGGGCCAGGGCGGCGGCTTCGCCTGCAAGCTGCTGGCGACGGCGCAGTACGGGATGCACAAGGACACGGCGGCGGTGGTGCAGCAGCATCTGGCGGCGGTCGGCATCCAGGCGGAACTCGTGCTGCCGGACTGGTCGACGCGGGTCACGCTGGGCAATCGCGGCCAATACGAGATCGCGGTCATGGGCAGCGCCGCCGACAGCAACGACCCGGACGGGCTTGCCCCGTTCCTCGATGGCTCGCTCACCCCCTCCTACAACCGCAGCTACGGGTTCGACGACAAGAAGATCGACGAGCTGCTGGCGGCCGGGCGCGCGGAGTTCGATCCGGCCAAGCGGCGGGAGATCTACACGGAGCTGCAGAAGCGCTGCCTCGAACAGGTGCCGATGGTGGGGCTCTGCTTCCGCTCCCAGGGCTATGGCATGACCAAGGCGGTGACGGGGTTCACCAACATGCCGGGCGCGCTGACTTTCTATTCCGGCACGACGTTCGAGACGACCAGCACGGGCTGAACGACGCCTGTCGCCACCCCGACACGGGGTCCGGCCCGGGTGATCTCGCGGGGTCCGGCCCGGGTGATCTCGCGGCGGATGCCGCCCGGGCGGGTTCCGCGATCTTGCGCCGGATCCGGCGGAGCGCGTGCGGCCAGGTCATGGCGTTCGGACGCGCCCCCGAGGCGGCCCCCCCGCCTTGGCAGCGCGTCCCGCCCATCCCACCTCCAAGGCGGCAACCGCATGGAGGCGGGCATGTTCGGCGTGATCTGCTATCTCCTGTTCCTCGGCGTCGTGGGGGGACTTCTATGGGTGACGCGGGGCAGCGCGCGGGATCGTGCGAGCGCCAATGCCGCCGCGGCGATGCTCGCCGCTCCCCGACACTGACACCGCCAACCGGCGATCTCGGATCGCTCCCAGCAGTCGACAGCAGGGACACGATCCCGGGGCGCCCGCTTCTGACCTGAGCGGGCGCCCGCGCTGCGCCGCCTGGGCACGCCCGATCGAGACCCTTCATCGCTCGGGTGATTACGCTGGCGGCCGGAGCACGCTAGGGTGCCGCCCGCGCCCGCCTGGCGGAATGGTAGACGCAGCGGACTTAAAATCCGCAGCCGTGAGGCGTGGGGGTTCGAGTCCCCCGGCGGGCACCAGGCCACAGCCCCGCCCTCGCCGCCCGCCAGGGCCGCAACCATCGGCGGAGCCGACCGACACCGCCCCGTCGGCGTGCATCAGCGTGCATCAGCGGTTCCATCCGCTTCCTGCAGCAGCCCCACGCGCCGGCAAGCATCACCACGACCGCCTTCCCCCACCGCCTCGTTCTGACGCATACCTCCCCCACCAGAAGGAGCCGCGTGATGAACGACGCCTCGAGCCCCGACAATGCCCAACTGCCGCTCACCCTCGGCATCGATATCGGCGGCAGCCACCTCAAGGCCGGCCTGCTCGACAAGCGGGGCGACATGGTGGGAGAGCGTCACCGCGTCGACACGCCCGCCGATCCCACGCCGGCGGTCGTCTGCGACGCCCTGATCGACATGGCCAAGGCGATCGGCCATTTCGACCGCATCTCCATCGGCTTCCCCGGCGTCGTCCGCAGCGGCCGCGTGCTGACCGCGCCGCATCTCGGCACCCAGGCCTGGCGCAACTTCCCCCTCGCCGCCCGCCTCGCCGATGCGCTGGACAAGCCCGTCCGCCTGCTGAACGACGCGGAGGTCGCCGGTCTCGGCGTGATCTGCGGCTCCGGCGTGGAATGCGTGATCACGCTGGGCACCGGCATGGGGTTCGCGCTGTTCCAGGACGGGCTCGTCGCCCCGCATCTCGAGATGTCGCATCACCCGATCCGCAAGGGCCACACCTACGACGAGTACGTCGGCGAGGCTGCGCGCGAGAAGGTCGGCAACAAGCACTGGAACAAGCGGGTGGGGCGGGTCATCGACACCCTGCAGACCGTCGTCACCTACGACACGCTCTACATCGGCGGCGGCAACACGAAATACCTCCGCTTCGCCCCGCCCGAGGGCGTGCAGTTTGTCGCCAACGAGGCCGGGATCACCGGCGGGGTGCGCCTCTGGGACCCGGTGCTCGACCGGCTCTTCCCCTCCCGCTGACCGCGAATGGCGCGCTTCCCCGCGACGCTCGAGACGCCCCGCCTGCATCTGCGCCCCGTCCGGCCGGAGGACGCGCCGGCGATCTACGAAGCCTGGGTGCGGGACCCGCGCGTGACCCGCTTCCTGACCTGGGCGCCGCACGCGGCACTCGCGACCACCGAGGCCTTTGTCGCCGACCGCATCGCCGCCGCGGCTTCCCGCACCTACGTGCTGCGGGACCGCGCGGGCGGGGCGCTGCTGGGCGCGCTCGACCTGCGCCGGCCCGCCCCGCACCGGATGGGCTTCGGCTACGCGCTCTCCCCCGCCGCCTGGGGGCAGGGCCTGATGACCGAGGCACTCGCCGCCGCGCTGGACTGGGCGCGCGGCCGGACGGAGATCTGGCGAGTGGGCGATGTCTGCGATGCCGACAATCACGCCTCGGCGCGCGTGATGCAGAAAGCGGGCCTGGTGCGGGAGGGCGTCCTGCGCCGCTGGGCCGTGCATCCGGCCCTCGGCCCCACCCCGCGCGACTGCATCAGCTTCGCATGGACGCGCGACTGACCCGCAGCAGGCACGCGCCGGACGAAGCCGGAGCGGCGCGCGCACGGCGGAACGCGACCCCGAAACCGTGCGCATGCGGGCGCGCGGCCGGCCCTTGCGCGCGCCGGCCCGACGCGGTGGTGTAGCCCGATGTCCACCGAAGCGAGCGATGCGACGGCCGCCCCCGCCACGGGGGCCACCCTCGCCGCCAACGTCATGCACTTCGCCCGCCTGCTGCGGCGCGCGGGCCTGCCCGTCGGCCCGGCCGAGACCATCGCGGCGCAGCAGGCGCTGACGCGAATCGATCTCGCCGACCGCACCCAGGCCCGGATCGCGCTCCGCACCACCATGATCCATCGCCGCGAGCACCAGGACGTGTTCGACCAGGCCTTCGCCCTGTTCTGGCGCGACCCCACCGCCGCGGAACAGGCCGCCGCCATGGCGTTGCTCGAGGCGCAGAAGGAGAAGCGGCCGGAACGCCCGCCCCCGGCCTCCCGCCGCGTCGCCGAGGCCTTCGCCCCCAAGACCGACCGCAAGCCGCAGCCGCAGGAGGAGCCGCCGGTGCAGGACGCGGTGCTCACCGTCTCCGACCAGGAGCGGCTGCAGCGGATGGATTTCGAGGCGATGGGCGCGGAGGAGATCACCGCGGCCAAGCGCGAGATCCGCCGCCTCGTCCTGCCGCTCGACCTTCGCCGCACCCGCCGCCGTCGCGCCGATCCCGCCGGGCCGCGCGTCGACCTGCGACGGACCCTGCGGCAGAACCTGCGCCAGGGCGGCGAGATCCTGTCCATCGCCCGCACCCGCACCGTCACCCGGCCGCCGCCGCTGGTCGTGCTGTGCGACATCTCCGGCTCGATGGGCCGCTACGCGCAGATCCTGCTGCACTTCCTGCATGCCGTGACCAACGACCGCGACCGCGTGCATGTATTCCTGTTCGGCACGCGGCTGACCAACATCACCCGCCAGCTCCGGCATCGTGACCCGGAGGTCGCGTTCCAGATGATCTCGGGGATCGTGCCCGACTGGTCGGGCGGCACGCGGATCGGGGAGGCGATCGGCCGCTTCAACCGGCTCTGGGCGCGGCGCGTGCTGGGCCAGGGCGCGATCGTGCTGCTGATCACCGACGGGCTCGACCGGGAGGGGGCGATCGGCCTGGCGGACGAAATGGACCGGCTGCACCGCTCCTGCCGCCGACTGATCTGGCTCAACCCGCTGTTGCGCTGGAGCGGGTTCGAACCAAAATCCCAGGGCATCCGCGCGATGCTGCCGCACGTGGACGAGTTCCGTCCGGTCCACAACCTGGCCAGCCTGCGCGCCCTGGTGGACCTTCTCTCCCGCCCCGCCCCGCCTCGCGCGGCGGGCCCTTCCCCGGAAAGGATGGCGTCATGAGCGCTGCGACCCTGTTCAACGAGCCCGAGGACGTGCTGGCCACCGCCGCCGGATGGCGCGCCGCCGGCGAGCAGGTGGCGATCGCCACCGTCACGGAAACCTGGGGCAGCTCGCCCCGCCCGGCCGGGTCCCGTCTCGCGATCAGCAAGTCCGGCAAGATGGCCGGCTCCGTCTCGGGCGGCTGCATCGAAGGGGCCGTCGCCGAGGCCGCGATGAAGACGATCGACACCGGCACGCCCCAGTTGCTCGATTTCGGCGTGACCCACGAACGCGCCTGGGAGGTCGGCCTCGCCTGCGGCGGCAAGGTGAAGGTGTTCGTGGAGCGGCTGAGCTAGGGGCGGGATCGGTCCGCCGGTGCCGGTGGGGGTGGCCGGGTCGAACCCGGCCATGACGACTGGTGAGGAGGGCGCGGCCTGAAGCCGGCCGATCCTTCACTCTCGTCGCCAATCCGTCCCTCTCGTCGCCAAATCCTTCCCCCTCGTCGCCAATCCTTCCCTCTCGTCATGGCCGGGCTTGACCCGGCCACCCCCACGCGCACCAATCTGACCCGCGAAAAACCACGCCCCCCCAGGGAGTGAAACCATGACGCCCGAGATCCTCGCCGCCCTCGAAGCGGCTCAGCGCGAGAAGCGCGCGATCGTGCTGGCGACCCGTCTGCCCGACGGCGCGCAATCGCTGCTGCCCGACGCCGCCGCGCCCGAGGCGCTGAACGCCGCCGCCGCCCGCGCGCTGGATCGCGACGAGAACGGCACCGTGAAGATCGACGGCCAGGACTGGTTCCTGCACGCCCACAACCCCCCGCTCCGCCTCGTCGTGGTCGGCGCGGTCCACATCGCCCAGGCGCTGGTGCCCTTCGCCGCGCGCTGCGGCTACGCCGTCACCGTCGTGGACCCGCGCCGCTCCTTCGCCTCCGACGAGCGCTTCCCGAACGTGACCATCTCGACCGAGTGGCCGGACGAGGCCATGGACGCGCTCGCCCCCGACCATCGCACCGCGGTGGTCACCCTCACGCACGACCCGAAGCTCGACGATCCCGCCCTCGACCGCGCGCTCAAGTCGCAGGCCTTCTACATCGGCGCGCTCGGGTCCCGGAAAACCCACGCCGCCCGCCTCAAGCGGCTGCGCGAACTCGGCCACGACGAGACGGCGCTCGCCCGCATCAAGGGACCGGTCGGGCTGAACATCGAGGCGGTCACCGCCCCCGAAATCGGCTTGTCCATCATGGCCGAGATCGTTGCCGTGCGCCGCGGCGCGCCACTGCCCGAGAAGGCGCGCCTGCCGGCCGCCGCCTCCGCTTCCGCCTCCTCCGCTTCCGCCTCCTCCGCTTCGGCCCCGCAAGCGGCATGAAGTTCGGACCGACCCCGCTCGACGAGGCGCGCGGCGCCATCATGGCGCACAGCCAGCGCGTCGGCGCGACCATGATCCGCAAGGGCGCCCTGCTCGACGATGCCGCCGTCGCCGCGCTGCGCGAGGCCGGCCGCACCGAGGTGGTCTGCGCGCGCCTCGAGCCCGGCGACGTGCCGGAGGACATCGCCGCGGACCGGCTCGCGACGCCGCTGGTCGCGCCGCTGATCGCCCGCTCCCGCGCGGCGACCGGCCGGGTCAACCTCGCGGCCGAGGTCCCGGGCCTGCTGCGCGTCGATGCCGCCAAGATCGACCGGCTGAACGGCGTGGACGAGGCGCTGACAATCGGCACGCTGCCCGACTACGCCGTGGTCGCGCCCAAGGACCTGATCGCCACCATCAAGATCATCCCGTTCTCGGTACCGGGCCATCTGCTCGCGGTGGCCGAAACGCTGGCCCGCCAGGGTCCCTCCCCGCTCGCGCTGCACCCGTTCCGCCCGCTCAAGGTCGGGCTGGTCGCGACCGAACTGCCGGGGCTCAAGGACAGCACCACGGACAAGACGATCGCGGTCACCGACCAGCGCGTCACCCAGCTCACCGGCACGCTCATGCCGCCGCTCCGCTGCCCGCATGCCGAGGAGCCGGTTGCCCGCGCGCTCTCCACCCTGCTGGCGGGCGGCGCCGAACTGCTTCTGATCGTGGGCGCCTCGGCGGTGCTGGACCGGCGCGACGTGGGGCCCGCAGCGATCGTGCGGGCCGGCGGTGAGATCGTGCATTTCGGCATGCCGGTCGATCCCGGCAACCTGATCTGCCTCGGCCGCATCGGGGAGGTGCCGGCGCTGGTGCTGCCCGGCTGCGCCCGCAGCCCCAGCCTGAACGGCATCGACTTCGTGCTGACCCGCCTGTTCGCCGGCCTGAAGGTCACGAGCGCAGACGTCATGCGCATGGGGGTCGGCGGGCTGCTGAAGGAGATGGACACGCGTCCCCTCCCGCGTGAGAAGGCCCCGGCCACGCCACGCTCCGGCGCCGCCCCGCGCAGCGCGCCGACGATCGCGGGCGTGGTGCTGGCCGCCGGCAGGTCCCGCCGGATGGCACCGCACAACAAGCTGCTGGTCACCGACAAGTCCGGCAAGACGATGATCGCGCGCGTCGTGGACAACGTGCTGTCCTCCAACGCCCGTCCCGTCCTGGTCGTCACCGGCCACCAGCACGAGCAGATCGAGACCGCGCTGGCCGGCCGCCCGGTGCAGTACGTCCACGCGCACGAATACGCCCAGGGCCTGTCCGCCAGCCTCAAGGCCGGGATCGCCGCCGTGCCGCCGGAGTGCGCCGCGGCCCTGGTCTGCCTGGGCGACATGCCGCTCGTCACCGGCCGCATGATCGACCGGCTGCTGTCGATGTACGACCCCGACGAGGGCCGGCTGATCGTGATGCCCACCTTCCGCGGCAAGCAGGGCAACCCGATGCTGTGGGACCGCCGCTTCTTCCAGGAAATCCTGGAGATCTCCGGCGATTCGGGCGCCCGCTTCCTCACCGGCAAGCATGCCGAGGCGGTCTGCGAGGTGGAGATGGCGGACGACGCGGTGCTGCGCGACTTCGACACGACCGAGTCGCTCGCGACGCTCCCGCCGCGGCTGCGGCCCGAAGGCGTGGGCTGAGGCGAGGCGGCGCGGGCATGCCGATCTGCGAGGCGGATCCGTGGCGCCTGCAATACTTCGCCGACACGGCATGCCCCGAGGACGTGCGGATCTCCACCGAGGACTCCGACTCCTGGCTCTGGTACCCGGCCTATCGCTGGGTCTACGACAAGCTTGCGGTCGCGCTGTCGCAGGGGCTGGAGGCGGCGCCGCACGGGGTGACGCCGCCCGCCTTCCCGGTCTTCTCCAAGCCGATCATGAACCTGCGCGGCATGGGCGTGGGCAGCCGGGTCATCCATGACGCCGGCGAATATGCCGCACACCTCACGGCCGGACATTTCTGGTCCACGCTGCTGACCGGCCGGCATGTCAGTTCGGACGTGGCCCTCGTGGACGGCGAGCCGCACTGGTGGCGGCACACCACCGGCGCGGCGGGGCAGGACGGCACGTTCGACCACTGGCACGTCCATGCCGAGGATGATCCGGCGATCGAATCCTGGTGCGGCGAATGGTGCCGCCGTCACTTGCGCGGCTACACCGGCATGGCGAATTTCGAGACGATCGGCGGCCGCATCATCGAGGCGCATCTCCGCTTCGCCGACCAATGGCCCGATCTCTACGGCCGCGGATGGACGGACGCATTGGTCCACTTATACGCGGCGGGCGCCTGGCGCTTCGCGGACGCGGATCGGCGCGACGGGTTCTCGGTCGTGCTGTTCGGCCCGCACGGGCGTCGCTATGGCCATCCGCCGGACCATGCGCTGGCGGAGATCCGGTCGCTGCCCGGCGTCTCCAGCGTGCAGGTCACGTTCCACGCCGATCGCGCCCCGTCCCGGCACGCCATGCCGCCGGGCGGGTTCCGGCTCGCGATCGTCAACGCGGTCTCGCTGGAGGCAGGCCAAGCCGCCCGCGCCCGGTTGGCGGAGCTGCTCCTCGGCCGCTGATCCCGAAGCGACCACCCCACGTCACGGCCGAGCGCGACGGCGAACCACGCTGGCGGCCCCCCTCGATCCGGTCAACACTTTGGCAATGCAAACGGATCATGCTGGGGAACGACACATGCGACATCGCCTCGCCCTGGCCCCGATCGGGGTCGCCATGCTGATGACCGCCGCGGCAGACGGCGCCGCCGCGCAAGGCCTCGCGCGCGGCAAATACCTCGTCGAGCAGGTCGGCATGTGCGGCGACTGCCACACGCCACGCGATGCGAAGGGTCAGCCGATCGCCGACCGGCACCTCACCGGCGCGCCGATCGGCTTCCGGCCGCTCCACCCGATGCCGTTCGCGGAGCATGCGCCGTCCCTGGTCGGCCTGCCCGCCCACTACACGCCGGCGCAATTCGCCACCTTCCTCGAGACCGGCAAGCGGCCCGACGGGTCGATGACCCTGCCGCCGATGCCGCCCTACCGCTTCTCGAAGGAGGATGCGTGGGCCGTGGTCGACTATCTCCGCTCGCTGAAATGACGTGACCGCCGTTCGGCCCGGCCCGATCGGCCTGCTGCGGCACGCCCTGCTCTGCCTGTGCCTCCTCGCGAACCCGGCGCGGGCGGCGGAGCTCAAGGTCGCCACCTGGAACCTGAACTGGCTCACGGTCCGCGCCCCCGCCGCCGCCGGCCTCCCGCGGGACGTCGTCCCGCGCCAGCCGGAGGACCTGGACCGGCTGGCCGCCTATGCCGCGCAGCTCGACGCCGACGTGGTCGCGCTGCAGGAGGTGGATGGCTGGGACGCGGCGGCGCGCATCTTCCCGCGCGACCGCTGGGCGATCCACATGACCCGCGACCGCCTGACCCAGCGGGTCGGGATCGTCATCCGCCGCGGCATCCGGTTCGAGCCGAACCCGGACGTCACCGCCATCGCCATCGATCCCAGCCTGCGGCTGCGCAGCGGGGCGGACGTGACCCTGCATCTGCCGGGACACGACCTCCGCCTGCTCGCCGTCCACCTCAAGCGCGGGTGCCAGGACCAGCCGCTGGCCCGCTCCACCCGCCGCGCCTGCATCGAGCTTCGCGCCCAGCTCGCGCCGCTCCAGGCGTGGATCGCCGATCGGGAGCGGGACCGCGCGGCCTACGTGGTCCTGGGCGACTTCAACCGCTGGATGGACGGGCGCGACCGGTTCCTCTCGGAGCTCGCGACGGCAGCCCCGCTGCACCGCGCCACCGCGGGCCGCAGCAGCCCGTGCTGGGGGAACGAGGCCTTCATCGACCACATCCTGCTGGGTGGCCGCGCACGCGACTGGCTGGTGCCGGACAGCCTGCGCGTCCTCACCTATCGCGAGCAGGGCGAGGGCTGGCGCGACCGCCTCTCGGATCACTGCCCGGTCTCGGTCCGGCTCGACGTTCCCGGCGAGTGAGCTTGCCCGCGCGGTCGCACGCCCATACCGTCGGCGCGACCGAGGGGAGACGCAGCGATGCCGAAATACCTGATCATCCACGGCGCCGGCATGAACATGCGGGGCAAGGTGCAGACCGAGATCTTCGGCACCATGACCCTGCCCGAATACGACCGCCACATCCGCGCCTACGCCGAGGAGCTCGGCGTCGAGATCGAGATCTTCGCCTCCAACACCGAGGGCGCGATCATCGACCGGCTCTACGCCGCGGTGGACCAGGGCTTCGACGGCGCGCTGTTCAACCCGGCCGGCTTCTCCCGCGGCTACCCGGCGCTGACGGCCGCCGTCTCCCAGGTGAGCTTCCCGGTGATCGAGGTGCACATTTCCAATCCCGTGCGGCGCGGCCCCGTGTCCGACACCGCGCAGGTGAGCCAGGGGATCGTCGCGGGCTTCGGCGTGGTCGGCTACTACGTCGCGCTCCGCGGCCTGCGTGACATGCGCCGCGCGTAGCGGCGGCCCGCCGCCGCCGATGTCCCGCTTCCTCGCCCTGCTCGCCTTCCTGACCACGGCCGGCGCGCACCCCGAACACGTGCGCATCCCCGGCCCTGGTGGCACGCAACTGGACGCGGCGCTGGTGCGGCCGGCCGGACCGGTCACCGGCTCCGCGGTGGTCGCCCTGCATGGCTGCAGCGGCCCCTATCCGGCCCGCGACGGGAACTGGGCCGTGGCGCTCGCCCAAGCCGGCCACCCGGTGCTGCTGCCCGACAGTTTCGGCTCGCGCGGCCTCGGCTCGCAGTGCCGGGTGCGGCATCGTTCGGTCACCCCGTCGGGCCTGCGGCGGCAGGACGCGATCGCCGCGGGCGAGTGGCTCGCCGCACACCCGGATCTGGCGAAGAACGGTGTTGCGCTGATCGGCTGGTCGAACGGCGGCGGGACCGTGCTGGCCACCGCGAATGCCGCCGCCGATCCGCCCGAAGGCCTGTTCCGCCGGTTCGTCGCCTTCTATCCCGGCTGCGCCACCCGCGCGCGCGATCCGGCCTGGGCACCCTCCGCCCCGCTTCTCGTCCTGGTGGGCGAAGCGGACGACTGGGTGCCGGCGCCACCATGCCGGACCCTGGCGGCGCGGTATCCCGACCGGATCACGCTGGTCACCTACCCCGGTGCGTATCACGACTTCGATGCGGCGAACGCCCGCGTCCGCGTGCTGCATGGCCTCGCCACGCCCCCCAGCGGCTCCGGGCAGGCCCATGCCGGCACCAACCCGGCCGCGCGCGAGGACGCCTTGCGCCGGGTGCCGGCCTTCCTCGACGCGACGCCCTGACGGCAGGAATCAGGGCGAGCCGCCCCTTCCCCCGGACGCGGTGGCCGGCGCGGTCGGCGCGGGTCCCGCCGGCGCGGCGTCCGCGGGCGCCGCGGCCACGCGCTGCGCACCGTGGCGCTGCAGCCAGTCCTGCGCTTCGGGGAAGCGGCGCCAGCCGGGGATCTGCGCGGCCAGGTTCACCTCCCGCCATTTCGGATGGCGCGGCGGCTTCAGGAACTGCTGGAAATTGTCGAAGAACGCATCGGTGAAGCGCGCCACCTTGCGATACCGGTCGGAGCCCGGCTGCCAGGCGTAGACGGCCATCACCGCACCGACCGCGACGGTGTCGACCGGCGCGCCCTCCTGGATCAGCGCCGGATACTGCGCGTGGTCGAGCCGGGACGGCAGGTACGTCTCGGCCAGTGCGGGGGCGAGCGGGATCGACAGGAAGTGCAGGCCCGATGCGCCATCGACCCGGCCGAACAGGCTCGCGGGCTTGCCGACCACGTACACCATGGCGGCGATCTCACCGCGCTTCAGCTTCTCGAGCGCGACGTCCTGGTCGTCGTTCGCGAATTTCGGCTGCACGCCAAGCGCCCCGAACAGCACCGAGGCGGTCATGGCGGAGCCGCTGCCCTTCCCGTCCACGTTGACGACCTGGCCCGACAGGTCCTCGAGCCGGCCCACGTCCTTGCGGGCCAGGACGTGCACCTCCTCCTCGTACAGCTTGGTGATGTACTGGATGGCCTGGTCCACGCCGGGGAACAGCCGCTGCTGCCGGACATAGGCGAGCACGTCGGACTGCACGATCCCGATATCGATGCCGCGCAGGTAGAGGATATCGGCGATGTTCTGCACCGATCCCTTGCTGATGATGGGCAGCACCCGCAGCCGGTCCCCGTCATCGAGCACCGCCGCGAGATCGGCGGCCACCCGGACATAGGTCCCGTTCACGCCCCCCGAGACGACGCCGACCGTGCCCGCATTGGCCGCCGTCACCGCATCGGATTGCGCGAGGGCCGGGCGGATGGCCGCAAGCCCCAGCAGCAGTCCGGCCACGAAGAGGACGCGACGCCCCAGGCGTGCCGCCGCCGAACGGGATTCGGGCGCCCGAGGCTGGGCCGAACGGATCTGGGCCGCGTGGGTATCGGACGGGCGGGTCCAGGGTGGGGCGGTCCCGATCGGGCGTGTTCCGCCCGAACGGGTGCGGAGCGGACGGACCAGGGCGGCCTGGGTGCCAGCGGGAGAAGTCATCGTTGAGCCTCCTCGAGGCGTTGCAGCAGCGGGCGTGCCTCGGGCTCGCCCAGGTCGATGGCGCGGCGGTACCAGGCGGCGGCGGCCCTCGGATCGGGTGCGACGCCGATCGCCCCGGCCGCGGTCAGCCAGGCCGGGTCGCGCAGCCGCCCGGCCTCCAGCGCGGCGCGCCCGCTGCCCGCCTCGGCGGCGCGGTCGAACAGCAGCCGCGCGGCCGAGATGTCGCCGGTGCCGCGCATCACCTCGCCCCGCCGCATGAGCGTGGCGACGATTTCCGGCGCGAGAGGGGCGGAGCGCGTCGCCGGCGAGGCGGCGGGGGCCGGCGCCCTCTCGCTGCGACCGATCGCGGCCGACGTCGCCTGGGCCGGCGCCGCTTCCGTGCCGGATGCCGACGTGCCCGGCGGCACGATCGCGGGTGCAACCGGCGGTGCGCTTGGCGAAGTCGTGGCGGTCGCGGTGGCGGCGGGCGCTGCCCCGGCGGGTGCGGGCGGAGATGGCGCCGCGGCGGCCGGTGCGACCGAAGCCGGTGCGGCGGGGGCCGATGCGGCCGATGCCGGCCCTCCCGCCTGGGCCGGCGCCGTCGCATCCGAGCCCTGCCGCTCGGTCGGGGACTGGGCCGCTGCCGTCGCTTCCGTGGCGGGTGGGGCCCCTGCGGGCGGAGCGACGTCCGGGGCCTGCCGGGTCGCGGCGGGTGCCGGGGCGGCCGTCGCGTCCGACCCTGGCTGGGGTTCGGTCGACGCGGCAGTGCGCGCCGGCGCAGCGGCTCCCCCCACCGCGCCAGCCGCCTGCCCGGGCGACCGGTCGGAGGCGGAACGGCCTGCTTCGGTGGCCGCCGGGGATTCCTGCGCGGTCGAGGTGGCAGGTGCCGCCGCGCCGTCTGTCGGCTCCACCGGCTTGGTCGCGGTCTCGGAACGGGGGGTTGCGTCGGATCCGGCGGTGTCCTTCTCCGGTGCAGGGGCCACGGCCGTCCCGGACGGGGCTGGGACGACAGAAGCGGATGGCGCGGCGTCGGCCCCGGTGGCGGGAGAAGACGCCGCGGTGTCCGCCGGGGTCGCGGGCGGCGCTGCGGGGAGCGACGTGTCAGGACTGGCCGGAGAAGCAGGGGCCGCGCTTGCTGCGGCACCCGGCGCCGGCGCGGAAGATCCGCCAGGAGAGGCCGAACCCGCATCCGCGGTGGACCCGGGAGAAGCCCCCGACCCCGGCGCAACTTCCTCCGTGCCCGAGGCCCCGCCCGGTCCGCCGGCGCTCGTTCGGCTGCCGCCGGAGGCGGACTCGGCGCCCTCGATGGCGGACGGCGCGGCCTGTCCGGACGACGCCCCCTGGGTCGACGGCGCGACCTCGCGCGACCGCGCTGTCTGGTCCGGCGGCGCTGCGTGATCCGGCCGTGCCGCCTGGTCCGACGACACCGCCTGGGACGCGTCTTGGCTCGCGTTCGGGGCCGGGCTCCCGTCCGATGCGGCCTGCCCGCTCCGATCGGTGCTCGTCACCGGCACGCGCTCCGTCGGCGTCGGGCGGTCGGGGGAGGTCCCGTTCGCCGCCCTCCCCTGATCGGGCGCTCCGATCGGGGCGGCCTGCGAGCCCATGGGGGCCGACGGTTCGGGACCGGGGATCACCTCCGCCAGCCGCATGGGCGGCGCGGATGCGGGCAGCGCGTCGCCTCGCCGATCCTGCGGGCCGGCATCGATGCCGGAGGCAGGTGAGGCCGCGCCGGCGCGCATCGCCAGGGAGGCGCCGCCAGCCGGCTCCCCCGGCCCCGCCGATGCACGGTCCGGAGAGGCTGCAACGGGCGTCGACGACAGGACCGGGACCACCGCCGCCATCGGCGCGGTGCCGCCGGCCGGCCGCTGTGCGGCGGCTCCGTCGGCAGCGGCGATCGCCGCGGTTCCTCGCCCCGCCGGCTCGCGCGCCGGACCAACGTCGCCAGGCGCGATCTCGAACGCGCCGACGGCCACGGCCGCCACCACGCTGCCCAGGGCCGCGAAGCGCAGCAGCCCCGTGCCCCGCTTCGGCACGCCGGAGAGCGCAGCCGGTCGGATCGCGGCGCGGGCCACCGGGGCGGTGATCCACGCCTCCTGCCGTTCGCCCGCCACCTTCACCGACGCGTCGAGCAGCGCGTCCAGCCGCGCCGGCACGCCGCCGCCCTGCTGCGCGATGATCCGCACCGCGCCGGGCTCCATCACCTGCCGCACCGGGTAGCCGGATCGCATCACCCGATGCTCGACGTAGCGGACCGCATCGGCGGGGCTGAGCGGGGACAGCCGCAGTTCGAGCCGCGTGCGCCCGATCGCGCGGTCGGCCAGCGTCGCCCGCAGCCGGTCGAGCAGCTCCGGCCGGCCGGTGAGCAGCAATTGCAACGGCGGCCCCTGCGCGCCGGAGCGTTCGGCGCGGGCGAGCAGATAGCGCAGGGTGCGCGGCGCGAGGGCTTCGGCGGAGTCGATCGCCAGCAGGGTGTGCTCCCGCTCCGGCCGCCGGCCCAGCGCCGGCAGCAGCACCGCGCCCGCGGCGATCGGCGCCGTCTGGCGCAGGATCCGGAGCTTCGGATCGCGCAGCCGCAGCAGCACGCCTTGCAGCAGGGTGGACTTGCCGATCCCGGGTTCGCCGCTCAGCACGATCAGGCGGGTGCCCTCCTCCACCGCGCGCAGCAGGCTTTCGGCCACCTGCCGGTGGGCGTCGGTCAGGAACAGCGCGCCGAGACCGCGGGGTTGGGAGGGGCGGGCGGGCTCGAACAGCGCGGCGAGCGGCTCCGGCCCCGCCTCGGGCGGAGGCGGCGGGTCCGCTTGCGCCGGTTCCACCGGCACCAGCCTCGGCAGGCTCGCGGTCTGAGGTCGTGACAGTGCCATTCCGTTCCCCCTACCGGCGAATGTTACTCGTGCGCGAGCAGGTCTCACGCCGCCAGACGATCACCGTGGCGCGTGTCACGGGCTCTTGATGGACATGTCGGGAACGCTGCCGCGCATCGGGAATGGCTGCCGGACTCGCGGCGGCGATTTGTCGCGCGGTGGCCGCATGCTACAGGACCGTGATCTGCCGACCTGCATCAGGAAAGAGTCCGGGCCGATGAACGACACCCGTCCCGCCGCAATCCGCGACCGCTTCTTCGCCGCGCCGCTGGCCGAGACCGACCCCGAACTCGCCGCAGCGATCGGCGCCGAACTGCACCGCCAGCAGGACGGCATCGAGCTGATCGCGTCGGAGAACATCGTCTCCGCCGCCGTGCTCGAGGCGCAAGGGTCGGTGCTGACCAACAAATACGCGGAAGGTTATCCCGGCCGCCGCTACTATGGCGGCTGCGTCTACGTGGACGTGGCCGAGACGCTCGCGATCGACCGCGCGAAGAAGCTGTTCGGCTGCGAGTTCGCCAATGTGCAGCCGCATTCCGGTGCGCAGGCGAACCAGGCGGTGTTCCTCGCGCTGCTGCAGCCCGGCGACACGATCCTGGGCATGAGCCTCGCCTCCGGCGGCCACCTGACGCACGGCGCCGCGCCCAACCTGTCGGGCAAGTGGTTCCGCGCGGTGCAGTACGGCGTGCGCCGGGAGGACGGGCTGCTCGACTATGAGGAGCTGGAGCGGCTCGCGCGCAGCGAGAAGCCGAAGATGATTATCGCCGGCGGGTCGGCCTATCCGCGCTTCATCGACTTCGCCCGCATCCGCGCGGTCGCGGACGAGGTCGGCGCGTATTTCATGGTGGACATGGCGCATTTCGCAGGCCTGGTGGCGGCCGGCCTGTTCCCCTCGCCGCTGCCGCATGCGCACGTGGTCACCACCACGACTCACAAGACGCTGCGCGGCCCGCGCGGCGGCATGGTGCTGTCGAACGACCTAGACATCGGCAAGAAGATCAATTCGGCCGTGTTCCCCGGGTTGCAGGGCGGGCCGCTGATGCACGTGATCGCCGGCAAGGCGGCGGCGTTCGGGGAAGCGCTGAAGCCCGAGTTCCGCGTCTACCAGCAGGCGGTCGCGGACAACGCCAGGATGCTGGCCAAGACGCTGCAGGACCAGGGGCTCGCGATCGTCTCGGGCGGCACCGACAGCCACCTGATGCTGGTCGACCTCCGGCCGAAGCGGGTGACCGGCAAGACCGCCGAGGCGTCGCTGGAGCGGGCCCACATGACGGCCAACAAGAACGCGATCCCCTTCGACCCCGAGAAGCCCGCCATCACGTCGGGCATCCGGCTGGGCTCCCCGGCCGGCACCACGCGCGGCTTCGGGACGGAGGAGTTCCGCCAGATTGGTCTGATGATCAACGAGGTGCTGGAGGGGCTGTCCGGGTCCAATGACGGCAGCAACGACGCGGTGGAGCGTGCCGTCGGCGCGAAGGTGCAGGAGCTCTGCGCGCGTTTCCCGCTCTACCCGGTCCGGTAATCCGACATGCGCTGCCCGTTCTGCGGATCCGACGACACCCAGGTGAAGGACAGCCGCCCCACTGAGGACAACGGCGCGATCCGGCGGCGGCGCTTCTGCGGCAATTGCGGCCAGCGCTTCACCACGATCGAGCGCGTGCAGCTGCGCGAGCTGACCGTGGTGAAGACGGACGGGCGGCGGGTGCCCTTCGACCGTGACAAGCTCGCCCGCTCGATCCGGATCGCGCTGCGCAAGCGGCCGATCCAGGAGGAGCGGATCGAGCGCATCGTCAACGGCATCGTCCGCCAGCTCGAAGCCTCGGGCGAGAGCGAAATCCCCAGCAAGCAGATCGGGGAGCACGTGATGGACACGCTGAAGGAGGTGGACAAGGTCGCCTATGTCCGCTTCGCCAGCGTCTACCGCAACTTCCGCGAGGCCAAGGACTTCGAGGATTTCGTCGGTAGCCTGGCCGACGGCGCGGCGTGACGCGGCCGTTCCAGCCATGAGCGCCGCCGACATCGCCCACATGCGCTCCGCGCTCGCCCTCGCACGGCGGGGCCTCGGCAGCACCTGGCCCAACCCCTCCGTGGGCTGCGTCATCGTCCGCGACGGGCGCGTGGTCGGGCGCGGCACCACCGCGTCCGGCGGGCGGCCGCATGCCGAACCGCTGGCGCTCGACATGGCGGGCCCCCTCGCCCGCGGCGCGACCGCCTACGTCACGCTGGAACCCTGCTGCCATTGGGGGCGCACGCCGCCCTGCACCGATGCGCTGATCGCCGCCGGCATCGTCCGTGTGGTGGTGGCGACGCGCGACCCGGACCGGCGCGTGGACAGCCAGGGTGTCGCGCGTCTGCGCGAAGCCGGGATCGAGGTCGTCGAGGGCGTGCTGGAGGCCGAAGCCCAGGCGGTGCTCGCCGGCTTCACCCAGCGCATCCGCACCGGGCGGCCGCTGGTCACGCTGAAGCTCGCCACCACGCTCGACGGCCGCATCGCGACGGCCGGCGGGGAAAGCCAATGGATCACCGGCCCACCCGCGCGCCGCATGGCGCACGCGCTGCGCGGCCGGCACGACGCGGTGATGGTGGGCGTCGGCACCGTCATGGCGGACAACCCGGAACTGACCTGCCGCATCGCCGGCTTCCGCACACGCCCGCTGGTGCGCGTGGTCGCGGACAGCCATCTGCGCACCCGGCTCACCGCGCGGCTGCTCGCCAGCGCCGCCGATACGCCGTCCTGGTTCCTCACCCGTACGGGGACGGACCCGGTGCGCATCGCCGGGTTCGAGGCCGCGGGCGCCACCATCCTGCCGGTGCCCGGCGCCCCGATCGGCATCGACGTCGCGGCCGCGCTCCAGGCGCTGGGGTCGGCCGGGATCACCCGCCTGCTGGTGGAAGGGGGCGGCCAGCTCGCCGCCGCGCTGCTGCGCGCCGACCTCGTGGACCGGGTCGCCTGGTTCCACGCCCCCGGCCTGATCGGCGGCGACGGGTGGCCCGCGGTCGCGGGCTTTGGCATGACGGAACTTGCCGCGATGCCCCGCTTCACGCGGACCAATGTCACCCCACTTGGAAACGACCTGCTGACCGAGTTCGAAAGGGCCGCCTGATGTTCACGGGCATCATCACCGCGCTGGGCACCGTGCGCGCCATCACTCCGCTGGGCGACGGCAAGGACATGCGCCTCGTCATCCAGACCCCCTGGCCCGACACCGCGGACATCCCGCTGGGCGCGTCGATCGCCTGCTCCGGCTGCTGCCTCACCGCGGTCGAACTCGGCCCCGATTGGTTCGCCGTGGATGCCTCCGCGGAGACGCTGAGCAAGACCAAACTGGGCACCTGGCGGGTCGGCAGCCGGGTCAACCTGGAACGCTCGCTCCGCATGGGCGACGAACTCGGCGGCCATCTCGTCTCCGGCCACGTGGATGGCGTGGGGGACGTGCTCTCGGGAACGCCCGAGAACGGCTCCACCCGCTGGCGCTTCCGCGTGCCGCACGCGCTCTCCCGCTTCATCGCCCCGAAAGGCAGCGTCGCGGTCGACGGCGTGTCGTTGACGGTGAACGAAGTCGAGGGCGATATCTTCGGCGTGAACGTCATCCCGCATACCGCGGAGGTCACCGGCTTCGGCACGATGCAGGCGGGGGACGTCATCAACGTCGAGATCGACATGCTGGCGCGTTACGTCGCGCGCCTGGCGGAGACCAAGTAGATGCAGAGCCTGCACCATCTGGCCACGGCCGAACTGTCCAAATACCTGTCCTCGGCCGAGGAGCTGATCGAGGAGGCGCGCAACGGCCGCATGTTCATCCTGGTCGACGACGAGGACCGGGAGAACGAAGGCGACCTGATCGTGCCCGCGCAGTTCGCCACGCCGGATGCGATCAACTTCATGGCCCGCCATGCCCGCGGCCTGATCTGCCTCGCCCTCACCCGCCAGCGCGTCGAGAAACTCGGCCTGCCGCTGATGAGCCAGCAGAACGGCACCCGGCACCAGACCGCCTTCACCGTGTCCATCGAGGCCCGCGAGGGCGTCACAACCGGCATCTCGGCGGCCGATCGCGCGCACACGATCGCCGTTGCGATCAATCCCGAAAGCTCGCGCGACGACATCACCACCCCCGGCCACGTCTTCCCGCTGATGGCGCGCGAAGGCGGCACGCTGGTGCGCGCCGGCCATACCGAGGCCTCGGTCGACATCGCGCGCAAGGCGGGTCTCTCCCCGGCCGCGGTGATCTGCGAGATCATGAACGACGACGGCACGATGGCCCGCCTCCCGGACCTCGTCGCCTTCGCCCAGCGCCACAACCTCAAGCTCGGCACCATCGCCGACCTGATCGCGCATCGGCGCCTGACCGAACGTCTCGTGCAGCGCGTGGAGGAGGGCGAATACCATCATCCGGCTGGCGGCGACTGGCGCGCCATCGTCTACGCCAACACGGTCGAGTACCAGGAGCACCTGGTGCTGGTGAAAGGCGACGTGAGCGGGTCCGACCCGGTGCTGGTGCGCATGCACGCGGTCGACCTGCTCGACGACATGACCGGCTCGCCGCACTGGATCGCCGTGCACAACGCGATGCACATGATCGCCAATGCCGGCCGCGGCGTGGTCGTGCTGCTGCGCGAGCACCGCAAGACCGCGCTGGCCGAACGCGTGCGCGGCCTGGCGGGCAGCCAGCGGCCGGAGCCGGTGCTCCGCGATTACGGGATCGGCGCGCAGATCCTGCTGGACCTCGGCATCAAGAACATGATCCTGCTGGCTAACCAGCGGCGCACCGTGATCGGCCTGGAAGGCTACGGCCTCAACATCGTCGAACAGCGCCCCATTCCGAACATCGTCAACGAAAGCCCGAAATCATGAGCACAGAGGACGCCGCGCTTCCGACGGCGCCCAAGGTCGAGGGGCCCTCCCCTCACCTGCTGATCGTCCGCGCGCCCTACTATCGCCAGGTCGTGGACGGCCTGACTGAGGGCGCGGCCCGCATCCTGCGCGAAGCCGGCGCCACGCACGAGGTGCTGGACGTCGCGGGCGGCTTCGAACTGCCGCAGGCCATCCGCATCGCGCTCCGCGGGGCGCGCCGGTTCGACGGCTTCGTCGCGCTGGGCTGCATCGTGCGCGGGGAGACCGACCATTACGACTTCATCTGCCAGACCACGATGGACGGCATGATGCACGTCGCGCTGCAATACGGGCTGTGCGTCGGCACCGGCCTGCTGACCTGCGACACGCTGGCGCAGGCGGAAGCCCGCTCCTCCCAGGACGGGCACAACAAGGGGGCCGAGGCCGCCGCCGCCGCCCTGCTGCAGATCGTCGCCGCGCGCCGCCTGGGGGCCGCTTGATGCCGGTGCGTTGCCCATGAGCCGTCCGCCGCGCAAGCGCACCGCCTCCCGCGTCGCCGCCGTGCAGGCGCTGTTCCAGAGCGACCAGACCGGCGACAACGCCGAGACCGTGATCGACCAGTTCGTCCGCCACCGGCTGGGGGAACTGCCCGGCACCGGCGGGTTCGAGGATGGACGCGTCCCCGATGCCGAGGTGCCGCTGTTCACGCGAATCGTGCGCTCCGCCGTTCGCCAGCAGGAGACGATCGACCGCATGCTGGCCGAGGCGCTGCCGCCCGAATGGCCGCTGGCCCGCATCGACCCGGTGTTGCGCGCCGTGCTGCGCGCGGGTGGCGCCGAACTCGCGATGACCGACGGGCCGCCCGCGCGGGTGGTGATCAACGAATATCTCGACATCGCCCGCGGGTTCTTCACCGGCGGCGAACCCGGCATGGCCAATGCGGTGCTCGACCGGATGGCGCACCTGCTTCGGCCGGGCGAGTTCGACTAGCGACGCCCGGCCAACGCGCCGGCGGGCAGCGATGCGCGGGGCTGGAGAGGCCCCCGCACGCCGGACAGGAGGCGGACATGGATGCGGCGGATCTGCGGGTGTTCGAGGCCGTGGCGCGCCTGAACGGTATGGGCAAGGCCGCCGCGGCGCTCAATACGGTTCAGTCCAATGTCACGGCCCGTATCCGGGCCTTGGAAGACGAACTCGGGGTTGCCCTGTTCGAGCGCCATAGCCGCGGCGTGACCCTCACCCAAGCCGGCCGGCGGCTGCTCCCGTATGCGGCCGAGGTTGCCGACCTGATCGCCCGCGCCCGCCGCGCCGTGCTGGACGACGGCACGCCGCGCGGACCGCTGGTCATCGGCTCCCTCGAGACCACCGCCGGCCTTCGGCTGCCGCCGATCCTCACGCGCTTCGCCCAGCGCTGGCCCGAGGTCGACCTGACGCTGCGCACCGGCACCACGGCGGAGTCGCTCGCCGGCGTCCTCGACCGCACGCTGGAGGGTGCGTTCGTGGCCGGGCCGGTGACGCATCCCGACCTGCTGCAGACGGTGGTCTTCCGCGAGGAGCTGGTGCTGGTCTCGGCCCCCGGCCTCACGGTGTCGGAGCTGCTGCAGGCTCGCGATCTGAAGGCGATGGTGCTGCGCGCCGGCTGCTCCTACCGCGCACGGCTCGAGGCCGTGCTGGCCGCGCGCGGCCGTCCCACCGTGCGGCTGGTGGAGTTCGGCTCGCTGGATGCGATCCTGGGCTGCGTCGCCGCCGGAATCGGGGTCACGCTGCTGCCGCGCGCGGTGGTGCAGGCGGCCGCGACGGCCAGCCGCGTCGCCCTTCATGCGCTGCCCCCGCGGGAGGCGATGGTTGAGACGCTGTTCGTCCGGCGTGGCGACGGGCTGATGACCAGCGCGCTCGCGGTGTTCCTCGACTGCGCCGGCGCGCCGCAGGCCGGGTCCGCCACGGCACTCGCGGCGGAGTAGCGCCGCGCCACGCGGCCGGCCGGCGACCTCGCGGACGGCCGCGCGTTCCGTTCCCTCGAGCACCTGCGTATGCTCAGCCGAGGTCGCGCAGATCGAGGGGACCCGCATGCCGTTCGACGAAACCGGAAAGCGCCCAGGCCGCCCACCCGCCCGCAACGTGCTGGGCGGGCTGCTGGAACTGTGTTCCGCCCGCCCCGTGACGGGCTTTCTCCGCAACGGGTGCTGTGAGACGACGCCCGAGGATCTCGGCAGCCACACGGTTTGCGCGGTGATGACGGAGGCGTTCCTGCGCTTCAGTGCGGAACGGGGGAACGACCTCTCCACCCCGCGGCCGGAGTTCGGGTTCCCCGGCCTGAAGCCCGGCGATCGCTGGTGCCTCTGCGCCCCGCGCTGGCAGGAGGCGCTGGAGGCCGGCGCGGCGCCCCAGGTCGTCCTGCGCGCGACCGAACGCGGGGCGCTCGGGCATTGCACGCTGGCGGACCTGACCCGACACGCGATCGACCTCGTCTGAGCGCGGCACGTGTCCGACCTGCCAGCCGAGTTCTCGCTGATCGCGCGGCACTTCCGGCCCCTCGCCGGACCGGGCGCGCTGGAGTTGCGCGACGATGCCGCGGTGCTGGCACCGCCGGCCGGCCGGGAGTTGGTGCTGACGGTCGATGCGATGGTCGCGGGCGTGCACTTCCTGCCCGACGATCCGCCGGACCTCGTCGGACGCAAGCTGTTGCGGGTGAACCTGTCGGACTTGGCGGCCAAGGGCGCCGTGCCGTTGGGCTACCTGATGACGGTCTCCGCGCCGCGTGGCACGTCGGACGAATGGTATGCCGGATTCGCCGCGGGCCTCGCCGCGGATCAGACCACTTTCGGGATCACGCTGCTCGGTGGCGACACCACCTCGACGCCGGGGCCGCTCTCGCTGTCCCTGACCGCGATCGGGCATGTGGCTTCCGGGACGGCGGTGCACCGGTTCGGCGCCCAGGCGGGTGATGGGGTCTGGGTGACCGGGACGATCGGCGACGGGGCGCTGGGGCTCGCCGTGCTGCAGGGCCGCCTGGCGGATCCGAGCGGATGGCTGGCGGACCGGTACCGGCTGCCGCAGCCGCGGGTGGGGTTGGCGATCGCGGGGATCGCCTCGGCCGGGATGGATGTGTCGGACGGGCTGGTCCAGGACCTCGGGCATCTGTGCCGTGCGTCGGGGGTGGCGGCGGAGATTGATGCCGCGTCGGTGCCTCTGTCGCCGGCCGCGCGGGAAGCGGGACCGGACTGGCTGGAGACGTGCCTGACCGGCGGGGACGACTACGAGGTGCTCCTGGCCGTTCCACCCGCTCGGGAGGACGCCTTGCATGCCGCGGCGGCCGAGGTTGGTGTCGTGGTCACGCGGATCGGCACGCTCTCGGCGGGTTCGCCGACGGTGCGGGTGCGTGCCCCGGACGGGTCTGTGGGCGCGTTCGCGAAAGGGGGGTGGAGCCACTTCTGAGCGGGCGCTTCGTCGCGGCCCACCCCATCGTCGTGGGCGGGCTTGAGCCGGCGCCCCGCCCCATCCGTCATGGCCGGGCTTGACCCACGGCTGTCCGGTTCGATTTTGCTGTACTTCTACCACGGCGTTGATTCTACTGGCTTCGGTTCGGGTGACAGCGAATCGAGGCATCAGCGAGGAGCAACGCCGTGGCGCACCAGAATAGCGTGTT